>JACXXQ010000101.1_pt1 | contig 60730 bp, 60 predicted proteins | sample 8621361 | NCBI WGS metagenome assembly JACXXQ01 (sample SAMN15503820, study PRJNA645414) | gut metagenome | isolation source: feces | host: Bos taurus | place: USA | collected 2016 | reverse complement strand
AAGTCCCTCTTTGTTGACAGAGCTTGATGTGCTGCGTAGAAATTATATTATAAAGCGAAGCGTAAAAGGGTGAGTTTGCTGTTATTGCATACGCACGATTGAAAAGTAAGATGTGCTGGCAATAAGAATTAGCATATCTAGAGTTTCAAAGTGAGTAGTGGATTCACAATATGATAAAGAAGTATAAAAATCTTTCGGTACAAGCAAAAGCGGCAATATGGTATACAATTTGCAATTTGCTTCAAAAAGGGATATTGCTTATTGCTGTTCCAATATACACGCGCATATTGACGACAGAGCAATATGGTGCCTATAGCGTCTTTTTGTCTTGGCTTGAAATTTTTGAAATTGTGGCAACTTTCCGCCTTTCTTGGGAAGGGTATATGGTAGGCTTGACAAAGTATAGTGACGATCGTGACCGTTATACCTCGTCAATACAAGGATTAAGCTTTACAATTACTAGTATTGCATTGATAATTTATTTGGCAATACCAGATTTGATAAACAGTATAACTGGCATGCCTTTTGGGCTTACGTTAATGATTTTTGCTTTGCTGTATACTATGCCATCAATTTATTTCTGGTCTGGACGTCAAAGAGTAGAATATCATTATCAGGCTGCGGTTGCAGTTACCATGACAAGCAGCGTTCTAATTCCCATTTTAGGCGTTGTTACGGCACTGACGATAGAACATAAAGAGTATGCCATAATTGGTGCACGAGTGGTGGTTCAAGGCATAATTGGTTTGTGTCTGATGTTCGTCAATTGTCGAAAAAAATTCTGCTTTTTTAACAAAGAATACTGGAAGCGAAGCTTAAAGTTTAATGCACCATTAGTTCCATACTATCTTTCTGCAACGGTACTCAATAGTTCAGATAGAATTATTATCCAGAATTTAATTGGAAAGGCACAGGCAGGCATTTATAGTGTTGCGTATAGTGCATCTATGGTGATGACACTATTTAATTATTCTCTTAATGCAACTGTACAGCCATGGTTCTTTGCACAACTGAAAGAGAAGAATTACAAGGAGATCCCCGGCGTGATTAACAGCCTGTTGGTGCTGGTGGCCGGGCTGAACCTGATGCTGATCGCCTTCGCGCCGGAGGCTATTGCCATTCTGGCCCCGCCCCAATACCGGGAGGCCATCTGGGTGGTACCGCCGCTGGCGGCAAGCGTGTTTGTGATGTTCTTCTACCAGCATTTCGTGAACGTGGAGTTCTATTTTGAGGACAGCAAGATCATTGCGGTTGCGTCCATCGGCTCCGCTGTGCTGAATGTCGTGCTGAACTTCCTGCTGATTCCGGTGGCCGGTTATCTGGTTGCGGGCTATACCACGCTGGCAAGCTATCTTGTGTTCTGCTTTGCACACTACATGTTCATGCGCCGTATCTGCAAAAAGAACGGCTGCCCCACGAGCATTGTGAATATCCGGCAGATGTGTCTGATCATGCTGGTATTCTTTGTGCTCATGGCGATTCTGGCGTTTGGCTATACGGCCGCACCCATTCGCTATGCGTTCATCCTGATTGTTCTCGTGATTGCGGCAGTCAAACGAAATCTGATTATTCAAAAAATCAAAGAACTCAAGAAATAACCAAAAAAGGAGCACCCCCCGGGGTGCTCCTTTTTTTATCCAAATCCTCACATCTTCGCCAAAAACGCTTCCAGCTGCTGCAGCTGGGCGGTCACCGAGGTCGGGCCGGTGCCGCCTTCGCTGGTGCGCCGGGCCACGCAGGCCGCAAGATCAATGGCTTCGTATACGTCCTCATCAAACAGCTCGCTCAGCGCCTTGTATTCCGTCAGCGTTACATCCTCCAGCACCTTGCCCTCCGCGATGCACTTCGCCACCAGCTGGCCCGTCAGCTTGTAGGCGCTGCGGAACGGCATGCCCTTGCAGGTCAGGTAATCCGCCAGATCGGTGGCGTTGATGAACCCCTTCTGCGCCGCCGCGTACATGTTCGCCTTCAGCGGCTTCATGGTGCGCACCATGGGCGCGAACACCCCAAGGCACTGGCTCACCGTGTCGATGGCGTCGAAGATGGCCTCCTTGTCCTCCTGCATGTCCTTGTTGTAGGCCAGCGGCAGGCCCTTCAGCATGGTCAGCGTGCCCATTAAATCGCCGTACACCCGGCCCGTCTTGCCCCGCACCAGCTCTGCCATGTCCGGGTTTTTCTTCTGGGGCATGATGCTGGATCCGGTGGTGAAGCCGTCGTCCAGCTCCACGAACTTGAACTCCCAGCTGGACCAGAGGATGATCTCCTCCGAAAAGCGGGAAAGGTGCATCATCACAAGGGCCAGCGCGCTCAGAATCTCTACGCAGAAATCCCGGTCGGATACGCCGTCCATGCTGTTTTGGCACACGCCGTCGAAGCCCAGCGCCGCGGCGGTCATGGCCCGGTCGGTGTTATAGGTGGTGCCTGCCAGCGCGCAGCTGCCCAGCGGGCTGTAGTTCATGCGGGCCACCGCGTCCTGCAGACGGGTCACGTCCCGCTGCAGCATGGCCGCCCAGGCCAGCAGATGATGGGCAAAGCACACCGGCTGCGCTCGCTGCAGATGGGTGTAGCCGGGCAGGATGGCGTCCTGATTGGCCCTGGCCTGCCCGTAAATGGCCTCCAGCAGCTCCTTCAGCTGGCCCTGCAGCCCGGCGCAGGCGTCCCGCAGATAGAGCCGCAGGTCGGTGGCCACCTGATCGTTCCGGCTGCGGGCGGTGTGCAGCCGTTTGCCCGCGTCGCCCACCCGCTTGGTCAGCTCCGCCTCCACGAACATGTGGATGTCCTCGGCGGTGGGGTCGATGGCCAGCGCGCCGCTGTCCAGATCCGCCAGAATGCCCTCCAGCCCGGTGGTGATGGCATCCAGATCGGCTTTGCTCAAAATGCCCTGTGCCGCCAGCATGGCCGCGTGGGCCAGCGAGCCGGTGATGTCCTGCCGGTACATGCGGCAGTCGATGTGAATGGACGAGTTGAAATCGTCCGCGATTTTACTGGTGGCGGCCTGCGCCCGCCCTGCCCAAAGTTTTTCCATAGCTCGTCAGCGCCCGTGGGGCGTTCCTCCTTTTGTGTTGCGTGTGGATTCAAAAAGCGGCGGGCAAGAAACGCCCGCCGCGTCGGCTTGTTTTGAGATGCGGCGCTCACAGCACCTTTTCCAGAAATGCCCGTGCCCGGTCGGTGGCGGGCTGGCGGAAGAACTGGTCGGGGGTGGTGTCCTCCAGAATCTGGCCGTCGTCGATGAAGCAGATCCGGTCGGATACCTCCCGGGCAAAGCCCATTTCGTGGGTGACCAGCGCCATGGTGATGCCGGTGTGGGCCAGGCCCTTGATGACCTCCAGCACCTCCTTGACCATTTCCGGGTCAAGGGCGCTGGTGGGCTCGTCGAACAGCATGATCTGGGGCTCCATGGCCAGGGCGCGAGCAATGGCGATGCGCTGCTTCTGCCCGCCGGACAGCTTGTTGGGGTAGGCGTCCGCCTTTTCGGTCAGGCCCACCAGCTCCAGCAGCTTCATGGCTTTGGCCTGAGTCTCCTCCCTGGAGACCTTCGCCACATGAGTGGGGGCGTAGATTATGTTCTCCATTACGGTCATGTGGGGGAACAGATTGAAGTGCTGGAACACCATGCCGATGTTCCGGCGCACCTTCTGGATGTCCGCCTTGGGGTCGGTGATGTTCACACCGTCCACGGTCACGGTGCCGCTGGTGGGCATTTCCAGCCCGTTGATGCACCGCAGAATGGTGGATTTGCCGGAGCCGGAGGGCCCGATCAGAGTGACCACCTGGCCCTTGGGGATCTGCAGGTCGATGCCCTTGAGCACCTCCAGCTTGCCGAAGCTCTTATGTACCTTGTCAAACGAGATCACTGCGGTTCACCCACCTTTCCAGCCGGCTGGCAAGGGCCGACAGAATCATTACAAAGATATAGTAGATCACCGCGATCACCAGATAAGGCTCGAAGAAGCGGTAGGTCATTACCGTGATCTGATCGGCGGCGCGCAGCAGCTCCACCGCGCCCACGTAGCTGAGGATGGAGGTTTCCTTCAGCAGGGCCACCGCCTCGTTCACCAGGCTGGGCAGGATGTGCCGCACTGCCTGAGGCAGGATGATGTCCTTCATCATGTCCCTGTAGCCCACGCCCAGCGACATGGCGGCCTCATACTGGCCCTTGTCGATGGCCTGAATGCCGCCGCGGAAGATCTCGGAGATATAGGCGGCGGAGTTCAGCGAGAAGGTGAGGATTCCGGACTGGGTGGCCGTGAAGGTGATGCCCAGCAGCTGAGGCAGGCCGAAGTGCACGATGCACAGCTGCACCAGCAGGGGCGTGCCCCGGAAGATGGAGGTGTAGAACCGGCCGAACCAGACCAGCGGGGTGCATTTGCTGATCTTGATCAGCGAGAGCAGTACGCCCAGAACAAAACCGCAGATCACGCAGATGAAGGTCATCTGCAGCGTGAGCAGGGCGCCGTGGTACAAAAACGGCCAGTATTGCCAGACGATTGAAAAATCCAGATTCATAGCAGTCAGTTCCCATTCAGTGTCAGGCAAAGAGCCGCGGTCAGTCCGCGATGAACTCCTCGCTCAGGTGGCTGGCGATGATGGAATCCAGTTCACCGTTCTCCATCATCTCCTTCAGGGTGTTGTTGAAGGTCTCGCAGTAGGGGGAATCCTTGGGGAAGCCAATGGCGAAGCAGTCGTTGGGGTCCTTGTCCAGCAGGCTCATGGCCAGGCCGCTGTTCTCGCCCAGATATTCCACCGCGCCGGCGCCGTCGATGATGCAGGCGTCTGCGCGCTTGCTTTTCACTTCCTCAATGCAGGCGGGGCTGCCCTGAATGCCCACGGCATTCACGCCCTCGATGCTCTCGGCCACCTGCTGGTAGTTGGTGCCGAACACATAGGCAACGGTCTTGCCCTGCAGGCTGTCCAGGGTGGGGTAGCTGTCGGTGTCACGGTAGACGATGGCGTTTCTGGGGTAGAAGAAGACCTCGGAGAAGTCCAGGGTCTGCTGGCGCTCCTCGGTGGGGGCCATGCCGCCGCTGCAGAAGTCAATCTGGCCGGCCTGGATGGCGGCGATCAGGCTCTTGAAGGGCATGTCCTGGAATTCCACGGTGCCGCCGTTCTTTTCCACCACTGCCTTCACGATGTCGATGTTCATGCCCACATAGGTCTTGGTGCCGTCCGCGGCCATCTCGATGGACTCAAAGGGCACGAAGGTGGCCGAGCAGCCCACCTTCACGGTCTTGCCCGCGAAGGGGTTCTCCGCGTCGGCGGTCTGGCTGGCGCTGGTGGCGGCGGAAGCGCTGGAAGTGATGCTCTGAGCCGCAGAAGCGGAAGTGCTGCCGGAGGCTGCCGCGCCGGAAGAGGCGGCGCCGCCGGAACAGGCGCAGAGCGCGCCCGCCAGCAGGGCGGTCAGGATGCTCAATGCAATCTTTTTCATGGTATGATGTTCTCCTCTCGAATCGAATCCCTGTTATGGGGCCCGGGGGAAGCTTTCCGGCGGGCCGCTTTAGCACCATAGCACGGTGCAATGTATGAATAATAGCATAAATATTCATAACATGCAAGCCTTTTTTCAAAATTTTTCTGGGGGATATGCGGGCGGAAAAATTCGCGGGATGCCGCAAGTGAGAAAAACAATAGTTCATATCAAATGTATATACATTGATTTTAATGGTGATTTGGCGGAAAACTTTGCAAGAAAATACGTGGAAGTTGGCCTTGCTTTATTGGGCTGTTGTGCTATACTTAAAAAGCAGGCGCGTGAAGACTGCCTGCGGCATTTCTGTGTATTTACTGATTTGGAGTGTGAATATATGCAATTTGAAGCGGACGGCAAAACCAACGGCCCGGGCATCCGCTGGCCCGGCGGGGCCCGTGTGGCGGTGATGCTCACCTTCGATTTCGACGCGGAGTTCCTGCGCATCTCCCGGGCGGCGGGCAAGGGCACCAAAATCGGCTTCACCGACCAGTCCCGGGGCGAGTACGGCCCCCACACCGGTCTGGCCCGCTGCCTGCAGGTGCTGGAGGCGCACGGCGTGAAGGCCACCTTCTTTGTGCCCGGCGCGGTGGTGGAGCGGTACCCGGAGCAGGTGAAGCGCATTCACGCGGCGGGCCACGAGCTGGCAGCTCACGGCTACCTGCACGAGTCCCGGCGGGGCATTTCGGAAGAGGAGGAGCAGGCCATTCTGGAAAAGAGCGAGGCGCTGCTGGAATCTATCACCGGCAAAAAGCCGGTGGGCCACCGGGGGCCGGAAAGCATCATCCACTCCTTCACCCCGAAGCTGCTGCGCCAGCGGGGGTACCTGTACGGTTCTTCCATGAAGGACCGGGACTGGGCCTACCTGTGGCCGCAGGACGAGACCGGCCGGGCGCTGGTGGAACTGCCCGGCGACGTGATGCTGGATGATTTCACCTACTATTACTTTACCTTCAGCGACCCGGCGGTGCGCAGCATGTATCCCAACCGGCAGGTGCTGGCGGACTGGTGCGCCGAGCTGGACGCACTGGCGCAGGAAGGCGACAAGATTTTTGTGCTCAAGCTGCATCCCCAGATGATCGGCCGGTCCAGCCGGGCGGCCATGCTGGGGGATTTCATCGCCCATGCGAAAAGCCGGGGCGCCTGGATTGCCACCTGTGAAGAGGTGGCCCGCCATGTACTGGAGTGGGAAGGGGGAGATGCGCAGTGAGCAGCAGTCTGTACGAGAACTGGCCGGGCAACCGGGATCTGAACATTCGCTGGCCCGAAGGAAAGCGGATTGCGGTGATGCTGGGCTTTGATCTGGATGCCGAGACCATGTGGACCACCCGGGGCGACGGCAACGCCGACCACATCACCAACCTGTCCCGGGGCGCCTACGGCCCGGTGCAGGGGGTGCCCCGCCTGCTGGCCATGCTGGATGACTTTGGCCTGAAGGCTACCTTTTTTGTGCCCGGCGTGGTGGCGGACCAGTACCCCCAGGTGGTGAAAGAGATTGCCGCCCGGGGCCACGAGATCGGCTTCCACGGCTATTATCACGAGGAATTCACCACCACCACCCGCGCCCGGGAGCAGGCCACCATGGAGCGGTGCGAAGCCCTGATCCGGAACCTGACCGGCCAGCAGATGGTGAGCCACCGGGCCCCCGGCGGGGTGATTCACGACTACACCGTGGATCTTCTGGTGGAGCGGGGCTACATTGCCAGCTCCAACTGGCGGGACAGCGACGGCCCCTTTCTGCACAGTGTGAACGGCAAACCGGTGCCGCTGGTGGAGGTGCCCAAGGATTCCATCTTTGACGACACCGCCTACGATTTCTATACCGACAGCGCCCCCGAGCGCTACGAGCTGAAATCCCCCGCCCAGATGCTGGAGATCTGGAAGGAGGAGTTTGATTTTCTGGCGGACGAGGGCCGGATGATCAACTTCGTGCTGCATCCCCAGTTCATCGGCCGGGCCAGCCGGGTGCAGATGCTGCACACCCTGATCGGCTACATGCTCAGCCGGGGCGCCTGGATCGACACCAACGCGGCGGTGGCCCGCCATGTGCTGGAGCAGCAGGGCATGGCCTGACCGCTTCCGAAGCAGATTCCAAAACAACAATGCCCCCGCTTTTGGTAAAAATCCACAAAATCGGGGGCATATTTTGTATGCGGGGCAAAATGTCAAACGACTGACATTTTGCCCCGCATCTTTTATGATGGGGGAGGAAGAAGCGAACGGCTCAGCTGCTCTGGCGATGAATCAGCCGCACCGGGAACACCTTTGCTTCCGGTTCCCCGGCGCTTTCGCCGGCCACGATCCGCTCCACTGCCCAGCGGCAGATGTCCTCCACCGGCTGGTGGAGGGTGGTCAGGGGCGGGGTGGTCAGGCAGGCGAGATCGGTGTCGTCGTAGCCCACCACCTTCATCCGGCAGGGCACCTCGATGCCCTGCTGGCTGCAATATTGCAGCACCTGGGCGGCAATGATATCGTTGGACGAGAACACCCCGTCCACTTCCGGGTGCTCCTGAAACAGCTGGTGGATCAGCGGCTCGTAGCGCATGGCAATGAAGTCCCGCTCGCTGGCGTCCACCATCACCGGGGATTCGGCCCCCCGCTCGCGGCACACGTCGCAGAAGCCCACCCAGCGCTTGTTGGCGTCCATCTCGATGCCCGCGCTGCCGCTGATGTAGGCCAGATGGCGGCAGCCGCCGTCCAGCAGATGCTCCGCCGCCAGCCGTCCGCCGGCGTAGTTGTCGGCGCAGGCACTGGGCACCGAATCCGCCAGCGTGCGGTCGATGGTGACCAGCGGCAGGTTGCTCAGGTTCACATGCTCCGGCAGGTTCTGGGTATGGCTGGCCAGAATGACCCCTGCCACCTTGTTGCTTTTCAGCATGTGGAAGTATTCCACTTCCTTGTTCACGTCCAGGTCGGACACGCACAAAAGCAGCTTGTAGCCGCTGGCGCACACATACCGCTCCACGCAGTCGATCACCGCGCCGAAGAAAAAGTTCTTTGCCGAGGGCACGATCAGGCCGATGAAGCTGCTTTTCTGCCTGATCAGCGACTGGGCCAGCTCGTTGGGGTGATAGTCCAGCTCTTCCATGGCCGCCAGAATCTTGGCGCGGGTCTTTTCGCTCACGTTGACCCGGTTGTTCAGCATCCGGGAAATGGTGGTCACCGTCACGCCGGAAAGGCGCGCCACATCTTTTAAAGTTGCCATAGGACCGTTGCTCCTCTCGCCGCAATTGATTCCCCTTATTATCCCACAGCGGCGGAGGTCAAGTCAAACGGCCTTTGCATAAAAACGTTTATCCGTCACTTTGTCATAAACCCAAAAAAGGAGAAATCACATCATGAACAATACTCTGCTGAATACCCTGAAGGCCGCCCGCGGGGGTCTGGCCGAGCGTCTGGATTTCATGACCCTGCCCGCCGAGATCCCCCACGGCGACATGCCCGGCGATAAGGTGCTCATCACCGAGAGCCATGTGGCCAAGGCAAAGACCATCCTGCCCGCTCTGGTGGACAAGATGATCGCCGCTCTGGAAAATAAACCCCTGCAGCGCTGCGTGCTCAGCGTGTGCGGCGGCTCCGGCGTGGGCAAGAGCGAGACCGCGTCCCTGCTGGGCTGGTATCTGGGCCAGCTGGGCGCCAAGAGCTACATCCTCTCCGGCGACAACTACCCCCACCGCATCCCCGAGTACAACGACGCCGAGCGCCTGCGGGTGTTCCGGGACACCGGCCTGAAGGGTCTGGTGGCCGCCGGCCTGCACACCGCTCAGGTGAGCGAGCAGCTGCACCAGCTGATGGAGGAGGACAAGGACGCCGACCCCGCCCTGTGCGCCGAATACGGCTGGCTGAGCGCCTATCAGGCGGCGGGCCGCCGTGGTCTGAAGGGCTATCTGGGCACCCCCAATGAGATCGACTTCGACCGGGTGAACAGCATCATCGCCCAGTTCCAGGCGGGCGCGGAGCAGATTTCCCTGAAGCGGATGGGCCGCCGCCCCAGCGAGCTGTGGGCCGAGACCGTGGACTTCTCCGAAACCAGCGTGCTGATCATCGAGTGGACCCACAGCAACAACGATCATCTGGCCGGTGTGGATCTGCCGGTGCTGCTGAACAGCACCCCCGCCGAGACCATGGCCCACCGCCGTGAGCGCAACCGGGACGGCAAGGTGGACAGCCCCTTCACCACCATGGTGCTGGAGATCGAGCAGGGCCTGCTGGCTTCTCAGGCCCACAAGGCGGCTGTGATTCTGTCCAAGAGCGGCGAGCTGCTCAGCTACGCCGAGTATCAGGCCCTGATGGCCAACGCCTGAGCGGCGCGAGAAAAGAGAAAGGGGAACCGAGCAATGGAAAACAAAACCGCACTTTCCGCCGGCGTGATGCTGAACGCCTATCCGGACAGCATGGGCGGCACGCTGGCCGACATCGTGGCCCTGCTGGGCCGGGGCGAGATGAAGGGCGCCTTCGACGCCTTCTACATCCTGCCCAGCATCTTCAACACCGATCTGGACCGGGGCTTCTCGGTGATCGACTACAACCTGAACGAGTGCTACGCCGGTCAGGCCGATCTGGACGCGCTGCGCAAATTGGGCATTGACCTGAAATTCGACCTGATCCTGAACCACGCCTCGGTGCTGTCGCCCCAGTTTCAGGATCTGCTGAAAAACGGCGAGAACTCCCGCTACAAGGACTTCTTCATCAACTGGAACAGGTTCTGGGAGGGCCACGGCAAGATGACCGAAGAGGGCTACATCCAGCCGGACGAGGAGAAAATCAAGGATATGTTCTTCCGCAAGCCCGGCCTGCCCATCCTGATGGTGCGCATGCCGGACGGCAGCGAGGTGCCCTACTGGAACACCTTCTATCAGGAGGTGCGCTACCGCAGGGTGGACGCCAGCGAGCTGGTGGAAAGCCTGGGCATCCAGTATCAGGCGGCCAGCCGCATTGCCGAGCTGGTGAACGCCGCGCTGGAGCGGGGCGAAAAGCCCGCCGCCATGAACTTCGGTGAGTTCGAGGCCCACAAGGCCGCTGTGGTGGATCATCTGGAAAGCCGCCGCAGCTATCTGGGCCAGATGGATCTGAACGTGGCCTCTCCGCTGGTGTGGGAGTTCTACGACGAGACCCTGCACAAGCTGGCGGACTACGGCGCCAGGATCATCCGTCTGGACGCTTTTGCCTACGCCCCCAAGACCCCCGGCGCAAAGAACTTCCTGAATGAGCCGGACACCTGGCAGATGCTGCAGAAAGTGGGCGGCATTGCCGAAAAATACGGCCTGAGCATCCTGCCCGAGATCCACGCCAGCTACGGGGAAAAGACCCACGAGAAGCTGTGTGAGGCGGGCTGCATGACCTACGACTTCTTCCTGCCCGGCCTGATTCTGGATGCCTTCGAGCACAAGAATTTTGAATATCTGGTGCGCTGGATCGACGACGTTCAGCAAAAGGGCATGCGTGTGGTGAACATGCTGGGCTGCCACGACGGTATCCCCCTGCTGGATCTGAAGGGCCTGCTGCCCGAGGAGCGCATTCAGGCCATGGTGGAGACCCTGAAGGGCCGGGGCGGTCTTGTAAAGGACCTGCATGGCGCGAAGAACATGTACTATCAGGTGAACTGCACCTATTACAGCGCCCTGGGCGCCAGCGACCGGAAGATGCTGATGGCCCGGGCCCTGCAGCTGTTCATGCCCGGCAAGCCCCAGGTGTGGTATCTGGATCTGTTCGCGGGCGAAAACGATCTGGAGGCGGTGCGCCGCGGCGGCGGTGCGGGCCACAAGGAGATCAACCGCACCAACCTGAATCTGGAGCAGGCGATGGAAAAGCTGGAGCAGCCGGTGGTGCGCCGCCAGCTGGAGCTGCTGCGCCTGCGCAACAGCTGCCCCGCCTTCGGCTGGGACGCCAGGCTCACCGTGGAAAATCCCGCTCCCGCCCAGCTGACCCTGCGCTGGGAAAAGGAGGGCCACACCGCCGCTCTGACCATGGATCTTGCCGCCGATCGCTTTGCCATTGAGGTGGGCGAGAACGGCAAGAGCGAAGTGGTGTTCCGGGAGGGCTGAGCCCTGCCGCACAGATTTCTGCTTTTTTCTCACCTTATCGTGCAATCATAAAAGGCCGGGGGCCGCGTGGAAGTTTACCATGCGGCCCCCAGCCTTTTTATAAGAAAATACCGCGCAATTCCCGGCGGATGCCGGAGCTGCGCGGTATTTCTTAAAGAGAGAAGAGGAAAAAATGGTTTTTACAAAGGGGGATCCATCAGCAGCCGGAGCCCTGATCGATCATGATGCGCAGAATCTCGCTGTCGGTCTCGCGCATGCCGTCGGCGGCCATGCGGCCGATGCTGGCGATGGTCTTTTCCACGTTTTCCTTCACCAGACCCTCGCCCGCGCCGAAGGTGTTGCCGTCCAGCGACATCTCATGGGCAAGGATGGCCGCATCCACCGAGGTGGCGATCTTGGCGGCGCAGCTGCCCTTGGCGCCGTCGCACACGATGCCGGAGGCGTTGGCCAGCGTGTTGGTGATGGTGCGGCTGATGGCGTCGTAGTCGCCGCCGTGCAGGTAGGTGATGCCCGCGCCGCTGCCGCAGGCCGCGCACACCGCGCCGCAGAAGGCGCTCAGCCGGCCGATGCCCCGCTTCTGCAGCAGGGCGGTCAGGTTGCTCAGCACCAGCGCCCGGTACAGGGTTTCCTCGGTGGCAGCCAGATACTTGGCATACACGATGATGGGCACCGAGCAGGTGATGCCCTGATTGCCGCTGCCGGAGTTGATGACCACCGGCAGCACGCAGCCGCCCATGCGGGCGTCGCTGCCTGCGGCGGCCAGCGCACGGGCCCGTACCCGCACGTCGCCGCCGTAGTGGCGCATCAGGGTCGCGCCCACCCGGCCGCCGTAGGCGTGGGTCATGCCCTCCTGGGCAATGCGGGTATTGTATTCGATCTGCCGCTTGATGACGGGGCGCACGTCCTCCAGATCAACGGTGTTGGCAAATTCCAGAATATCCGCCAGATTCAGGGCTTCCAGATCGGTGTCGTCCTCGTCGGCCACCTCTTCCACTTCCTTGTAGAACAGGCGCTCGCCGTCCCGCTCGATGCGCACCACGTTGGTGTGCTCATCCCGGATCTCGGCCAGAGCGGTGTGATTGTCACCGGTGATCTCCACAATGATGTGCAGGCGGGAGGGGGTGTCCAGCAGCTCCACGGTGCAAACGCCCTGGGCCAGCATCTGGCGGGTGGCCTCCAGATCGGCGGGGCCAACCTTGCTCAGCACCTCCAGCCCCAGCGCGGGGCAGCCTGCCAGCGCGCCCAGCACGGCGCTGGTATCAATGCCGCGCATGTTGCCGGTGGTGGGCACGATCACGCCCTTGGCATTCTTGATGATGTTGCCGCTGCACTTCACCAGCAGGCGGCGAGGCTCCTCGCCCAGCGCCTCCCGGGCCTTGGCGGCCGCCAGCGCAATGGCAATGGGCTCGGTGCAGCCCAGCGCGGGCACCAGCTCGCGGGTGAGGATTCGAACATAGGTATCGTAAACAGTACGGTCCAGCATTTTGTTTTGCGCTCCTTTTTATCGTGTGATCTGCATGCCGCAGGCGGCGCAGGTGTTGCCGCCCCTGTCCGCCCGGCCGGCCAGATCGGTTCGGCGGGCATTGTAGAAGGCGTACCCGCCGGAAAGATCATACACCTTTGCGCCCTTCTGCGCAAGGATGCGGGCGGCCACATAGCCCCGCAGGCCCACCTGGCAGGTCACATACACCGGCCGGGTCAGGTCGATCTCATCCAGCCGCTGGCGCAGCTGGTTCAGCGGAATGTTCACAAAGCCCGGAATCTCGCCCAGCTCGTCCAGCTCCTCCGGGTTGCGCACGTCCAGCTTCACGGCGTCCTCGGGCAGGCTGTCCACGTCCTCGGCATAGAACAGCTCCACGCCGCCCTCCAGAACGTTCTGGGCCACAAAGCCCGCCATGTTCACCGGGTCCTTCGCGCTGGAGAAGGGGGGCGCGTAGGCCAGCTCCATCTCCTCCAGATCATACACGGTCATGCCGAACCGGATGGCGATGGCCAGCGCGTCGATGCGCTTGTCCACCCCTTCGCCGCCCACGATCTGAGCGCCCAGCACCCGGCCCTCGGGGCTGTACAGCAGCTTGACGAACATCTGGGTGCCGCCCGGGTAGTAGCCCGCGTGGCTGGCGGATACGGTGTAGCTCTTGCGGCAGGCGGTGCCGGCGGAGCGCAGGCTCTCTTCCTTTTCACCGGCGGCGGCCACGGTCATGTCGAAGAACTTCATCACCGAGGTGCCGATGCTGCCCTTGTAGGCCGCGTTTTTGCCGCAGATCACATCCGCCACAATGCGGGCCTGCCTGTTGGCGGGGCCTGCCAGCGGAATCACCTGCCGCGCCCCGCTCACCAGATTGGTCACGGTGGCCGCGTCGCCCAGAGCGTAGATGTCCGGCACGCTGGTGCGCAGCTGCTCGTCCGCCAGAATTTCACCCCGTGCGCCCAGCTCCACGCCGCTGCCCGCCAGGAAGGCGGTTTCCGGCCGCACGCCGATGGACAGAATCACCATGTCGGCGGGCACGGCCTCGCCGCTTTCCAGCAGCACGCTGTTTTCGGTGAAGCCGGCGCACTTTTTGCCCAGATACAGCCCCATGCCCGCAGCGCGGATGCGGTTGTGTACCAGATGGGCCATGTCGCCGTCCAGCGGAGCCATCACGTGATCCGCACCCTCGATCACCGACACGGCGATACCCCGGTCGGCCAGGTTTTCCGCCATTTCCAGCCCGATGAAGCCGGCGCCGATCACGGCGGCGGTGCGGGGGCAGGCGGCGGCAATGTGGTCGTAGATGGCATAGGTGTCCGGAATGTTGCGCAGGGTGAACACATGGTTTTTCTCGATGCCCTCAAAGGGCGGGCGGATGGGCGAAGCGCCCGGCGAGAGCACCAGCGCGTCGTAGCTTTCGGTGTAGGTTTCGCCGGTGGCGTGGTTCTTCACAGTCACGGCCTTTTCGGCGCTGTTCACCGAAAGCACCTCGCTTTGCACCCGCACATCCACGTTGAAACGGGCGTGGAAGGCCTCGGGGGTCTGCAGCTGCAGCGCCTCCCGTTCGGTGATGGCGCCGCCGATGTAGTAGGGCAGGCCGCAGTTGGCAAACGAGATGTACTCGCCCTTTTCAAACAGGATGATCTGGGCGTTTTCGTCGTTGCGGCGCAGCCGGGCAGCGGTGCCGGCGCCGCCGGCCACACCGCCCACAATCAGAATTTTCATGGAACGTTCCCTGCCTTTCAGAAAAAATGGGATGTGGGGCGGCGCCGCCCCAAGTCAGGCGGCGCTGCCCCGAAAAAGCAAAAAAAAGACGGTTTGGGAATGGGGGAATTGGGATGGAAAAAGGGAGTTACAGGTAATGGGGGGTGTTGGGGGTCAGCACCTCGCAGCCCTCCGGGGTGATGAGCACCATGTCCTCAATGTTGAAGCCCTGCACCCCGCCGATGTAGCAGGGCACCTCCATGGCCAGCACCATGCCCGCCTCCAGCGGCCGGGTGGTGGTGGGGTTGATGTAGGGGGCTTCGGCGGTGGCGGGGCCCATGCTGATGCTGTGGCCCTGATGGCCCCGGCGGTAGCTGGGATACATCTCCTTCACATAGTCGTAGGCGATGTGGTACAGATCACAGATGGGCAGGCCGGGCTTTGCGGCGGCGATCATCCGCCGCTGGGCCTCATACAGCCGGTCCTTCAGCTTGTACAGCGCCGGGTCGGCGCCCTCCATCACCCAGGCGCGGGAGGTATCGGTGGTGTAGAAGTCGAACTCGGCGTTCACGCCCGCGTCAAACTTCACCACGTCGCCCTTCTGAATCACCGCGTCGCCGGGAATGGTCAGGCGGCTGCCGCTCTCGCCGGTGGAGAACATGGACCAGGAACTGGGCGCGGCCACGCCGGTGGCGATCACGGTGCGGCGGAACTCGTTCACCAGCTCCCGCTCGCTCACGCCGGGGCGGGCAATGCGGCTCACGGCGGTGAAGCCCTCGTCCGCTGCGCGGCACAGGGTGCGGAACATCTCGATTTCCTCGGGGGTCTTGACGCTGCGGGCGTAGACGAACAGCTCGGAAATATTCTCGAATTTTGCCTCCGGGAACATGCCGCACAGGTTGTTGTAGTAGCCCACGGGCAGATAATCCAGCTCAACGCCCAGCTTCTTGTCCGCCAGATCCATCTCGCGCACCATTTTGGCCAGGATGTCGGAAGAGCTTTCCATCACCGCGGGGGCGGGCACAACGGCGCCGTTGGCAATCTCGTCCCAGGTCTTTACGCCAACCCAGGTGTCGTACTTGCGCACGATGAAGCGGCCTGCGCTCTTGATCTCGAAGGTGGGCACCTCAAAGTCCATGGTGGTCAGCTGGGTGGGCACATCCTCCCGGGCGCTGACCACCGCGATGGAAAAGCCCGCCTGGCGGGACACGGTGTGCTGATGGCCGGCGAAGCCGGTCACATAATGGAAGTTTTCCGGCGAGGAGACGATGGCGCCGTCCAGGCCTTTTTCACGCAGAAGCTCCTTGATTCGGTTTTCTTTGGGAAGCATGGAAAAATCCTCCTTTCGGCCGGCCGGTGGCCGGCGTGGATGGGGTGCGAAACGGAAAAGGGCCGCGCGCGCAGCGGCGCGCGCGGCTCCTTACAAAACCGGCAGATGGGATCAGGCGGGGTAGAACATGGGGGAGCCGGGTCCCAGAGGCAGGCCCAGAACGTACCATACAAAGAACAGCACGATCCAGCCCAGCAAAAAGCCCAGAGAGTAGGGCAGCATGGTGGAAACCACGGTGCCGATACCGGCCTTCTTGTCGTACTTCTGGAAGAAGGCCACGGTCAGCACGAAGAAGGGCATGGTGGGGGCGATGATGTTGGTGCAGGAGTCGCCGATGCGGTAGGCCACCTGAGTCAGCTCGGGAGACAGGCCCAGACGCATGAACATGGGCACGAACACGGGAGCCATGATGGCCCACTTGGCGCTGTCCACCGCGATGAACAGGTTGATGATGGCGGTGAGCAGGATCAGGGCAACGATCAGAGGCAGGCCCACGAAGCCGATGTTCTCCAGGAAGTTGGCGCCTGCAACAGACAGGATGGTGCCCAGGTTGGAGTAGGTGAAGAAGTTGGTGAACTGAGCGGCGAAGAAGATCAGCACCATGAAGCCGGCCAGGCCCGAGATGCCCTTGGTCATCAGATCCACAACGTCCTTGTCGTTATGGATGGTGCCGGCGCCCACGCCGAAGGCGATGCCGGGGATGAGGAACAGAAGCATCATGATGAAGATGATGCCGCTCATGAAGGGGCTCTGCAGGAAACCGCCGGTCTCGCTGCGCAGCAGGCCGTTGGTGGGAACCACGGCGATCAGGATCAGAACGATGTAGATGAGAGCGGCGATGCCGGCGAACTTCAGGCCGCGCTTCTCGGCAGCGGTCAGGTCGTTGCTTTCGCCCTCGATGGCGCCCTCGTATTTGCCCAGACGGGGCTCAACGATCTTGTCGGTCACAAAGGTGCCGATGGCGGTGATCACGAAGGCGGAAGCAAACATGAAGAACCAGTTGCACAGGGGCGACACCACATAGTTGGGATCCAGCATGTTGGCAGCCTGGGTGGACATGCCCGCGAACATGGGGTCGTTGGTGCCGATCAGCAGGTTGGCGCTCCAGCCGCCGGATACACCGGCGAAGGCAGCGGCCAGGCCCGCGATGGGATGGCGGCCAAAGGCCATGAACAGAATCGCGCCCAGGGGAACCAGCACAACGTAGCCGGTGGAGGAGGCGATGTTGGACATGATGCCCAGGAACACCACCATGGCGGTGACCAGGCTGCGGGGGGCGGAGGTGGCCGCCTTACGCAGCAGGGCGGACAGCATGCCGGAACCGTCGGCCACGCTCACGCCCAGGATGATGGTGAACACAGTGCCCAGAGCGAAGAACGAGGTAAAGTTAGTGACCATCCTGGTGATCAGGGCGCGGATGGATTCCACCGAGAGCAGGTTCACCGCGGAAACGGTGGTCTCAACGATGGCGTTGCCGTTGGCGGTGTCGATGGTCTCGTAGGTGACCGACACACCAAGATTTGCGCAGATGGCCGAGATGATCATGACCGCGATGGTCAGGACCAGGAAGATGGTAGCCGGGCTGGGCAGGGCGTTGCCCGCACGTTCGATGCTGTCCAGCGCACGAACCACCAGGCTTTTCTTTTGCAGGGAATTGCTTTTTGCCATGGGGATTCCTCCTTATAAATGATTTCTCTCTCCGGCGGCAATGCCGCCTTTATCACACTCTCCTCCGCCGCGAAGAGTTTGATCCGCATTCAGGGGGCCGGTTTTCAGCGGCCCATGTGTTTGTCCACGGCAGCCTTCAGCTGAGCCATGGCCTTTTCCAGGGTGCACATCGGGCAGGCAATGTTCATGCGCATGTAGCCCTCGCCCTCGGTCTTGCCGAAGCCCCGGCCGTCGTTCAGGGCCAGGTGCGCCTCGTTGATCATGAACTGGGGCAGCGCGTCGCCCGCAAGGCCCAGACCCTTGCAGTTCAGCCACAGAAGATAGGTGCATTCCGGCCGGTGCAGGGTGATTTCCGGGATGTTCTCCTTCAGGTAGTCCTCCACGTATTTCACGTTGCGCTCCAGATGGGCCAGCAGCTGCTCCAGCCACTCCTCGCCGTAACGGAAGGCGGCCTCCACCGCCACCAGGCTGAAGGAGTTGTTGCGGTGCACGTCCATGGATTTCCAGAAGGCCTGATAGGTATCCCGCAGCTTCTCGTTGGGGAACATCAGGGTGGCCGCCTGCAGGCCCGCCAGATTGAAGGTCTTGGTGGCGGAGGTGCAGGTGATGGTGTTGGCGGCGATCTCCTCGCTCACGGTGGCCATGGGGATGTGCCTGTGGCCGAAGAGCATCAGGTCGCTGTGGATCTCGTCGCTGATGATCAGGGTGCCGTACTGCACGCACAATTCGCCCATGCGGCGCAGCTCGTCGGCAGTCCAGGCGCGGCCCACCGGGTTGTGGGGGTTGCACAGGATGAACAGGGGCGGGCGGCGCTTGAGCGCCTCCTCAAAGGCCTCGAAGTCCATGGAGTAGTAGCCGTTTTCCTCCTTCAGGGGAACGGTCAGGCACTTGCGGCCCCAGTTTTCCACCGAGTCGAAGAACTCGCCGTAAACGGGGGTGGTGAACAGAATCTCGTCGCCGGGCTTGGAGAATTCCCGCACAAAGGTGCACAGCGCCGGCACCACGCCCAGCGTATACAGGCACAGCGCCGGATCCGGCTTCCAGCCGTTGCGCTTTTCCTGCCACTGGCAAACCGCTTCAAAATAGGAGTCCGGGCGGCTGGTGTAGCCGAAAATGCCCTGCCGGTTGCGCGCGTCGATGGCGTCCAGAATGGGCTGGGCGGTCATCAGATCCATGTCGGCGATCCACATGGGGATCAGATCCCTGCGGCCGAAGCGGGCCTCCATCTCGTCGTACTTGGCGGCGAAATTGTTCCACCGGTCGATGGGGCGGTCGAAATCGTATTTCATAGCGTCGTCTCCTTTTGCGTGGGCTCTGGGCGGCGTGCCGCCCCTTTCGGTTTATGATATAGCAAGAATCGGGCCAAAGAAGGCGATTTCCAGCAGAAAAACAAAAAACCGGCGCAATGGCTAAACAGAACCTGTTCGATTTGTGAAAAATCGTCAAAAAATCCACGAGGAATCGCCGGCTTTTGCCCCGAAAAAATCAACCAATCTGGCCTGTTTTTTCAGAAGATTCTCCAAAGCAGGTGGAAAAATGGATGAAATGGGTTAAATTGTTCACCAGTTTGTGGCCTGATGGGAACCAGTTTGGCTCATGGCCGCCAGCAGCTCCAGCCCCTGCGGGGTGATGCAGGTGCCCGCCCGGCCCTTCTGGATGCTCACAAGCCCCAGCTGCTCCAGCTGGGCAGCCATGGTGCGGATGTTCTGCTGGCTGAGGGCAAGGCCCGCCGCAGCGGCCCGGGCCTCCAGCGCCTGCCGCCCCAGCGAACGGCTGGCGGCCAGCTGCTCCAGCAAAAACAGGTAGCTTTCCAGCCGGTCGCCGGCCAGGCGGCGCAGCTGGGCGGCCTGGGCGGGCTCGGCCGCGGGGGTCTGGGGTTCGGCGGCCAGCAGGGTCACCGGCAGATCCTCCGGTTCAATGAGGGGCTTTTCCAGATAGGCCAGATATTCCACGCAGTTGCGCAGCTCCCGCACGTTGCCCTCCCACCGATGGCGCAGCAGCCGCTGGGCCGCCGCGGGCGAAAGCTCGAACCGGGCGCCGATGCCCTCCTGAATGCGCCGCAGAAGCAGCAGCACGTCGCCGCCCCGCTGGCGCAGCGGGGGCAGCTGCAGCGGCAGCACGCTCAGCCGGTAGAACAGATCCCGCCGGAAGCGCCCGCCGTGCACCTCGGCGCTCAGATCCACGTTGGAGGCCGCGATGATGCGCACGTCCACATGGATCACGTCCACGCCGCCCAGCCGCACGATCTCCTTTTCCTGCAGCACCCGCAGCAGCTTCACCTGCAGCATGGGGCTCATGGCCTCGATCTCATCCAGAAACAGAGTGCCGCTGCGGGCGGCCTCGAAGAAGCCGATGTGGCCGCCCTTTTTTGCCCCGGTGAAGGCGCCCTCCTCGTAGCCGAACAGCTGGCTTTCCAGCAGTGCGTCCGGAATGGCGGCGCAGTTGATGGCCACAAAGGGCTCCCTGGCCCGGGGGCTGGCCGCGTGGATGGCATGGGCGAACAGCTCCTTGCCGGTGCCGCTTTCGCCGCTGATCAGGATGGAGGCATTGCTGGCGGCCATCCGGCGGGCCAGCTGGCGGGCGGCCACCATGCAGGGGCTGTCACCGATGATGCTGTCGAAGGTGTATTTGGTCACATGGCCCTTGCCCAGCAGCTGGCGGCGAATCTTCTGCTGGCGGCGCTCCTCGTCCCGGAAGCGCTGGAGCACGCAGAAGGTGGTGGGGCTGCCGCCGCCCCGGTAGAAGGAGTGGATGCTCACCGACACCGGGTTCCCGTGGATCTCCACCAGCCGGCTGTGGATGGCCTTCTGGGCCGAAAGGCTTTCGGCAAAGGGCAGAAAGGGCAGCGCCTGCTGCACCCGCCGCTCCAGCAGCTGCTGGGCGGGCAGGCCCAGAATGTCCTCGGCCTTGGGGCTGCAGGCGAAGATCATGCCCTCGCCGTCCACGCCGATGAGCCCGGCGTCCAGCGCCTGCTCGAACAGCTCGAACAGGCTTTCCATCTGCACCGAACGCTGGAGCATCTGCTCAATGCCGTAGGACTGCTCGGCCAGTGAGGCCAGATATTCCTTGAAGGCGGGGCCGTCCAGCGCGTTTTCGCATTTCAGCTGATGGGCCAGCTCCAGAAAGGTGCTGCCACTGAGCAGCCGGGGCCCCAGGTCGATCACCTCGGACGCCCAGTCCGGCACGAAGCGCCGCTCGCCGGTGGTGATGGCCAGCGGCACATGGGGCGGCTCCGGCGCACCGGGGTAGCAGGGGATGAACTGGATGTTGGTCACGCCCAGCTGGTTCAGGGTGGCGATGGTCTCGGTGGCCATGGACTGGTTCAGATTCACCAGCAGCGCCCGGGTGTTGCGGGGAATGGCCAGCAGCCGCTCCAGCCCCTCCCGGGTCACCCGCACCTCGCTGAGCACCACCGGCCCGCCGGTGGGCAGCAGCTGGCCGATGTCCCGGTCGGCAAAGGCGCAGGTGGATACCAGATACACGTCGGCCGGTTCGATCACCGGATCCGGCTGCAGCTGGGTGCTGTAACATCGGGTGTTCACCTGACCGCCGAAGAAGTCCCGCACCTGGCTGGTATACAGCTGGGCGGAGGCGGCGTCCCAGGTGATGATGGCGAGTTGTTTGACCATAAAAGCACCTCATTTCAACCTGTTCAACCTGTTTTTTCTGAGCTCATTATGGCATGGGGCGGGGGCCGGTGTCAAGAAAACCGGCCCCGCCGCCGGTCGCGGCCCGGCAGAGCGGCGCTGGCACGGAATTTGCTGCAAAAAAAACAGAACCAATTCACCAGAAAGGGGCGTTTGATCGAATGTTTGAGATGAACCGTTTTTATGAGCAGGCAACCGCCATGGCCGACACCCTGCGGGCCGACCGCCGGGCGCTGCACGGCATGCCGGAGCTGGGGATGGAGCTGCCCCGCACCACCGCCTATGTGGAGCAGCGGCTGCGGCAGATGGGGCTGGAGCCCACCCGGCTGGGCGGCGGGCTCACCGTCTGCATCGGCCCCCGGAAGGGGCCGGTGTTCCTGCTACGGGGCGATATGGACGCGCTGAAGATGCAGGAGGCCAGCGGCCTGGACTTTGCCGCAACGGGCGAGTGCGCCCACACCTGCGGCCACGACCTGCACACCGCCATGCTGCTGGGCGCGGCGGCTCTTTTAAAGGAACGGGAGGCCGACCTGCCCGGCCGGGTGAAGCTGATGTTCCAGCCCGCGGAGGAGAACCTGAAGGGCGCGGCGGCCATGGTGGAAACGGGCGTGCTGAAAAATCCGCCGGTGGATGCGGCCATGGCGCTGCATGTGTTCCCCGGCCCCATGCATGTGGGTACCCTGGCCTGGCGGCAGGGCCCGGCGCTGGCCTCGTCGGACAGCTTCCGTATTCTGGTGCGGGGCAAGGCAGGCCACGGGGCCATTCCCCAGAACGCGGTGGATCCGCTGACCATCGCGGCGCACATCCTGCTGGCGTTGCAGGAGGTGAACGCCCGGGAGGTGGATCCCCAGGATCCGCTGGTGCTCACGGTGTGCACCATCCACGGGGGCGAGCTGCACAATTCCATTCCGGAAACGGTGGAGATGAAGGGCAGCATCCGGGCCTTCTCCAACCACAACCGGGCTCACGCCCGCAAGCGGCTGGTGGAGATCTGCGAAGGTACCGCGGCTCTGTTCCGGGGCAGCTGTGAGGTGGAATTTCTGGCCGGGGTGGCCTCGCTGCACAACCAGCCCGAGCTGGCGGCCGAGCTGGCGGGCTATGCGGGCCGGATCGCCAAAAAGATGGAGGAGCTGCCCCGCCAGATGGGCAGCGAGGACTTTGCCGAGGTGAGCCAGCAGGTGCCGTCGGTGTTCATGGGCATCGGCGCAGGCGGCCCGGAGGAGATCTACAACCGGGCAGGCAGCCACCACCCGGCAGTGGTCTTTAACGAGGAGGTGCTGCCGCTGGGCGCGGCGGTGCTGGCGGGCTGCGCCGCCAACTGGCTGGCCGCCCACGCAGAATAACCGGCGCGCAATCCAACAGACAAGGGCCCCCGGCCGTGTATTTTCACGGCCGGGGGCCCTTGTCATGTAGGAAGATAAAATGTGGTTACCGCCGCCGGATGGCCAGCGCGGTGCAGACCCGGCCCAGGGTGAGCCGGTACACCGCCCAGAGCAGCGCCCCCACCCCGGCGGCCAGCCCAAGGCAGACCGCCAGCCCGGCCAGCTCCCCGGCGGTGAGCCGGTTGTCGTTGAAGTAAAGGATGAGCAGGTAAAAGCCGAGAATCAGCCCGGAGCCCGCCAGCGCGGGGGTGAGGAACACCCGGCGCACCTGACTGCGGGCGGAGCGGTAGAGATACGGCCCCGGCGCGCCCAGCCTTCGCAGGTCATTGTAGACCGGACGGCTGGTCAGGGCAATGGTCATGCAGCGGGTGCAGGCGATCACGATCACCGCCGAAAGGCACAGCACCGCAATGAACACAAACAGCATCAGGAACACCGCCGTGGTGCGCACAAAGTCCGCCTTGTCCAGCACCCGGAACCGGGGCATGTACTGCCAGTAGAGCCGGAAGTCCGAGGAGTCCCGCTGGCTGTAATCCATGCGGGGGAAGTTCGCTTCCTCCGCCTGCTCCGGGTTCAGAAAATAGACGCCCTCTTCGGCCAGATACCGCTGGCGCACGATGGGATCCCAGCCGTCCAGCACCGCCACCTCGGGGCCGGAGCCGTCCACAATGCGGTCAAACAGAGCCCGGGCAAAGGGGTAGCTGTCCTGCTCGTTTTCCACGTTGAAAAACACCATCTGCTCCTGCCATTCGCCGGTGAGCCCTTCGGAAAGGGAAGCCCAGTCGCCGTCGTCCAGCACATAGCAGCCCAGCAGCAGGTCGTTGCGCAGCGGCTCGGCCAGAGTGACGGCCAGCTGCCGGCCGGTGAGGGGATTGGTGAAAAGGGTCGCGTCCGCCTCGAACCGATCCTGCCCGCTGCCGGTGGCGTCCAGCACACCGGCGGTCTGCCCCGGGGCCAGCTCCACCGCCTCGCCGGTGAGGGCCCGGTAGCCGGATTCCGAGAGCGCCAGCACGCTCCGGGCCTGCTCGGCGTAGACGCCGCGCCAGGTGGTGCCCAGCGGGCCCTCCTCCGCCACCTGATAGCTGCCGTCCACCGCCAGCCGGGCCATGGGCGCTTCGGCCCAGGAAGTGAGGGCCGCGCCGTATTCTGCGGCCAGCTGCTCCACTTCGCTCTGGCCGGGGCCGTTCTGATCCGCCCGGAAGTGGTAGGCGCAGTCCACCGGGCGGGCGTCGTAGCTCATCATGGAGCCGGCGCCGATCATGGGGGTGTAGAAGGCGGCGAACAGCCCGCCGCCAGCAGGCAAAGACCCAGCGGGCCGTACCAGCGGGGCACCGCCCGGATGGGCTCGCTGCGGTGCACCTCCTGCACGGTTTCGATGACGTTGGCCCGGCGCACCGAACGCCCGCCCGCCGCGAAGAGCAGCACCGCCACGAAGGCCGAAAAGCCCAGCGCAATGCCCCAGGCCCGGGGCTCAAAGCGCAGGGCCATCTGGGCGCTGTCCACCACAAACAGGCGGAACAGCTGCCAGATGCCCCATGCCAGCGGCGCGGCCAGCAGGGCCCCGGCGGCGCAGGAAACGGCGGTGAGCGCCGCCAGCTCCCGATACAGCTGCCGCAGCTGGCGGCGGGAGGCCCCCAGCGCCAGCAGAATGCCGGTCTGGCGGGAGCGGTGGCGGAAAAACAGCCCGGAGGCGTACACCGTAAACACGGCGCAGCCGATCACCGCCAGCACAAAGATCATCATCACCTGCTTGCGGGAGTCGCCCCCTTCCGGCAGCACCGCCAGAATGGTGGGCGAGCGCATCATGATGCCGCAGGCCGTGATGAGCAGCACCGAGAAAAAGCAGCATCCGGCCAGCAGGGCGCTGTGCGCCCGGTTTTTGCGGCGCAGCGCCGCGCATACCTGCCCGAACTGTTTCATGGCTCCTCCTCCCGGCTCATCCGGCCAATGCACTCCAGCAGATGGTCCTGAAACGCGCTTCGCTCCATGCCGCCCTTTTCCAGCGTGCGCCAGACCACGCCGTCCCGCAGAAGGATCACCCGGTCGCAGAAGGAGGCGGCGAAGGAATCGTGGGTGACCATGAAGATGGTGGCCCCCAGCATCTGCTTTGCCTGCTCAAAGCTGCGGATCACCGCCCGGCTGGACCGGGAGTCCAGATTGCCGGTGGGTTCGTCCGCCAGAATCAGCAGCGGGTGGTTGATCAGCGCCCGGGCCACCGCGGTGCGCTGCTTTTCGCCGCCGGAAATCTCGGCCGGGTACTTGTTCTGAATGGTCCCGATGCCGAACACCTGGCACAGCTGCTCAGCCCGGGCCTGCACCTTCTGGCTCATGGCCCCGCCGATGATGGCCGGCAGCAGAATGTTTTCCATCACGGTGAGCCCGTCCAGTAAAAGGAGATCCTGAAACACGAAGCCCAGCTGCCGGTTGCGCACCGCGGCCAGCTCCTCCTCCCGCAGCCTGGCCAGCTCCCGGCCGTCCAGCAGGATATTGCCGCTGTCGGCGGGGATGTAGCAGGAGATGCAGTTGAGCAGGGTGGTCTTGCCGGAGCCGGAGGGCCCCATCACCGCCACGAATTCCCCGGCGTTCACCGTAAGGCTCACCCCCTTCAGCACCGGGAAGCTGGTTTTGCCCACCCGGTAGGATTTGTACAGATCGTTCACAGCAAGCATTGCGCTCATCCTTTCTGTTTGCCTTGTTCTGCCCTTACCATACCCCGCCCCGGGTATCCTTCGCAAAGAGGGGCGGAAGGAACGGCGCCGCCGCCGTCATTTTTGGCTCGCGGCGGCGCGGCGATGGAACAAACGGCGGTTTTCTGGTCAAGTTTGGTTTTGCGCCGCGGCGGTGGAGCGCATCGAGGGCGCACAGGTGATGGTGGGCGGCCAGCCGCTGCCGGTGAGCCGCTCCTGCCGGGAGCAGGCGCTGCTGGCGCTGACCCGGGCCGCGCTGGAGGAATGAGCATGTACGAGGGAATCCGGGTGGTGTTCTACCCGCTGTGGGTGCTGCTGGCCCTGTGCAACGGGCTGCTGATGGAAAAGCTCTGCGCCCCCTTTTTGCAGCTGCGGCCGGGAAAGCTGTGGAGGGCGGCGCTGATCCTCTGCTTTGCCGGGAGCAGCGGCATGGTGATCTGGGTGGGCGACCCCAACCTGTTTTACACGCTGCCGGTGTTTCTGGCGGCGTTCTTCGCCTGCACCCGGGGGAACTGGATCGGGCGGCTGGCGGTCTGCCTGGTGATGTTCAGCCTGCTCATGTCGCTGTGTGCGCTGAGCGACAGCTATCTGAGCGAATGGGTGGGCAGGCCCGGTCTGGAACAGTACATTTTTACCCGGCTGGTGCGCACGCTGGTTATGGGCGGCGTATGGCTGGTGCTGCGCCGCCGCCTGCCCGCCCGGCCGGTGCAGCTGCCCCGGCGGCTGTGGAAGCTGGCGCTGGGGCTGGCGGCCCTGCCCGTCTGCTCGCTGGCGGCGGTGGTGCTGCTGGCCACGCCCTACCGCAACCAGCCCGAGGCCTACGCGGTGTCCATGGCCATGGGGCTGGCGGTGCTGCCGGTGGTGCTGCTCACCTCGGTGGTGCTGCTGGCCTCCTTCACCCTGCTGGCCGAGCACGAGGCGCTGGAGCAGGCCGGGCGGCTGGCAGCGCTGCGGGAGGTGTATTATCAGGGCCTGCAGGGGCAGGAGGATCAGGTGCGGCGGCTGCGCCACGATCTGCGCAACCACCTGACCGCATTGCAGGGCCTGCTGGCCCGTGGGCAGACAAAAGCCGCCGACGATTATCTGAAGCAGCTGCTGGATTCTGCGGCGCTGCACGGCCGCAGGCGGCTGTGCGAAAACGAGACGGCGGACATCGTGCTTTCGGCCAAGGCGCAGGCCATGGAGCAGGCGGGGGTGAACGCCCGGTTCGGGGTGAGCCTGCCCAAAGAGCTGCCGCTGGCCCCCACCGACCTGTGCGCTTTGCTGGGCAACGCATTGGACAACGCGCTGGAGGCGGCCCGCCGGACGCCGGAGGGCTGGGTGAGCGTGCGGGCCCGGGCGGACAAGGGCCTTCTGATGCTGCGGGTGGAGAACAGCGCCCCCGGCCTGCCCGTGCGGGAGAAAACCGGCCGCTTCGCCACCACCAAGGCGGACAAGAGCGCCCACGGCTTCGGGCTGGCGGGCATGGAGGAGATTGCCCGCCGCTGCGGCGGCACGCTGGAAGCGAAGGCGGAGGAGGGCCGGTTCGCTCTCACCGTCTGCATTCCGCTGGCCCCCTCTTGCGAAAACCGGGAAGGTGGAGTATAATCGGCAACAGCGCCGGGTGAAAACACCCGGCGCAAGCTTTGTGTAAAAAGGAGGCAGGGCTTCCATGTGTCTGCTGCATGTGAGCGCCGGAACCGAATTTCAGGATCTGGTGCGCTACCCGGAGATCAACATCCGGGAAAATTCCATGACCTTCATCACCGGCCCCAGCGGCTGCGGCAAAAGCACGCTGCTGCGGCTGCTGAACGCCACCGTTCTGCCCACGGCCGGGCGCATTGAATACAAGGGCAGCCTCCTGGGCGGTCTGCCGGTGCTGGACTACCGCAGGCAGGTGCTGCTGGCGCCCCAGCAGGTGTATCTGTGCGAGGGCAATGTGGCCGACCAGTTCGCCTTTTTCTACGGCGCCCGGGGCGAGGAGTGCGTGAGCCGGGCCGAGATGGTGAACGCGCTGGAAATCTGCCGCATGCCCCTTTCCCCCGAGGACAGCTGCGCCAATCTTTCCGGCGGCGAGCGCCAGCGGGTGTTTTTGTCCATTTATCTTTCCGCCCGGCCCAAGGTGCTGCTGCTGGACGAGCCCACCGCCGCGCTGGATGAACTGACCGCCCGTGAATTTCTGGGCAACCTGAAGGCGGCCTGCCGCCAGCGGGGCACCACGGTGGTGTGCGTGTGCCACAGCCGTTCGCTGGTGGATGAATTTGCCGACGAGGAAATTCGATTGGAGGCGAGAGCATGAACAGCGGCGGCATCGTACAGCTGCAGCTCTGGCAGTTTTCTCTGATTTACTTATTGCTGATCATCGTGATCGCCATCATGAAAAAGAGCGGGGTGGAAAAGACCCGCCTGCTGGTGGTGGCCAGCGTGAAGATGACGGTGCAGCTGGTGATTGCGGGTCTTGTGCTGTCCTACATCTTCCAGAACCCGAACCCGGTGTTCGTGGTGGTGTATCTGGCGGTGATGGTGGGCTTTGCGGTGCACCGGGTGCTCAGCGGCAACCCGGGCCTGAACCGGCGGTTCCAGATCATCATCGCGGCCTCCATCGCTTTGAGCGGCGTGTTCGTGCTGGCCTATTTCGTCTGCGCGGTGGTGGGCGAAAACATCTTCAACCCCCAGTACACCATTCCGCTGGCGGGCATGCTCATCGGCAACACCATGACCGGCATCTCGCTGGGCATCAAGACCTTCCGGGAGAACCTGCAGGGCCAGAAGGCCCGGGTGGAGGCGCTGCTGGGCTTCGGTGCGTCGCCCCGGGCGATTTTGCAGCCGCTGGCAAAGCAGGCGCTGGAAACCGCCCTGCTGCCCACCCTCAACTCCATGGTGGGCATGGGCATCGTGTCGCTGCCCGGCATGATGACCGGCCAGATCCTCTCCGGCACCATGCCCACCACGGCCATTCTGTATCAGATTGCGGTGATGATCGCCATCTGCACCGTGGTCACCGCGGCCAGCTTCGGCTCGCTGTTCCTAGGCATGCACACCCTGTATGACCCGGAAAACCAAATATTGTGACCGTTTTATACAAATAGTAAAAAGCCTGAGCGGCATTCCAAACCGCTCAGGCTTTTTTGTTTGCTTCTGCAGCAGGGTTATTCCACCCAGATGCTGCCGGAAATATCGGTGGCGCCCTCGTTCACCAGCTGCAGGTCTACCGTTCCGGCGGTGCAGTTTTCCAGCGGGATGGCCACCGGCCAGGTCTCGGCCCGGGAAAGATCGATGCTCTCCACCAGCTGGCCGTCCTGGCTGATGTTCAGCAGCAGGGGGCCGCCGGTGCAGTCTGTGTCGGCCATCAGGGTGCGGGCGTCCGGGTCATCCAGCGTGAAGGTGGAGTCCAGATGATAGCCGTTGCTGGATTTGTTCAGATTGAAATTCCACATGCCCTCGTTGTGGTTTTCGGCGCTCATCAGTGCCCAGCCACTGTTTACGGTGAAGGATGCGCTACGGATGGGCACCGAGGCGGAGTTCGTCGTCTGGGAGCCGCCGCCGGCGTTCATGGCAAAGGCAAAGAGGGCCACAAACATGAACACCACACTCAGGATGGACACCGCCCCGGTGGCGATGGCCCCCTTCAACAGGCCGCTCATCTTGCGGCGGGGCAGCGGCTGGCCGTACTGTTCGTTGGCTGCGCCGCAGTGCTCGCAGTATTGGGCGGTGTGGGGAATGGGCTGCTGGCAGCTTTGGCAGGGCAGCAGGGTCTGCTTGCGGCCAAAGGCCAGATAAAGGATCAGCGCGATGATGGGGCTGGCAAAAATGCAGATCAGCACCCACAGCACCGGATCCTGACCGTGGAGCCGGGAATCCTTGTACAGCCAGATGGCCATCAGCACCACAAAGGCAAGGCTGGCGGCAAGGCAGAGGAAAAACAGCAGAAGAAATACAATGGGAAGAGCGGTTGCAGTCATTTAAAACCCCTCCTTTTTGCGGGTTCGTTTGGGCAGATATATGGTGGTGGCGGCGCGCAGATCCGCCATGCGCAGGCTGATGAAGGTGAGCGCCACACCGCCCACCGCCAGCCAGGCAAGGGCGAAGGAGGCCAGATGAGCCCACAGCGGCATGATGGGCAGCGCGAAGATCACCGCGGGCACCCCGCACACGATGAAGTTTGCCACCATGGGCAGCCACCACAGCGATACCGCCCGGGTATCGGGCTCGGCGTCCAGCTGCTCCTGCCGCTGCCACAGTTTGGCTTTCAGGGCCGCGTCCAGCTCCGGCGCGGGGCCGGGGGTGGGGGCGTGCAGCTGGGCCTGCAGGGCCTTGTCCAGATCAAAATGTTCCATAGCCTTGGGCCTCCATTTCCTTTTTCAGCAGTTGCCGGGCCTTGTGCAGCCGGCTTTTGATGGTGCCCACCGGGGCCTTTTCCATGCGGGCGATCTCCTCCAGATTCCAGTCGAAGCCGTAGGCCAGCGTGATGGGAATCCGCAGTTTCGGGGGCAGCCGATCCACCGCCGCCAGCAGGGCCGCGCTTTGGGCACGCTCCTGTGCGGTTCGGGCCGGGTCGTCCGGGGCGGGCGGCTCGGGGGCGTTGTCCGCGTCCAGCTCCACCGGCCTTGCAATGGCAAGCCGCCGCCCGGCCTTGCGCTGTTCGTTTTTGAAAATGCCGCCCGCCAGGCTGAACAGCAGCGCCCGGGGATTGTTCTGCTCGTCCAGTGTGAGGGTCAGCTCCAGGCATTTTAAAAAGGTCTGCTGATACAGATCTTCCGCCTGCTGGGCCCCGCCGGTGAGCCGGCGGCAGTAGCGGTAGATTTCCGGCCCGAAGCGGTTCACCAGGCGGGCTACCTCCTCCGCGTGCATCGCGTCCTCTCCTCTCTTTGAAAAAATGCCATGGCGCCGGGGGCTTTGTTCCTCCCCCTGCATTCGGTGATCGTCGCAAGGCGGGCGGCGGTTCACGGTTTTTGAAAATTTTCCGCAAAAAAGCGCGTTCCTCTTTTGCAAGGGGAACGCGCCGGGGGTATTCTACAGGTCAGCCCCGCAGAAAGTTTGCCATGGCGGGGTAGAGCTTGTCGCTGTGCACCACATAGCTGCCGTGGGTCTCGCCGGGCAGAATCAGCAGCTTCGCTCCCGGAATGGAACGGGCGATGCGCCGGGTCTGGACCTCGTCGATCAGATCCTTTTCGCCCGCCAGCACCAGCGTGGGGGCGGTGATGCCGGTGAGCTGCCAGCCCGCCAGATGGGGCTGGGTGAGCATCAGCTCCAGTTTGGGGTCGGGGGAAATGCGATTCTGCACCCGCATCAGGGTGCGCCAGGGCTGCTTGATGCCCGCGGGGGTCATGTTGGCCCCGGCCACCACCAGCCTGCCGGGCAGGTCGGGCCAGCGCAGCGCCACCAGCAGGGCCACCACGCCGCCGTCCGAAAAGCCCACCAGCGCGGGCTTTTCCAGCCCCTGCTGCCGGATGAAGGCGGCCACGTCCCCGGCCATCTCCCGGTAGGTGAGGGAGGGCACCGGGTCGCTTTTGCCGTGGGCGCGGCTGTCCAGCGCGTAGACGGTGTAGAACCGGGCCAAATCCCGGATGGCCACATCAAAGATGGTGTGATCCTCGCCGTTGCCGTGCAGCAGAATCACCGGGCGGCCGCTGCCCTCCTTATGATAAAAAAGCTTTAAGCCGTTCACGATGGCATACATGGGGCATCGCTCCTTTGCATTGGAAATCCGTAATATTATGTTCTTATTATATCACTGACCAATGTGGGAAAAAGCAATAAATTGTGAATGAACCCGGCGATAAGCTTCACAGCTCCTCTTTCAGCTCGGTCATGTTCACCCAGTACCGCTTGGGGCAAAGGCTCCGGCGCAAAGCCGGGTTCTCCCGGGCGGCAATGGCGATGGTCTTGTAAAACCGCTTCCACAGCTCCTGATAGGCCGCCTCCTCCCGGGAAATTTCCGGGAAGGGAGGTGCCTCGTCCGGCTGGGCGTAGCTTGCCCTGCCCTTCTGCCACAAAAGGGCCGCGCCGTGGGTGGCGTCGTAAAGGATGAAATCCTCGCCGGGCAGCCGCTGGCAGAAGTGCAGCCGCAAAAGGGGCAGCACATAGTGTTTTGGGGTGATGGTGCCGCCCAGAAAGTCGCCGTAGTCCTGAAAGCGCACAAAGCCGGTGAGCAGGTGGGCTTCGCCGCACACCGCCTTTTCCAGCGCCAGCACCGGGGCCACGTCCTTGTGGCCGGCCATGAACATCACGCCCGGGCCCACCCGGTAGCCCAGCCGCAGAAACCGCAGAATCAGCAGTTCCTTCTCCTCGCTGCCGGAAAGAAAGGCGTGCGCCACGCAGCTGCGCGCCCCCTTGCCCAGCTTTTTGGGCAGGCTGGCGTCCACCCGGCGGGCTTTGGCCGGGTCGGTTTCGATGAGCTTTTCCGGGAAGAGGGTGGCCATGGGGCTGGAATGGGGCAGGATGGCAAAGGGAATCTCGTGGGCATACACGCTCTCGAACACGCAGCAGAGAAAGCCCTCAAAGCTGCCGTCGTACCGGTAGACTACATCCGCTTCTCGATCCATGAAACCGCCTCCTCCTTTGCCGCCTCGATTCCCGGCCTGCCCGCGCTGAGCATGGGGGCAAACTCCGGGGCGAAGAGGCTCAATTGCTGGGCCCCGGCGGCGAACACGCCGGAATCCACCAGCGCCGCCGCGATGCTCCGGCGGCCAAAGCCCGCCGCGCCGGAAAAGCCCCTGCAGCAGATGAAATACTGGGCCCGCTTGAGCACCACGCCGATGCGCCGCAGCTCTTCCAGACCCAGCGCCCCCTGACGGCGGGCCCGCACGATGCGCCCGGCGCTTTTGGGGCCGATGCCCGGCACCCGCAGCAGCATGGCCTGCTCCGCCCGGTTCACATCCACCGGGAACTGGTCCAGATGCTGGATGGCCCAGTTGCATTTGGGATCCAGAAAGGGGTCGAAGTTGGGGCTGGCGTCGTCCAGAATTTCGTCCGCCGAAAAATGGTAAAACCGCAGCAGCCAGTCCGCCTGATAGAGCCGGTGCTCCCGCAACAGGGGCGGGGGCGTGTTCAGGGCGGGCAGGCGGCTGTCCTGCGCCACCGGGATATAGGCCGAGTAGAACACCCGCTTGAGCTGGTATTTGTGATAAAGGCCCTCGGTGAGCTTTAAAATCTGCCGGTCGGTTTCCGGGGTGGCGCCCACGATCATCTGGGTGCTCTGCCCGGCGGGGGCGAATTTGGGCGCGGAGCGGTAGACGGTCAGCTCCTGGCGGTTTTCGTCCCGCACCCGGGCGATCTGGCGCATGGGGGCCAGAATGGCGGCCTTTTTCTTGTCCGGCGCAAGGCGGCCCAGGCTGGCGGCGCTGGGCAGCTCGATGTTCACGCTCAGCCGATCCGCCAAAAGGCCCAGCCGGTGGATCAGCGCCGGGTCCGCCCCGGGAATGGCCTTGGCGTGGATGTAGCCCCGGAAGTGGTATTCACTGCGCAGCAGCTCCAGCGCCTTGATCATCAGCTCGGTGGTGTGGTCGGGGCTGATGAGCACCGCGCTGGAGAGAAACAGCCCTTCGATGTAGTTGCGCCGGTAGAACTGGATGGTCAGCTCCGCCAGCTCCCGGGGGGTGAAGGCGGCCCGGGGAAGGTCGTTGGAGCGGCGGTTCACGCAGTAGGCGCAGTCGTAGGCGCACACGTTGGTGAGCAGCACCTTCAAAAGGCTCACGCAGCGGCCGTCCGCCGAGAAGGTGTGGCAGCAGCCGGGAGCCACCGCACTGCCGATGCTTCCGGCCGCGCCGCCCCGATCCACACCGCTGGAGGTGCAGGCCACATCGTATTTGGCGCTGTCTGCCAGAATGGTGAGCTTTTCCATCAGGTCCATGCCCGGACCCTCCTTTCTGTGGGGGATTTTTGAGGGATTCGGAGTGTTCACAAAAGCGAAGAAAGAAGCAAAAAAGGGAGAAAAAGGGCAAAAAAGGCGCAAAAAAGAAAGCCCCATGCTGTGCGCACGGAAAAACCAACGGTTTGATGGGGCTTTTTGAAAAAGAGGGCGGAGTCGCTTCCTGCCGCCCGGCGCTTACTTTAAGTACTTTTCCAGATAGTTTGCGCTGGTGGGGCCGCTGGTGGATTTCAGCACAAAGCGTTCGCCTTCCAGCACCAGCTCGGCGGCGGCGCAGTTGCCAAGGCCCACGCTCCAGTAGTCCTTCATATCAAGGCCCAGCTCGGCGGTGAACAGGGCGTGCAGTGCCGCGCCGTGGCTTACCGCCAGCACGGTCTGGCCCCGGTGGGCCTGCTTCACATAGGCGGTAAAATCGCTCACCCGCGCCATCAACGCGGGCAGGCTCTCGCCGCCCGGGGCGGGCACAAAGCGGGCGGGGTCCGCGAAGAAGGGGGCAAAATCGTCGCCCAGGGTGCGGGGGGCCTTGCCCTCCCAGTCGCCGAAGGCGATTTCTTCAATACGCTCGTCGGTGCGCACCCTGTCGGCGGGCCAGCCGCTCACCAGAATGGCGGTCTCCACCGCGCGGCTTAAGGGGCTGGAATACACCGCGTCAAACTGCACGCCGGAAAGCCGCTGGCGGGCTTCCTCGGCCTGCCGGCGGCCGGTGTCGTTCAACGGGATGTCCGTCTGGCCCTGCAGACGGCCCGCCAGATTCCAGTCGGTCTGGCCGTGGCGCACAAGAAAAAGCCGGGTAGGCTGCATGAAAATTTCCACTTCCTTCTCTATATTAGTATAAAGGGGATGGGGGAAAAGGGGCGGCAAAGGGCAAATTTACCACTTGGCCCTTGTCTCCACCACCTTGCCCGCGATGAACAGCTGGTTCAGCTCCTCGCCGCGGATCACCTTTTCCTCATAGGCCGGGTTGAAGGGCTGCAGAATCACCGCGTTGCCCCGCTGAATGTATTTTTTCAGGGTGCCTTCTCCTTCACCGAACACCATCACGCCCAGATCGCCGTTTTCCAGCGTGGGCTGGCGGTGCACCAGCGCCAGGTCACCGTCCTGAATGCGGGGCTCCATGCTGTCGCCCTTGACCACCAGATAAAAATAGCTCTCCGGGTTCTTTACGCAGGCGTATTCCACCCCATAATCCTCCTCGAAGGCCAGCGAGCCATAGCCCGCACGCACGGTGCCGATCACCGGGATGGGGCTTTCGCCATAAGGCAGGGAAGGGGCCGCGGGTTCGGCGGGCTGCTCGCTGATGCCCAGCAGATAATCCGCCGAGGTCTCCAGCAGCTCGGCCAGCCGGGCCAGGGTGGCGGGGTCCGGCGAGGAACGGCCGGTCTCCCATTTGCCCACCGCCTGCTGGGTCACGCCCAGATGTTCGGAAAGGCTTTTCTGGCTCAGGCCCATCTCCTTGCGCAGCTGCTTCAAGCGTTGTGGGAACATGTGTGAACACTCCTTTCTTGCTGGTTCCATTATACAACCAAAAATTGTTCTTGTAAACAAAATACGCGAAAAAGTTGTGAAAATGCCATTGACAACAACTGACAGTTGTTGTAGAATGAAGGCACAACAACCGAACAGGCCGCAAAACGCGGGCCGGTGGTGCAAAGGAGCGGTTTGAGATGAAACGAATGATCTGTGATTCCATGCTGGTGCTGGGCGCCCTGGCCTTTGTGGTGGCTCTGGGCGCGGCGGTGGAGGGCACCATGCCCCTTGCGGCCGCGCTGGGCCTGCTGGCGGCGCTGGCCGGGGCGATGCGCCTTATTGCCCGGCTGGAGCAGCCCCGTGCAGTCTGCCGGGTGCGCCGGGGCCGGGGCCGTTACCGCCGCCCTGCCGCCCGCCGCCCGCAAAAAACAGAGGCGCTGCGGGCGGCCTGAGAAAAAGCGCCCGGTATGCTCCGCGCCCCCCTTGCGGGGCATGCCGGGTGCTTTTTAAAAAACGTTCGATTTTTTTTTAAAAAGATGGTTGACAAACCCCGGTTGCTGTGATAACATAGATAACACACTAGCGATGGCGTGTATGATGGCCACTCTTGGAGAGGTGTCCGAGTGGTTTAAGGAGCCGGTCTTGAAAACCGGTGACCCGCAAGGGCCGTGGGTTCGAATCCCACCCTCTCCGCCATTTTATAATTTCATATTTTGATATGGACTTTGCTCTGGAGAAGTACTCAAGAGGTCGAAGAGGCGCCCCTGCTAAGGGCGTAGGTCGGGAAACCGGCGCGAGGGTTCAAATCCCTCCTTCTCCGCCAGAACAGCCGCTCGGATTTTTCGAGCGGCTGTTGTTTTTTGCAAAAGAATCAATCAAGCGGAGGATTTGAACCCGAAGCGCCGGGAACCGGCGGGGATTTTGAAAGTGAATAGTGAACAGTGAAGAGGGAAGGTGTGCCGCAAAGCGGCACGGATTTTGAAAAAACGGGGTGCGGAAGTCGACCGCTTTTCCACACACCGGCCGTTTTTCTGTGGAAAATCCGCCGCCCGCGAGGCCGCTTCTTTCTGTTTTTCGGGCATTTTCCGGGGATTATTCCGCCGCCGAATCAGCTGCTTTGCGGCAAAACGCGGCCCTGCGCCTGCAAAATGACCAGTAGATTTGCGCCATTTGTGCCAAAATAACAGCAGTTCGTGAAAAATAAGGCCATTTTGCGCAATTTAGTGTACTTTACTGCAAAGAGTAGTGTATAATGAACACCAGGATTCTTTCAACCTTATTATTATAGATAAACAATCGCAGGGCGCCGCACGCCGGTGCGGCCGTGTGGTGGGCGCGGGCGCTCTGCAGGGGAAAGCGAGAGGTATTATTAACAATGGATCAGACCAACACCAAGCGTAAAATTATGGTGATCGGCCACCGCAACCCGGATACGGATTCCATCTGCTCGGCCATTGCCTATTCCAACCTGAAGAACAAGACCGTGGGCCCCTGGCACGAAGCCTGCCGCGCAGGCGAAATCAACCAGGAGACCGCCTTCGTGCTCAAGCGCTTTGGCGCAAAGACCCCCCGCCGCAGCCTGAATGTGAGCGCGCAGGTGCAGGACATCGACATCCGCCCCGTGCCCGGCATTCTGGGCAACACCACCATGCGCCGCGCCTGGGAAACCATGCGCGACACCCAGGCCAACAGCCAGCCCGTGGTGGACGAAAAGGGCATGCTGCAGGGCCTGATCACCCTGGGCGATCTGGCCGTTGCCAACATGGACAGCCTGGATACCCACGCTCTGAGCAACGCCCGCACCCCCATCAAGAACGTGGTGGAGGTTCTGGGCGGCACCGTGCTGGCCGGCGATGACTCCGGCTACTTCGAGAGCGGCAAGATTGTAATCGGCGCCTCCAGCCCGGACGTGCTGGAGAACACCATGGAAGCCGGCGACATCGTGCTGGTGGCCAACCGCTACGAGACCCAGCTGTGCGCCATCGAGATGGGCGCCGCCTGTGTGGTGGTGTGCATGGAGTCCGCCGTGGCCAAGACCATCATCAAGCTGGCCAACGAGCGCGGCTGCCTGCTCATCAGCAGCCCCTACGACACCTACGCCGTTTCCTGCCTGATCAAGCAGAGCGTGCCCGTGAGCACCCACATGACCCCCCGCGACAAGCTGCGCACCTTCCTGCCCAGCACCCCCGTGGACGAGGTCAAGAAGGTGATGAGTAAGGTGCGCGACACCTACTTCCCGGTGCATACCCCCGCGGGCAAGTACCTGGGCCTGATCAGCCGCCGGAACCTGTTGAATCTGCAGCGCAAGCAGCTGATTCTGGTGGACCACAACGAAAAGACCCAGTGCGTGGACGGCTGGGAAGAGGCCGACATTCTGGAGGTGGTGGACCACCACCGCCTGGGCAGCCTGGAAACCAGCCAGCCCGTATTCTTCCGCAACCAGCCGGTGGGCTGCACCTGCACCATTGTCTACCAGATGTATCAGGAGCAGGGCGTGGAGATCGAGCCCCACATTGCCGGCCTGATGCTCAGCGCCATCCTGTCCGACACGCTGTGCTTCCGTTCTCCCACCTGCACCCCCGTGGATGAGGCTGCCGCCCGTGCGCTGGCCAAGATCGCCGGGGTTGAGCCCGAAGAGCTGGCCAACGAGATCTTCGAGGCCGGCGAGAATCTGGAGGGCCGCGCCGCCGAGGATGTGTTCTTCCAGGACTTCAAGATCTTCACCCATGGCGACATCCGCTTTGGCGTGGGTCAGGGCAGCTACATGAGCGAAAAGAACCGCCAGCGTGCGGCCGAGCTGCTGCGCCCCTACCTGCCCGAGGCCCTCAAGCGCGAGGGTGTGCAGATGATCTTCTTCATGCTCACCAGTGTGAAGGATCAGTCCAGCAAGGTGCTGTTCTGCGGCGAGGGCGCCGATCAGCTGATCGGCACCGCCTTCCGCTGCGAGCGCGAAGCGGATGGCAGCGTGGTGCTGCCCGGCGTGGTCAGCCGTAAGAAGCAGATGATCCCCGCCATGCTGGAAACTCTGGCCCAGATGTAACCGCAGCGGGCAGCTGACCTGCTGACTGCCGAAAATTCCAATCATTGCCGCCGGCCTGCAGCCGGCGGCTTTTTTTGATGCAATACCGCGGAATTCCCGGTGGCGGCGCACGCCGGGAAATTTTGGGAAAAGAGCACGGAAAATTCCGGCATGCTGCACCCCCGGAGCTTCGGGGCGTGAATGGTGCGGTGCTGCATTGACAAAAATACACAAAAAGTTTTAAATTATTGCGTAAAAACAGCAAAAGAAAATTGTAAACGGCCAAAGATTTTGTTATCATTAAAATAACGCGAATTTGCGGCGAAATATGGGAAAAAGAAAAACTGGGGATCCTCGCCGCAGCATGAGGAAGGAATGGGAGAGAGGATGGAGTTCGTGCTGGGAACGGCGGCCTTTGCCGCCTTTTTTGCTTACGACATCGACAGCGTACGTCCGGCCCGGCCCTGGTTCCACCGGCTGTTTGCGGCGGGCTGTGCGCTGCTGGCAGCGGCCACCGTCTGGCTGGTGTGGAGCCATCGGGCGCTGATGACGCTGAATGCCGCAAGTCTTTTACTGGCAGGGGGTGCGCTGGCCTTTGCGGCTCTGATGGTGTACACCCTGTTTTTTGCGCTGCCCTTCAGCGCAACCTATCTGGAAGAGAACGCGCCCCGCATGGCCTATACCGGCGGAATGTACGCGCTGTGCCGTCACCCCGGCGTACTCTGGTTCGCCGGGGCATATCTGTGCCTGGGAATTCTGCTGGGAACGCACCGGGCGGTGGCGTTCTGCCTGCTGGTGATCGGGCTGAACATCGGCTACATTCTGTTTCAGGATGCCTGGACCTTTCCCAAAACCTTTGTGAACTATGAGGAATATCGCCGCACCACGCCATTTCTGCTGCCCACGCCGGGCAGCGCCGCGCGCTGCGTGCACACCTGGAAGGGGGGCGAGGGCTGATGAATCTGCAGGAGAAGCTGGACCGGCAGGAATATGCCGAAATCTGGAGCCAGTACTGCGGCTTTCTGGACCTGAGCATGGAGGAATACATGGCCATTCAGCGGCGGCTGATGAGCGAACAGATTCAGCTGTGGAGCGGCTGCATGCTGGGCCAGTCCATTCTGAAGGGCAAAAAGCCCGCCACCATCGAGGAGTTCCGGCGCATGGTGCCGCTGACCAGCTACGAGGACTATGCCGACATTCTGCTGCGCAAGAACGCCAGTATGCTGCCGGACAATCCGGTCATCTGGATCCAGACCACCTGGGAGGGCGGGCGGCATCCCATCAAGCTGGCCCCCTACACCCGCAGCATGCTGGACACCTTCCGGGATAATGTGGTGGCCTGCCTGATTCTGAGCACCAGCCGCAAAAAGGGCAGCTTCAACGTGGACAAGACCGACAAGGTGCTCTACGGCCTGGCCCCGCTGCCCTATGCCACCGGTCTGTTCCCGCTGGCGCTGAACGAGGCCATCGACATCAAATTCCTGCCCGCCGTGAAGGACGCGGTGAACATGAGCTTCAGCGAGCGCAACAAGCTGGGCTTCAAGATGGCCATGCAGCAGGATGTGGAATACTTTTTCGGCCTGGGCAGCGTGGCCTACGCGGTAAGCCAGAGCCTTTCCCAGATGGGCGGGAAGGCGAAAATGAAGCCCGCCGACCTGCTCAAGTTCCGGCCGGATATGCTTTTGCGCATCGCCCGGGCAAAGAGCCGCTGCAAAAAGGAAAACCGGCCCCTGAAGCCGAAGGATCTGTTCCGCCTGAAGGGCTTCATGGTGGCGGGCACCGACAACCGCTGCTATAAGGACGATCTGGAGGAGCTGTGGGGCGTGCGGCCCATGGAGCTGTTCGCCGGCACCGAGCCCTCCATCATCGGCACCGAGACCTGGACCCGCAACGGCATGTATTTCTTCCCGGATACCTGCTTCTATGAATTTTTGCCCATTGCGGATACCGTCCGCCTGATGGATGAGCCGGATTACAAGCCCCGCACCTACCTGATGGACGAGGTGGTGCCCGGCGAAGTGTACGAGATTGTGCTCACCGTGCTCAAGGGCGGTGCCTTTGCCCGCTACCGGGTGGGCGACACCTACCGCTGCGTGGGCCTTTCCAGCCGGGAGGACGGCACCAGCATTCCCCGGTTTGAATATGTGGACCGGGTGCCCGCCATCATCGACATCGCGGGCTTTACCCGCATTTCCGAGCAGGGCATCCAGAGCGTGCTGGATCTCTCCGGCCTGCCGGTGGTGGGCTGGGTGGCCCTGAAGGAATACACCGCCGAGAACCGGCCCTACTTCCATCTGTATGTGGAGGTGGAAAAGGCCGAGTTCCTGAACCGGGCGGTGAACACCCAGGTGCTGCGGGATCTGCTGACCACCTACTTCAAGTACACCGATCAGGACTACCGGGATCTGAAGAAGATTCTGGGCATGGATCCGCTGAAGGTGACCATTCTTCGCAGCGGCACCTTTGCCGGGTACTGCGCGGTTCACGGGCGGCCGCCCCGCCACATGAATCCGGATAATTACGCCATGGAGGCTCTGCTGCAAAACCAGCGTGAGGGCACCTGGCGGCCGGGCAGGAGGTGATTCCAATGGACATGTACGGTTATATCTCTGCCATCGCGCTGTTTATCTACGCGGGCATCTTTCTGGTGGTGCTGGCCAGCCGCAAAACACGGGAGCTGTGGTCCTTTCTGTGGCTGGTGGTGACCATGGTGTGCTGGTCCGGCGGTTCCATGCTCATGCGCTGGCAGGTGGCGCCCTCCTATCAGGTGTGGTACCATGTGTCCATTGCCGGGCTGCTGCTCATGGCCTGCGCCTACTACCGCTTTTTGAGCGATTTTGTGGAAACGCCCGCCGGTGTGTGCGAAAAGATCTATCTGCTGGTGATGGCTGCCATCATTGCCGTGAACGTGAAAACCGGCTTTTTCCTGGCCGCGCCCACGCTTTTGCAGCGGGGCGACGAGGTGGTGTTTGAGTACACCATCAGCTGGCGGGTGGCATTTCTGTTTGTGGCGGTGGGCTGGGTCATGGCCCACAGCCTGTATCATCTGTGGAGCGCCTACCGGGAGCGGCCCGCCTACCGGGGCCAGTTCAAGCCGGTGACCCAGGGCATTGTGCTCATGTTTGCCGGCCACGCAGCCCTGATGCTGCCGGTGTTTGCGGGCTTCCCCATCGACATTCTGGCCGGTGTGGGCAACGCGCTGCTTCTGTTTTACGCGCTGGTGAAAAAGCGGCTGTTCAAGCTGCGGCTGCTGGCGTCGGAAAGTGTGTGCTACATGGTGGGCCTCACGCTCACCTTCATCCTGTTCTACAACCTGCGCCCCTACCTGATGAAGCATCTGGAGGGGCTGGTGCCCGCCGCCGAGGATTATGAGGTAATCCTGTTCGCGGTGTTCTTCGTGATCACCGCGGGAGTGTTCTCCTGGCTGTGGCGCAGGCTGGTGAACAATGTGTTCGTGCGGGAGGAGAACCGCCAGAGCGAGGCGCTGAAGGAATACAGCACCGCGGTGGCCCGCCTGTTGAACGTGCAGGACATTCTGGAAAAGACCGTGGAGGTAATCCGGGAAGGGGCCAGCGTGGGCGGTGTGTATGTGTGCACCCGCAACAGCGCCACCGGCGATTACGATGCCCGTTACAGCGATCAGCCTCTGAACGATCTTTCCTTCTCCATCCGGGCCGACAGCCCGCTGGTGCGGGTGCTGCAGCGCAGCCAGTGCATCGGCTGGAAGCAGTTTGAAAGCACGGTGGACTACAAGGCCATGTGGGACAGCGAGAAAAACCAGCTGCGCTACCTGCGGGTGGCGGGCGGTGTGGCGCTCACCGGCGAGGAGGGCGACATGCCCGGCCTGATTCTTGTGGCCGAGGGCCAGGGCAAGCACCGGGTCAGCGGGCAGGACATGCAGTGGATTCTGTCGGTGGCTTCGGTGGCCTCCATGGCGCTGAAGAACGCAGCCCTTTACGAGCAGGCCTACCACGAAGCCCGGGTGGATGATCTGACCGGCCTTTTGAACCGCAAACACTTTTTGCAGGTGCTGGAGGAGCAGTTTGTCACCACACAGGAAAGCACTCTGGCTTTGATGATCGTGAATGTGGACGACTTCAAGCTGTACAACCAGCTTTACGGCCAGAAGGAAGGCGACCTTGCCCTGCGCCGCATTGCGGACATCATCCGCAGCAGCGTGGGCGATAACGGCTTTGTGGCCCGTTACAGCGGCAAGGAATTCGCGGTGCTGCTGCCCCGGTACGATGTGCTGGCCACCCGCACGCTGGCGGAATCCATCCGGGATCAGGTGTTCAACATGAACCGCTGCACCGTGGATCACAAGCTGAAGGTGCTGACTTTAAGCATCGGCATCAGCGCCGCCCCCTTCGACGCGGCCACCAGCCGGGAGCTGATGGACAACGCCGACATGGCGGTGTACCATGTGAAGCACAGCGGCAAAAACGGCATCGAGATTTTCCAGTCGGTGCTGCGCAAGACGGACGGCGGGGCCGAAAAGGTGGATCATGCCCACATCTATCAGGGCTACGAGCAGACGGTGCTGGCTTTGATGGCCGCCATCGACGCCAAGGATCACTACACCTTCAACCACTCCCACAATGTGGCCTACTACGCCACCTCGCTGGCAAAGGCCGCGGGCCTGAACGCGGACATGATTGAGATCGTGCGGCAGGCGGCCCTTCTGCACGACATCGGCAAGATCGGCATTCCGGAAACGGTGCTGAACAAGAACGGCAGGCTTACCGAAGAGGAGTATGAGCAGATGCAGGGCCATGTGGAGGCGGCGGTGGGCATCATCCGCTATCTGCCCGCACTGGATTACATCATCCCGGCGGTGATCGGCCACCACGAACGGTACGACGGCCGGGGCTATCCCCGGCGCATCGGCGGGGAGGATATCCCCCTGCTGGCCCGGATTCTGTGCATCGCCGATTCCTTCGACGCCATGACCAGCCGCCGCTGCTACAAGGAGGCGGTGAGCCTGGAGCGCGGCATCTGCATTTTGCAGGAGGAGGCCGGCCACCAGTTTGATCCAAAACTCGTGCCCGTCTTTGTGGCCGAGCTGAAGCGGGGCGGCATCCATCTTGCAGGGCAGCGCCCCGGCGCGGATCAATGACCCATTCATCCATGGCTTTTTCTCCGCATGCTGCGGCGGCGGAGAAAAAGCCATTGCTGTTTTTTGCGAATGCGGCAATATTTTTTTCAAAACGGATAACAACCAGCAAGCGGCGGGCCCGCCTTATGGGGTACAATAAACAGGGAACGCCGAGCAAGGAGGAACAACCATGGACAACATGACCTTTGAGCAGGCCGAACAGCTGCTCACCACCGCCCAGAAGGACCGGATCGCCCGCTGCCTGTGGGAGGAGCTGAAGCTGCCCCAGGGGCTGAATGAGGTGGAAAAGGCCTTTGCCTTCGGCCTTTACACCTTTGTGCAGTACGAGGATCGGGGCGCGCTGCGCCAGTACTTTGCCCCGGAGGAAGGCCAGCCGGCCCCGGAGCATGCCGCCCATGCCCCGGAGGAACCGCCCGTTTTGCCGCGGCCCGAGGCCCCGGAACAGCCTGCTCCCGCTGCCCCGCAACCGGAACCGAACCCGGAAATTACCATGCCAAAAACCGGGACCCGCACGGATGCGTGTGCGGAAAACATTGATTTGTTGGAAATCAAACATACGCAGCCGGAGCAAATCCGGTATACTCAGGCCGTACCTAAGAAAACCGACGCCCCCGCCCAGCCGCCCAAGGCGGCCCCGGAGCAGGGCGCGAAAAAAGGAGGACGGCCCATGTATCCCTATATCAAGAACATCCCCCACGAGCAGCCGCAGGATCTGGCGGCGCTGGTGAGCGTGCAGCCGGGGCAGATCGTCAGCCGCACCCTGGCCCAGAACCCGGCGGTGAGCCTGACCCTGTTCGCCTTCGATGAGGGCGAGGAGATCAGCACCCATTCCTCCGAGGGCGACGCCATGGTGCAGGTGCTGGAGGGCGAGGGTCTGTTCACGGTGGACGGTGTTGAGCATACCGTCGCGGCCGGTCAGGTGCTGGTGATGCCCGCGGGCAAGCCCCACGCGGTGTATGCGCCCCGCAGCTTCAAGATGCTGCTCACCGGGGTGTTCCCCCGCAAGGAGTGAGAACCCCCAAAAATTGTTTTACCGCGGCCCGGCGCCGGGAAGAGAGAGCCCCCACCCCGCCGCGATAACGCCCAGCCATGGGCGAACCGATATTTATTTACCATCCAAATACAGGAGGGCACAGGCCAATGAGACAGGAATGGAAGGATTTTACCCCCGGAGTCTGGCAGAATGAGATCAACGTGCGGGACTTCATCCAGAAGAACTACACCCCCTACGAGGGCGACGAGAGCTTCTTGCAGGGCCCCACGAAGGAGACCACCCAGCTGTGGGATCAGGTCATGGAGCTGACCGCCAGGGAGCGGAAGGCAGGCGGCGTGCTGGACATGGACACCCGCGTTATCTCCACCATCACCTCCCACAGCCCCGGCTATCTGGACAAGAGCAAGGAGAAGATTGTGGGCTTCCAGACCGATAAGCCCTTCAAGCGCTCCCTGCAGCCCAACGGCGGCATCCGCATGGCCATGAAGGCCTGCGAGGACAACGGCTACCATGTGGACCCGGAAGTGGTGGAAATCTACACCAAATACCGCAAGACCCACAACGAGGGCGTGTTCGACGCCTACACCCCGGAGATGCGGGCCTGCCGCTCCAGCCACATCATCACCGGCCTGCCCGATGCCTACGGCCGCGGCCGCATCATCGGCGACTACCGCCGCGTGGCCCTGTACGGCGTGGACCGGCTGATCGAGGACAAGCAGAGCCAGAAGGACTCCACTCGCGTGATCATGTATTCCGACGTAATCCGCGAGCGCGAGGAGCTGAGCGAGCAGATCAAGGCCCTGAAGGAGCTGAAGGAGCTGGGCAAGATCTACGGCTTCGACATCTCCCAGCCCGCCAAGAACACCCAGGAGGCCATCCAGTGGCTGTACTTCGGCTATCTGGCCGCGGTGAAGGAGCAGAACGGCGCCGCCATGAGCCTGGGCCGCACCAGCACCTTCCTGGACATCTACGCCCAGCGCGACCTGGCAAACGGCACCTTCACCGAGAGCCAGATTCAGGAGATGGTGGACCACTTCATCATGAAGCTGCGTCTGGTCAAGTTCGCCCGTACCCCCGAGTACAACGCCCTGTTCAGCGGCGACCCCACCTGGGTTACCGAGTCCATCGGCGGCGTGGGCATCGACGGCCGCCCCATGGTCACCAAAATGAGCTTCCGCTACCTGCACACGCTGGAGAACCTGGGCACCGCCCCCGAACCCAACATGACCGTGCTCTGGTCCACCCGGCTGCCCATCAACTTCAAGCGTTACTGCGCCAGGATGAGCATCGCCACCAGTTCCATCCAGTATGAGAACGACGACCTGATGCGCGTGACCCACGGCGACGACTACGCCATTGCCTGCTGCGTGTCCAGCATGCGTGTGGGCAAGGAGATGCAGTTCTTCGGCGCCCGCGCCAACCTGGCCAAGTGCCTGCTGTACGCCATCAACGGCGGCGTGGACGAGATCAGCAAAAAGCAGGTTGGCCCCCGCTTCCGCCCCATCGAGGACGAGTACCTGAACTACGAGGACGTGATGCAGCGCTTCGACGACATGATGCAGTGGCTGGCCCGCGTATATGTGAACGCCCTGAACATCATCCACTACATGCACGACAAGTACTGCTACGAGCGCATCCAGATGGCCCTGCACGACAAGGAGGTCACCCGCTGGTTCGCCACCGGCATCGCCGGTCTGTCCGTTGTGGCCGACTCCCTGAGCGCCATCAAGTACGCCAAGGTCAAGACCATCCGGGACGAGAACGGCATCGTGGTGGACTACGCGGTGGAGGGTGACTTCCCCAAGTACGGCAACGACGACGACCGTGTGGACCAGATCGCCCACGACATCGTGCACCGCTTCATGCAGCACATCAAGTCCAACCACACCTACCGCGGCGGCAAGCCCACCACCTCCATCCTGACCATCACCTCCAACGTGGTGTACGGCAAGAACACCGGTTCCACCCCGGACGGCCGTAAGGGCGGCGAGCCCTTCGCCCCCGGCGCCAACCCCATGCACCACCGCGACAGCCACGGCGCCGTGGCGTCCCTGAGCTCGGTGGCCAAGCTGCCCTTCAAGGATGCCCAGGACGGCATCTCCAACACCTTCTCCATCATCCCCGGCGCGCTGGGCAAGGAGGATCAGGTGTTCTTCGGCGAGATCGAGCTGGACATGCCCCACGACTGCGCCTGCTGCGAGCCCAACGTGGAGCTGTAATTAAAGGCACCACCGCACAATTCACGCCTGGCGGCTCAGGCGGCGTATCGCGCCAAAATTTTCCGTGGAATTTTCCCAAAATGCTCGCCAAGCCACCAAGGCTTGTCTGTGCTTTTGGGTTCATTCCGCAAAAAAATTTTCCGGCGCGCTCCACCACCTGGAATCATGCGGTGCCGCCTATAAAAGACAAGCACAATCCCCGGCGGCGGGGTGCCGTATGCGCCCCGCCCCGGTTTTCCAAAACCCCCAGGGCAATACTGTTGCCCCAAGCAAAAAGGAGTGTATTCACTATGAAGATCAGTGATTCTCAGATCGACAACCTGGTTGGCCTGCTGGACGGCTACGCCGAGAAGGGCGGCCATCACCTGAATGTGAACGTGTTCACCAAGGAGACCCTGCTGGATGCGCAGGCCCATCCCGAAAAGTACCCCCAGCTGACCGTGCGCGTGTCCGGCTACGCGGTGAACTTCAACAAGCTCACCAGGGAGCAGCAGGACGAGGTCATCAGCCGTACCTTCCACGAAGGCATGTAAGATGGAAACCGCGCAAACCGCGCCGCTCACCGGGCGCATCCATTCGGTGGAGAGCTTCGGCACCGTGGACGGGCCGGGCATCCGGTTTGTGGTGTTCTTTCAGGGGTGCCCCATGCGGTGCGCCTTCTGCCACAACCCGGACACCTGGGCCTTCACCGGCGGCCAGATGATGACCGCCGACGAATTGCTGGATCAGTACGAAAAGAACAGGAGCTTCTATAAGGGCGGCGGCATCACCGCCACCGGCGGCGAACCGCTGGCCCAGCTGCCCTTTCTCACCGAGCTGTTCCAAAAGGCCAGACAGCGGGGCATCCACACCTGCCTGGACTCCAGCGGCATCTTTTACAATGACAAAAAGAAAGACCAGTTCGCGGCCCTTTTCGCGGTCACCGATCTGGTGCTGCTGGACTTCAAGCACAGCGACGAGGCAGGCCACAAGGCCCTGACCGGCCAGCCGCAGGCCCCGGTTCTGGCCTTCGCCGCCGCTCTGGAAAAAGCGGGTGTGCCCATGGTGGCGCGCCATGTGGTGGTGCCCGGCCGCACCGACGGCGAAGAGCACCTGCACCGGCTGGGCCGGATGCTGGGCGGCTACCGGAACCTGAAGGGGCTGGAGGTGCTGCCCTACCACACCATGGGCGTAAACAAGTACAAGGCCCAGGGCCTTGACTACCCCCTGGAAGGGGTGCCCGCGCTGGAAAAATCCGCCGCGGCAAAGGCCCGGCAGATCCTGCTGGACGAGATCCGCGCCGTGCGCGCCGGGCGGCAAACGCCCTGATTTTTATTCAAAACAGAAAAACTCCCCCGTTTGCAGCTTTTGCTGCGAACGGGGGAGTTTTTGTTATGGAAGAGATTTCAGGGGCATTGCAGCTGCAGGCCACGGCGCTGGGTGTAGTATTCCAGCGCGTCCCGCACGGTTTTTTCCGGCCAGCCGGTGGCTTCCGCCAGCTGCCAGGGCTCGGTGTAGCCGTCCGCCACCAGCTCCTGCAATTCCGAAAAGGGCAGGTAGTGCTCGTAGTGCCAGCGGTTGGCCCGATCCTCATGCTGAGCTACCAGCTCAAAGGGGCTGTGCACCGCGTGGGTGGCCCCGGTGGCGCAGTGGCCCACCTCATGGGCCAGCGCGGCGGCGTAGTCCGCCATGGTCTCGAACTGGTCAAAGTCCAGAAAAATGCCGTAGCGGCCGTCCATTTCCAGCGTGGCGGCGTCTGCAAAGCCGATGGAATAGGGGATCAGGGTCACGCCCAGCCGGCGCACGTCCTGATAAATGGTTGCCAATGATGCCATGCGGCCCTCCCGGCGGTCAGTTCCCGCTGCCATGCTGCTGGCCCAGCTTGAACAGACGCGCCATTTCCAGTAATTTCTGTTTGTTTTCCTCGGTCAGATCCTTGCTCTCGTTGTGCAAAGCATAGGTGAAGTCGTCGAAGGTGACGGTGGGCATGCCGTACAGATAGTTCATGTCCACCCCGAACAGGGCCGCGATGGCCTCCATGGTGGCAGTGTCCGGCTCGCGCTCGCCCCGCTCATACATGCTGATGGCGCTGCGGCTGATGCCCAGCCGCTCGGCCAGCTGGGGCTGGGTGAGCCCCTTTTGCAGCCGAAGCTGCTTCAAAATGGATGCAAATTGACCCATGGGATCAGCTCCTTTCTGGTTTCTGAACTCATGATAACACGAAATGTGAATTTTGTAAAGGAAAATATCCACAAAAGGTGTTGACACAGTTCGTGAACCGATGTACAATGAAACCACCAAACAAACCGGAAAAATTTTCCGGTTATTCCAGCTTGGCATATTTTTTTATTCAATAAAGACACAAAATGTGTCTTTATTGAATAAAAAATAAGTATACCACAAAAAGTGCCCGATAACTCGGGCTGCAAAGGAGGGCGATGCGGTGGAAGGCTGGCAGGGCCTCGGGCCAAACCGGGGCCGGTTCGTGAGCAGGGCTGAGGGCTTCGTCGTGGCCTGCCGCGGGTGCGGCATCCTGCAATGGAACCCACGGGCGGCAGAGGCGGCGGAGTTCAAAGCGATGCTGGAGGAATGGTATTTTTCCGGCGACTGGATCCGAAAGGAGGATATGGATGAAGAGCAGATGGAGCTGGCGGGGCTGTGAACGCTGCCAGTGGAAACGGGACGGTGAGGGCAACTGCCTGTTGCCGGTTTGCATGAAGTCTATTTACAGCGGGAGGAAACAGCGGAATGAGAAGCAGAGCACAGACAGTGGAATTTTTGCGCAGTTACCAGATTCAGCTGCACGAGGCGCGGCTGGTGAGCGAGCAGCTTCGGGAGCTGGAGGAGGTGATCACCCGGGTTACCCCTTATCTTGGGCAGGGGGTGCAGGTGGTGAGCGGGCCGAATCTGCATAAGCTGGAGCAGAGCGTGGAGCAGCTGGAAACGCTGCGGGGTCGGCTGGCGGAAAAACTGCAGGCGGCCAATGCGGCGCAGGCGCAGGTGCTGGTGGCCATTGAACTGCTGGAGGATGAAAAGCTCCGCCAGCTGATGCGGGCCCGCTATCTGCTGAACAAGACCTGGCCGGACATCAGCCGGATGCTGGATATGGACGAGCGCTGGCTGCGCCGCCAGCACGAGCAGGCGCTGAAGTGCATCAGCCTTCAGAACACCGCCTCGGCGGCCTGAAACCGCGAAAAGCCCGGAAAAAAACCGAAATTGACCCTTGAAAAGCCCGGAAAAAATTGAAAATTGACCCTTAGAAAGCCCGGTTCGACCCGTGCTATCCTGTATCATGAGGAAAACAGGCGGAGGGGCCCGGAACAAAAACCGGGCTCCCCGCCTTTTTCCCACCCATTTTCAAACGGAAAGGAGTGTGAATGCCAATGGCCGCGCAACAGGAACAGGATCCCATCCAGCGTTTGCGGCAGGAGCTGATGGCCATCGCCATGGGGGAAAAGGAGTATCCGGAATACGGCAAAAACGGCGAGGAGATGATGCAGCTGCCCGGTCTTGCCATGCGGATGAAGGCCATGGAGATGCTGGTAAAGCTGCCGGATCTCTCGGCGGCGGAGCCGGTGCATCGGGTGGTGCTGGTGGATGACATTTGATGAACGGCGGGCGCTGGGCGGGCTGATCGCCCCGGCCTTCCACGAGGCCCACAGGGCGATCCGCCGCGGGAAGGTGGGGGAGCTGGTGCTCACTGGCGGGCGGGGCAGCGCAAAAAGCAGCTGTGCAGCCATTGAACTGCTGGTGCAGCTGATGCGCCATCCGGACTGCCACGCCGTGGCCCTGCGCCGGGTGGGCCGTACCCTGCGCGCCAGTGTGTGGAGCCAGCTGCTCTGGGCCATGGAACAGCTGGGGCTGGAACAGGAATTTGAAGCCAGTGTGACCCGGCTTGAACTGGTGCACAAAACCACCGGCCAGTGCATCTGGTGCTTCGGGCTGGACGACGCGGCCAAGCTGAAAAGCATCAAGCCGCCCTTCGGGTACATCGGGGCGGTGTGGTTTGAGGAGCTGGATCAGTTTTCCGGCCCGGAGCAGGTGCGCAGCGCCGAACAGAGCCTTTTGCGGGGCGAGGGGCCGAGCCTTGTGATCAAAAGCTTCAACCCGCCCGCTCTGCCCGGCAACTGGGCCAACCGGTACGCCCGCAGGCCAAAGTCAGGCATGCTGGTGGTGCATTCCGACTACCGCCAGCTGCCGCCCCACTGGCTGGGTGAGCGCTTTTTGCAGGAGGCCGAGCACCTGCGGCTCACCAACGAGCGGGCCTATCGCCACGAATATCTGGGTCAGGTGGTGGGCAGCGGAACCCTCGTGTTCGACAACCTGAAGCTGGAACCCATCCCGGACGCCCAGATCGCCCGGCTGGAGCGGCGCTACCACGGGGTGGACTGGGGCTGGTTCCCGGACCCCTGGGCCTTCAACAGCTGCGGCTACGATGCCGCCCGGCGGGTGCTGTACATCTTCGACGAGGCCACCCGCCGCCGCACCTCCAACGGGGACACCGCCCGCATCCTTCTGGAAAAGGGGGTCTGTTCAGGCGACGGCGAAACCCTCATCGCAGACAGCGCCGAGGAAAAAAGCTGCCGGGACTACCGGGCGCTGGGCCTGCCCTGCCGGGGAGCGGAAAAGGGCCCGGGCAGCGTGAAGGCGGGCATGAAGTGGCTGCAAAGCCTTGCGGAAATCCGCATCGACCCCGCCCGCTGCCCGGACACTGCGAAGGAGTTCAGCGAATACGAATACGACCGGGATCACGCCAGCGGTCAGGTTCTGGAGGGCTACCCGGACCGGGACAACCACCACATCGACGCGGTGCGCTACGCCACCAGCCGCATCTGGCGGCGGGCGGGCAGCTGAAACACACAGAAAGAAAGGAGAAGCACGATGCACAAATTCAGGGAATGGTTCCGGCGGCGGTTTCTGCCGGAATGGGCCCGGGATCAGCTGATGCGGGAGAACGCGGCCCTGCGGGCCAGGGAGGATCAGCTGACAAGGGAGATCGAGCGGCTGGAAGCCTACATTCAGGGCATGCAGGCCGGAGTGCGGGCCCGCAACCGGCTGGCCGGGGCACGGGGCTGGGAGGTGGAGGAATGAGCCTGTTCGGGGCCGCCTTCGGGCGGCAGATCCACAGCTTTGCCCAGGCCTACCCCGGCGCGCGGGACTGCACCACCGTCGCCATGAACGCCGCCATTGAGGACTGGTTCCGCCTTTACTTCGACCGGGAGGTGACCGACACCGAGGATCCCTGCCAGCGTCTGCCCTACACGGTGGTGAGCAAGCTGAGCCGCAGCTGCTTTGCCGAGTATCGGGCCGCGGCCGAAGGGGGCGACGCCTTTGTAAGCGGGGTGCTGGCCGGGCTGGAAACGGTGCGCAAAAAGGCCATGCAGCTGGCGCTGATCGGGGGCGAAAGCTGGCTCAAGCCGGTGCCGGGCCCCGGAGGCTTTGCCTTCACGGTGATGCGGCGGGATATGGTCACGGTGCTGGGCCGGGCCCCGGACGGGGAGGTCACCGCACTGGGCAGCGCCGAGCTGACCATGGAAAACGGCAAATTCTACACCCTTCTGGAGCGGCGCAGTCTGGATGAAGCGGGCCGGCTGGTGATCGAAAACCGGCTGTTCTGCAGCTGGGACGGCCAGAGCCTGGGCAATCCGGTGGGGCTTTCCGCCCTGCCCCGGTACGCGGCGCTGGAGCCGAAGGCGGTGGTGGGCGACGTGGGGGGCCTTGGCCTTGTGAGCCTGCGCCTGCCGCTGGAAAACTGCGTGGACGGCAGCGCCGACCCGGTGAGCGTGTACGCAGCGGCGGCCGGGCTGATCCACAACATCAACCGCAACGAGCGCCAGCTGGATCGGGAGTTCGACCACGGCGAAAGCCGGGTGTTCGCCTCGGCGGATCTGCTGGACAAGCGAAAAAACGGCCGCCCGGTGCTGCCGCCCGGCCTGTTTGTGGGCATCGACGACGACATCGCCAACACCGGCGTCACCGTGTTCGCCCCCGCCCTGCGGCAGGAGAGCTTTCTGGCCCGCAAGCGGGAATACCTGCGCAACGTGGAAAGCCTGATCGGCCTGAAGCGGGGCATTCTGGGGGAGGTGGAGGCCGCACAGCGCACCGCCACCGAGGTGACCAGCAGTCAGGGCGATTACAGCCTGACCATTCAGGAGCTGCAGCAGATGTGGGAAGGTGCGGTGCGCCGGGCGCTGGTGCTCTGCGGCAGGCTGGGCAGGCTCTACCGGGTGCCGGGGGCTTTTGTGCCCGACCCGGCGCGGGCGGTGCGCATCGACTGGGGCAACGGCGTGCTGTTTGACCGGGACAGGGAATGGGCCGAGCTTATGCAGCTGGTGAAAGCCGGGCTGCTGAAGCCGGAGCTTGCCCTTGCCTGGAAATACGGCCTGCCTTGGGACACAGACGCAGACCTTGCCCGGGTGCGCCGGCAGCTGATGCCCGGCGAGACGGCCGCAGAGAATTCATGAAAAAAGGCTTGCAGGTTCTGCAAAGAACCGCGGGCCTTTTGTTTTGCCCAAAACCTGAAAAAAGAAAGGAGAACAAGGATATGCAGGAATGGCTGAAGGAGCTGCTGGGGGAGGCCTATACCCCCCAGCTGGAGGAGGCGCTGGCCGCAGAGCTGGCCCGGCGCTTTGTGAACCGGGAGGAGCTGGACGCTGCCCGTACCCAGGCGGCGGACTGGAAAAAGAAAGCCGAGCAGGCTCAGAAAACCGCGGAGGAGCAGGTGGCGGCGGTGCGCTTTGATGCCCAGCTGAACGCGGCCATCGGCAAGGCGGGCGGCCGCAGCGAAAAGGCCATCCGGGCCCTGCTGGATCTGGACGGCCTGCGCGCCAGCGGCGACCGGGAAACCGCCATCGCCGCCGCGCTGGAGCAGCTGGAGCAGGAGAACGGCTATCTCTTCGGCGGCGCCACCCCGCCCCCCTACGCGGCGGGCACCGGCGCGGCCGTGCAGAGCGGCGAGCCGGATGAAGCCCTGCGCCGGGCCTTCGGGCTGGGCCGTGTCTGACCGGTTGACACCGGGGCCCCGGGGGCCTCCCGCGGCTTGGCCCCGCCGTTTTATTTGATTTATATTCAACAATTTGTATACAACAGGAGGAAAATACAATATGGCTAACAAGATTACTACCGCAGGCAAATTCATCCCTCTGCTGGACGAGGTGTACCGCACCGTGTCCCTCACCGCCAAGCTGGACGGCCCCGAGGAGCTGGTGCGTCAGGGCGCCAACGCCAACGAGCTGATCATCCCCATGATCGAGATGCAGGGTCTGGGCGACTACGACCGCAACAGCGGCTATGTGGCCGGTGATGTGACCATGACCAACGAGACCGTGAAGTGCAACTTCGACCGGGGCCGCATGTTCACCGTGGATAACATGGACGACGCGGACAGCGCCGGCATCGCCTTCGGCCGTCTGGCGGGCGAGTTCATCCGCACCAAGGTGGCCCCCGAGCTGGATGCCTTCCGCTTTGCCAGCTACGCCTCCAAGGAGGGCGTTACCCAGAAGGCGGAGGATCTGGAGGACGGTGCTGCCGTGCTGGCGGCCCTGCGGGTGGCCACCAACGCCATGGACGAGGCCGAGGTGCCCATGGAGGACCGCCACCTCTTCATCACCCCCACTCTGGATGGCATGATCGCGGATCTGGACGTCACCAAGAGCCGGGAGATCCTGTCCCGCTTTGCCAGCAAGACATTGGTGCCCCAGACCCGCTTTTACACCGCCATCGAGCAGAAGGACGGCCACACCGGCGGTCAGGAGGCGGGCGGCTACGCCAAGGGCAGCGACGGCAAGGAGCTGAACTTCATGGTCATCCACAAGCCCGCCCTGATCCAGTTTGAAAAGCATGTGGCGCCAAAGATCGTGACCCCTGACCAGAACCAGGAGGCGGACGCCTACAAGTACGGCTACCGCAACGTGGGCGTGGCGGACGTGTACAAAAACAAGCTGGCCGGCGTGTACGCCAGCCACAAGACCGCCTGAGCCCATGGTGGAGTACGCATTTTACCGGGACGTGTGGAAGGGTGAGATGACCGAGCAGGAGTTCGCGGCGGCCAGCCGGGCCGCCGCGGCTCAGCTGGAACGCTATAAGCGCATCTACTGCGTCGCCGCCCCGGAAGAGGACAGCGAGGCCATGGCCCTTTGCGCCATGGCGGAGGCTCAGCATTTTTACGAAGCGGCGGAAAACGGCCAGCTGGTGGGCGGCATGCAGCTGGGCAGCCTGAGCCAGACCAGCGCCGCCCCCGCGCCGGATCTGAGCGCCGCGGCCAGAAGCCGGGAGCTGTACCGCTGCGCCGGGCTGTATCTGGACATCCGGCGAAACGAACAGGAGGTGGCGGCATGCGGCTGACCAAGGGCCTGCCGGATTACCGCTTCTGCACCGATACCGTCACGGTGTATCACGCGGCGTTCCAGCCGGAGTTTTCCTGCCGCCGCACCGTGCTGAACGGGGTGTATCTGGACGAGCGGGACGCAGCCGGGGCGGATGCCATCGGGGCCACCGGCCAGCGGTACTGCTTTCTGCTGGCCCCCTGCGGCGGCTGGAGGCCCATCTGGCGGCCCGGCGGCGCGGGTGCGCAGCCGGAGGAACACTGGTTTTCGCTGGAGCCGGGCGACCGGGTGCTGCCCGGCGAGGGGCCGGTGATTGAAACGGCGGATCAGTGGCGGGTGTTTGTGCCCGCGGCGGTGCCGGGCCTTGCGGTGATCCGCGAGGTGGCGGCCAAGCGGCTGGGCGGGCAGGTGCGCCATGTGGAGGCCCAGACCGAATGGTACAAAAAATGGTAAAGGAGGAAAACAGCATGCTGGAACAGCTGCGGCAGTGGCTGGAGGGCTGGCCCGGCTGGGGCAGGGCTCCGGACATTGCCATCGACAGGCTGGAGCTGGCGGGCAGCGCGGTGTCGCTGCGGCCGGGCGGCGCGGCGGAGAGCCGGTTCCGGGAGGACATTCTGGGGGGCGGCGAGCTTTCCACCAGCTACCGATTCTGGCTGGAGCTGCGGCTGGAAAAGCCCCCCGGCGACGTGGCCGCGGGCATGCAGAACGCGGTTCTGCTGCTGGCCCTGCAGGACTGGGTGAACGCCGAAAACGCCCGCCGCCGGGTGCCCGCGTTGTTTGAATCCGGCCGCCAGAGCCTGCGGGCGCTGGCAGCCGGGCTGCAGCAGGCCGGGCCGGATGGTCTTGCCCGCTACCGGATGGAGCTGGTGGTGGAGCACATCACCGAGATGAAAGGAGAAACAGATGGAGAAGAACAAAAAGATTGACCGCAAGTGGATGGCCCACTACATCGATGCCGCCGAGCCCGGCGCGCTGGAGGGCAGCCCCAGCTATGTGCGGCTGGGCAAGGATCTGGAGGAATACAGCCCGGAGCTGAGCGCCAACGTGGAAAAGACCCGGAACATTCTGGGCGAGACCAGCGTGATGGTGACCAGCTACGAAAAGAGCGGCAGCGTGGAGACCTATTACGCGGTGGCGGGTGACCCGCTGTTTGAGCGGCTGCAGGGCATTGTGGATGAGTGCAGGATTCTGGATGGCTGCGACACCACCGTGGTGGAGGTGCACATGTGGGAAGAGGAGGACCCGGAAACCGGCTTCCCCGCCGTAAAGGATGAAGCCACCATCGAGGTGAGCAGCTACGGCGGCGACGCCAACGGCTACCAGATCCCCTTCAACATCCATTACAAGGGCGTGCCGGTGAAGGGCCACTTCAAGCCGGACACCAAAGCCTTTACCCCGGACGAGGAGTAAACAAAAACCGGGCCGCCCAGGCCGAAAAACAGCCGGGCCGGGCGGCTTTTTTGCAGCAACGTGGAACAGAACAGGGAGGAACAAAAATGCAGGAATTGAACATCGACACCGGCGTGCGGGAGTACCGGATCAACGGCGGCGGGGTGCTGCGCTTTAACCCCAGCGACCCCAACGTGTACAGCCGGTTTTTGCAGGCGGCGGATCGGATCGCCGCCATCGAACAGGAGATGGCCGAAGAGGGCCGCGCCGCCGCAGCCACCGGCCAGAAGGCGCTGGAGCTGCTGGCGAAGGCCGACCGGAAAACCAAAGAGGTGCTGACCTGGGTGTTCGGGGAGGAAAACGACTTCGACCGGCTGCTGGGCGGCGTGAACCTGATGGCGGTGGCCGCCAACGGCGAGCGGGTGGTGACCAACCTGTTCGCGGCATTGCAGCCCCAGGTGCAGGCCGGGGCCGAGGCCTTTCTGAGCGCCCGGGCCGCACACCTTGCCGCCGCTGCCGATGCCCGGGAGGCGGCAAGGCGGGAGGCGACCCGGTGACCGGCTGGGAACTGCCCGAAGCGCTGGAGGTGGCCGGGCGCAGCGAGCCCATCCGGGCGGACTTCCGGGAGGTGCTGGAGGTCATCCGCCTGCTGGACGATTCCGCCGAGCCGCCCGAGGCAAGGGCCTATCTGGCCATGGGGCTGTTTTACCGGAAGTTTGCCGCCATTCCCCTGGCGGCGCGCCAGCCGGCCATGGAGGCCATGCTCCGGTTTCTGGCGGGCGGCCAGGAGGACAGCGGCCCGGCGGGCCCCCGGCTGATCGACTGGCAGCAGGATCTGCCCCTGATCGTGGCGGATGTGAACAAGGTGGCCGGGTGCGAGATCCGGGCGCTGCCCTTCGTGCACTGGTGGACGTTCCTTGCCTGGTTCGGAGCCATCGGGGAAGGGCAGCTGTCCGCCGTGGTGGCCGTTCGGGACAAGCTGCGCCGGGGCAAAAAGCTGGAGGAGTGGGAACGGGAGTTTTACCGGCGCAACCGGGCCCGGGTGGAGCTGAAGCCCCGCTACACCCCCGAGGAGCTGGCCGAGCGGGAGCGGCTGAACCGGCTGCTGAAGGATTGAGAAAGGAGGGAGACAAATGGAAACGAAAACGACCTGGCTGGACCTGCTGGTGGGCGACGCAAAGCAGGCCGAGCGGGACACCCGCAGCACCGTGATGAAGCTGGCGGCGGATTACCGCAAGCTGGGGCTGGACCAGTCCGCCGCGCTGCGGCTGGCCTGGCAGCAGGTGAAGGCCGCGCAGGACGAGGCCGCATCCAGCGCCGGGCAGCTGCTGCAGGTGATGCAGGGGCAGCTGGGCGGGCTGGGGCAGGTGCTGGCGGGCTTTGCCGAAGGGCTGCGCAAAATCGGCGAGGGGGTGAACTGGCTGCTGTTTGGCGACGGGGCGGCCTCGGCGGATGCGCTGGCCAAAAGCAGCCAGAGCGCCGCCAAAAGCCAGCAGACCCTGACCAAAAGCACCAAGGCCGCCGCCAAAGCGGTGGCCCGCACGGTGCTGGGCATCGACGAGCTGAATCTGGTGCAGCAGCAGGCGGCGGGCAGCGGGGGCGGCTCATCCTCCGGCGGCAGCGGCGGTTCGGCGGGCGATGCAGCGGACGAGACGCAGAAAAAATGGGTCGGCCTTGTGAACCTGATCCGCCCTTTTCTGGAAGAGATGCAGCGGCTGTTCGCGCCCGGCATCGCGGCCTGGGGAAAGGCCTTCGACCAGCTGGCCCGGGCGGCGAAAAGCGCCTGGGCCATCATCCGGGACAGCGCCCTGGAACTGTGGGACACCGCCCTGCGCCCGCTGGGGGAATATCTGCTGTGGGACTTCATCCCCAGCATCGTGAACGCCTTTTCCGAGACCTTTGCCCCCATCGTGGGCGCGGTGGGTGAGGTGTTTCTGGAGCAGTTTGCCCGGAACTTCTCGCTGGGCTGCCAGCTGGTGGGCGACGCCATCCAGAACTACCTGATGCCGCTGCTGGGCTTTTTGCAGCAGGTGGTGCAGGATATGCTGGCCGCGGTGAGCGAGGCCTGGGCGGTGTACGGCCAGCCCGTTCTGGACCGGCTGGCCCAGGGCTGCGAGCAGCTGCGCGGCTGGGTGCAGACGCTCTATTACGAGCTGATCCGCCCGGTGCTGGATGAGCTGATGGCCCGGCTGGAGCAGCTGTGGCAGGAGCATCTGGCCCCGCTTTGGGAAAACCTGACCCTTCTGTTCGGCGCGGTGGTGGAAATGATCACCATTCTGTGGACCGAGGCACTTTTGCCCCTTTTGCAGAACATCACCGACACCTTCGCGCCGCTGGTGGCCGGGGCGGTACAGTATGTTGCGGACTGCTTTTTTAACGGTCTGGGAACCATCGCCCAGGTGGCGGACGGCATTGCCGGGGTGCTGCGCGGGCTGTGCGAGTTCGTGAGCGGCGTGTTCACCGCCGACTGGGACCGGGCCTGGCGCGGCCTGAGCAATATCTTTGAAAGCGTGTGGGACACCATGGTCGGCGTGGCAAAGCAGGGGGTGAACGGCATCATTGATCTGGTGAACTTCATGCTGCGGGCGCTGACCGGCGGCCTGAACGCGGTGATCGACCGGCTGAACCGCATCAGTGTGGAGATTCCGCACTGGGTGCCGGACTACGGCGGCCAGCGCTTTGGCGTGAACCTGCCCCGGGTGCCGGAATACCAGATTCCCCGGCTGGCAAAGGGCGCGGTGCTGCCCGCCAACCGGCCGTTTCTGGCGGTGGTGGGCGACCAGCGGCGGGGCACCAACGTGGAGGCCCCGCTGGAGACCATCCGCCAGGCGGTGGCGGACGTGCTGGGCGGTGCGGGCGCGGCCCAGCTGTATGTGAGCCAGCCCATTGAGGTGAAGCTGGACGGCCAGGTGCTGTACCGGGCCATGGCGAAGATCGAGGCCAACCGGGGCGCGCGCATCGGCGGCGCCTTTGCCGAGGCCTATTGAGCAGAGCGCAGGAAAGGAGGTGGTGCGTATGGAGGGGCAGGCCCCGGCGGGGGCAGAGCAGGACCGAACAAAAATCAATCGAACAAAACAACAATTACACAAAAAAGGAGAACTGAATTATGGCTATGAATACCGGCGTTTATCCCGTATACGAAAACAAGTTCAAGATCGGCACCAGGGGCCGTGCAAGCGAAGAGGGCGATATGGCCACCATTGCGGAGCTGGAAACCTTTGAGGTGAGCATCGACGGCAACACCGTGGAGTGGAGCCCTATAGAAATGCAGGGCTGGCTGCGCAGAATGGTCACCGGCAAGGCCCTGACCATCACCCTCACCGGCAAGCGCTGCCTGGGCGATGCGGGCAACGATTACGTTGCCCAGAGCGCCTGGACCACCGGCGACGGCTGCGCCAGCAAGTTTGAGTGGGAGTTCCCCAGCGGCGCAAAGCTGGCCTTCGACTGCGTGCTGAACGTGACCAATCCCGGCGGCGGCGAGAGCCGCGACGTGGCCATTCTGGAGGTGGAAGTGATGAGTGACGGCAAGCCCACCTTCACCCCCGCGCTGGAAGGCTGAGCGGCAGCCTGAACCGAACCCAAAACGCCCGGGGGCCATCCGCCCCCGGGCACTGACTGAGAAAAAAGGAGTGCAAAACAAATGGCAAAACTGTATACCCTGGACGAAAAGCTGCTCACCGATGCCCCGGAGATCCGCGTAAAGGACAAGCTGTACCCGGTGGACAACCGGCAGAAAACCGTGCGCAAGCTGATGCAGATCAACACCGACCAGATGGACGGCAGCCAGGTGAGCGAACAGATGGACCAGACCCTGAAGCTGGCCCTGGGCGAGGCTGCCTTTGCGGAGATCGACAAGATGGACCTGCCCTTCCCCGCCTATCAGAAGCTGTTCGAGCTGGTGATGGCGGCCATGACCGGCGAGGAGGAGCAGGAGATGGAGCAGCGATTTCAGCAGGCAAAGCACAGCGCCCGGGCCTGAGTGGTATGACCTGGAATTCGACGCGCTGCTGATCGAGCAGAGCATCGCCAAGCAATATGGGGTGCTGCCCCATTTGCAGGGGGAGCTGAGCTGGCCGGAGTGGAGCAAGCTGGTGAGCGGCCTGATGGACGACACCCCTCTGGGCCGGGTGGTGGCGGTGCGCAGCGAGCGGGACCGAAAAATGCTGGAAAAATTCACCCCCCAGCAGCGGAAAATTCGAAGTGAGTGGTCTGCGTTCCGGGCCAGAAAGGCGGCCAAAGCCTTTACCGGCGAGCAGCTGCGCCGCCAGATGGACGATCTGGAGCAGATGATGGCAAAGGCGTTCGGCAGCTGACGACGGGCAGAAAAAAGCCGCTCCCCGCAAAAAAGCGGGGAGCGGCAAAACAGGCGAAAGGGAGGAGGAAAGAGCTGCTCAGATTCCGAGCAATTGGGCCTTCTTTTTTTCAAATTCTTCCTGAGTGATAACACCAGCGTCGAGAAGCTCTTTATAAGACTTTAGGGCTTGGATGGTATCGGTTTCGTTAGAGGAGTTTTCGTTGATGGGAGATGCTGGGGAATGAGGGGACTGCTCGCTTGAATCAGTAGAGTTTTGTTTGTAAAGAAGATCATTCAATACATCATGCAGTTTGGTGATAACAGCGGGCTTATCAAAAACCTGAAATGTATCCGTCAGACTAATAATGGAGACATACGCTGAAAGATCAGAACCGCCGGTTTCAATCGTTTGAATTTTGCTCAGCGGCAATGTGTCGAAATGCTCAATTTCATTGCCATCATAATATGAAATAATTCGAAGATTGGAAACCACCAGAAATGCGTGAGTTTGATCGATATGTTTGGTAGAAGTTAAGATGTCAGCCGCAAAAAGAATATCCTCGTTTTCGAGAAGCTTTTTATTAAGCTGTATAATCGAATATTTCGACCAATCAAGTGACCATTTTCGCAATGCAGAGGTAAGAAAATTACCGCCTTTCAGTTTGAGAGATTCGTTCAAGGCT
>JACXXQ010000100.1_pt1 | contig 60856 bp, 49 predicted proteins | sample 8621361 | NCBI WGS metagenome assembly JACXXQ01 (sample SAMN15503820, study PRJNA645414) | gut metagenome | isolation source: feces | host: Bos taurus | place: USA | collected 2016 | reverse complement strand
CTTAGAGGTCCTCGCGCCAGAAGGGCATGCTCATGCAGCGCGGGCCGCCGCGGCCGCGGGAGAGCTCGGCGGAGGGCACGACGAGAAGGTCCAGGCCCTCCTTGTACAGCACGTCGTTGGTGACGGTGTTGCGGGCGTAGACGCAGATCTTGCCGGGCTCGACGCACAGGGTGTTGGAGCCGTCGTTCCACTGCTCGCGGGAGGCCGCGATCGGGTCGCCGCCGCCGCAGGGGATCAGCTTGACCTGGTCGACGCCGGTGGCGTCCTCCAGGACGTGCTCGAGGGTGTCCTCGATCAGGCGGATGTTCACGTCGCCCGGGTTCTTGCCGGCGGTCAGCTCGTAGACGCGCAGGGTGCCCATGATGGCGGGGTGGATCGTGAACTTATCGACGTCGATCTGGGTGAAGACCGTGTCGAGGTGCATGAAGGCGCGCGAGACCGGGATGTCGAAGGCCAGGATGCGCTCGACCTTGGAGTCGGAGTTCCAGAAGATGTTCTGGGCCATGACGTCGATCGCGGCGGCCTGGGTGCGCTGGGAGATGCCGACGGCGAGGGTCTTCTCGTTGATGTTCAGCACGTCGCCGCCCTCGGTGTGGAACTGGCAGTCGCGGCGGAAGTACAGCGAGACGTCCTTGTAGTCGGGGTGGTACTTGAAGATGTACTTGCCGTACAGGGTCTCGCGGTTGCGGGTGACCGAGTACATGCGGTTGAGGTTGACGCCCTCGCCGATCACCGCGAACGGGTCGCGGGTGAAGTAGAGGTTGGGCATCGGGTCGATGATCAGGTCGGACTCGGACTCGGAGTTGACCAGGGAGTCGAGGGTCGTGGAGGCCGTGAGGGGCATCTCGATCTCGGACTTGGTCATGCCGGCCATGGTCTTCTTGACGAACTCGAGGTTGTCCTCGATGGAGTCCAGCTTCTCGCGGACGGTCTGCGGCATGTGCTGGCCGCGGATGCCGGCCTCGGAGATGTACTGGTCGGTGAACTCGGCGCGGGCGCCGGGGACCTGGTCGAACACCTCGGCGACGAGGTTCTCCAGGTAGAGCACCTCCACGCCCTGGTCCCTCAGGATCTGGGCGAAGGTGTCGTGCTCCTGCTGCGCGACCTCCAGGAACGGGACGTCGTCGAACAGGAGTCGCTCGAGCTCGTCGGGCGGCAGGTTGAGGAGCTCGTCGCCGGGACGGTGCAGGCAGACCTTCCTGAGCTTGCCGATCTCGGAAGGCACGTGCAGACCTTTCGTCATGGCCTCCTACCTTTCTTTCGGGCCCTTGTCAGGGCCGATTCGTTAGCGCCCCTCCGTGTGAGGCGTTATTGCTGACGACATATTTATATCCAAAATCAGCTCATACTTCCACCTTGCCCCCGAACGGTTTTATATAGGGGGTGAACGGCATACACATATACTTCACGCATGGCACACTTTGTCTTAATAAAGTTTATTTACGTGCTTAAACGCGTTTTCAATCCAAGAATCGAATGGAACGAATCTTTCTAAAACCACCCTCAAATTGCATATTTCCAGTAAATCTATGAATATAATTAGCGATTCATACCGCGTCTCAACCATTTTCAACTTTATTCAGAATTAAGTTTGTCCTATTCATTTCCTAATTAACAAGTTACCGTTTACCAGATGCTTGGTACCGTTCACCGGAAGCTCAGTATAAGGCCCAGCAGATACCGGCTCGCTTTACGTCCCCATTTGTAACAACTTGACTTCTCGATATAGAAAAACAGACCCGCCCCCTCATGGAAAACGGGTCTGTTATTGATAATGGTAGGCAGATTTGAGCGGCTTTGAGAGCTGTCGGGATCCTAGCGATCGAACTCCGCCAGCGCCTCGCCCAAAAGCCTTAAGCCCTCGCGCAGAACGTCCTCGCTCGCGCAGTAGCCCAGGCGCGCGCCGCAGGGGAGCTCAAAGCGGCTGCCGGGAACTAGCAGCACTCCCCTCTTTGCCAGCAGGCACTTACAGAACTCCTCGTCGTCCCCGGGAATATCCAGCTGGATAAACGAGGTGGACACGCCCTGCGGGTCCGTCCAGGAGACACGACGCTGCGTATCAATCCAAGCCTGCGCAATGTCGCGGTTGTCAAAAACGATCTTGCGGTTGCGTTCGAGGATCTTGCCCTTGTGCTCCAGCACATAGGTCGCCAGGGCGTCATTGAACACGCCGCCGCAGATCATGGAGTAATCGCGATAGGTGCGAATGCGGTTGGACACCTCTTCGTCGACCACGACCCAGCCCACGCGGGCCGCAGGCGTCGAATAGGTCTTCGACAACGAGTTGGTGACAATGGCCTTCTCGTACATGTCGACCATCGACATAAAGGACTCGGTGTTTTCGAGCGGCAGATACACCTCGTCGCACAGCACGTAGGCGCCCACCGAACGGGCGATCTCGGCAATCTGGCCGAGCATATCAGCATCAAGCACCGTACCGATGGGGTTTGATGCGTTGTTGATGCAGATGAGCTTGGTGTTGGGGCGCACCAAGCGCTCGAGTTCCTCGATATCGGGCCTCCAGCCGAGCTTCTCGCGAAGCTCCCAGTAGTCGACCTCGGCGCCCAGCGTGCGCGGAATCTCGCAGAGCGGCGCATAGGTGGGCCACTCGGCGATAACGTGGTCGCCGGGCTCGACCACAGCCATGATGGCGTTGAGGTTCGCACCCGTGCAGCCGTTGGTCTGCAGAATGTGATCGGGATTGACCTCGCGACGGTAGAGCTTGGCGACCTCGGCCTAAAAACGGGCGAGTCCTCGATCCAGCCGCAGTTCATCTTCTCGCGGTCCAGACGCTCGTAGAGCGTGGCGCCGTCCTGTTCGTCGAGCGCGCGCAGCTCGCCCATGGTAAGCAAGGGGATCGTCGACTGGGCGATGTCACACGTGGCACTCTTCTCCCAAACGTTGAGCCAGTCCTCAACGCCGATTGTCTTGATATCCATGGCCAGGCTCCTTACAAAAGCAGTCATCCGATCGTGCTGACGTTTCTCATACAAGATTGGGGCGGTGCGAAAACCCGCACCGCCCCAATGGGAGACATCTAATGCCAGCTAGATGTATGTATTATGACCTGTTCGGGTCCTTGAAGACCTTAGAGGTCCTCGCGCCAGAAGGGCATGCTCATGCAGCGCGGGCCGCCGCGGCCGCGGGAGAGCTCGGCGGAGGGCACGACGAGAAGGTCCAGGCCCTCCTTGTACAGCACGTCGTTGGTGACGGTGTTGCGGGCGTAGACGCAGATCTTGCCGGGCTCGACGCACAGGGTGTTGGAGCCGTCGTTCCACTGCTCGCGGGAGGCCGCGATCGGGTCGCCGCCGCCGCAGGGGATCAGCTTGACCTGGTCGACGCCGGTGGCGTCCTCCAGGACGTGCTCGAGGGTGTCCTCGATCAGGCGGATGTTCACGTCGCCCGGGTTCTTGCCGGCGGTCAGCTCGTAGACGCGCAGGGTGCCCATGATGGCGGGGTGGATCGTGAACTTATCGACGTCGATCTGGGTGAAGACCGTGTCGAGGTGCATGAAGGCGCGCGAGACCGGGATGTCGAAGGCCAGGATGCGCTCGACCTTGGAGTCGGAGTTCCAGAAGATGTTCTGGGCCATGACGTCGATCGCGGCGGCCTGGGTGCGCTGGGAGATGCCGACGGCGAGGGTCTTCTCGTTGATGTTCAGCACGTCGCCGCCCTCGGTGTGGAACTGGCAGTCGCGGCGGAAGTACAGCGAGACGTCCTTGTAGTCGGGGTGGTACTTGAAGATGTACTTGCCGTACAGGGTCTCGCGGTTGCGGGTGACCGAGTACATGCGGTTGAGGTTGACGCCCTCGCCGATCACCGCGAACGGGTCGCGGGTGAAGTAGAGGTTGGGCATCGGGTCGATGATCAGGTCGGACTCGGACTCGGAGTTGACCAGGGAGTCGAGGGTCGTGGAGGCCGTGAGGGGCATCTCGATCTCGGACTTGGTCATGCCGGCCATGGTCTTCTTGACGAACTCGAGGTTGTCCTCGATGGAGTCCAGCTTCTCGCGGACGGTCTGCGGCATGTGCTGGCCGCGGATGCCGGCCTCGGAGATGTACTGGTCGGTGAACTCGGCGCGGGCGCCGGGGACCTGGTCGAACACCTCGGCGACGAGGTTCTCCAGGTAGAGCACCTCCACGCCCTGGTCCCTCAGGATCTGGGCGAAGGTGTCGTGCTCCTGCTGCGCGACCTCCAGGAACGGGACGTCGTCGAACAGGAGTCGCTCGAGCTCGTCGGGCGGCAGGTTGAGGAGCTCGTCGCCGGGACGGTGCAGGCAGACCTTCCTGAGCTTGCCGATCTCGGAAGGCACGTGCAGACCTTTCGTCATGGCCTCCTACCTTTCTTTCGGGCCTTTCGGCCGAATCTCTCAGCGCCCTTCCGTAGCGGGCGCTGCTTGCTGACAGCTCTAGTTATATCCAAATTCCACCCGCAATTCCACCTCGCCCCCGAACGGTCAACAAAGTTCGATGAACGGTATATCGAATGTGATTCCCCCATGATGCACTTCGGCGTTCTAAAGTAAATTTTCTAAGGTAAACGCTCTTTTTTCTCAAAAATCATCCGCAATTACAGTTCTAATCTTCCGATTAAGAATTGCATAGCTAAAACAGTTTTATGTATATTAATGACGCTTGTTCGTGTTTCTGTCTGTATTCGATGATATTCAGCTACCTATCATTCTTATTCACACATACTCACCAGTTGAGTGAGGATATAGACCGCTTTTCACAATGCGACGGGCGTCAGCTCTATGGCTTGTCAGCGTAAGAAGTAAGTAAAGATACCGTTCACGCGATACATCCGTGCCATAGGTCGACTAAATTGAGACAATAGTGAATGGTGTTAGGCTACCGTCCCCTGTGGGGACTGAACGGACAGATGCATATGCCGAGCAAAATCGAAAAGAAGCAAGCCGCCGCTAAGCTGCGCAAACCGCCGCGCGACTTCTCGTACACGCAAAACCGAGAGCTCAGCTGGCTACGCTTTGACAACCGCGTACTCGACGAAGCCTTCGATGAGTCCGTGCCGCTGTTCGAGCGCCTTAAATTCGTCTCGATCTTCGAGTCCAACCTCGACGAGTTCCTTATGGTCCGCGTAGGCGGTCTGTCCGACCTTGCCGAGCTCAAAAAACAACCCGTCGATAACAAGAGCAATATGACTGCCTCTGAGCAGGTCGAAGCCGTCGTGGCAGAACTGCCCGGGCTCCTCGACCGTTGGGAGTCCATCTTCAAGAGCATCGAGGGCAAGCTGGACGCCCTGGGCGTTCACCGCGCATGCGTCGATTCGCTTACACCCGAGGAGCGCACCTTTGTCACCCGTTTCTTCCAGGCCTACGTGTCGCCGGTCATCTCGCCGTTGGTGATCGACCCGCGCCACCCCTTCCCCAACCTACGTAACGGCGCGCTCTACCTAGCTTGCGGCCTGGACGGCGTCACCGACGAGGAAAGCCTGCTGGGCCTCATCGAGATTCCCGCCTCGATGAACCGCGTGGTCGAGATTCCCTCGCCCACGGGTACCTACTCCTACATTCTGCTCGAGGACGTCATCCTCGCCTGCCTGGACAGCTGCTTTGGCTCCTATAAGCCACTCGACCGCGCGCTCATCCGAGTCACCCGCAACGCCGACATCGATCCGGACGGCGAGGGCGTCGAAGAGGAAGAGGACTACCGCCAGCACATGAAGCGCATCCTCAAGAAGCGCCTGCGCCTGCAGCCGGTAGTGCTCGCGGTCTCGGGGTCGCTCGAGAAGACGACGCTCAAGACCATCCGCAAGGCGCTCGAGCTTTCGCGCCGCTCGGTCTTTACCTGCGATATCCCGCTCGACCTGGGCTATGTCTTTGGCATTGAGGGCAAGATTCCCGAGCACCTGCGCAACGAGCTGCTCTTTACGCCGTTTAAGCCGCAGCCCAACCCCACCATCGACATGACCTGCTCCATCCGCGAGCAGGTGCTGCAGCACGACAAGCTGCTCTTTTATCCCTATGAGGCCATGAACCCGTTCTTGGACCTGGTGCACGAGGCCGCCTATGACCCCGAGTGCATCTCGTTGCGCATCACGCTCTACCGCGTGGCCAAGCAGAGCCGCCTATGCGAGTCGCTGATCGATGCCGCCGAGAACGGCAAAGAGGTCACAGTGCTCATGGAGCTCCGAGCGCGCTTTGACGAGCAGAACAACATCGAGTGGGCCGAGCGTCTGGAAGAGGCAGGCTGCACCGTCATCTACGGCTCTGAGGGCTTTAAGTGCCACTCCAAGATCTGCCAGCTCACCTATCGCGAGGGCATGGCGCTTACCCGCCTGACGCTTTTGGGCACCGGCAACTTTAACGAGAAGACGGCCAAGCTCTACAGTGACTTTATGCTCATGACCGCCCACCCCGGCATCGGTGAAGACGCCAATCTGTTCTTTCGCAACCTGTCGCTGGGCAATCTGCGCGGCGACTACCGCTTCCTGGGCGTGGCGCCCGTCGGGTTGAAGCCTCTTATCATGCGCGGGCTGGACCGCGAGATCCAGCGCGCCCTCGCCGGTGAGCCCGCCCGCGTGTTCTTTAAGCTCAACTCCCTCACCGACCGCGAGGTCATCGATAAGATCGCCGAGGCATCGTGCGCTGGAGTCCGCGTGGACATGATCATCCGCGGCATCTCGTGCCTCAAGCCCGGCGTTCCGGGCAAGACCGAGAACGTGCATGTCCGCTCCATCGTCGGACGCTTTTTGGAGCACGCCCGTGTTTACGCCTTTGGCGTGGACTCGGACATGATTTACCTGAGCTCGGCCGACATGATGACACGCAACACCGAGCACCGCGTGGAGATCGCCTTCCCCGTGCTCGACCCCACCTGCCGCACCCTGGTACACGATTACATGGGCATGCAGCTGCGGGACAACGTGAAAGCCCGCAGCCTGACAAGTGACGGCACCTGGGTTCCCGTGAAGCGCGCAGAGGGCGAGAAACCCTTCAACTCGCAGGAAGCTCTGCTGGAGCGCGCCTATCGCAACGCCGAGGCCGCCGCGCAGCAGCGTGCGCAGGAGAAGGAACGTGTGGCCGAGAAGGCTATTCAGACTGAGCTTGAGCACGAAGCAGCTGTCGAGCCTGTTACCGAGCCGGAAGCCGTCGTTGCTCCCCCGGCGCCAGAGCACGAGTCTGTCGAGGAGCCGGAGGCCGTTGTTGAAGCCGCGCCCGAGCCCGAGCCGCAACCGGTAGCACCCAAGGTCCAGGAGGTACAGGCGACCGTCATTGAGTCCGAGCCTGCACCCGCACCTCAGCCCGAGCCGCAGACCGCTAAGCCCGCGCCCGAGACGAGCGCCCGTCGCAAGAAGTCCTCTGACACGACCAAGGCCATCGAGCGCCACCGCCCCGGTCGTGTGCGCATGGGCCTGGGCTTGATCGGTCTGGGCCTTAAGACGCTCATTACCGGCAAGACCAAATAGACGTTTGTAGAAGCGCCCCGCATTTGAGGAAAGCCTCGGATGCGGGGCGCTTTTCCCTGCTACCATGATGCGGACAGCAACGCGAATGACAGGCAGGGATATGAAGCTCACCATAGAATCGATGACCTACGGTGCCGACGGACTGGCGCACGCCGGCAACGGCAAGGCCGTCTTTGTGCAGGGCGCCGTAGCAGGCGACACCGTTGAGGCCGAGGTCGTGCAGGACGGTAAGTCGTTTATGCGCGCCCGCACCACCGAGATTCTGCAGCCGAGCCCCGATCGCATTCAGCCTCCCTGTCCCTTCGTGGGCATTTGCGGCGGCTGCTCATGGGGCAACCTCTCGCGCACCGCACAGCTTGCCGCCAAGGAGCAGAACCTGCGCTCCACGCTCGAGCGCATCGGAAAGTTCAGCCCCGAGCAGGTCGATGAGCTGGTGCAGCCCATCCGCCACACCAAGGACGACTGGGGCTACCGCAATAAAATTGAACTCGAGCCGACCGTCGTCAGCGGTCGCGTTCGACTTGGCATGCACGGCGTTGATCCCAGCAAGATCGTGACCGTCGATTCGTGCCCGCTGTTCGACAAACGCTTCCCGAAGGCACTCAAATCGGTCGTCGGCGCGCTCAACTATCTGAGCGGCAGTCACGACCTGGGCCTCGAGCGCGTGGGCATTCGTGCCTCGCGTCGCACCAAGGCGCTCGAGGTTGCTCTCTGGACGCCCACGGGATCCTTCCCGCGCTCGCAGGTGTCGCGCGTGTTGGCCGATGCCGCTCATCCCACGAGCGTGGTACGTGTGATGAGCAAGGGCGAGAAGAAAGCCCGCCGCGTCTCCAAGGTCGAAATGCTCGCCGGCGAAGGCTCGTGGACCGAGAATATCGCCGACGGCCAAATGCGTCTTTCGGCCCCGTCGTTCTTCCAGGTCAACACCAAGGGTGCCGAGATTTTGATCGAGCTTGTCATGGAAGCGCTCGACCCGCAGGAAGACGAGCTTGCCGTGGATCTGTACTGCGGTGCCGGCACCTTTACCCTGCCGCTCGCCCGCCGCTGCGATTTTGTCGCCGCTGTCGAAGCCTACGGCCCTGCCGTGCGCGACCTGCGCCGCAACTTGGAGATCAACAAGCTTGATAACGTCGACGTCATTGGCGGAGACGCGGTGCGCGAGTTCCCCGACCAGGATGCCGACGTCTTGGTGGTCGACCCGCCGCGCGCAGGCCTCGCCCCCGAGGCGATCGACCTTATCGCCAGCACGAGTGCGCGCGATGTCGCCTACGTGAGCTGCGACCCGGCAACTCTGGCACGCGACCTTAAACGCTTTGTCGAAGAAGGCACCTTCTCCCCCGTCAAGATCACACCAGTCGACCTGTTCCCGCAAACCTTCCACTGCGAAACCGTCGTCCACCTCAAGCGCAACTACCCACTTAATCATTGCTCGGAATAATCATTGGGAAATCGAGCGTGGCAAGCGGGGGTCTTCGGGGTATAAGACGGCTAATTGTATGCCGCCTATGAAAGGAGCCCTCATGCCCAGCGTTGCCGTTCTCGCCGCCGATGGCTTTGAAACTATTGAATGCCTGACCATGGTCGATGTCATGCGTCGCGGCGGCATACGCGCCACGCTCGTCTCGATCATGCCCACGCGTGAAGTCGTAAGCTCGCTGCAGATCCCCGTGACCTGCGATGCGCTCTTTGATGAGATCAACTTTGACGAGTACGACTGCGTCGTGCTGCCCGGCGGCCTGCCCGGTGCCACCAACCTGCGCGCCGATCAGCGCGTCTGCGACGTGGTCTGCGAGTTCGCCGCAACCAAGCACGTCGCCGCCATCTGCGCCGCCCCGTTTATCCTAGGCGAGCTCGACCTGCTCGAGGGGCGCCACGCCACGTGCTTCCCCGGTTTTGAGAAAAGCTTCCCCGAAGGTGCCTATACCGGCGAGAAGGTCACGCAAGACGGCAACATCATCACCGCCAGCGGCATGGCCCAATCGCTCCCCTTTGCACTTGAGCTGCTGCGCACGCTCGCCGGCGACAAGGCCGTCGAGAAGGTCGCCGAGGGCATTCAGCTATGATTTTGGCTTCGCAATCACCGCGCCGTATCGAGTTGATGCGCGAGGCGGGCTATGACATTCGCATCATCCCTGCCGATATCGACGAAACGCCGTTTGATGGCGAGGCGCCGCTTACGCTCGTTGAGCGCTTAGCACGCGCCAAAGCCGCCGCCGTCGCCGCCGAGCATGCCGAGCCCAACGAGCTGACGGTCGCGGCCGACACCATCGTCACCTTTGACGGCAAGATTCTGGGCAAGCCGGCAACCGAGGACGAGGCGCGCACCATGCTCCGTGAGCTTTCGGGCCGCACGCACCAGGTCGCAACCGGCGTTTGCATCGTCAAGGCAGGCGACACGGCCGCCCCGCATGCCGCCGAGAGTCTATCCTTTGTCGATGTGACCGACGTGACGTTCTACGAGCTCACCGACGAGCAGATCGAGCGCTACGTCGCCTCGGGTGAGCCCATGGACAAGGCCGGCGCCTACGGCATTCAGGGCACAGGGGGACGCATGCTCGTGCACGATATTTCGGGTGACTTCTACAACGTGGTGGGCCTGCCCATCGCACGCGTCGCACGCGCGATTCTAAAACTCTCATAATTGCATCTGGCGCTGGGTATCCCCCAGCGCCTACAATTTGTGCGTACCGTACGGATCCCGACCGGGCATAAGGCGCGGCGGAAAACCGATAGGAGAAAACATGGACACACTGCTCGAAGCCATTGACGTTTGCGATGTCGATGGCTTTTGCTTTGGCAACTATACGGACGAGGAGGCCGGCACCGGTTGCACCGTAATCGTGGCACCCAAGGGCGCCACCGGCGGCGTTGACGTTCGCGGCGGTGCCCCGGCATCGCGCGAGTCCGATCTGCTGCGTCCCGAGAACACCGTCGGCAAGGTTCACGCCGTCTGTCTTTCGGGCGGATCGGCCTTTGGCCTCGAGGCCGCAAGCGGCGTCGCCCGCGAGCTCGAGAGCCGTGGCATCGGCCTTCCCGTCGGCCCTACGCAGGTGCCCATCGTGTGCTCCAGCTGCATCTTCGACCTCGCCTTTGGCGACCCCACCGTTCGCCCCGACATTGAGGCCGGCATCGCCGCCGTGCGCGAAGCACTCGACAACACCCCCACTACGCTCGTACAGGGCAACGTAGGCGCCGGCACGGGCGCTACCGTGGGTAAGCTCATGGGCCCCGCCACCTGCATGAAGGCCGGCCTTGGAGCCGCCGCCGTGGCACTCGGTCCCGTCAAGGTGGGAGCCGTGGTCTCGGTCAACGCCTGCGGCAACGTCGTCGACCCCTTCACTGGCGAGTGGGTCGCCGGCATGCGCGCCGCAGCCGATAGCGACCAGATCGTCGACATGGAACTCGCTGCCTTTGCCGCCGCCGGCTCCATGCAGATGCCGCTCGACCGCACCAACACCACCATCAGCTGCATCGTCACCAACGTAGAGCTCACCAAAGCCCAGGCCACCAAAGTCTCTCAGATGGCCGCAGACGCCTATGCACACGCCATTCGTCCCACGCACACCACTAACGACGGCGACACCATCTACACCCTCGCCAGTGGCAAACTAGGCACCCAGGCAAGCGCTGCCGTTCCCTTGGACCTGCTGGGCATGCTCGCCGTAAGAGCCCTACAAACCGCCATCGTAAACGGAGCCAAAACCGCCAAAACCTCCCACGGTATCCCCGGCGCCGCAAAGTAATCCCGCTCGACCGTCGGTCGGAGGCGGGCGGGCATTACGTTTCCTGCTCTACAGTCCTATGCAAGACGAAGGCCACATTAAGTGGCCTTCTTTGCATGCGGAACTCGCGACAAACGTAATGCCCGCCCGCCTCCGACCGACTACCAACTAATTTATTTTCAGTCCAGGCCCCTGTGTACCGCGCGTCGAAGATCTTCAAATTCAAATTACCTGACGATCGATTCTTATAGCAGAGGCCCCTTGGCCTTTAGTTTGATACAAGTTCCGCACGAGCCGGAAAGCACTTAATGTGCTTTCCGTGCGAGCAGGACTGTTCTCAGTAGCAAACTAAAGGCCAAGGGGCCCAGTCAACCTATCAGCAGCGATTACTCAGCAACTAGTTGAATTTGAAGATCTTTGAGGCAAGACGGTATAGGCCAAGTGTGGTTTTGTCACCTGCTCGACCGCGCAGATTGGTGAAGAACCCGACCACGCCGTAGCGGGCGTGGCGATACATGCGCTCGTCATAAGCCTTCAGATCCTTCCACAGCGTCTTCAGGCGCTCGTCGGCGCAATCCTCATCGGAAAGCTTGGTGAGCACCGAGCAGATCGCCATCATCATGGTGAAGTAGCCCATCATGTACGAGCGCAGGCGCGAAGACTCAACATCGCCGTACAGGTGATACGACTCCATCATGATACGCGTAACACGGAACTGCTGGTCCAAACGCTTGACCATCGTTGCCTCGTTGACACTCTGGCCTTCGCGACCGATAAAGTAGCGATAGAGGTCAATATCGGCGTAGTACATGGTCTTGCAACGCGGCAGTGGCAAGTAGGCGTAGATGTTGTCCACATAGAACGTGTGCGGCGGCATGGGAAGGTTGGACTCTCGCAGCACATCCGTGCGATAGCACAGGCTGTGCATGAGCAGGTTCTGGTCCAGGCGAAAATGACCGATCTGATCCCAGGTAAAGATCTTTTTGCGCGGCAGGGCAAATTTGTAGCCGATGGCGGTATGCGTACCCTCGTAAACCTTCTCGTACACGTAGTTCGAGATAAACAGGTCAACGCGCTGGTCGCGCTCCTCGAAGCCACGCAGAATCGACAGCATGGTCGAAAGGGCAGCGCCGTCGAGCCAGTCGTCCGAGTCGACGACCTTGTAATAGGTGCCCTGTGCCTCGCGCAGACCCGAAAGGACGGCGATGCCGTGACCGCCGTTCTCCTGGTGTAGCGCGCGGATGATACCGGGATAACGCGCCTCCCACTCGTCGGCCTTGGCGGCTGTCTCGTCCTTGGAGCCGTCGTCCACCACGATAATCTCGATATCGGTAGCGAAATTGCTCCCCTCCAGAATAGAGGTGATGCAATGGTCCATATCCTTGGCGGCGTTATACGAGGGAATACCGAATGTTATGACTTTATGCATGGCAGGCGATAATCTCATCTGAAAGGTCGAGGGCGGAGTTGGTCACGGCGTCCATATCGTAGTAACGATACTCGGCCAAACGACCCACCGGGTGGAAGTTCGTCAGGTTTTGGACGCGCTCAAGATAGCGCTCGTAGAGCTCACGGTTCTCGGGCTCAAGAATGGCGTAGTACGGCGTCTCGCCCGAGCCGGGCGTATAGGCCTTGGAGTACTCCTTCATGATGGTGGTCTTGCCGGGCAAAACCTGACCGGTCATGTTCTTGAACTCGGTAATGCGCGTGTAGTCCTCGCTCGTGGTGTAGTTGACAGTGCCCACGGGCTGGAACTGATCCATATCGAGCGTCTCGAACTTCATATCGAGCGTGCGGTACGGTAGCGCGCCCAGGTCGAGGTTGAACAGCTCGTCGAGCGGACCGGTATAGACAATCTCGCCGCCGTAGACCTTGCCGTCGATCTTGACGGTGGTCTCGTCGATCTCAAAGAGATCGCGGGCGTCCACGTCGCAGAACACGTCGATCAGGTCGTGGTCGAGCATGTGCTCAAAGAGCGCCGTGTAGCCCTCCTGCGGCATGCCCTGGAAGGGAGCTTGCGGGAAGTAGCGGTCATCATCGCCCACAAAGACGGGAACGCGGCCGGTGATCGAGGGGTCAATCTGGTCGGGCGTCTGGCCCCACTGCTTCATGGTGTAATGCAAAAAGACGTTCTCATAGACATAATCGGCGACCTCGGCAAGATCCGGGTCGTTCTTCTTGCGCAGCTCCATAATGGGCACCTTGACGTCCTTGCCAAAGGTCTCCACGAGCTTTTGGTACAGTTCCTCGCCGCGCTCATCGCCAAAGGCAAGCTTAAGGCTCGCATGGTTAAAGGGCACGGGCATAAGGGTACCGTTGATGTTGGCGAGCACCTTGTGCTGATAATCCGTCCACTTGGTAAAGCGCGACAGGAAATTGTGCACGCGCTCGTTAAAGGTGTGATAGATATGCGGACCGTACTCGTGGATCAGGATTCCGGCCTCGTCAGTGCAGTCATAGGCATTGCCCGCAATGTGGCTACGGCGCTCCAAAACGGCAACACGATAGCCGATGGTCTCGGCAAGACGGCGGGCGCAAACGGCACCGGCATATCCAGCACCGACGACAATCATGTCGTACGCGCCGGCGTTAAAGCCTTCAGGCAGGCCTGAGGTAATCTGCATCGATACTCCTTGTCAAAAGCCACGGGCTCGTTAGCTGGGCTTTTCTCGAACATTCTTCGAGACATATTTATCAGAGCGATTATAGCGCTAATGCGTCCTATAATGAGCTTGCCACACAAGGAAAGCTCAAGCGCCGCGGTGTACATAATTGAAAGGTAAACCCGCTAGCAGCGGGTTTATTCGTGAACAGCCGGGCGCCTGGAGCTTAGCGAAACGCTTGTAAGGAGCAACATGAGCGATTTCCTAAACCGTATGAAGTCTGCCGCCAAGGCCGACCTTAAGACCATCATCCTGCCCGAGGGCGAGGACCCGCGCACCATCGTCGCGGCAAACAAAATCATCGAGGAAGGTCTGGCAAAGATCGTCATCCTGGGCAACCCCGACGAGATCGACGTTCCCGGCGCTACCGTCATCGACCCGCGCAATGCCGAGAAGCACGAGGAGTACGCGCAGAAGTTTGCCGAGCTCCGCGCCAAGAAGGGCGTTACCATCGAGCAGGCTCGCGCCCAGGTGATGGACGCCACCTACTTTGGCACCATGATGGTCAAGATGGGCGACGCCGACGGCCTGGTCTCCGGTGCCTGCCACTCCACCGCCGACACCCTGCGCCCCGCGCTGCAGATCCTCAAGACCGCCCCTGGCACCAAGCTGGTCTCGGCCTTCTTCGTGATGTGCACCGACACCCCGCAGTTCGGTACCGACGGCACGCTGATCTTCGCCGACTGCGGCCTCAACATCAACCCGTCCTCTGACGAGCTCTCCGAGATCGCCATCGCCTCCGCTCACTCCTGGTCCACCTTCATGGGCAATGTTGAGCCGCACGTGGCCATGCTCTCCTACTCCACCATGGGCTCCGCCGGCGGCGAGGTCGCCAAGAAGGTCCAGGAGGCCGTGAAATTCTGCAGGGAGAAGGCTCCAGAGCTCGCTATCGACGGCGACCTGCAGCTCGACGCCGCTATCGTCCCCACCGTCGCCCAGCTCAAGGCTCCCGGCTCCTCCGTCGCCGGTAAGGCCAACGTGCTCGTGTTCCCCGACCTCGAGGCAGGCAACATCGGCTACAAGCTGGTCCAGCGCTTCGCCGGCGCCGACGCCTACGGCCCCATCCTGCAGGGCATCGCCAAGCCGGTCAACGACCTGTCGCGCGGCTGCTCTGCCGACGACATCGTGGGTGTCGTGGCCATCACCGCCGTCCAGGCTCAGATGACTGAGTAGCGGACGTATCCCCTCGGGACCCTACAGGGCAAAGCTCTGAAAACGTCCTCAGGCATGCGAGAAGCCCCGCTGCGCACTACGTGCGGCGGGGCTTCTCGCGCCTTGCGGATTGTTTTCAGAGCTTTGCCCTGTAGGGTCCCTGCTGCTACGTTGCCCTCTGGGAATCTGGGGTGGATGGCGGCTTGGCTACGAGCTGGGGCTGAGAATCTGAATGGATGGATGCCGTTGCTGGGAGCGCAGGCGTTACTGGTGATGGTCGCTTTGGGACTGGAATTTCCGCCTGCTAGCAAAAGGGCCTCCGGAGCTGCTGCTCTGGAGGCCCTTTTGTTCAATCGCAAATGAGCGCGTTAGTTGGTCTTGGTTAGGCGCTCGACGTCGTGGGCGATCATGTATTCCTCGTCGGTGGGGATGACCATGACCGTGACGGCGGAACCGGCAGCGCTGATGACCTGCGGGCCGTTGCCCACGGCCTCGCGGTTCTTGTTGTTGTCAATACGCACGCCCAGCCACTCAAAGCAGTCGCAGAAGGCCTTGCGGATCGACCAGTCGTTCTCGCCAATGCCCGCGGTAAAAGAGATGGTGTCCACGCCCGCCATGGAGGCAATCATGGAACCGGCCTGCTGCATGGCCTTATAGGCGAACATATCAAAGGCGAGCAGGCAGCGCTCGTCACCCTCGGAGGCGCGCGTACGAATGTCGCGGGCGTCGTTGGAGATGCCCGAGATGGCAAGCAAACCGGACTGCTTGTTCATCATGTCGTCGACTTCTTGGTAGCTGTAGCCGCCTTCGCGCTGCAGGTAGCACACGGTTGCCGGGTCGATGGAACCGCAGCGGGTACCCATCATCAGGCCGTCGAGCGGCGTCAGGCCCATCGTGGTATCGCGACACACACCGTCCTCGATAGCAGCGAGCGAAGCGCCATTACCCAGATGGCACGAAAGTAGACGGTGGCAGCGCGAGCCCAGGATCTCCTTGGCCATCATCCACTCGTAGCGGTGGCTCGTGCCGTGGGCGCCGTACTTGCGCACGTGGTACTTGTCGCACACGTCCTTGGGCAGCGCGTAGGTGTAGGCGACCTCGGGCATGGTCATGTGGAACGAGGTGTCGAAGACGGCCACATTGGGCAGCTCCGGATATTTCTCGCGGCAATACTCGATTGCTGCGGCCTCGCCGTAATTGTGCAGCGGGGCGAGCGGGGCCACCTCAAGGATCTTGGCCATGACCTCGTCGTCGACGACCGCGGAATCATCGAAGTGCCAGCCACCCTGAACGATGCGATGCCCGATACCATCGATCGAAAAGTCGGTCTTCTCGAGTTCCTCGAGCACGTGCGCGATAGCAGAGCGATGATCGGGGAAGGGAATCTCCTCGGTCTGCTTGGCACCACCGTTCTCGGCGTGACCAAAGATGCCCATCTCCGAGCCGATACGCTCGCAGTTGCCCTTGGCGAAAACCTCTCGGGTATCGGTATCCAAAAGCTGATATTTAAGGCTCGAGCTTCCGGCGTTGACAACAAGTACGTTCATGAGACTCCCCCACAGTTGCAATACGGTCGGCGCAAACCCCTTAAGGCGGCCGCATTTGAAAAGAAGCTATCTCAATTTAATAAATAGCTATCACAAATATCGCCCAACGAGCGCAAAAGAGGGGCTGAACGGCGTTCAGTCGCCCAGCCCCTCCCCTATTTGCAATTACTTGCCGTTGACGATGCGCTCGACGTCGGAAGCAATCATGAACTCCTCATCCGTGGGGATGACGAAGATCTTGACCTTGGAGTCCTTGGCGGACAGGCACCAAGCGCCGTCGCCACGCAGGGCGTTGCGGGCATGGTCCATCTTGACGCCCATAAAGGCCAGACGGTCGGCCACGCCAGCACGGACGGCCGGAGCGTGCTCGCCGATGCCGGCGGTAAAGACGAGCGTGTCCATGCCACACATGGAGGTAGCCATCTCGGCGGCCTTGGCGGCAATCTTGTAGACGAACATATCGAAGGCGAGCTGGGCCTCGGGGTCGCCGGCAGCGGCGAGCTCCTCGACGTTGCGGCAGTCGTTGGTCTTGCCACCGGTCACAGCCATGAGGCCGGACTTCTTGTTCATCATCTCGTCGACCTCGTCGAAGGTGTAGCCACCCTCGCGCTGCAGGTAGCACACGGTAGCGGGGTCGATGGAGCCGCAGCGGGTGCCCATCATGACACCGTCGAGCGGAGTGAGGCCCATGGTGGTATCCATGCACTTGCCGTCCTCGATGGCGCACAGGGAGGCGCCGGAGCCGATGTGGCACACGACGACCTTGCGAGCCTCGCCGTTGGTCATCTCGGCAACCTTCTTGGAGATGTAACGGTAGCTGGTGCCGTGGGCGCCATACTTACGGATGTGCAGCTTGTCGCAAACATCCTTGGGCAGGGCGTAGGTCTTGGCGACCTCGGGCATGTTGAAGTGGAAAGCGGTGTCATAGACCGTGACATTGGGCAGGTCGGGATACTGCTCCAGGCAGTACTCGATAACGTTGGCCTCAGGGTTGTTGTGCAGCGGGGCGAGCGGGGCAACCTCGCGGATCTTGGCGAGAACGTCCTCGTCGACGAGGGAGGAGTCACCAAAGTACCAGCCGCCCTGAACGATACGGTGGCCGATGCCCTCGATCTTGACGCCGTTGGCCTCGAGGTCCTTCAGGACGACCTCGATGGCGACCTTGTGGTCGGGGAACTCGATGTTCTCGGTCACCTTCTTGGAACCGTTGGCAGCGTGGGTGAAGGTACCGCCGCTAAAGCAGACGCGCTCGCAGGAGCCCTTTGCGGACACCTTGTGGGACTTGGTATCAATGACCTGATACTTAAGCGTCGAAGATCCTGCGTTGACGACCAGAACGTTCATGTGTCTCCCTACTAACAGGCGGTGTGGCGCCGCCAGGTTACATACGCTTCAATAATAAACCCAAACGCCCTCGCGCTCGGGTTTATTGCGTTGATATATAAGTTATCGATGCCTAAATACTCATGGCCTTTTGGCTTGTAAGACGAAATAGCGCGGGGATATACACCAAAGAAGAAATCCCAAGCGCGACAAGCAATACGACTCGAATGCCCGCGATGCTGCTCAACACAGTATTGAACAGATAGAAAAGGATGGCGCCCACCGCTACCATCTGGCTTTGAACCGAAATCAATGAACAGCGCATCGAAGAATCGGCAGCATTTTGAAAAATAGAGTATTTAATTGGAGCGAATAACGAGTAAGCGACCGTCTGCAGCACATAGAGCACGGGCAGCAAGTAAGCCGGAGTAAGGGGGATCAAAAACAAAGCAGTCAGGGAAAGGCGCACGATGCCGCAAATACGCGCAAAACGGCCCTTGTCGACATGAGCAATCACGCTGGGCACAATAAACCCTATGGAGGCCGAGACAAGAAGCTGGACCGCAATGGTCACACCCGAAGCGACGGCATTCATTCCGCGGCCTGCAAGCAACAGTGAGAAAAAGTCTTCCAGAGCGACGAAAGCAAATGCCTGAGAACAGTCCATGATGAACGCTGACCGAAGAATGCTATTACCCGCAATAGCGGACTTAATCATCTTCGGGTTAATTCCACGCTCAAGTGTCGCCGCAGTGCCCTCTCTTCTCGCCTCAGGAATACAGACAACGACAACCAATGTCAGCACCATTGCGATGATATCGACCGAAAGCCCAATGAGATACGCGCCAGCGAACGAAATGAGACCGCCCACGCAAGCGGAGAGGGCATAAGAGGCATAGAAAACAAATCGCTCAACGACATTAAGTCTTACGAGTTGGTCCCGAGAAACGCTGTCAATGTAAATTGCTTCTATGGATCCGCTCACACATGCAACGGCAAAACCCTTGAGAGCAAACGCACCGATTAAAAGCAGAGGAGATCGGACGAGGAGCAGGGCGGCGTAGTATCCAAGCATCCCCACGACGCCAACGAGACCGCTTGTCTTTCGTCCAAACCTATCAGCAATATAACCAGTAGGAACCTCAAGGATGAACTTGCTCACTTGGTATGCAATCATCATGCCAGAAATCGCTACCATCGAAAGCCCGACGAACTCAAGGTAGACAGTCAGAAAATACAAAATGGTGCTGAAGTTCGACAGAAAAACGAACGTCATATAAAGCAAAACCGTACGGTTTTTCATGCTCCGCCCTCCAAGAGTCAGCAATCTAAATCGGAATCTTGGAAAAGCATGAGAGCAAAGCTGTCAGCCATGTGTTACAAGGCGTCAATAATCACTTGACGCCTCGAAGCCAATTAATCTCACGAAGCAAGATGACGCAATAGGTGCAGAAAAACCGTCTGGTGTCGATCAGTCCAGGAATTGTGCCGATAGCAAAAGTAGATAGGCAAGGTTACATCACGCGAACCTTCAATGGAGCACTCACTCACTTCTAATCCATCCGATGCGAGAGAGGACCCGGACAAACTCAATATCAATCCCCCGGCTTGAAGAAACTCAGTCTGCGCCCTGTTTCCGTATTCGACATCACGGAAACGGAAATTAACGAGCTGGGCTTCGGGACATTGATTGATTGCATTGAGACAGGGCGACAAATTAATGGGAACAGCGAGCCTGCCGCCCAGCAACTCACGAATGGTCATAGCGTCCACAGATTGATGACCCGCTGGACATGAAAGGACCTTGAGCTCCTTTTCACCCAAGTATTTCGAAGAAAGGACGCTGTCCCGTGGTTCCTCAAATGAGATGGCCGCGTCCGAAATTCCGAGCATAAGCGACTCAAAGCATGTAGCCGTTGGCTGATGCCACACATCGAGGTGAATCTGAGGGTGCGAGCGTTCAAACGAGTCGTACCAGTTTTCGGCAAAAAGACGCCCCCGCCCGTGAAGGCAGGGGGCATAAAGACGAAAGTGACCATCGGGCGAAACGCCGTCGTTCCTCGATTGAGCGTACTTTTGAGATCGCCGACTTGCGCCAGGATCATGCGCGCGCGACGCGCGAATTCTCGACCCACAGGAGACAAAACAGCCTCCCCTGTTGATCGGTCGAGCAAAACAACCTGATACTCAGATTCCAGCTTCTTGATTGCCGACGAAACGGCCTGCGGGCTCACATGAACGGCGCGAGCCGCTTTGCGCACGCCACCGTAGTTCGCTACCGCTTGAAGGTATTCGAGTTGAGAAAGCTGCATAAGTTACTCCAAAGGCAGCCAAGGCGACGAACCGCTCGTCCTCAGATGAGGTTCTCGCCCAGGTTCTTGCCGCCGAGAACGTGCATGTGGAAGTGCATGACGGTCTGGCCGGCGTTGACGCCCTTGTTGGAGATGACGCGGAAACCGTCCTCCAGACCCTTGGCCTTGGCGACCTCCTGGACGGCGTGAGCCATGGCGCCCATGGTCTCGGCAGGCACGTTGTCGGCGATGTCGCTGTAGTGCTTCTTGGGGATCACGAGCGTGTGGACCGGCGCCTGGGGGTTGAGGTCGTCGAACGCGATGACCTGGTCGTCCTCATAGACAACGGTCGAGGGGATCACGTGGTTGGCAATTTTGCAGAAGATGCAATCGCACATGGTTGGTTCCTTTCTTACAGACCAAGGTAAATTATATTTAGTCGGGATGATTAGAACGAGAGGTTGTCGTCGGTGTTGGCAGCTTCGCCGTCGGCGAGCACGTCGTTGCCGTCGACGTCCTTCAGGAGCACCGAGACCTTCTGCTCGGCATCGGACAAGCGAGTACGCAGGCTCTTGAGGAGCTCGACGCCGCGGGTGTAGCCCTCGAGCGACTCTTCGAGCTCCATATCACCCGACTCAAGACTGCGGATAATGAGCTCCAACTCCTGAGAAGCCTGCTTGTACGTAAGCTGCTCGACCGGGGTCTTCTCTGCCATATCTGTTTCCTTTCCTAAAGGTTTATCGCTATGAAACGCGGTCTATTCGACCGTATTGACCGTTGCTGCCACGTTGCCGTCTGCCATGCGCACGCGAATGGCGTCGCCGGGCTTAAAGGTCTTGGCGCTCGTAGCCACGCCGTCATCGCTATAGGCGACGGAGTAGCCGCGTGCAAGTACCTTGAGCGGTGACAGGGCGTCGAGCGAAGCCGCCGCACGGCCCAGATCGGACGCGGGCTTGCTGAGCATCGTGCGTCCCTGATGCTCCAGACGAGAGCTCGCGAGCATGAGCGCATGGCGTTTACCGTCGAGCCCCGAGGTGCTTGCGACCAGGCGCTCAGGCAGACGCTCGAAGTTGGAGCGGAAGGCTCCGACCGAGCGCGTAATGGCACCGGACAGACGGTCGGCCGTCAAGGCAAGCTCCGACTCGCGACGCTCGACCATAAACGTAGGGTCGTTAAGACACGGGCGGCACGCGGCTGCATCGAGCGCGTCGCCCAGACGAGCCGCATAGGTGTCCCAGGCACGACGACCGCGCTGGTCGAGCATTTCCAGATCGACCTGATTCGAACCGATCATCGAAGCCATCGCGGCGCCCAGACGCTGTTGGCGCGTCTCGAGCACGTCGGCCAACTCCGTCATAGCCGGCGCCACCGATTCTGCCGCCGCCGTGGGCGTGGAGGTGCGACGGTCACTCACCATGTCGCAGATCGAAGTATCGGGCTCGTGGCCGATACCCGTCACCACGGGCACGGGACAGGCCGCCACCGCACGGGCGAGGTCTTCGTCATTAAAAGTCATAAGATCCTCGAAGGAGCCACCGCCACGCACGAGCAAAATGCAATCGGGCGCCGGCGTAATGGCGGCGGCACGGCGCAGTCCCTCGATAAGTTCTGTCGGCGCACCCTCGCCCTGGACCTTAGCGCCCACACAAATGAGCTCGACGAGCGGATTACGACGGCGCAGCGTACGCTTGACGTCGTCGATCACGGCGCCCGAAAGCGAGGTGACAACCGCCACGCGTGAGCAAAACACCGGGATGCGGCGTTTACGGGACTCTTCCATCAGCCCCTCGCGGCGCAGCTTTTCGGCCAACTGCGCCACCTGCTGGCGCAGCAAGCCCTCCCCCGCCAGCGAGAACGAGCGAGCGACAAAGCTCATGCGACCCGTGGGCTTATAGAGGTTGAAGCTGCCCTTAAAGCTCACCTGCATGCCGTCGCGCAGATCGAAGGTGCGCTTGAGATAGACACCCTTCCAGATGATGCAGTCGACGGCCGCCGAGTCGTCCTTGATTTGGAAGTAGCAGTGGCCGCTTCGGGCATTGGGACCGCGGAAACCCGTGACCTCGCCCAAAACGCTCAGCTGCGGAATGGCATCGAGCGCGCCGGCGGCGATCTCCACCGCCTGGCTCACGCTGAGCTCTTTGCGCTCTTGCTCGTCCGAACCGTCGAACTCGGCGGAAACGGCACTGCCAGTTAGATTCCAGCCTGCCACGCAGCCTCCTTTCGTCATCGTGCACATGGGCTTTGGCCCTGCGCAAATTCAAGTCCAACACATAGTACAGCGCCGCGGGGACACGAATCCCCGCGGCGCCCAGCGACCTAATTTGTTATCGGTTGGAGTTTCTGTTGTAGCGAGCCATAAGGTAGAGCAGCTGAATGATCGAAGTGAGCGCCGCGGCCACATAGGTAAGTGCGGCTGCCGTCAGCACCTTCTTGGCACCATTGACCTGCTTGGAGCTCATACCAGACTGCTCGATATACGCCACGGCACGGCGGCTGGCATCAATCTCGACCGGCAGCGTAACCAGCTGGAACAGCACGCTAAACGAGAAGAAGATCAGTGCGAGGGTCGTGAGTCCGGCAATGTTCATAAACAGGCCCATGAGCAACACGATCGTCCAGGTGTTCTGAGTAAAGTTGACGACCGGGACCAGGGCGGTGCGTACCTTCATCATGGCATAACCGCTTTGACGCTGGGCGGCGTGGCCCGCCTCGTGACAGGCAACGGCGACGCTTGCGACCGACCCGCCCGAACGGTTGGCGTCTGACAGATATAGGTTATTGTCCTGAGGGTTGTAATGGTCGGTGAGCTCACCGGCGACACCCTTGATACCCACGGCGTTGCAGCCGTTGGCGTCGAGCATGCGGCGAGCGACCATAGCGCCCGTGTCGCCGTCCGAGCGAACCTTGGACCAGGTTTTGTACGTCGAGTTGATATAGTTCTGCGCGGCAAGGCCAAGCACCGTGCAGACAAGAACAACCAGCAGGTACAGCGGGTCGATGCCAAAGCCGTATCCATAGTAATAAGGCATGCGAATTCCTCCGAATCGAGTTACACGTTGGAGGCATTCTACCCACTCAAGCGGCTAGGCTTCCTTACAGCAATTCAATTTTGCCATCTTTGACCGTCAACCCCATGTTGCCCGAGAGCAAATCGTCCAGGCGCGAGCCCACAAGCTCAAAGCGCCAGCCTTCGCGCAGGGGGCTCTGCTCGGGATGCTCAATATAGTCGGCCAGGTCATCGCGCGAGGCAATGACCGAGGTCGCCACGCCCGAGCGCTCGGCAACCAGGCGGATGAGCGCGTACATCAGGTCGGTCACGCTTTCCAACTCCGGCGAGATCTGACGATGCCCACGAACCATAAGCGGCAGGCGGTCGTGCGGGCAGCTTGCGCCGCGCTTGATGGCCATGAGCGCGCCGTCCACGTCGCGCTCCCCCAGCTGGTCGGTACCGCGAATACTACGGAACTCCTCAACGCGCACGGGATTGCGCTTGACAAGCGCCAGCAGCGTGTCGTCGGACATAACCCACTTGCGGGGAATGTTGCGACGCTCGGCGCGGTCCTCGCGCCAGGCGGCAAGTTCGCGCGCGATGCCCAGCTGGTGGCGGCTACACGAGTTGATGCGTTTGACCTTGCGGAATGCCTCGTGGCGATCGGCGCGATAGTGCGACTCGTCGGCAAGCGTGCGCAGCTCGTCGAGCACCCAGTCCACACGGCCCAGCTCGCGCAGGCGGCTCAGCATCTCGGTATAGGCAACAATCAGGTACTTGACGTCATCGATCGCATACTCAATCTGCTTATCGGTCAGCGGGCGGCGCGACCAGTCGGTCAGCGACTCGGTCTTGGGCAGCGATACGCCGCAGAACGTCTGAACAAGCGCGCCATACGAAATCTGCTGGCGCTCGCCCAAAAAGGCGGCGGCGACCTGTGTATCGAAAATCGGTCGCGGCAGCACGCCCACGGTATGGAGCATAACCTCCATATCCTGCGAGCAGGCATGGAAGACCTTGGTCACGCTCTCGTCGGCCATAAGCTCGGCCAGCGGCGACAGGTCGTCGATCACCAGAGGATCGACCGCGACGTTCTCGGCGGGGGTGGCAATCTGAACCAGGCACAGGCGCGGATGGAACGTGCGCTCGCGCAAAAACTCGGTATCGACGGCAATCGCGTCGAACTCACGGGCGCGCTGGCAAAAGTCGAGTAGAGCCTGATGTGTGGAAATGTACATATCAACCCATCGAATAAGGTTAGGCCCGAAAAACACGGGTAGGATATCGGCAATGCCTTACAACTATACTCGGTTAGTCACAGAACGGGAACGTAAGTATGCGCTGCCTTATCATCCACAACCCGGCATCGGGCCCCAGCTCAGATGAAATCTACGCATTCACGCACGCCCTCGCGCAGAGCGGCGACGAAGTCGTGATGCGCTTTATCGGCGATGGCATGGAACCCGAGGACGCCGTGGCAGACGTGCGCGAATTCGATCGCGTGGTGGTCTCAGGCGGCGACGGCACCGTCTCCAACGTGCTCGACCAGATGCGCGGATGCGGCATCCCCACGCTCGTCTTCCCCTCCGGCACGGCCTGCCTGTTCTTCAATAACATCGGTAACGCCCCCGAGGCGGCAGCACTTGCCAAAGCCTGTCGTGTCGGCCGCACCGTCAAGGCAGACATGGGCGAGCTCTTTTGGCTCGACGAGAACGGCAACGAGAAGCGCCACGGCTTTATCATCATCGCCGGCTCGGGCTACGATGCCGAGATCATGATGAAGGCCGCCCCCACCAAAAACGACATCGGCGAGATTGCCTACTTTCTGTCGGCGCTTGCCACGCCCAACCCCACGGTGGCGCACTTTACAATTGAGCATGACGGCATTGTCGAGGAGCTCGACGGTATCTGCTGCATGGCCGGCAACACCTCGGTCATCCAAAACGATATCAACCTGTTCCCCGATTGCCGCATGAACGACGGCATGGTCGACATCGCGGTCATCGAGCCCGTGCGCACCGTGCAGCTGCTGCCTACCGTGATCACCGCTGCACTCGACCCCGCCGGCAAGGTACTCGGCCGCCCGCAGTTCAAGATCATCCAGACCAAGGAAGCCAAGATCACCTGCACGCCGTCGCTGGGCATGCAGTTCGACGGCGAGATCATCTCCAGCAATTCGGGCGTCTTTGGTGCCCGCGCACTGCCGCAATGCCTTGATATCATCGTCGACGAATTCTCGCCGCTCGGAAAATAGGAGGACCCCCGTGAACGACAATCCCTTTCTTGGCTTTATCGTCATCGTTCTGGCCATGCTCGTGGGCTACGCGATTAACGTAATCCACCGCCGGAAGAAGTAATTCCACATTGGTATGATATTCATCCAATCATCGTCTCCCCCGTTGTTTATGCATTTGCCAAACAGCGGGGGATTTTCTTCGCGCCCTGTGCAAGGCGCTTTATTCAGGTACAGTAATTACAGGGTGCCTTTATTTAAGTAAAGCTACACACTGAGTATAATTAACCGCTTATCGCATATTTCATTACGCTTATCGAGTAAGTTACTTTCATAGATGAATATTGTTTCCAGTTCGTTATGCTAATGGGGTGTCTTTATTGGCTGAAGCCCTCTGGCAACGGAGGGTTTTCGCACGCTGGGAGGGAAAATGAGGAAAACTCACCCCGTCAACGCGCTCAAAAAGCTTGGCATAGGCCTCGCCTTTGGAGCTGCAACCATCATGTCCATGCCGACCTCTGCGCTCGCCTGCACGCAGATGTACATGGGCAAAAACCTAACAGCCGACGGCAACACGTACTATGGTCGAGCTGAAGACTACAGCGCACGTTACCTCAAGCACTTCGGCATCGAGCCTTCTCATGGCCCGGGACATACGTACAGCTCGGACGAGTCTAACTTTATGTATACCTCGACCAAGACTACGTATCGCTACACCTACGTACGCGACCATCCCAGCCAGTGGGACGAGCGCTGGGATGCCTACTCCGAGGCCGGCATCAACGAGAAGGGCGTCTCCTGCTCCGCCACGCTGACCACCGACATGAATGCAGCTGCGAAAGCCGCGGACCCCCTGACCGACACTGGCATTGGCGAATATAGCTACGGCAGCGTTATCTTAGGCGAAAGTGCCACAGCACGTGAGGGTGTCGAGCTCCTCGGCAAGATCATCGACGAGCAGGGCGCCAACGGCAACGACCAGATTATCATCGCCGACAGCAACGAGACCTGGCTGTTTGGCGCACTTTCCGGCCACCAGTGGATCGCCATGAAGCTCGCAGATGACGTCGCCTCACTCAACCCCAACATCGGCGGACTCAATTACGATGTCGACCTTGATGACGCCGAGAACTGCCTCCACTCCGAGGACATCCAGACCATGCCCGAGAAAAATGGCTTCGCCGAGTACACCGACGGCAAGTTCGACGTTGCCAAGACCTATGGCAAAAGCCTCGCCGATTCCGGCGTTCATCAGTGGACTCGCTATGTCCAGGGCCGCGATTACTTCATGGCCCCGTTGACCAAGGGTGCGGATTACGACATCGTCACGGTTAAAAAGGAAGATCGCCCCGACCAAATCGGAGCCATGGTCAGCGAGATCCAGCCCCTGTTCTTCCAGCCCGGCAAGTCCAACTGGAACACCTTTGAGATGATCCGTGCATTTGGCAACCGCGGCGAAAATGTCCCCGGCCTCAACGCCAACACCGACGGTGTCTACGCCATCGGCACCGAAAGAAGCACCGAGACCAACCTCTTCCAGATCCGTCAGGGCATGGACCCCGAGATCGCGACCATCCAGTGGGAGATGCTCTCCCGCGCCGCGTACTCCGTCGCCATCCCCTTCTACTCCGCGCTGCTCACCGAGGTTAGCCCGTATTTCAGCGACCAGAACGTCTCCTTCGATCACTGCAAAGAGAAGGACATCGTGAACAACGAGGAGCCCGAGAACTCCATCAACTACGTCCTCATGGACATTAGTTCCCTCTGCTACGAGCGCCCCGAGCTGCTCGGCGTCAACGTCCGCACCTATCTCGACGCCCTCCAGAACGAGCTCGTCGAGCAAAACCTGACCGTCGACGAGGCCATGCAGGCTGCCGAGGGCACCGAGGCCCGCACCGCCCTGGCCAACAAGGCTGGCAAGGCTGCCACCGAGAACACCTACGTCAAGTGCAAGGCCCTGCTCCAGGAGATGCGCGCTTATCTGAAGGCTGGCGACTTTAGCAAGCCCTTCACCCCGAGCGACCTGAACACCGAGACCCGTGGCCTTAAGCAGTCCATCACCTACGCCAAGGATGCCCTCGCCACCGAGGCCCCCGAGAAGCCCGAGCAGCCCGGCACCCCCGAGCAGCCCGGCACCCCCGAGCAGCCCGGCACCCCCGAGCAGCCTACTACCCCCGAGAAGCCGACCAAGCCGAGCACCTCTACCACGGTGACCACCAACAAGAAGAACACCAAGGGCAACCTGCCCACCACCGGTGACCGTTTTGACGGCCGCGTGGTTGCCGCGTTCGCCGCTGCTGGCGTCGTCGTCATCTCCGCTGGCGGCTATGCCCTCTATCGCCGCAACAAGGAGTAACACTCCTCGCAGGAAGTAACACTTCCCAGGGCGCGGGCGGGACAGCACAAGCTGCCCCGCCCGCTCTTCTTAATAGGAGGAAACGCCGCGAGATTCTTTTCAAAAAAGATTTCCCCGCACACACTTCGCTGTGCTATAGTGCAGCGCAACAGCAACTAGGCGCGACCGCGCCACGGCGTCACGAAAGGAGCCACCAACATGAAGAACACGATGAAGTCTCTCAACAACTGGTGGTGGCGTGATGCGAATACGATCGGTCGACAGTGAGTCCCTCACGCCTGTTTTTGCGCTCTAGGTGATTGGAAGGCCTCCGGTTTCGACCGGGGGCCTTTTTCTATCTCGAGCCCGATCGCATTCGCATCACGCGCCTCCGCTTTTCCCTTGCACTCCCCTCCCGAAAGGATTTTCACCATGTCCCAGAACACCACCGCCACCCAACCCCGCACTGTCCAGACCGCCGACCGCGGCAAACTCGATCTCAAGGCACTCACTCTCTACGCCATCCTCCTCGCCGCCGGCTTCGTCCTCAACATGACCGTCTCCAAGTTCTTCAGCGGTCTCACCGGAGGCTTCCTTTCGCCCGAGTTCATCATCGCAGCCTTCTGCCTCGAGATTCTCATCATCAAGCCCAACATCGGCCAATCTGCGATCATCGGTCTCCTCGCCGGCGTGGTGATCCAGATCACCGCCTCCGTCAAGGGCCCCGACCTGATCGCTGAGCCCGCCGCCGCCATGGTCATGGCTTTGCTCGTCTCTGTGCTCGCCAACTCCAAGGCCAAGGGTCTGCTCCCGCTCGTCGGCACCTTTGTTGTCACCTTCATCTCCGGCATGATCTACGCCGCGATTTTCTCCTTCGGCGTCATGAACAACCCGGCTTTCATGGGCGTCATGGCTCCCGTCGTCGCCGCCACCGGCGTTGCTAACGCCATCATCGTGACCGCCCTCTACATCCCCATTAAGAAGGCCCTCAAGCTCAACGACTAAGTAGCCGACAAGCCACACCCAGGCACCCCTACAACAACTCCGCTCATAGCGCTCTAGAACCCAACGACGCTCCATCCCTGCGCCGACCATCAACTATGCCGACACAACCCCCATTGAGAGAGGAAACTCCCATGTCTCAGAACAACGCCCGCACTGTTGCCGCCACTGCCAACTCCGCTGGAATCCTCGACATCAAGTCGCTCGTCCTGCTCGCCATCCTGCTCGCCGCCGGCTTCATCCTCAACTTGACCCTCGGCAACGCACTGGCCATCGTGGGCATCAAGCCGCAGTTCATCATCGCCGCCTACGCACTCGCTATCCTTCTGACCGACGCGAGCTACCTCCAGGCGGTCATCTTCGCAGCCATTTCCGCTTGCGTCATCCAGCTCACCACGTCTATCCCCGGCCTCAACTTTGTCACCGAGACCGTCGCCGCGCTCGCCATGGTCGCACTTGTCAAATCGGGCATCGGTGGCAAGAACGTCAACCCGCTCATTGCCACGTTTGTCACCACGTTGATCTCAGGTGCGCTCTTCGCCGTGCTCGGCACGGTAATCATGGGCGGCGCCATCGCCTCCGCCGTGGTCAAGGTTCCGCTAGTCCTGGGCACCGCCGTCTTCAACGCCGTCGTGGTCCAGGCCCTCAGCATTCCACTCAAGAAGGTCTTCGCCGAACAGTAATACTTGCTACCATGTTGAGCGCCGGTCGTTTTGCGACCGGCGCTCTTTTACGATAGAAAGGCCCCCATGAGCTCCAGCAATACCATCATCAAGCTCGATGACGTCTCGTTTGCCTATGGTCACGAGGCGCAGAATGCCCTCGATCACGTCTCACTCACCATCGAGAAGGGTGAGTTTGTAGGCGTCATCGGCCCCTCAGGTGCCGGCAAATCGACACTTGCCGCTGTTATGAGCGGAGCCATCCCCCACCATTACACCGGCAAGCTCTTTGGAGCCACGCTCGTCGATGGCCGCGACACCTGCGAGATCACCCTCACGGATATCTCGCGCGTGGTAGGAAGCGTGCTGCAGGACATCGACGCCCAGATGGTTGCACCCATCGTTGAAGACGAGATGCTCTTTGGCCTCGAAAACTTCGGTACGCCGCACGACCAAATCGAGGAGCGCATCAGCAAGACGTTGGCGACCGTCGGCATTAGCGACCTCCGCCACCGCGAGATCGCCACGCTTTCGGGCGGGCAGAAGCAGAAGGTCGCGATCGCCGCGATCATCGCCATGGCGCCCGACGTTCTCGTGCTCGACGAACCCACGGCGGCGCTCGACCCGGCAAGTTCCACGCTCGTTTTTGACACCCTGCGCCAAATCAACCGCGAGCACGGCATCACCGTGGTTGTCATCGAACAGAAGGTCGCGCTGCTGTCGAAATACTGCAGCCGCGTGCTCGTCATGGCAGACGGCAAACTCGCATTTGACGGCGAACCCCATCGGGTCTTTGCCCACGCATGCGAGCTGCGCCGGATGGGTGTTGACAGCCCCCGCGTCGCGCGCATCGCGAACAGCCTGGCAGAAGCCGGCCTGTTGCCGAGCGACCAGACGCCCTGCCTCAATGTTTCCGAGGCGCACCAGCTCATCTCGTCCCTACTTGCAGATGCAACGAACAAGGACGCACCCGCCGATGCGCCCGAGGCCTCTCCCCATATCCCGGCGGTCCCCCGCGGTGCCAATCAGGAGCCAGTGGTCGAGCTCACCGATGTGACCTTTGCCTACCCCCATGGCGGCGCATCGGTCAACAACCTCAACATGTGCGTCTATCCTGGCGAGCTCGTGGGCGTCATCGGCCAGAACGGTGCCGGCAAGACCACGCTCACCAAGCTGTTGAACGGCCTTCTGCATCCGGCGTCGGGAACCGTCCGTATGGCAGGGATGAACACCGCCGACGTTCCCACCAGCGCGATTGCCGCAAAATGCGCGACGCTGTTCCAGAACCCCGACCGCCAGCTCTGCCGCGACACCGTACTCGACGAGGTGGCCTTTGGTCTTGAACTGCACGGAGTCGCCCCCGACGAGGCCCGCCAGCGCGCACGGGTGGCGGTGGAGCGCTTTGGGCTCCCCTTGGACGAGTCGCCGTTTTCGCTTTCGCGCGGGCAGCGGCAGATGGTCGCGCTGGCATCCGTGGTTGTGCTCGACCCGCAGGTGGTTCTGCTCGACGAGCCCACGAGCGGCCTCGATTACCGCGAGTGCATGACCGTAATGGAGACGGTGAGCAAGATGGCCGAGCGCGGCTGCGCCGTGATCATGGTGTGCCACGATATGGAGGTCGTCTCGGACTTTGCGCAGCGCCTGGTAGTCATGGCTGACGGGCGCATCCTCGAACGCGGCGACGCGAACCGGATCTTTGCCGACGATGGCCTCATGCGCGCCGCCTACGTGGAGCCTCCGCAGGTTGTGGCCCTGTCCAAAGAACTCGCGCGCGACGTTTCGCCCCGATTTGCCGGAATCAGTCAGGTCTCCGATCTGGTCGACCTGGTAAAGGAGATGCTCAACCATGACTAACGTGATCGACTACGTGCCCGGAGACTCGCTGCTGCATCGGCTGAACCCTGTGACCAAGCTTGCCTTGGCCGCGGCCATTATCTTGGCAACCTTCCTCGGCGACACCTATGCGCTCCTGATCGCCCTGCTTGTGCTGACTTTTATCTTGGGTATCTACGCCAAATCGACCGCAGGCCTCGTCTCGCTCGTCAAGCTCATGGTGCCGCTCTCGCTTATCATGCTGATGCTGCAGACCGCCTTTATCCGCACCGGAGCTCCCATCTTTGCCTGGATTACCGCAGATGGCCTCATCACCGGCACCAAAGCAGCACTTCGCTTGCTCGGCGTGGCACTGCCGCTTATCCTCATGCTCACTATCACGCAGCTCGGCGACCTCGCTAACGCCTGTGTGGAGGTGCTGCACGTGCCGTACCGCTATGCGTTCACGTTTACCACGGCGCTGCGCTTTGTGCCGGTCTTTAGCCAGGAGATGAACGCCATCATGGAGGCGCAGACCGCGCGCGGCGTTGAGTACGATACCAAGAACCCCCTCAAGAAGATCCAGCTCATGCTTCCCCTCTGCGTGCCGCTGCTGGTGAGCTCCGTGGGCAAGACCGACGCTACCGCACTTGCCGCCGAGCAACGCGGCTTCTACCTACGCACGCGCGAGAGCTCGTACAAACGCTACCCCATCAAGGGCATGGACGTCGCCGTACTCATCGTCAGCATCGCCCTCATCGTCCTCGGTTTCCTGTTCTAGTCCGCCACCGATACCAACCGCCAAACGCAAAAGGCCCCGGCCCGCATCAAGCGAGCCGGGGCCTTACTGTTTCCCCAGATAAAACCTGCCAAAATAAACCTGTCCCTTTTTGGCAAGTCGGAGTTACTGGCTGTAGGGGGCGCCGCTGCGGATGATGGACTCGCGCACCAGGACATCCATAGCGTCCAGGGTGATCTCGGGCATCTCTCGGTACTTTTGCAGCACCGAGAGCTCGGTACAGGCCAGAATGACGCGGTCGCAGCCGCTGCGGGCGAACTCCCACATCACGCGGTCGAACTTATCCATATCGGGCTCACGTCCGGCCTTCACATCATCGTAGATAAGCGACATCACATCGTTCTGACGTTTCTCGCTGGGATAGACAACCTCAACACCCGCAGCCTCGCATTCGCGGCCATAGACGCCCGCGCCCACGGTGCCATCGGTGCCCATGATGCCGATCTTGCGCACCGGCTCGGCAGGCATACTCAGGTTGGGGTCGAACTCGCACTCCCCCATCACCGCGCCCGCAAGGGCATAGCGAACCGACTCGCGCGGCATGTGGATAATCGGCACTGTGGTAAACGACTGGATCTGGTCGTAGAAGTAGTGTGACGTGTTACAGGGAATGGCAATATGCGCACAGCCCAGCGACTCGAGTGCCTGGGCACACTCTTTCATGGTCGCCAGCAGCTTGGCATGCTCGCCGGTCTTAATGGCCAGCGTGCGGTCGGGCATGGTCGACTTGGAGAGCACCACCATGTCGATATGTTCCTGATCGCAGGCAGCAGCCGTATGGCGCACCACCTGGTCGTAGTAATACGACGTGGCCTCGGCGCCCATGCCGCCGATAACTCCCAGCTTTTCCATCGCCGCCTCCTTGGTGACGCTTGCGCAATTGCGCGTATCATACCCGCGCCCGCCCGATGTAAACCGGACGGGCGCCGCACTCATCTACTTGTAATACGTCTTGAACAGCTTAAAGTGGCGCAGCTTGGTGTGCCACATGCGCAGCCAGCGGTTAAAGACAAAGTCGCCCTTCATAAACGAAGGGTCGGCACCCTTGCCTTCCTTGTCCAGGCGATGCACCTTAGCGCGCAGCTCGGGATCCTTGACGTATTTGTCGACGACACCCATAGGGACGACCATCCACAGCGCCTCGTCCTGCGCCGTCGCAAACTCCGGCTCAAACGGGCGGTTAAATACATACTCGTCCACCACATACTTGGCAACGTTAAAGCCGCTGTTGGTGACGTAGTAGTTGCTGCGACCCTGGCGCGTGTTGAAATCGAAGAACTTAAACGAGCCGTCACGCTCGTCGTACTTAACGTCAAAGTTGGAATAGCCCACAAAGTGAAGGTCCTCGAGCAGCTTGCGCACGCCGCCCATGAGCTCGTCATTGGGCTCGGTGATGATGCAGGCGTGGTTGCCGACGCCGTGAGGCTGATGCTCCTCGAGCAGCACATGGCCCAGGCACATCATGCGCACCTTGCCGTTGCGGTCGGAATAGCTGGTGAGCACGCGCATGTACTCGTCGTTGCCGGGCACGCGATCCTGCAAGATCAGGTCGTCGGTGTAGCCGCTGGCATACGAGTCGCGAATGACCTGTTCCAGCTCGGCACGATCGGCAATCTCATAGGCCTTTTTCTGGCCCTCGAACTCGTGCTGCCACCACATGATGCCGTCGGAGGGCTTCAGAATCATTGGATAAGGGAAGTCAATCTGGTCGAGCACTTCGGCAGGCGCCTCGCCTTGGGCGTTGAGCATCGCCATGGTGAAGGTAAACGTATGCGGATAGGGCACACCGTGCTTCTCGCACAGCTCGTAGAAGATCTCCTTCTTCTGGCACTGCTCGAGCATGCTATAGGGAGCGTAGGGAGCTACGATGTTATCCGCCAGCTCATGAGCATCCTTGGCCTGAGCTACGAGGGCAACATAGTTATCGCCACAGCCCACAAGGACAATCGTCTTATCGGCATGCGCCTGGGCAATGCCGTTGACGGTCTTGAGCATCACGGGCATGGTATCGATATCCACGTTGGGCGTGTAGTCGATAATCTGACTGCGGTACGCGGGACCCGTCTGGTACTTGCCAAAGACCAGACTCTTGACCTGATACTCCTCGTAGAAGGCGCGCGCCACCGAATAGGCGTTGATGTCGCCGCCGAGCAGCACGGGGATAAACTCGCGCTCTGTAAACTGCAATGCCATGAATACTTCCTATCTAGAACTGCCCACACAACGCGCGGTCTTTGCGCAATTGATTTATTCTAGCGTGCCGAGCCGCCGGCACCCAAAGCTCCACCGTATCTATGGCAATCGACGTAATCGTCCAGCTCGAAGACGGCGCTCACCGTTGTATGACAATGGGCAATGAACCTACCATTGTTGTAGGATACAGCGTATTGACATCCCCGAGCGAAAGGCGCGCACGTGCCCCAAGACCATCCGACCGATAATCCCATCCTCAACGCCGCGAGGCGCGAGCTGGCGCAACGCGCACAAACGGCCACTCCCCTGCGCACGGCAAACAATGCCTACAATGGACCCGCCCGCATCGCCTCGATCAACACGTCGGCACACAAGGGCACGCGCAAGTCGCCCATCGCCGATGGACACGACACCGTTATAGAGCAATTTGGCCTCGCCTCCGACGCACACGCCGGGCATTGGCACCGTCAGGTTTCCTTTTTGGCCGCAGAGTCCATCCAGACGGCGCAGGCTCGCGGACTCGATGTGCGCGAGGGTGACTTTGGGGAGAACTTCACCACGCAAGGCATCAATCTACTCTCGCTCCCCTTGGGCACGCAGCTCAAGCTTGGCAGCGAGGTGCTTGTCGAAATCAGCCAAATCGGCAAGGTCTGCCACACACGCTGTGCCATCTACTATCTCGCCGGCGACTGCATCTTTCCCCACGAGGGCGTTTTTGGCGTGGTACTAAAGGGCGGAGAGGTCCATACCGGCGACGATATCCAGGTAGTCAAGCTCGGCGACGGCACCTGTTCATTCACCCCCGCCGAGGCCCTCGAAGAGATTGAGCAGGCTCGCCAGAAGGGCACGCTGTAGTTATACAACCCCACGTCGAGATGGTTTTTACAGCCCAAAACTCCTCTCAAACATGACTCTGTAACGTTAAAGTTGAACTCTATGGTTTCTCAACAATTCATCATAACTGCAGGTCAAAGCCAAAGCCTCAAGCTCAACTTGACCCTTTGGAACCTTTAAGGTTCAAGTTGAGGTCGAAAGCAGTAGTAGAATACCGTTCGAACCATAACCTACGATTGATTGCAGAGGGACTGGATGCAGCATTCGAATCATCGCACCGCAGCGCTCATTGCGTCGAAGCCGGCTCGTATCATCACGAGCGCCGCGCTCGCCGTTGCGCTGACGGCCACGCCGATGCTCTCCCCCGTTGCGGCGTATGCCGCCTCGCAGGCAACGCAGGACCAGCTTTCCGCAGCCCAACAGAAGATCGAAGCCGCCACAAGCGCCTACAACGACGCCCGTACCAAACTCGATGACCTGCAAAAGCAGATTGACTCCAATGAGGCGAGCATCGAGGAAATCGAGGCTAGGCTTCCCGAGCAGCAGGCCAAGGCAAGCTCCGCCATGCGCGATCTGTACAAGTATCAGAAGGGCACCAATCCCATCGTGAGCTTCCTGGTCAACGCGCAGAGCCTGGGTGAGTTCATCACGACCTGCAAATACACCAACCAGATCACGAGCTCGAGCGTCGACGAGATCGAAGAGCTCAATAACATGCAGACCGAACTCGAGCAGAACAAGACCGAGCTCCAGCAGGCCAAGTCTCAGCTTGAGGCAGAGCAGAAAAACGCCGAGAATGCGCTGGCGCAGGCCCAGCAGCTCCGCAGCGAGGCACAGGCAAAAGCCGAGCAGGAAAATGCCGCCGAGCTTGCCAAGCTTGAGGCCGATAAGGCCGCTGCCGCCGAGAAACTCTCGGGCGAGGGCGTAAGCGGCAGCAATTCCAACAGCCAGGCCACCAACACCAACACCACCATCGACACCACGGTGAACAACGCCAATACCGGTAGCTCCGATTACGATTCGTTCATTAATGAGTGGACGAGCCGCATCGACAATTATCTCGCCGGCTCCCCCATGGCAGGCCAGGGTTATAACTTTGCCGTCGCCGCCTGGAATACCGCTGTTGACCCCCGTTGGTCCCCCGCCATCGCCTGCATCGAGAGTACCAAGGGCGCTTATTGCGCCAATTCCTACAACGCCTGGGGCTGGAGTGCCCGTGGCGGCGGTTGGCGCAGCTTTGGCAGCTGGAGCGAGGGCATCTCCGCTCACGTTGCCTATCTGGGCGCCAATTACGGCTCCACCCTTACCCCGGCAGCGGCCAAAAAGTACTGCCCGCCCACGTGGCAGGACTGGTACAACAAAGTCGCCGCTCAGATGAACCGTATTTAAGCGCAACTGCAAAGGGGCCCCAAACGGGGCCCCTTTCGATTATCTAAGAGACGACACCGGTCGCGTTTCCGATAACAACGACGACGCACATGACGGCAAACATAAACCCGAGCGCCTTGAACCATAGTTCGACAAAAGCACTCCCCCGATACCGATTGAGAACGGGAAAACGACGTCGAAGCCTACGCCGGTCGAGCATTCCAAATGTAATGAGCAGCACCAGGCCATCGACCATAAAGAAATACTCAAGTGCCAAAAACCACGTTGGATAGTTTCGGTTTTCGCCCGTCGGCGTAAATACCGCAAAATGGCTGCCCATTAGCAGCAACAATGTTGTCGCATAGACGCACCCATTCCATATGCGCCCCACGGGCTCGGGGATACGCGAGAGCAGACGCGCACATTTGGACGCCAAGGACTCGAACGCCAAGGGCGAGATGATCGAATGCTGACTTGCAGAAGGCGAAAGCACAGGGGCAACCGGTTGTTGCACCCGATGTACTTGCGGTACCGCGGTCCGGGACACGGCGGCGGCAGGAGCCGTTATGGGCGACGACGCAGGGGCGCACAAGCCGTACGCTGCGCGCGCAGCATTGCCCAACGCGTTTGCACTCGCAAAGCGCTTAGCCGGATCGAGCGCCATCGCCATGCAAACAGCATCGGCAAGCGGGGTTGGCATACCGTGCGCCTCGCATTGCTCACGTATGTTCCGCCCCGGTTTGGGGTCAGTTCCCGTCAGGCAAAAGAACAGCAGGGCGCCCAGCGCGTACACATCGCTTCGCACGCCCGTCTGCCCAAACCCATACTGCTCGGGCGGTGCATAGGGTCGCGTGCCAAACTTGACGGTGTCGGCATCGGCGCCATCACGCCATACGCGCGCGATCCCCAAGTCGATAATCACCAGCGATGAAAACGTCAGGCCCTCATCGGGCGTACAGTTCGCACCCGTCACGATGATATTCGACGGCTTGAGGTCGCGATGGATCACCGGCGCCGACATCCCCCCTGCCATTGCAAAACCGGCATGGAGCTCGCCCACGGCGTCGCAAAGGGCAGGATACAATTCACGCGCATAATCGGGGGCGGCTCCCAGACGGTCCACCAGCGTCCCGAGCGTCTCCCCTTCGATGTATTCCATAACCACGTTGAGCTCGTCGCCCACGCGACGACAATCGACGATTCTGGGCAGATGCTCAAAACGCCTGCCCGCCCGCTGAGCGGCAAACAGACGCTCGTATGCGCCGCCGATTTGAGCCGAAGCATCGATGCGTTTACGGACAAAGGGACCGAGCGATCCACCGCCGGTTCCTTCAAAGTACACGAGCTCGGTTGTTTCAACGGACGAGCGCTTAAGTACACGCTCCACGCGATAGCTGTCGTCGCGATCGAGCGACGCCAGGTGCTCGGCAAGCGCCGCGGTCAGCTCGTCGTCGGAATATGTTGGGGTCTGAGTATCCATAGCCTCCATCATAGCGCAGGGCACAGACGCCTCATGGCGTCCGCGCCCTGTTCATTAGCATCGTTGTTCGGCAACTCCGTCGGCTCAGATATCAGCCGCTAACTCACCGTCTCCTCGCCAAAGCGATACAGCTCCTCATTGACCTTTTGGAGGCTGCACCCGCGATCGATGCAAAAGATGATAATCGCATCGCGGCGGTCCTTGCAGTTAAGGACGCTTACCCCGGCAGCCGTCAGCGCACGGTTGGTCTCTTTGAGCGTCAGCGCCATCGCAAAGGCAATCTGCAGCACCTTATTGCGACTCGGATGACGCGCACCGGTAAAGATCTGATAGCCAAAGGTCTCATTGAGATCGGCCATACGAACCACACGCGAGCGCTCCAAGCCCTTTTCCTGCAGTAGCTGCTTCAGGTAATCCGAAAGCGACGGGGCGGCAAAGTCGTGCTCCCTGATATAGCCATCGATGTTCGGCGCATCGAGAAGCTCATTGAGCAACTCCTCGGTCAGCTTTTTATCGGGCATACGACTTCACCTCCCATCCGGCGCAACGGTAGCGACATGCTAGGCCAGCACCCAGCTTGCAGTGGCAGACTTATCAAACATGTTGGCAAAATACAGTGCCTTCTTGATATCGCCATCAAAGTAGATATTGCCCGCCACGGAGCCACCGGCGGAAAGGGTACCAGACTGCAGCTCATCGGAGCCCTCGCTATAGTAACCCTGATTCTGTTGGGCGCCGTTGGCGTCCTCGCCCTTCCAGTCGTAGATATTGTAATCTGCGCCCTCATCGCCATTGTTGACGTACGTGACGTGAATGCCCGTCATGGTCGAACCGTCATAATTTGTAAGGCCGGGCTGGACGGAATCGACAACGACGGAAAGACCGGCAGCTGTGGTCACCGTCGTGCCAACCGCCAGGTCAGTCGTAGGCTGCTCTTCCTTCTTCGCCTCTTCCTTCTTGTCGCCATCGCCAGCGTCCTCGGTGACGGTCGCCTTATCGCTACCACAACCGGCCAGAAGACCGGCAGTCCCCAAGGCGACGGTGGCGAATGCGCCAAGTGCAGCGCGACGGCTCAGCAGCACTTCGTTTTCGAGCTTTTTCATTATGCATCCTTCCTACGATCCGGCTACCGCGCCGGTACACAGCACATCGTAGGAAGGATTAAACTTGAATTCATTAGCTGAGAGCTAAGGCCGCGGTAAACGGCCAATGCTCACAGCAATAACCGGGAGCAGCAGCAAGCCGCACCCGTACCTACCAGGACTATATATGGCAGACTGTCGGCGTCGTTCCATCGTCACTCCAAGCCAAGCAATCGTTTGTAGACATCGAGGCCCTTGAGCAAAATTTCCTCGTCAAAGAGCATGGTATCGGTGTGAAGGGCGCTCATCGCATAAGCTGGGCAGCCATCTGCGTCGATCGGGTTTTCTTGCGCCTCTGGCACACCCGTGCCCAGCAAGAAGAACACGCCCGGCAGATGGCGCTGATAGAAGGCAAAGTCCTCGGCAATCAGCAGCGGCTCATCAACGAGCTGCAACCCGGGCAAGGCAGGCGTGATGTCGGCAAACAGCTCGGGGTCGTTATCGACCGGTGGATAGCCCTCGGCGAAGTCGAGATCATACGTGCATCCCGTTGCGGCGCACGCCTCGTCGAGTACACGGCGTACGCCCTCGCGCGCACGGTCGAACATGGCGTCCGTAAACACACGCAAGCTACCGGCAACATGGGCCTCCCCCGCCACCGCGTTGCAGACGGTGCCTGCCTGCAACAGGCCAAACTTGCCAATGCAGGGCTCATCGGCACCCAACTCATCCATCAGTTCGCGCTCGGCAACCAAGAACTTGGCAGCCGCCAGCGCCGCATCGTGCGACTCCTCGACCGGAACGCCATAGGTCTCAGCGATATGGATGCTCGTCCCGTGGATATGAATGTGTGTCTCACTCGAACGCGCCAGCAACGGACCGGAGCAGCTCGCCAACGTGCCGGCAGGCAGATCGGGCCACACGTGGAAGCCGAAGATGCGATCCGCCCCGTAGCGCTCGAACACACCGCTCTCGCACACCGTCTTGGCACCACCAGTCGTCTCCTCGGCCGGCTGAAACACAAAGAGCACATTGCGCTTAATGGCGCCCGGCTGTTCACGGATCGTACGGTCGACAAAGGTTGCCGCCGCAAGCGCCATGGCCATGTGTCCATCGTGGCCGCAAGCATGCATCTTGCCGGGATGCGTCGAGGCGAAATCCGCACCCGTCGCCTCCGCGATGGGCAGTGCATCCATATCGGCGCGAATCGCCGTGGCATGCGCGGCGCCAACGCCAGCGTCGAAGAAAGCGCAGACGCAGCTGGGGCACGGATGGGCCACCTCGCAAGCGAGCGGCGCCAACACACCCTCGATATAGGCGATAGTCTGCGGAAGATCGAAATCGAGCTCCGGAATGCGATGGAGATCGCGGCGATAGCGACGGAGTTCTTGGAGCTCGGTCATAGAGAATCCCTTCGTGAGGCACATCTGTTGCAACTTATTGTGATCCAGGATTGTGGTACACATGTTTCCAGCATATTGCTGCATTTTTTAAACGTTATATACGAATACTCTTGTTTGGTAAAGTGCAACGTGGTAGGGTCGTTACCACTTGATAGAGGCGCGGGCACGAAGAGCCGCGGGCGAGTCGGCAGACTTTGACCCCGTGGGGAGGCGAAACCCGCCGAATTGGGTTTTTCGGGCACGAACAACCTGGTGGGCCTGCGGGAAACACTCGCAGGACTGTCTGCAGCAATGCGGGAGCGCTATCCGGACATTGGGTCCACGCTATGCGGATTCGATGCGCAGATGGCGCCGTCTGGATAGCGAGGTTTACGGGACATGGCATTGACCCCCAACGAGGCATATGCGGCTAAGCAGCCGTTTGTGGACAAGAAGACGCTCGAGCATATCGTCGAGCAGTTCCCCACGCCGTTTCATCTATACGACGAGGCGGGCATCCGCCGCAACATGCAAGAGGTACGCGACGCCTTTGCATGGAACCCGGGCTTTAAGGAGTACTTTGCCGTCAAGGCCAATCCCAACCCGGCACTCATCTCCATTCTCAACGAATACGGCTGCGGCTGCGATTGCTCGAGCTATACCGAGCTCATGATCGCTCGTTCGCTGGGCATCACGGGACACGACATCATGTTCTCGTCCAACGACACGCCGGCGGCCGACTTTGAGCTTGCCGACAAGCTGGGCGCCATCGTCAACTTTGACGACATCAGCCATATCGAGTTCTACGAGCGCGTTGCGGGCCCTATCCCCAAGACGGTGAGCTGCCGTTTTAACCCGGGTGGCCTGTTCCAGCTCTCCAACGGCATCATGGATAACCCCGGCGATTCCAAGTACGGCATGACCACCGAGCAACTCTTCGAGGCATTCCGTATGCTCAAGGCCAAGGGTGCCGAAAACTTTGGCATCCACGCATTCCTTGCCAGCAACACCGTCACCAACGACTACTACCCCAAGCTCGCACGCATCCTCTTTGAGCTTGCCGTGCGCTTGGAGCGCGAGACCGGCGCACATGTTGCCTTCATCAATCTGTCCGGCGGCGTCGGCATCCCCTATCTGCCCGAGCAGCAGGCCAACGACATTCACGCCATCGGCGAGGGGGTGCACGCGGCATACGACGAGATCTTGTTTCCTGCCGGCATGGGCGATGTGGCCATCTGCACCGAGATGGGCCGCTTTATGATGGGGCCCTATGGCAGCCTGGTCACCAAGGCCATCCACGAGAAGCAGATCTATAAGGACTATATCGGCGTCGATGCAAGCGCCGTCGATCTGATCCGCCCTGCCATGTATGGCGCCTACCACCACATTACGGTGATGGGCCAGCCGGGTGGCACCGACAAGACCGCAGCGCCTGTCACGGATACCTACGACATCACGGGCAATCTGTGCGAGAACAATGACAAGTTCGCTATCGACCGCGAGCTGCCGCATATCGACATGGGCGACCTGCTCGTGATTCACGACACTGGCGCGCATGGCTACTCCATGGGCTACAACTACAACGGCCGCCTGCGCTCCGCCGAGGTCCTGCTGCGCGCCGACGGCTCGGCCGACCTCATCCGACGCGCCGAGCGCCCGGGCGACTACTTTGCCACGCTCGACGTGCTGCCGTGCGGCCGCGAGCTGCTGGCCAAATCGCGCGCCGAAAGCGCCCGCCGTCGCGCTCAGGACGAGCGCCTGGCAGTCGCCGCCCAATGGAGCAAACGCATCCAGATCGCGGAAGCGAAGGAGAAGAGCATGGACATCCGCAATCTCGAGGGCTCGATCGTCGCCCTCGTCACGCCGTTCAAAAAGGACGGCAGTGTCGACTTTGACGCACTCGAGCGCCTTATCGATTTTCACCTGCAAAATGGCACCGATGCCATCCTCACCCTGGGCACCACCGGCGAGAGCGCCACGATGACCGACGATGAGGACAACTCCGTTGTCGCCGCGGTGGTCAAGCAGGTTGCGGGCCGCGTCCCCGTTATTGCCGGCTCGGGCTCCAACTCCACGCAGACCATGCTCACCAAGTCGCTCACCTATCAGGGTCTGGGCGCCGACGGTCTGCTGCTCATTACCCCCTACTACAACAAATCCAACGAAGAGGGCATCTACCAGCACTTTAAGACCGTGGCGGACGCCGTGGACATCCCCTGCATCCTGTACAACATCCCCGGCCGTTGCGGTTGTGGCATCAGCGAGCGCAATGTCGAGCGCCTGGCCGCCCACCCCAACATCATGGGTATCAAGGAGGCCTCGGGCAACGTAGCCTATGCCGCCAAGATCGCACACCTGTTGTCCGATGACTTCCGCATGTACTCGGGCGAGGACGCGCTGACCGTGCCGCTCATGAGCCTGGGTGCCTCGGGCACCATCAGCGTGTGGGCCGACGTACAGCCGCAGCTCGTGCACGACATGTGCCGCGCTTATCTGGACGGCGACGTAGCGCGGGCCCGCGATATCCAGATTGCCGGCCAGCCGCTCATCAGCGCCCTCTTTAGCGAGGTCAACCCCATCCCCGTCAAGGAAGCGCTCGCTCAGATGGGTATGATCGAAGCAAACTACCGCATGCCGCTATGCCCCATGGCCGATAACACGCGCGCTGCACTTACCGACGCTCTGAAGGGAGCTGGTCTGCTTGATTAAGACCGTCATTATGGGAACGGGCCGCATGGGTTCGCTCATCCGCACTACCGCCGAGGGCATTGTCAACGCCGCCGGGCAGCCCGTTTTTGATATCGTGGCCCAGATTGGCTTCGATTTGAGCCAGCTCGAGAACGAAACGGCTGCCGATGTGATTATCGACTTCTCGAACGTCGTGACCTTCGACGCCGTCGTCGCCTATGTCGAGCGCACGGGCGCGGCGTTGGTCTCGGGCACCACAGGCTACACCCCCGAGCAGATGGACCGCCTGCGTGAGCTGGGCCAGAACGCCCGTGTTATGCACTCGGGCAATTACTCCATCGGCATCGCAGCCCTGCGACATCTAGTGGCCCAGGCCACGCGTGAGCTGCCCGGCTTTGACTGCGAGATTGTCGAGACGCACCACAACCAAAAGGTCGACGCCCCCAGCGGCACCGCCAAGCTGCTGCTCGACGCCGTAGTCGAGGCCGAGCCTGAAGCAGGCTACCACCCCGTCTGCGGACGCGAGGGCATGTGCGGCGCACGCGACCCCAAGGAAATCGGTATGCACTCGCTGCGCGGCGGCACCGTCGCCGGCGTCCACGAGGTGAGCTTCTTTGGCCAGGACGAGGAGGTCACGCTCACACACCGTGCCACGAGCCGCCAGATCTTCGTCAACGGCGCCCTAGCCGCCGCCCAGAAGCTCGTCACCCGCGACCCCGGCTTCTACACCTTCGACCAGGTCATGTTTGCCTAACTAGGTATCAACCGTATCCACGCAAAGGAGAAACAGCACATGAGTAACGCAGCCGAGATGGATGCACAGGAGATTATCAACTACATCGCCACCGCGCCCAAAAAGACGCCTGTCAAGCTGTACGTGCGCGAGAAGCCCGGCATGAAGGTTGCCTGGGGCGACGCACATGTCTACGGCGGCCGTCGCGGCAAGACCGTCTTTGGAGACTGGGATGAGCTCAAGGCCATCCTCGATGCCAATGCCGACTCCATCGACTACTACGATGTCGAGAATGGCTGCCGCAACTCCGCCGTCCCCATGCTCGACCTTAAGGGCATCAATGCCCGCATCGAGCCGGGAGCGATCATCCGCGACCGCGTCGAGATCGGCGACCGCGCCGTCATCATGATGGGCGCCATCATCAACATCGGCTCCGTCATTGGTGAGGGTTCCATGATTGATATGGGCGCCGTACTGGGCGGCCGTGCCACCGTGGGCAAGAACTGCCACATCGGCGCCGGCACCGTACTGGCAGGCGTCGTTGAGCCCGCGAGCGCCACGCCCGTCATCATCGAGGACGATGTCATGATTGGCGCCAACGCCGTGGTCCTGGAGGGCGTGCGCGTGGGCAAGGGCGCCGTCGTGGCTGCCGGTGCCGTATGCGTCGAGGACGTCCCCGCCGGCGCCGTCGTGGCCGGTGTTCCCGCCCGCGTCATCAAGATGCGCGATGCCCAGACCGACAGCAAGACCGGCCTCGAGGAAGGCCTGCGCCAGCTGTAGAGGCGTGTCAGCCTGCGGTGCAATTCAGCCCCAAGCAAGAAGGCCGAAGTCCCAACCAGGGCTTCGGCCTTCTTTATCTCAGGGTTCCGTCGTATTCGACCATGGCCGGTCGCTTTGAAAGGCGCGCTGCGGCCGTCTTGTAAACCTCGGAATGGTCGCGTCGGCCTATTGCAACGATTTCGGCAATATCAACCGTTCCGTCCTCTCGGATTCGAAAAACCATTCGGAGTCCCGCATTTCGCCATTTGATCTTTTTGCAACCGGCAAGCTCGCCGCGAAGCGGCGTTCCAATTTCATCGGCGCGCGTCTTTAATTTTGCGACTGCAATACGAACGAGCCTTCGCTGGGATCCATCAAGTTTTTGATATTCCTTCTCGACGTCTCGATTCAAAAAGCCGACGACAAAATGCCCGCTCATTCGAAAAGATCCTCATCGGAAATCGCATCGGGATCCATCGACCCAAACTCCTCGAGTTCCTCAGGAGTCAGAGCATCTTCAAACGGAATAAACTCATACGGTCCGTTTTTGATTCGATCGGCGGCGATACGATCAATCTCGAGCTCACGCAGGTACTGCAGCGCACCATACATTTCCTCATAGGCAGCGTAGTCGATAATCACGGTATCGATATCGTTATGATCGGCGATAAACTGCGGCGCACGCTTGGCGCGTTTGCGAATGGCGGATAAAGACTTGCTTGCTTCGGTCGCAGAGACAACCTGATCTTTTGTAAACACCGGCTTTTCCAGAACAAGTGGGGACATTTGGACCTCCAAAAAATAATCTGGATTATATTTCAAAGTATACTTCAAAATATAATCCAGACTTTAATTCAAAAGTAAAAAGCCCTATCGATTCTCGATGCTACCGATGTTTTTGAGCTCGATGGAGATGAGGCCGTTGGGTTCGTTGACGAACTCGATGTACTCGGAGTTCGAACCCATCTCGGCCGGGAAGCTGATCTCGATGCCCGTATCGGTACGAATCTTGTGATTGCGCACGGCAGCGCGCTCGACCTGCTTGCGCTCCACGGGAACGCGCTCGGGAACCTTCTCCTCGGTCAGTGCCGCGCGCACGCTTTCCTTGATGACTGGCTCGTCCTCAAAGACCTCGTCGACGATATCCCAAGGCGGCAGCTCCTCGTCATCCTCGACCTTCTCGGCCACAGCGGCCTTAACCTTAGCGAGCGCTACAGCCGTGTTGGCACCGTGCTCCTCGGCGACTTCCTCGACCACACGTGTCACGGTGTCGATGACCTCTTTGCCCGATACGCCCGTGTCGCATTGCAGCAGGCCATCGGGGATAAGCATGCGGTCCTCGCCGGCGATCTTGCGCTTCTTGTCAACGTAGCCGATGTCCATGGTACTCGCGCGCACGATGGCATAGCTCGGCACCTTTTGCGAGGGGTTCGGCAGAATGGCGTAGTGGCGCGCGATGTCGTTGCGCACCTCCCCCTCCTCGCGGCCCACTTCGTGCATAAAAGCCTGCTTGGAGCCCAGCAGCATCACGGCAAACCAGCGGACATCCTCATCGTCGTCAAAATCGGCCACGAGCACGTCGGTGGACTCGGCTTTCTCAGCCTTGGTGAGCTCAGAGGAAATGAACTCCGCGATCTGCTGCGACAGGTCCACGAACTCGCGCTCGCCAAAGAAATAGCCCTTGAGCTCGCCGCCAAACGCTGAGTTCTCCGCAAACGTGGCACGCTTGTTATCGGCCGAGGTACGCGCGCGGCGCAGATGCGTGGTCACGAAGTTGCGCACGGTACGGCTCTCGATATCGAGCTCGCGCTGGCTCATGACGTTGACGGCAGAGTCAAAGTCCAGGATATGCAGAATCGCGTGATTGATTTTCATATACGGCATTCCGTTCTAGATCGATTTCGGCACGAATCAGTATAGCGGTCGAGCCCGCCCCAGGCGCATCGAAGATTGGTGCATCGAGGACAGGTCGCTTTGCACCAATGGCTAGCGCAGGAGCTCGGACTGCCAAGCCTCGAGCTGTTCTGCAAAACTCTTGCCGGCAGCGGGCATGTCGATCTGGGGTCGCTTGGGCAGCAGCGCACATTTAAGGATTGCCACAATGGTCTGCGAGACAAGGCGGCGTGTATCCTCGTCGAAACCTTGCGCAGCCTGGAGCATCACGGGCAGGCTCTCGCGCAGATTCCCAGCGATATCCGCAAACCGCTCAGCACCCGTAGCCTCAAACACGGAGAACAACGCATCTACAAAACGCTCGCGCTCGCTAGGCGACACTGCAAGCAGCATCTCGCGAATGGAGCCATCAACGTATCGAGCACCGGCGGACAGGCGCTCACAGTACACGAAGTCGTGACCATCGACCACCCAGCTAAAGGGATTGTGCTGCAGCAGGCTGAACTCGGTGCTCTCAACGATGGCATAGTCCTCCTGTGTCTCGAACATCATGCCAAAGATCGACGACCGAGGTAGTGTCTTGTCGATTCGATCGGAAAGATCGGCAAAGGCGTTGCCGTTCAGAAACTCCTCGACGAAGCCCGGACCATCATGGGAAAACGCCCGTTCGATTCGCTCACGGGCGACATCGGAGCACATCGCCGCACCGTACACCGCAAGGTTTCCACCCTTGGAATGACCTCCGCACAAAAGCGGCCCGTCAATCGCATCCGCCGCCTCGTCCACATAACGCGCCGCAGATTCCTGGGCCGGCACAGGACACCGGAACGCCATGTTAAAGTCCTCTTTCCAGCCCACAATCGTGCTGTCGGTCCCCCGGAAGGAAAGATAACTAAACCCCGCCGGAAACCGGAACGCCATGGCCGCAAACTGCTCTGTCGTCACCACATCGCTCACGGCACGATAGCCGCAAACGTGCACGCCACGGTAGCGAGGGCTTGCTGCCACGGCCTCCAACAAGGCCCTGCTCCCCTCTGGGTCCCACAAGTCGTCAATCATGTCCCGGTAGCACTCGGCACGCAGCAGCTCGCGTACGTCTAGGCCCTGCCAGTTCGTCAGCTCCGCCATATCACCCGGCAAACGCAAATAGGACAACCACGCAAAGACGAGGCTATCCACCGCGCAGAACGGCCGCTCCTCAAACGAATCAAACGCCGTCTGGGCATAGGTCAAAAAATTAGGCGAATCCGACATGGCCCTCCCATCAAATGACGCAATGGGGTCCGGATCCATTGCACCAAAAAGGCGCCCGGGCCATGTGGACCCGGACGCCTTCATTGTAGCTTTTCGCTCTAGCGAGCTTGATTTAGCAGGAGAAGTCGACGCTGTCGATGATGTCCTTGAGGGCCTTGGCGGAGGCGGTGAGCTCGCTCTGCTCGTCATCGTTCAGCGGCACGGGGACGCGGCAGACAACGCCGTCGCGGCCAACGACCGTCGGCATGGAGATGGCAAGATCGGACAGACCATACTCGCCCACCATGAGCGAGGAGACGGGCAGAACAGTCTGCTCGTCACGCATGACGGCAGTGCAGATGCGCTTGACGGCCATAGCGACACCATAGTAGGTGGCGTGCTTCTTCTCGATGATGGTGTAGGCGGAGTTCTTGACGTCCTCGGCGATGCGCTTCTCGGCAGCCTCATGCTCCAGGTGGCCGTGAAGCTCGCAGAAGGTGTTCAGCGGCACGCCGGCAACCTGAGCGCTGGACCAGGCGACAAACTCGGAGTCACCATGCTCGCCCATGACGTAGGCCTGAACGTCGCGCGGGTCAACCTCGACGTGGGCGCCGAGCATCTGCTGCAGGCGGCCGGTGTCGAGCACGGTGCCGGAGCCGATGACATGGCCCTCGGGCAGGCCGGACATCTTGATGGCGGCATAGGTCAGAACGTCGACCGGGTTGGAGACGATCAGCAGGATGCCGTCAAAGCCGGACTTCTTAATCTCGGGAATAATGGACTTGAAGATGCTGACGTTCTTGTTGACCAGGTCCAGGCGGGTCTCACCGGGCTTCTGGGCAGCGCCAGCGGTGACGACGATCATGGCGGCGTCGGCGACATCGGAATAATCGCCGGCGTAGATCTTCATCGGCTCGGCAAACACCATGCCGTGTGCGATATCCAGGGCCTCACCCTCGGCGCGGTTCTTGTCCACGTCGATGAGGACCATCTCGGAGAACAGACCACTCTGCATCAACGCGAACGCCGAGGACGAACCGACGAAACCGCAGCCGACAATAGCGACCTTCTTCTCGTTAACCATTAGAAACTCCCATCTCTCTCCACAAACAAAGCGCCCAGGGCGACCCGAGCGGTTTGCCGTAATCCCAATACATCCAATCGGGACTTTGATTATGCTCCTATTCGCAGTCAAAAATCGACCGTTTACCGAAATTGTTTGAAGGATTCGTAAAATAACTGCACGAAATCGGTTTCGAGCTATTGACGAGCCCAAATAGCCTTCTAATACAGGCCCGCCTCGCGGATGGCCTCGACAGCCAAAGCGATCTGATCGGGCGGCAGGACCAGCGCCATGCGCACGTGCCCCTCGCCCGAAGGGCCAAAGCTCGCGCCCGGCGTCACCACAACGCCGGCCTTCTCCATGAGCTCCTCGCAAAACGCCATGGAATCGGTGCGGCCACCGGGAAGCTTGGCCCACACAAACATAGAGCCATGCGCGTTGGGACGCTCCCAGCCCAGGTCCTCAAGACCGTCGCACAGGGCATCGCGGCGCTCCTGGTACTTCAGACGTTGCGCCTCGACCTCATCGCGCGGGCCGTTCAGGCAGGCGATGGCGGCCTTCTGGATTGGAAAGAACATGCCAAAGTCAATCTGGCTACGCAGCTTAGAAAATGCCAAGACCACGTCCTCGCGACCGACCAAAAAGCCGATGCGCGCGCCGGTGACGTTAAACGACTTGGAGAGCGAGAAGAACTCCACGCCCACCTCGAGCGCGCCGGGGTACTGCAAGAAGCTTCCACCCGGCTCGCCGTCGAACACGATGTCCGAGTACGCGTTGTCATGGACGATGAGCAGATCGTGTTCGCGGGCGAAAGCGATAATCTCCTCGTAGACCTTGGGCGTGCCCACCGAGCCCACCGGGTTCGCAGGCAGCGACACGATCATATACTTGGCGCGGTCGGCAACCTCGGGGTCGATACCCGCCACGTAGGGCAGATAGTTGTGCTCGGCGACCAGCGGGTAGTACTCGAGTTTGGCGTCGGCAATCTTGGCCCCCGCTTCAAAGACCGGATAGCACGGATCGGGCACCAGGATGGTATCGCCCGGGTCGAGCAGCGCCAGGCCCAAGTGACCCACGCCCTCCTGCGTGCCGTTGCACGACTGAACCATGGACGGCGTGATGCCCGCCACACCAAAACGGCGCTCGTAGTAATCGCACACGGCCTGCTTGAGCTCGGGCAGATCGCGCAGAGCGTACTTCCACATCTCGGGGTCCTGGGCGGCCTGCGTGAGCGCCTCGACCACGTGATCGTACGGCTTAAAGTCGGGCGTACCCACGCTCATGTTATAAATAGTCTTGCCTTGGGCCTTAAGCGCAAGAAGCTTGTTATTGAGCGAGGCAAAAACCTCCGCGCCAAAGCGGTCGAGACGCTGCGATGCCTGCATGGTGCCACCTTTCAAAACAAAAAACGCGGCGCTCCGACAAGAGCGCCGCGCGATACGGGCCTTCAGATTGCAAAAGTGTAACGCTTGCAACCCCCGTTTTGGTTCAATTTAGCCAACCTTAGCCAATCGACCCGCGGTGTTAGTCAATCGGGCGCAGTGCATCGATCTGGGCGAGCCAGAGGCGGCTCGATGCATCGCTCGGCATGCGCCAGTCACCGCGCGGGCTGAGCGTGACCGAGCCCACCTTGGGACCGTCAGGCAGGCAACTGCGCTTAAACTGCTGGGCAAAGAAACGGCGGTAGAACGTACGCAGCCACGTGTGGATGGTCGCCTCGTCGTAGACGCCCTCAAAGCTCTTGAGCGCCATGCGGTAGATCTTGCCCGGTTCAAAGCCAAAACGCAGTAGGTAGTAGAGGAAGTAGTCGTGCAACTCATACGGACCCACCAGGTCCTCGGTCTTCTGAGCGATCTCGCCGTCGCCCGTCGGCGGCAGAAGCTCGGGCGACACCGGCGTGTCAAGAATGTCGAGCAGTGTGGTGGCAATGCGCCCGCCAAAGACATCGGCCGCATAGCGCACCAGATGGCGCACGAGCGTTTTGGGCACGCTCGCATTGACGGCATACATGCTCATGTGGTCACCGTTGTACGTGGCCCAGCCGAGTGCCAGCTCCGACAGGTCACCGGTGCCGATGACAAAGCCGCCGGCCTGGTTGGCCAGATCCATGAGAATCTGCGTGCGCTCACGCGCCTGGCTGTTCTCGTAGGTCACGTCTTGAACGGCCGGATCGTGCTCGATGTCCTTAAAATGCCGCTCCACAGCCGCATGGATCGAAACCTCGCGGAAGCTCACACCCAAGTCACGGGCGAGCGACTCGGCATTGGACTTGGTGCGGTGCGTAGTACCAAAGCCGGGCATGGACACGGCCGTGATACCGGTGCGCGGCAATCCCAGCGCATCGAAGGCGCGAACCGTCACGAGCAGCGCGAGCGTGGAATCAAGACCGCCCGAAAGACCGATGACAGCAGCCTTGGTGCCCGTGTGGGCAAGACGGGTCTTGAGGCCAGCCGTCTGCAGGTCGAGGATGGTCTCGCAGCGCTCGGCCAGGTCACCGTGGTCGGCCGGGACGAAGGGTGCGCACGGGAAGACGCGGTCGATGTCGCAAGCGTTGCGCAGGATGGACTCTTCGGTGGGCGTTCCCTCAAACGAGAACTCGACGGTCACGGCCTCCGGCGCATCGTCCGAGCGCGTCCATGTCGTCGAGCGACGGCGCTCGGCAATCAAGCGGTCAAGATCGACGTCGGCGACGGCCATATCGCAGGTGAGGAGCTTAGTCGCGGCGAGCTTAGATCCGTTTTCGTAGATGAGGTTCTCGCCCGCAAAGACCATGTCGGTCGTAGACTCGCCCTCACTCGCGTCTGCATAGGCATAGGCACAGTACAGACGCGCGCTCTGGTTGGATATGAGGCTGCGTCGGTAATCTGCCTTACCGATGATTTCGTCAGAAGCAGAGGGGTTGAGGATCACCGTCGCACCGGCAAGCGCCATCTCGGTCGAGGGGGGCGCCGGCACCCACAGGTCCTCACAGACCTCAACGCCAAGCACCATGTCCTCGGCGTCCTCGTCGCAGCAACGGTAGACAAGCCCCGAACCCAGCGGAACCGGACCCTGACCGGCAAATTCAACCCACACGGGATCCGCAGGCGCCGGAGCAAACCAACGGCGCTCGTAGAACTCGCCGTAGTTGGGCAGGTTCTTCTTGGCCGTGAGGCCCAAAAGCTCGCCCGCGCAGCACACGGCGGCGCAGTTGTAGATATTCTCGGCAACCGCAACGGGAAGACCGACGGTAAAGAGAATCGGCAGCTCACGAGTCTTGTCGAGGATACGCACCAGAGCAGCCTCGCAGGCATGCAGCAGCGTGCGGTTATGGAACAGGTCCGCCGCAGTATATCCGGTCAGATTAAGCTCGGGCAGTACCAACGCGCGAACGCCGCGCTCAGCAGCCTCGCGAACAGCCGACAACGCTACCTCGGCATTGCCCTCGACATCGGCTACGCGAATCCGCGGCGAAGCCGTCGCCACACGCAAAAAGCCATCAGACTGAGAAAGGTGAAGATCCATGAGAATGCTCCCGTGCGTAAACGCCGTTCTAAACAATTAGCACGCCCTATTGTAGTTCAATCGCTGTGCTCGACCGCATCCCGCCATTTTATGAGCCCTTGATGAGTTGATGGTATCTGTTAAATGTCACGTACGATTCACATCTGGTGGGTACCCTGATGGCTACATAAAACGAAGCAGATTTACACCGGGAGGACCCCGTATGACGACTAAGTACACCGACGCGCCGCGCACACGCGTCATGACTCCCGCCGCACTGAACAACGGCGTTCACGAAAACCATTCCATCGGCCAGACCATGGCCATTGCGCCCAAGAAAAAGCTCTTTGACGACATTTCCATTCCCCAGATTGTCGCCGGCGCCGCAGCTGCCGCCACGAGCGTAGCACTCGCTTCAAAGATTGGCATTGCCGGCTCAGTGATTGGCGCCGCCGTGAGCTCAGTCGTTACCGTCGTGTCCTCGCAGGTCTACCGCCACTTCATCTCGGCTAGCGCCGAGGTCATCAAGGGCACACACGCCGCCGTCGACTATCCCGCCGGCGCCTATGAGCCCGTTGAGCTCGACGCCGACGAGCACCTAGATGGCGCTGCGACCACACAGGAGATGCGTCAGGCTGCGGGGCGTGCAACCACGGCACGTGTCGCCCCCAACAGTCTGCGTGCCAAAGCCGCGGCAGAGCGCAGCCAGACACAAAAGAAGGTCGTTGTCTTCTCGATCGCCATTGCCGTCGTCGCAGTCATCCTTTGCGCCGGAGCCATCCTTATCACTACGGCCGGCGAGGGTTTGGGCGCACGCCCCGAGCCGATCCTGTCGTCGCGCACGACCGAGAGCGATGCAAATGGCAACACCCAGTCGCAGGACCAGCAGACACAGACTGATAAGACACAAGATGGCTCTACCTCTGCCAATTCGTCCTCGAACACCCAAGACCAATCACAGGGCGCTGATTCCTCTACGGCCAGCAGCGGCACGCAGTCCAGCACAACCGATTCAAACCAAACGACCGACGGTTCACAGCCGAGCACGGGCGACCAGACGAGCGACACCACGTCGGGAACGGGCACGACCGACAGCAGCAACACCAGCAGCTCAAGCGACTCTGCATCCGGTACGACCTCTGACAGCTCAAGCCAAGGCACGGCATCGGGCAACTAGGCGCTCCGCCCCACAGATAGACGACCTGCATAACGGGCGCGAATCGGTAACGGTTCGTGCCCGTTTGCCTTGGGCGCCGTCATGGCAGGCCCTGTGCGATGGTAAGATGCTTTCGTATGTTAAGAGGAGATTTGCCATGAGCAAGACAATAGTTAAGCCCACGCTTTCGCTGGGCAACCACATCTATCTGTATCGCCTGCTGCGCGATGCGATTGGATGCGGCAAGCAGACGTTTATGACACAGGTCGAGGAGGCACTCACCGCCGGCGACATGGCCGCCTGCGACCTAGGCTTTGAGTCCACGCGTGAATTGCTCGAGGAGCTCGACGACTGCATTAAGCTGACCGTCTTTAAGGGCGGGCGCCTGTATGCCACCGTCATCGCCAACGAGGCCTGGGACGCCGCCCTTGCCAAGGGCGAGGATAAGCCCAAAGCCGCCAAGGGCGCCAAGCAATCCTACAAGAAGAAGAAACGCGGCGAGAAGGACCTCAAGGCCGTGCGCCCCAAGCACGTTAAACGTCCTGAGCCCGAGGTCGAAGCCGTGCCGGAGCCTGAGACAGGGGCCGAAACTGTCGTTGAGGCGACGGTCGAAGTTGAGACTGCGACCGTCCCGGCAGTCAGTCCCGAAGCTGCCCCCGAACAGGAAACTGCTACCGAGCAGAATACCGATTCCACCGAGGAAGCAAACGAGACCTCCGCGTCGGCGGCTGAGGAACCCGCCGATCAACCTGTGGCGCCCGCCTTCCAGAACAGCGATGTCTTTGGCGACGGCGGCGAGGACGACCAGGCCGAAGAAACCGTAGAGCAGGACGCGCCCGAGTCAAAGCCGGAACCCGAAGTGCCACAGCCCGCCATCTCGCTCACCGTGGTCTACGACCCCGAGAACGCCAACGCTGGCATCACCACCATGGCTTCCACGCCGGTCGAGGCAAAGCTGCCTTTCGAGGCAGAAGACACCCCTCAGGTCGATGCTAAAACCGAGACCACGGACGCGCCCGCTACCGTGGAACCGGCAGATTCAGTAGTTAAGCCTGAAGCGGCGCCCGAGTCCGCACCTGTCACCGGGTCCGCATCCGCACCCGCTTGTGACCAGATTCCCGCACCTGCACCGGCTTCGGCCCCCGCGCCCGTAGCGCCCGCCATCCCCGAGGACTTCCCCGTTGACTTTGCGACCGAGATCTTCTGCCCCGGCCCGCTCCTGCACCAGCTGTCGACCTATCTCCCCTACGGCGCCGACACGCTCGGCATCGTCGGCGAGTACTACTGGATCGCTCGCGAGCGCGGCACCATCGACGTCGCACGTAACCGTGCGAGCTTCCCGTTGCGCTACACGCAAGCCGGCGAGCGACGCGAAGTCACCGTACGCATCCGCCGCAACACCACCGGCGGCCTCGGCGCCACCTGGACCATCGACAAGGTTGAAGAAGCAAACGAATAGCAAAACGCGGCGAACGTCATAAATCGTTCGCCGCGTTTTTATTTTTCCAGGCTGAGCATAAGTCAGCGAAAATGCCCCAGAGCGAGCAAGGTGACGTGAAAGAGGAGCGCCGCGTACTTCGGTACGCAAGCGACGATTGAACGTCAGATTGCCGCTCTGGGGCATTTGCAGCATCGAGCAGTTACGCGGTTTGGAAAACCGCGTAACAATCTAGTCTCGCGTCAGCTTGCGGTGGATGCGATGCGGCTGAGCTGCGTCCTCGCCCAGGCGCTCGATGCGGTTGGCCTGATAGGCCTCGAAGTTGCCCTCGAACCAATACCAGTTGCCCGGATTCTCGTCGGTGCCCTCCCACGCCAGAATGTGCGTGGCGACGCGGTCCAGGAACATACGGTCGTGGCTAATGACCACCGAGCAGCCCGGGAACTCGAGCAGCGCTGCCTCGAGCGAGGACAGTGTCTCGACGTCGAGGTCGTTCGTGGGCTCGTCGAGGAGCAGCAGGTTGCCGCCCTGCTTGAGCGTAAGCGCCAAGTTCAGACGATTGCGCTCGCCACCGGAGAGCACACCGGCGCGCTTCTGCTGGTCCTGGCCCTTAAAGCCAAAACTCGCCACATAAGCGCGGCTCGGAACCTCGGTCTCGCCGACCATCATGTGGTCCAGGCCGTCCGAGACGACCTCCCATAGGTTCTTATCGGGATCGATGCCGGAACGGTTCTGGTCGACGTAGGAAATCTTGACGGTCTCGCCCACCTCGAGCTCGCCCGAAGTCAGCGGCTCCAGACCCACAATCGTCTTGAACAGCGTGGTCTTACCGACGCCGTTGGGGCCGATCACACCCACGATGCCGTTGCGCGGCAGGGTGAACGAAAGATCGTCGATGAGCACGCGGCCGTCGAACTCTTTGTGCAGGTGATGGGCCTCGAGCACCTTGTTGCCCAGACGCGGACCCACAGGGATGCGGATGTCGGTCCAGTCGAGCTTCTGGCTTGCGCGGGCCTCGGCCTCCATCTCCTCGTAGCGAGCCAGACGGGCCTTGTTCTTGGCCTGGCGGGCCTTGGGCGAGCTGCGCACCCACTCGAGCTCGGCCTCCATGCGCTTGGCGAGCTTGGCATCGCGGTTGCCCTGAGCCTCGATACGCGCGGCCTTGGTCTCCAGATACGTGGAGTAGTTGCCCTTGTAGGGGTAGAGGTGGCCGCGGTCGACCTCGCAGATCCACTCGGCGACGTTATCCAAGAAGTAACGGTCATGCGTGACGGCAAGCACAGCGCCCTGATAGTTATGCAGGAAGTGCTCGAGCCACAGGATCGACTCGGCGTCCAGGTGGTTCGTGGGCTCGTCAAGCAGCAGCAGGTCGGGAGCCTCGAGCAGCAGCTTGCACAGGGCCACGCGGCGGCGCTCGCCGCCGGAAAGCACGTTAACCGGCATGTCAGAATCGGGCAGCTGCAGGGCGTCCATGGCCTGGCCGAGCTTGGAATCGATATCCCAACCGTCGGCGGCGTCGATCTCGTCCTGGAGCTTGCCCATCTCGGCCATGAGGGCGTCCATGTCGCAATCCGGGTCGCACATCTCCTCGCCGATCTTGTTGAAGCGATCGACTTTGGCGATCATGTCACCAAACGCCATGCGCACGTTCTCGATGACGGTCTTGTCGTCGTCGAGCGGCGGCTCCTGCTGCAGGATTCCTACGGTGTAGCCGGGGGTGAGCCTGGCATCGCCGTTGGAAACTTCCTCGATGCCAGCCATAATCTTGAGCAGGGTCGACTTGCCCATGCCGTTGGGGCCCACGACGCCGATCTTGGCACCGGGATAGAAGCTCAGGGTCACGTCGTCAAGGATCACCTTGTCGCCATGGGCCTTGCGAGCCTGATACATGCTGTAAATGAACTCAGCCAATGTCCGTTTCTCCTTATCTAGCTGCGGAAATCTTCTCCCCCTGTCCGTTTTGGAAAAGCGGGGGGCAATCCGCGCGTTCTAATAAAAGGGGGCATGGTCGCCCACACCCCCTAATACTACCTGGGAAAAGTCCCCCGGAACAAAATATGAACTGCGTACGCTAGTTTTCCGCAACCTTAGCGAACAGCCCGCTGAGACTTGCGCCACAGCAGATACGAGTAGACGTAGGCAGCTCCGGCCAATCCAAACGCCAGCACCGCGATCACTGTGGCGACGACTTCACTCGATAGCACGCTGCCCGCTACACCCATCACAATCAGACCAACGCCCAGCACCATAAAGCAGGCGCCACCAAAACGCTGCGTACGGCGCCAGTTCTCGGGGTCGGCAAGCGCCCAAGGCGTCTTGATGCCCAGCGTGTAGTTTTGCTTCACACGCGGCAGGTAGTTGCCCATTCCAATAAAGAGCAAACCGATAGCGCCCGATACCAGCAAATTGACCGTGCCAGCAGCAGGCACCACACCCCATACGGTAAGCTCCCCCAGCCAGCTTATGGCACACATGGCCAGCGTGAAGGCGATTACGAAACCCTGATAGAACTTGCCCGAAGTCCGATACGCCTCGCCCTTGGGGTCGATGCGCGGCACCACGTAGAACACCGCCAAAAGCACCAGCGGCAGTGCGCCGAGCGCAGAGGCCATCCAACTGGGACCCCAACCGTTAACGGCGCCGCTCGCTCCCCAGTGCGTGGGAATCTGCGCAGGCAAGCTCGGCATCACCATAAGGTGTGCCGCGACATTGGCAACGCACAGCACCACGAGCACGGCCCACACGCGCGGCGATACCCCCGTGGCGTGAATGCCCTTGTTTTCGTTATTCATCCTTACCACCTTCAGTGTTTCTAAAGCTCATAAACCAGCCAATCAAGTCCTGCATGACAGTGGTGTTTAAGCTGTATACGATGTTTTGACCATGACGCTCGTCGGTCACCAACCCAGCGTTTTTAAGCGTCGCCAAATGATGGCTCAATGACGGTTTGCTGATGTCAAAATGCTCGGCAAGCTCTCCGGCCGTACAATTGCCCTCGCGCAACAGTTCCAAAATGTGACGCCGTGTAGGATCGGCCAGCGCCTTAAAACCCTCTCCCGGCATAAGACCTCCTCTCACCATCACTCATGCGCGCACACTATACTTGATATTTAGATGTTTGTCTAACTGTCTAATCACTACACTTCGGGTCGCATCCAGGCAAACGCCACCGCAACCTACAGGCGATTACCTATAATGGCGATAGCCAAATACGTTAATTACTTCCCCATCGGAGGATATCTATGACCGAAACCGCAGCCGCCACGCCCGTCGAGACGCGCGACACCAAGCTCGAGATCATCATGGGCCGCGAGGCGCTCAACAAGCTCGCCGACGCCACGGTGCTGGTACTCGGCTGCGGCGGCGTGGGCTCTAACTGCTGTGAAGCACTTGCCCGCGGCGGCATTGGCCATTTCGTAATTCTGGACAAAGACGTCATCGCGCCCAGCAACATCAACCGCCAGGCCATCGCATTTCACAGCACCATCGGCAAGCGCAAGGTCGACGTTATGGAGGCCATGATCCACGACATCAACCCTGCCGCCACTGTCATCAAACGCACCGAATACCTGTTGAGCGACAACATTGACGGGTTCTTCGCGAGCGTTCTGGAGCAGACGGGTGGCAAGATCGACTACGTCATCGACGCCATCGACACTATCTCGGCCAAGCTCACCGTTGCCAAATATGCTCAGGACCACGACATTCGTCTGGTGAGCTCCATGGGCGGCGGCAACAAGCTGCATCCCGAGTGTCTGCGCTTTTCCGATGTGTTTGACACCGTGCGCGACCCCATGAGCCGCATCATGCGCAAAGAATGCAAAAAACGCGGCATCAAAAGCTTGCATGTGCTGTTTAGCTGCGAGGAGTCGGTCAAAACCCAGCGCCGCGACCCCTCCAACATCCATGAGCGCACTGAGCTCGGAACCGCCAGCTTTATGCCACCCATCATGGGCCAGATGATTGCAGGTGAGGTCATTCGCCAAATCAGCGGGCGCGGCACCGAACGCGTGCGCGCCGACGGCCAGCGCCTAGACTAGCAAGGCACACCGCGATGGAGTTACAGCTCTTTGATGCTCACTGCCATTTGGATCTCATGACCGACCCAAACGCCGTTGCCCGTGAAGCCGTAACGATGGGACTGGGGCTCTTTGATTGTGGCGTCGATCCGCGCGATTTCGCAACGGCAAATAAACGCGCCAGCATTAGCCCCAACGTCATTGCAGGGGTAGGCCTCCACCCTTGGTGGATTGCCGACGGCCGATGCGGCAACGTCGAAGTTGGCCTTCTTTGCAAAATTGCCGCGCAAGAGCGCTTTATCGGCGAGGTCGGGCTCGACTTCTCACCGCGCTTCACAGGCACCGAGAGAATCCAGACGCAGGCATTTGAACAGCTTTGCCATGTGCTATCGCAGCACCCACTCCCTAAACGTGCTCTGTCCATCCATGCCGTTCGCGCAGCGGGAGCAGCCTTGGACATTCTGGAGTCGCACGGTCTCCTTGAAGACGCCCCCAACTCCCCCACCATCATCTTTCATTGGTTTAGCGGCACTTCGGATGAGCTTGTCCGCGCGCGCGGCACGGGCTGTTATTTCTCCATCAACGAACGCATGCTCACGACCAAACGCGGGCGCGAATACGCGCGACAGATCCCACTCGATCGTTTGCTACTTGAAACCGATGCTCCATCCGACCCACAATCGGACACAAGCGCGCAGCAGCTCGTTGCATCGCTAAAAAGCACCTCCCGGCACATCGCCGAACTGAAAAACTGCGCCGTGGATAATATCGATTCGAGCGTTTTGGATAATTCACGCTCCATTTTCGACTTCCGCTGACCCCGATGGTCAGAAAATGCCAAATATGAGTACTGTTGCAAAGCTAATAACATTATTTTGTGGCAAAACAATGCCTTGATAGTGAACAGCTGTTCACTATCAAGGCGCTTTAACATGGGCAAAGCCATATTTAACAGGTTTTAATCGACCGCAAAACCTCAACCAGAGCCCCAAAGGGCTTATCTCGCTGTTACTAAATTAGTGACAGTACTCATACTTGGCATTTTTTGACCACTGGGTCCCGGAGAGGCGCCAACATGCTTCCCCGGGACTGCTCAACTATTCGAAAATCGGCGCTCCGTGGCCCCACGAGCCCTCCATGCCGCACACAGTTGAGGCAAACCCGGCCGCAAAGTCCAACGCGCGCTCAATAGCCTCAGGACCATCGTCGCCACGCTTGGCAGCATCGAGATAGCACATCAAGAACGAAGTCAAAAACGAGTTGCCGGCTCCCATGGTGTCCTTCATGTCCGTTACGGGCTTCGCCGGCTGGCGATAGTTGTGCTCGCCGTCATAGGCAATGCAGCCCTCGGCGCCCGCCGTTGCGGACACAAAGCGCGGACCCAGGCTCTTCACCCAGGCAAGGCGCTAGCGAATCTCATCCTCGCTCGCAGCGTCCGCAGCGCTCAGGAAAGCATAGTCAACAAACGGGGCAATCTGCTCATAGTATTCATCGGTGGAATCGTCCGAGAAGTCAAACGATACGGTGATGCCCGCAGCCTTCAGCTTGGGGAGTACGTGCTCGGTAAAGCAATAGTTGCCCGAGTGGACTACATCGAACTGCTTCATGTATGCCAAATCAAAGCGATCGAGCACATAGCGCGCATCACCGCGGATGTCACCCTCGTTCGACCCGAGGAATACACGGTCGCCATCGACCACGGTCACGCGCACAGCGCCGTTCTCACCAATGAGCTGCTCGCACTTGGCGAGCTCGATACCCTCGTCATCGAGACTTACAATCACATGCTCGGCAGCGGCATCGTTACCAAAGATGCCCATGTATGCAGAGCGCTCAGCGCCGCACTTCTTGGCGTAAACGGCAAAATTCACCGCATTGCCGCTGGGATACATAGTGTGGATATGTTCGTAGCGATCGACGACGTTATCGCCAAACCCGAGCGCGTTAACATTGAATGTCATGGCACTACTCCCCTCTCGAACAGATGGCATCATTGTAGCGACGATGCACCATTCCAGTCCTATGCAAGCTCCAGCAGCTCCGGCAGCTGGTCGATAATCTTGTCCGCGGCATCCTGGCTAAAGCCAAAGCGCT
>JACXXQ010000096.1_pt1 | contig 63416 bp, 61 predicted proteins | sample 8621361 | NCBI WGS metagenome assembly JACXXQ01 (sample SAMN15503820, study PRJNA645414) | gut metagenome | isolation source: feces | host: Bos taurus | place: USA | collected 2016 | reverse complement strand
TTCTGCCCCAGGATTTTGGATGCAGAAAGTGCGAAAAGGGGCGGCGCAAGCCTTGATGGCTTGCCCGCCCCTTTGAACATTTTGTGCGCCAAAATCCTACGGCAGAACCGTCGTTTTCTTATGCCACACCGGTCTTCGCCGGGGTGTTTTTGTTCAGCTCTTTTTCTCGATGGCGCTGCGCTGGCCCTTCCGCCAGGCGGCAGGGGAGACGGCGAAGTACTGCCGGAATACATGGCTGAAGGCAGCGGCGCTGGTGTAGCCGTACCGCTCGGCCAGCTGCTGGATGGTGGCGCTGGAGCGGCAGAGCTCCCGCTCGGCCAGCTTGAGCCGGTAGAGGATAAGAAACCGGTTGGGCGAGCAGTTCATGGCCTTCTGGAAGCATTTGTACAGGTAGCTCTGAGAGACGTGCACCTCCTCGCAGAGCCGGTTCACCGTGAAATCGGCCGGCTCCATCCGGCGCAGCGCGTCGATGCAGCGGTGCACCAGCTGGGCGCTGGGGTCTGCCAGCGCCCGCTCCAGCTCCGGGGCGGCATTCAGCTGGCAGCGCAGCATGCCCAGCATCAGATGCTCCAGAATCAGGTGGGCGGTAAGGTGAGCGCCGGGTGCCTGCGGATCCAGCTGGTCGATCAGATGATGGGCGGCCTGATGGTGGAATTCGTCCAGAACACCGGGCAGGCAGACCGGTGCGGAGCAGGCGAAGAGAGTGGCAAAATCCGTTTCCATGGCGGGATCCGCAAAATCGAAATAGGCGTAGCCGTATTCCATAGGCTGTTCGCCTTCGCCCGATGCGGTGTAGCGCACGAAGGGGGGCACGATAAGCACGTCTCCGGGCGCCAGCAGAAACCGCAGTGCGGCGGACTCAAACCGCACCTGCCCATGGAACAGAAACACCAGCTTGTAGCTCACGCCCACGGTGGTTTTGGCCGGATGGGGCGGCGTGCTGCGAAACAGCCCCAGATGACGGATGTCGAAGCGGAAATTCTCCAGCGTTTCGCTCAGTGCGTCCCGCACGATGGGGTCGGGCCGGAAGGCCTGCATGAGCCATCACCTCCTTTTTCTTCTATCATAACAGGATATTGCCGCAGTTGGGAATGATTTTATTCGGTTTTGGGCCGAAAAGCGGATTGTGTTCAAGATTTAACAACTGATATAATCAAAGCACAGTCTGACGGCGGGAAGAACAGCGCCCGCCCAAAGACCGGCAAAACGGCGGGGCTCCAACAGCCGCCCCGCCCACAAACAGAAGGAACAACGGAGGAAACCAAATGAAACGCGTGATCGCAATGCTCATGGCGCTCTGCATGGCGGCCAGCCTGGTCGGCTGCGGCAGCACCCAGACCGCTTCGTCCGCCCCTGCTTCCAGTCAGGCCGCCAGCGAGGCCGACACCGGCGCTGAGTACGCCGCCACCGAGACCGCTGATGTGGTAATCATCGGCGCCGGCGGCGCGGGCCTGTCCGCCGCAAGTGAGGCCACCGCCAACGGCGCGGAGAAGGTCATCATTCTGGAGGTCACCGGCAAGACCGGCGGCTCGCTGAACTACACCAACGGCAGCATGGCCTGCGCCGAGAGCGTCATCCAGAAGGAGGACGGCGTGGAGGACAGCCAGGAGAGCTTCGTGCAGGACATCCTGAAGACCGGCAGCGACTTCGGCGGCAAGCCCAACGAGGCCATGGTGTGCGAGTTCGTGGCCGAGGACATCAATGCCTTCCAGTGGCTGTGGGACAACGGCCTGAGCGAGTACACCTTCAATACCGACGCTGAGGGCAAGCGCGCCGTGTTCGCTCCCGAGCACGCCCTGTACTCCATTCCCCGTACCTACAAGACCAAGGCCAAGGATACCGCCAACTACAAGTCCGCCGCCCATGAGGTGATGGACAAGGTGGTGAAGGCCAACGACAAGATCGAGATCGTTTACAACACCAAGGCCATCGAGCTGCTGGCCAACGACCAGGGCCAGGTGCTCAGCGTGGTGGGTGAGGATCAGAACACCGGTGATCTGACCCGTTTTGATGCCGCCAAGGGCATTATCGTGGCCACCGGCGGCTACTCCGCCAACTCCAAGCTGATGGGCAAGTACGCCGAGAACGGCGCCGACTACCTGATCGGCGGCCCCGCCACCGCGGACGGCAACGGTCTGCTGCTGATGCAGAAGGTGGGCGCTGCTCTGAACGAGGAGAGCATGAGCTACATCCCCACCTTCCCCATGGGCCTGGAAAGCGCCGACAACCCCACCACCGGCACCATCGCCTCCACCTACACCTGGAAGGCCGGCGGCATCGTGGTGAACCAGAACGGCGAGCGCTTTGTGAACGAGTGCGAGTCCAATCCCTCTGTGCGCGAGGTGGCTCTGGAGAACCAGCCCGGCGCCGTGCAGTACGACATCTACACCGACAAGATTCTGGAGGATCTGCGGGCCAACAAGGGCGCCGGCATGTATGACCTGATGTTCGGCAGCGAGGATTCCATGGGCCACCATGTGCTGCAGGAGGCCTCCAGCCTGGAGGAGCTGGCCGAGAAGATCGGCGTACCCGCCGAGAACCTGATCGCCACCGTGGACGCCTACAACCAGAGCGTGGAAGAGGGCGGCACCGACGAGTTCGGCCGCAGCTACGACGACAGCCGCAATACCTACAAGCTGGCCGTGAACAGGATCGAGGGCGACCACTTCTACGCCGTGCCTCTGCACGCGCTGTGCGTCATGACCCTGGGCGGCATCACCACCAACGAGCAGATGCAGGTGCTGGACGAGAGCGGCAACGCCATCCCCGGCCTGTACGCCGCCGGTGAGGTTGTGGGCGGCATCTGGGGCAAGTTCGTGTCCGGCGGTACCGGCGTGATGGGCCCCATCACCTTCGGTCGCATCGCTGCCCAGAACGTGATGAAGGGCGAGCTGGCCACCGGCTACACCGTGAAGGCTGCCTCCAACCTGCTGGATGAGGAGCTGTTCGTGAAGGAGAAGGCTGCCAGCGACAGCCTGTTCGACATGAGCAGCGCCACCCTGACCGACGGCGACTACACCGCCACCGTGGACGGCCAGGAAGGCCCCATGACCGTGGCCGTGACCATTGCGGACGGTAAGATCGCCTCCGTGGAAGTGACCGAGAACAAGGAGACCGAGGCCATCGCCGGCCCCGCGCTGGAGAAGGTGCCCGCCGCCATTGTGGAGAACAACTCTCTGGATGTGGACGGCGTTGCCGGTGCCACCCTGTCCTCCAACCGCATCAAGAAGGCGGTTGCCCAGTGCCTGGAGCAGGCCGCGGGCTGATTGCCATCCCATATTGATTGCACAAACAAAACAAGAGGAGCCGCCCGGCCAGGCGGCTCTTCTTGTTTTTGTTCAGCTTTCAGCGGTTTCGGTGAAGAGGACGGTGATTGCCACGCCGGTGTCGCAGCCGCTGTCCTGAAAATTCTGCCATCCGGTGGGCACCGGATCGGAGGATTCGTCCCAGCCCAGCCGGGCCAGCAGCGGAATCTCCTTCCCGGGCTCGATCACCGATTCCCCGGTCAGGGAAGAATAGCTGCATGTGCCGGACTGGCTGGTCACATCCACCGGGCAATCGGTGCCATAGCGGCAGGCGCCATCCTCCGCAAGGGTGATATACTCCACCCTGGTGCTGGTCACATGCACCCCGAAGCGGCCTTCGGAAGCTGCCGCGCCGGGGTAGAACTGGGCCTTTTCCCAGCTGCCGTCCCGGCAGCCCCAGAAGTTCATGGTGATATCGTAGGTGCCGCCGTCGGTGCGGTACTCCCATAGGGTGAGCTCGTTGTCGGTGAGCTCCAGCACCTGCCGGGTCTCTTCGCTCACCGGGGCAGCGCGCAGCTGCATGGGGGCAAGGCCCTTTTCGCAGCCGCACAGCCCGGCGGCCAGGGCGAGGGTAAACACAAGCAGAAGAAGTTTTTTCATAACGGGAACCTTTCCGGCGCAGCTCAGGTTTCTTTGCCGACCCAGAGCCGGAAGAATTTGGCCATCAGGGGAATGTAGGTGGCCACGAACACCGCCCCGGCTACGGCGATGGCGGGCCGCTGCCAGCGGCGGGGCAGCAGAATGCCGCAGATAAGCCCCACGGCGAACAGGCAGAATTTAACCAGCGCCAGCATTTTCCAGTTGGAAGCACGGCAGTAATCGTCGGCAATACGGAACAGTTTCATATAAGGCGCCTCCCAAAGGTTCGGATAAAACAGGCGGTCTTTCTACCCTGATTGTACCCAATTTGCCCGCCCTTGGCAAGGCTGCATTGACGGGCAGCGCCCCGCCGCCGTATAATCGAAAGCAGAAAAAACGCTTTTCAGAGAGGAATGACTGTTATGGCAATCCATCAGGATATGTTTGCTTACATCGAAAAAAGCCCCACCCCCTTCCATGCGGTGGCCGAAAGTGCCCGGCGGCTGGAGGAGGCGGGTTTCGCACCCCTGACCGAGACCGAGAGCTGGAGCCTTGTGCCCGGCGGAAAATACTATGTGACCCGCAACCAGTCCAGCCTGATTGCCTTTGTGATGCCGCAGGCCGCAGGCGCGGGCTGGCGGATGAGCGCCGCCCACAGCGACAGCCCCTCCTTTAAGGTAAAGGGCGCGGGCCAGCAGGCGGGCTTCACCATGCTGAACACCGAGGGCTACGGCGGCATGATCCGCTCGGCCTGGCTGGACCGGCCGCTGGGCATCGCGGGCCGGGTGCTGGTAAAGACCGAAACCGGCGTGGAGAGCCGTCTGGTGGATATGGCCGGCGTGAGCGCGGTGATTCCTCATCTGGCCATCCATTTCGACCGTACCGTGAACGACGGCCACAAGTATGACCTGAAAAAGGACATGCAGGCCATCTTTGCCGGGCCGGACAAAAATGCCTGCTACACCGATCTGCTGGCAAAGGCCGCGGGCTGTGCTGCCGGGGACATTCTGGGCACGGACGTACAGCTGTACTGCAAGGACAAGGGCCAGACCGTGGGCGGCGAGGAGGAGTTCCTGCTCTGCCCGCGGCTGGACGATCTGGGCTGCGCCTGGGCCACCCTGCGGGGCTTTCTGGGCGCACCCGCATCCCGTCAGGGCCGGGTGTGGTGCCTGTTTGACAATGAGGAGGTGGGCAGCGGCACCCGGCAGGGCGCCTGCGGCAGTTTCTTGCCGGATGTGCTGGCCCGGGCCGGTCAGGCGCTGGGCGAGAGCGAGGCCGACCGCCGCCGTGCACTGGCAAACAGCCTGCTGCTCAGCGCGGACAATGGCCACGCCATCCACCCGAACTTTGCTGAAATGAGCGACCCGGCCAGCCCGGTGCGGGTGAACGGGGGTGTGGTGCTCAAGTTCAACGCCAGCCAGAAATATACCACCAACGGCGTGACCAGCGCGGTGTTCCACAGCCTGTGCGACGCGGCAAAGGTGCCGGTGCAGGAATACTACAACCGGCCCGACCTGCCCGGCGGCTCCACCCTGGGCAACCTGCTGGGCGCGCAGGTGAGCGTGCCCATGGCGGACATCGGCCTGCCCCAGCTGGCCATGCACTCCTGCGTGGAGCTGACCGGCGCGAAGGACGCCCAGTGGCTGGCGGACGCCTGCGCCGCCTGGTTCCGTGCAGAGATCCGCTGCACCGGCGACGGCTGCTATCAGGTGGCCCTGTGACCGGCGAAACCCGGGCCCGGCTGGCCGCACAGGCAGACCCGGCCTACCGGGCGTTTCAACACAAGCTGATGCCCGGTGTGGAAAACTATCTGGGCGTGCGGCTTCCGCTGCTGCGCAAGGCTGCCGCCCGGCTGGCAAGGGAGGACTGGCGCGCCGAGCTGGCCGCGCCGGACGAGACCTTTGAGGAAGTGCTGCTGCGGGGCATGCTCATCGGCAAGGCAAAGATGGACCTGGCCGAGCGGCTGGAGCTGGTGCGGCAGTTCGTGCCCTGCATCAACAACTGGGCGGTGTGCGACAGCTTCTGCGCCGGGCTGCAAGAAGCGAGAGTATACAAAGAGGAATATTTTAGCTTAATTCAACAATATACCGGTTCGGCACGGGAGTTTGAGGCCCGATTCGCGGCGGTGCTGCTGCTGACCCACTTCAACCGGCCCGAGGAGCTGGAGCGCTGTTTTGCGGAGTATCAGCGCATCCGCCAGCCGGATTACTATGCCTGGATGGGCGTGGCCTGGGGCTACTCGGTGTTTGCGGTCACGGATTTTGACCGGACCATCGCCGCCATGGAGAGGGCAGAGCTCCCGGACGAGGTGTGGAACAAGGCCCTGCAGAAGATGCGGGAAAGCTACCGGATTACGCCGGAGCAGAAAGAGCGGGCGGCGCAGCTCAAGCGCGGCCAGAGGGGGAGAAAACAGCATGAGTGAAACCGGGCGATTTGCTCCCAGCCCCTCCGGGCGGATGCATCTGGGGAATCTGATGTGCAGCCTGCTGGCCTGGCTGAGCGCCAGGCAGGCGGATGGCCGGGTGGTGCTGCGCATTGAGGATCTGGACAAAGCCCGCTGCCCCCGGGTATATGCGGATCAGCTGGAAGCGGATCTTGCCTGGCTGGGCCTTGTGTGGGACGAGGGCGGCTCGAAAGGCGGGCCGGACGGCCCCTACTACCAGAGCCAGCGGGACGAAATCTATCTTTCTTATTTTGAAACACTGGAAAAGCAGGGCCTTGTGTATCCCTGCTTTTGCAGCCGGGCCCAGCTGCACGCCGCCAGCGCCCCCCACCGGGAGGACGGCACGCCGGTCTACCCGGGCACCTGCCGCCAGCTGACGGAGATTCAGCGCCGGGAAAAGGCGGCGCAGCGCAAGCCTGCCATGCGGCTGGTGGTGCCGGACGAGACGGTGGAATTTACCGACGGCCATCTGGGCCTTTATCGGGAGAACCTGAAAATCGACTGCGGCGATTTTGTGCTGCGCCGGTCGGACGGGGTGTTTGCCTACCAGCTGGCCGTGGTGGTGGACGACGCGCTGATGGGGGTCACCCAGGTGGTGCGGGGGGCGGATCTGTTGGAAAGCACCCCGCGCCAGCTGTATCTTTACCGGCTGCTGGGTCTGCCCGCACCCCGGTTTTACCACCTGCCCCTGCTGCTGGCGTCGGACGGGCGGCGGCTATCGAAACGGGACGGGGACGTAAGCCTGGAACAGCTGCAAAGCCGCTACACCGCACCCGAAATCATCGGGCGGCTGGCCTTTCTGGCCGGGCTTCTGGAAACGCCGGAGCCGGCCACGCCGCAGGAGCTGCTGGCGGTGTTCGACTGGGCAAAGGTGCCCCAGACCGACATCCGCCTGCCGGAAGGGCTGTTCTGACCCGGAACGGTGAAGGTGGCCTTTTGGGGCGAAAGGGTGTAAAATAAAACCATATCCCACAAGACACCGGGGCGGGCAGCGCCCCATACAAGCAAGGAGAACCAAATGATCTTGGATGCAAACGAACGGGAGCGGCTGGCCCGTCAGGCGCAGGAGCTGTTCCTGACCCAGCCCACCGATTATGCGGCGGCGGTGCCGGCGCTGCGTCAGGCGGCGGCGCTGGGCGACGTGTGGTGCCTGTGCACCCTGGGCTGGTGCTGCGAATTCGGCAAGGGCACCGAGCTGGATCTGCCCCAGGCGGCCTGGCTTTACCGGCAGGCGGCGGACAAGGGCTACCCGCCCGCCCAGTGCAATCTGGCGGTGCTGCACATCACCGGCAAGGGCATGGCGCCGGATCCGGCGCAGGGGGCCTACTGGCTGGAAAAGGCTGCGGCCCAGGGCTTTGCCCGTGCCCAGTACCTGCTGGGTACCCTGTATCAGGATGGCCGCGGTGTGGAGAAGGATCAGAAGCGTGCCGCCCGTCTGTTTGGCGACGCGGCCTTTCAGGGCTATGTCGCCGCCCAGTTCAGCCTGGGCGTATGCTACGAGCGGGGCCGGGGCGTGGAACGCAATTTTGAGACTGCGCTGCACCAGTACCAGCTGGCGGCGGCGCAGGGCCACATTGCCGCGGTGTACAACGCGGGCTATTTTTACGAGATGGGCCTTGGTACCGACCGGGACCCGGTGAAGGCGGCGCAGATGTATGCCCGGGCGGCCGAGGCCGGCGATTCCGACGGCCAGTGCAGCCTTGCCTGGTGCTACGACACCGGCACCGGCGTGGAGAAGGATCCCCGCAAGGCGGTGGAGCTGTATCAGAAGGCGGTGGATCAGGGCCATCTGCGGGCCATGCACAATCTGGCCTGGTGCTATCGGATGGGCCAGCCCGGTGCGGACGGGCCGGACCGGAAGGAAAAGGCGGTGGAGCTGTTCCGCCGTGCGGCCAGTCAGGGCTACATGAGCTCGGTGTGTGATCTGGGCATCTGCTATCAGGAGGGCTGGGGCGTGCCCCAGGATCTGGACAAGGCGCTGGAGCTTTACCGGCAGGCGGCCGGGCGGGGCCTTGCCAAGGCCATGAACTGCCTGGGCGAGTGCTACTGGCGGGGCGAAGGCGTGGAGCCGAACCTGCAGACTGCACTGGAATGGTTTGAAAAGGGCGCAGCCGGCGGCAATCCGGAAGCCCAGTTCAATGCGGCCTGGTTCCTGGACGAGGGGCTGGCCGGTGAGGCGGATCACGCCCGGGCGGTGAAGTGGTACGAGGCCCTGCTCAAGCAGACCCTGCCCGAGCGGGAGTGCTGGCGCAACGGCGTGAACAATCTGGGCGAGTGCTACCGCTATGGCCGGGGCGTGGAAAAGGATCTGGATATGGCGGAAAAGCTCTACCGGCTTGCGGGCGAGAGCGGCAACGACATGGCCTGGTTCAACCTGGGCGAGATGTACCATCAGGAAAAGGGCGACCCGGTGGCCGCGGCGGGTTATTACCGCATCGGCGTGGAAAAATGCGCCGAGGGCGGCGACTGTGCGCTGGCGCTGGCCCTGCTGTATGAGAGCGGTCAGGGCGTGGAGCGAAATGAGGACAGAGCGGTGGAGCTGGCCCGGCTGGCGCTGAAGCGGGCCGGGGGCGACGAGCAGGTAATCCGGGACGCCACCGCCCTGCTGGATCGGCAGGGCGCACAGCACTGAGGCGCCAACAGCAAAGGAGCGAAAATCAATGAACAAGGAAGAAATGCTGGCGTTTGCCCGCGCCCGGCTGAAGCCGGTGACCTGCCTGGATCAGGTGGAGGTGCTGGCCTGTGAGCCGGGGTTGGCCCGGATTCAGGCCCCGGTGACCGACCACGCGAAAAACGCCTTCGGCAATGCACACGGCGGCTGGCTGTATACCCTGTGCGACAGCTGCAGTGGTCTGGCCGCCTGCGCGGGCGGGTATGCTCATGTGACGCTGCAGGCCAGCATGAACCATCTGGCGGCGGGCAGCCCCGGCGATCTGCTCACCGTGGAGGCGGTGAGCGAGCATGCCGGCCGCAGCACCTGCGTGAACCGGGTGACCATCACCAATCAGGAGGGCAGGCTGCTGGCCACCGCCAGCTTCACCATGTTCCGGCTGGAGGAGAAGGTTCCGGGGCTGGGCTGAGCACCGTCTTGCGTTATTTGACATAAGAAAAGAGCATCGGTTGGCCGCTTCTGGCGCAAACCGATGCTCTTTTTTGTTGATTCAGGAATGCAGGCCCAGCAGCCCGCCGATCGCAAGGCCGGGCGCGGCCCAGTCCGCCTGCCAGAAGGCCTCATCCACCGCACGCAGATTGTCCGGCGCGTACTCGATTTCCCGGGAATAATCCTTCGCGGCGGAGATCAGAGCAGCGCGTGGCTCGGCGGCATCTTCGCCCGCCAGCAGCGGGATCAGCAGCGCCGCGGCGATGGCGTGCAGCGGGCCGCACAGGGCATCCCTCTGCCGGGCGGCGGGCAGAAAATAGCGGTAGAGCATATAGTGGGCTGCGTTCGCCGCCGCCTGCTCCTGCTCCGGACTTTCCCACAAGGGGCGGGCCAGCCGGTGGGGCAGCGCCTTGCGCAAAGCGGCCAGCCGATCCGGCCAGTGGGCATGGTTGGGAGGAAGACTTTCCAGCAACTCCAGCAGCGGGACAAGAAATTCTGAAAGGTCTGCTTCGGGAATGGCTTCGGTAAGCTGATCGATCAGCCCCGGCCAGCCGGTTCGGTCGCCGTAAAACGCCGCCAGTGCAAGGGCCGCATCCGCCACCAGTTGGGCTTCGGTGCAGCCTTCGGCGGCCGCCTGCTGTGGCGCGGTGTCCATCCAGTGCTGCAGATCCTGCCCCAGAGCCGCCAGCAGCGCCAGCCGGTGGGTAAGGGGCAGGGAGGGCTCCGCAAGAATGGAGAAGGCGGCCTCGCGCACCGCCCGCAGCCCGGCCAGCAGCTCCGGGGCCAGTTCGGTGTCGGGGTCCGGGGCTTCCGGTGTCTCGCGGCAGAGCAGCCGGGGCGGGGCAGAGAAGAGGATCAGCCGGGCGGCTTCCTCACAGCTCAGGCCCAGACCGCTTTCCTTTTCCGCGCCGAACCAGTTGTGGAACCGGGGGTGCTGGTCGCAGATGGCGCAGAGGTGGCTTTCGCCCAGCTGACGGTAGATGTCGCACAGGTTCTCTTCGTTCAGAAAGGGGCAGCGGCCGCTTTTGGTCAGGGCGAAAAAGGGCGGGTCGCCGGGCTGGATGGCCGCCCGCAGCCGGTCGCCAAAGGCGCCGGGCTGGGACTGGTAATCCGCCAGCGCGGCCGGGTCGATGCCGATCTCCCAGCCGATGCAGCAGTTGTCGGTGCAGCGGGAGGCGATGCACCGGAACCGGTCGTAATAGTCGGGTACGGTGAGCCGCATGGGGTCCTCACTCCTTTTCAAAGGTGTTCAGCAGGGCCAGGAATTCCTCGCCGTACTGTTCGCATTTGCGCACGCCCACACCGGGCACCTCCAGCAGCTGCTCCCGGGTTTTGGGCAGATGGGCGCACATGGCCCGCAGGGTGGCATCGGTGAATACCACGAAGGCGGGCACGCCCGCCTGCCGGGCCAGCCTGAGCCGCAGATCCTTCAGCTGCTGCAGCTGATCCGCGTTCAGATCCTTTTCCTCGATGGCCTTCAGTTTTGCCGCGTTCTTCGCCGCCAGCTTCACCACCGAGGCCCGCTGCAGGTCGGGCCGGCAGACCGAGCAGGCGCCGCAGCCGTCGCGCCCGGTGCGCTGGCCGAAGTATTTTAAAATCTCGCCCCGCAAACAGTAGCGGCTGTGGCAGTAAAAGGTCATCTGGCGCAGCCGATCCTTCTGGCGCAGAATCTGGGTTTCCACCTCCTCCGGGCTGGCCCCGGCGGCGGGTTCGCTGTTGTCAATGAGGAAATTGCCGGTGCGCACGTCCCCGGCGGAGTAGAGCAGGATGCAGTCCGCATCCTGACCGTCCCGCCCGGCGCGGCCCGCTTCCTGATAATAGCTTTCCAGATCCAGCGGCATGTTGTAGTGGATGACGAAGTTCACGTTGGATTTGTCGATGCCCATGCCGAAGGCGTTGGTGGCCACCATCACCCGCACCTGATCAAACAGAAAGGCCTCCTGGCTGCGCTGGCGCTCCTCCGGGGGCATGCCCGCGTGGTAACGGGCCACCGAGATGTTCTGGCCGTCCAGCTTTTCGTACACCTCGTCCACCTTTTTGCGGGTGGAGCAGTACACGATGCCGGTGGCCTGGGGCCGGTCGTTCAGGTAGGCCAGCAGGCAGGGGAACTTCTCCCGCTCCTCCATCCGCTGCACCTCGAAAAACAGGTTGGGCCGGTCGAAGCCGGTGGTCAGCTCCAGCGGCTGGCGAAGGGCCAGCAGCTGGCGGATGTCGTCCTTCACCCGCTGGGTGGCGGTGGCGGTGAAGGCCCCCACCGGCGGGCGCTGGTTCAGCTGGTCGGCAAACTGGCGGATCTGCAGGTAGCTGGGCCGGAAGTCCTGCCCCCACTGGGAGACGCAGTGGGCCTCGTCCACACACAGCAGCGAGATCTGCACACTGTGGGAAAACCGCAGAAAGCCCGGGGTCAGCAGCCGCTCCGGGGCCACATACACGATCTTGTACATGCCGTCGCAGGCGTTGGCCAGCGCCTTGCGGCACTGGTTTTCGGTGAGGGAGGAGTTGATATAGGCCGCCCGCACACCCATCTGGATCAGCGCCTGCACCTGATCCTGCATCAGGCTGATCAGCGGGCTGACCACCACGGTGATGCCGGGCAGCAGCAGCGCCGGCAGCTGGTAGCAGATGGATTTGCCCGCGCCGGTGGGCATCACCGCCAGCACGTCCCGGCCGGCGAGCAGAGCTTCCACCACCTCCTGCTGGCCGGGGCGGAAGGCATCATAGCCGAAAATATCCTTCAATGTCCGGTGCACCCGGACTTGCTCCTGATTCATGAAAACACCTCAGTTGGGGATGAGATAAAACGTTCGGAATCTATTATAGCAGATTTTGCCCCGTAGAGGGAAAAACACAGCAGAGGGCCGCGGGGATGATCCCGCGGCCCTCTGCCGTGTTCGTATGAAATGGGGAGAAAAAGGTCAGTTCAGGCTGGCCCAGTCACGGCGCAGGAACAGCCAGGTGATCACGGGAACCAGCAGGCTGCCCATCAGCGATATGAGGATGGACACCAGCAGGCCGGGCTGGCCCAGGCTGCCCAGCACAGCCACAAAGAAGGAAACCACATAGCAGCAGCACATCAGGGTGAAGCCCGCCTTCTTTTTGGCAAACAGCACCATGCACAGGCCGGCCAGGGAAACAATGGCCACGATCACGGAGGGCCAGCGGCCGAAGCAGGCGTTCATCACGGTGGTGGCGGCGCAGAGCACCAGAGCAAACCAGAGCCAGATCTTGGTGGAAGTTTTCATGTTACATTCTCCTTTTCTTATGCAGGCCCCGGGGCGGGGCCGGTATTGGGCACGGCGTGGGGAAAGTCCGCCGTGCGTTTGATTTATCTGACATAGTCAAGTATATCCATAATGCCTGATAAAGTCAGTTATTTTTTCGGAAAAGAACTGATTTGAACACAGGGAAGAGCGATTGTGCAAAAATGGCGCAAAAAAGCCCCCGTTCCAGAAGGAATGGGGGCAAAAACGATGGGAATTACAGCATGGACAGCGCTGCCAGACGCTTTTCCATGGCTTCGTAATAGATGGAATGGGTAAGAGCGGTGTCCCGGGTGATGCGGCCCTGCTGGTAAAGGCGCAAAAGGCTTGTGTCCATGGTGCACATGCCCTCGGCGGAGCCGGCCTGAATGGCGGCGTCCAGCTGGTGGGACTTTGCTTCCCGGATCATGTTCTTGATGGCCGGGTTGGTGTACATCACTTCAAAGGCTACAGTCTGGCCGCCGTCCACCGTGGGAACCAGCTGCTGGCTGATTACCGCCTGCAGCACCATGGAAAGCTGGATGCGCACCTGATGCTGCTGGCTGGCGGGGAAGGAGTCCACAATGCGGTCCACGGTGCTGGCCGCGCCGGTGGTGTGCAGGGTGGAGAAGAGCAGCTGGCCGGTCTCGGCGGCGGTCATGGCCACCTCGATGGTCTCATGGTCCCGCATCTCGCCCAGCAGAATCACATCCGGGCTTTCCCGCAATGCGCTGCGCAGTGCCCGCACATAGCTGGGGCTGTCGCTGCCGATCTCCCGCTGGGTCACGATGCACTTCTGGTGCCGGTGGATGTATTCGATGGGGTCCTCCATGGTGATGATGTGACCCTCCCGGTTGCGGTTGATGGAGTCGATCAGGCAGGCCAGTGTGGTGGATTTGCCGCTGCCCGCAGGCCCGGTGACCAGCACCAGCCCCTTGAGCTTTTTCGCCGCGGCCATCACCTGCTCCGGAATGCCCAGTGCATCCGGGTCGGGCAGGCCGAACTGGATCACTCGCAGCACCACCGCAAGGCTGCCGCGCTGGTGCAGCACGTTGGCCCGGAAGCGGCCCAGATGGGGAATGGCGAAGGAGAAGTCATCGTCCGCGTCCTCGGCGGCGCAGCGGTTCACGTCCCGCCCGCACAGCGCGTAGATGCCCTCCACCAGATGGGCGGTGTCGGCGGGGGTGAGCATCTCGCCCTCCCGCAGCTGGCGGCCGTTGACCTTATAGGTCAGCGGAAGGCCGGCCACCACAAAAATATCCGATGCCCGCACCTCAATGGCGCGGCGCAGAACAACTTCCATCTCCATAAAAACAAACCTCCTGTTTGAACCGGGGGATTTTTCAAATGTCCCGAAAATCTTGCGGGTCAGAAGCTGCCGTCCCACAGCTGGGGGCCGGTGTCAAAATCCCGCTGCTGGCCGTACTGCCAGCGGGTCAGGGTATAACGGCCGGGGCCCTGCGGCGTGGGAAGCGCGGCAATGGTCAGGGTGCGGCCCTCCTCGCCGGTGAGGGTTACGGTGATTGCGCCGCCCTCGCCGGTCTGGCCCAGGGCGGCGGCATCCTGTCCGGCGGCAAGGGCAGCATCCAGCCGGGCCAGCCACTGCTGGCCCTCGTTTTCCAGCGCGGCGTCCTGGGAAAAGCGCTCCAGCGATTTTTCCGCCAGCGAAAGATCCGCCTGCGCCGTGGTGAAGGAAAGCACGGCCAGCACGGCCAGGCACACCGCGGTCAGCGCGATCAGCAGGGTGAGCGCGCCGGTGCGGATGGGGGGAACGGTATGACGCTCCACGCAAACTACCTCCTTACAAAACAGGCTGCGGCGGCCGTTCAGGCCCCGGGCAGATAATAGTCGGACGTGCCCTCATACAGCGGCTGACCGTCGCTGTCGGCAAGGCACAGGGTGAGCCGGGCCATCTGCCCGGCGTCGGCGGATGTCTGCTCCAGTGTAAGCTCCAGAAAATAGGCCCCGATGGGGTCGGGCAGGCCCTGTGCATCCACGGTCAGGGAAACCGGCTGGCCGTCGGCAGGCGGTTCCGAAATGCCCGCCAGCTGCCAGAACTGTTCCGCGGAATCGCTGGCGTAAAAGCTTTCGCTCACGTTCTGGGCAATCTGCTGGGCCGTGGTGAGCGCTTCGGCCTGAGCCGAACGCATCCGGGCGGCGGCGAACAGCCGTACCAGCACGGCGCTGAGGGCCAGCACAAAGAGGGTGAGCAGCAGCGCCTCAACAAAGAACGCGGTGTTTTTGCGGTGTTTCATGGTTCATTCTCCCTTTTCACAGCGCAGAGCCACCCGTGCGGTGCCCTGATCCGTGGTCAGCACAAGCAGCCGTTGCTGCAGCTGCGCGTCGAACCGGGTGCAGGCGCACACAGGCTGGGCGTTTTCCGGCGCGGGCTCGCTGCCGGAAGGGGCGTATTCCTCCACCAGCTGTTCCTGCCACAGATAAATCCGGGTCTCGTATCCGCTGTCCGGCTCCGCCAGCACCAGCATCACGCCCTCCGGCCCGTCCTCCAGCCGCAGGCTGTTTTCCGCGTCGGCGGCGCGCACGCTGGTGGTGAGATAACGCAGGCTGGCCCGGGCGGTGTTATTGGCAGTCATGGACCGGGTCACGCCGCCGTAAAGGCCGCTGCCCAGAGCCATCAGGCACAGCACGCAGGCCAGCATCAGCCCGAACAGGGCCATGGCCAGCACCGGCGCCAGACGGCCGGGGTCCTTGTGTTCCATCCCTCAACTCTCCTTTCCCGGGCGCTTCAGGCCCGTTCCAGCACGTTTACCTGGGGCATCAGGTTGGAGGCAAAGGCCTCGTAGGTAACGATAAAACGGTCGTGGTTTACCAACAGGCCGTAGTTTTCTTCCAGATAATCCAGGCTGGCGGGGTAGCTGCCCTCCACCGCGTAGCACTGCACTGCGGCCTGCAGCACCGCCTGCCGCAGCGCCTGAGCGCTGGCAGTGTCCAGATCGCGGCCCACCTGCCGGGAACCCAGCATCAGGCCCAGCGCGGCCAGCACCAGCACCGCCAGCAGCACGGCAGCGGTAATCAGCCGGGCGCGCAGGGAAAGTACCCGCTTGATGTGATACATCCAAACCCCTCCCTATGTATGGTTCAGCCGATGGAGCCCAGAATGCCGATGAGCGGCAGCATCACGGCCAGCAGGGTCACGCCTACCGCCAGCGTGAGGAAGGCGGCCAGAATGGGCTCGATGGAATCGATCAGCGCATCCATGGCAGCCTGCGCATCCTGGGTGAACAGCTGGCTCAGCCGGGCCAGCACCGTGTCGGCCTGGCCACTGCGGGCGCCGCTGATGAGCATGCGGCCATACAGCGGCTCGAATACCTTCTGCTCGAACAGCGCGGTGGAAAGACCCTTGCCCTTCTGCATTTCCTCATGGCAGGCCTGCAGCTGGGCGCGCAGCCCCTGATGCTCCACCATGTCGCTGGCGGCGGTGAGGGCGGTGTCCGCGTCCACGCCGCTGGCAAGGAACAGGGAAAGGGCACTGGCCAGCCGGGCCACCGCCAGCTTGCGGGCAGCGGAGGCGGTGAAGGGCACCACCTCAAACATCCGGGCCAGCCGGTGGGCGCCGGATGCGCTGCGGCTGAGGATCAGCCCGGCTGCCAGCGCGGCGGCCAGCAGCAGGGTAACCGCCAGCGCGGCCCAGCCCACCACATAGGCAAAGCGGATGTAGCCGTAGGAGGAGCCAGCCAGACTTCCGGCCAGGCTCTGGTACACGCCGGTGAACACCGGCAGCACCTTGGCCACCAGCACCGCCAGAATCACAGCGGTGAGCCCCAGCAGCACGCCGGGGTAGAACACCGCGCTTTTCAGCTTTTTCTGCAGCTGGTCCTGGCTGGCATAGTGCCGGGCCAGGCTGCGCAGCACGCTGTCGGTGCGGCCGCTCACCTCGCCCGCGGCAATCATGCGCACCGCGTAGTCCGGGAACATGCCGCAGGTCTTGGCTGCCTGGGAAAGGCTTTCGCCCAGCAGCAGGGATTTCTGCATGGAGCGGGCCGCCTGCTGCAGCTGGCCGGCGCCGCTGTCCTCCGCAAGCAGGGCCGCGGCCTCGTCCGGCTGGATGCCGGCCTCCAGCATCATGGCCATGGATTCACAAAACGCGCTCACAGCCAGGCTGTTCAGTTCATTCTTTGCCATTGTGTCTGCCTCCCTCAGTAGGTGCGGAAATCGGTGTAGTTGCTGCCGTCGCCAATGTACTGGCTGCCGGCGCCCCCGGCGGCGAAGGTGGTGTCCACCCGGTTCCAGACCCCGGGCTTCACCTCGAATTCCACGGTGATCCAGCCGGTTTCCTCCAGCCAGATCATGTTCCATGCGTGGTACAGATCGTTCGGGGCCACATAGCCGGTGATCAGCTTGGTGGGAATGCCCTGACTGCGCAGCATGGCGGCGGCCAGCGCCGCGTAGTCCACGCAGATGCCCTTGCCGGTGGCAAGGGTCTCGTCCGGGTCGGGGTAGTAATCGGTGCCGATGCTCTCGGCCTTGGGGGTGTCGTAGTCGATGTTCGTTACAATGTAATCGTAGATGCGGCCCACCGCGTCCACCGTGTCGGCTGCGCCGGCGGTGAGCTCGGAGGCCTTGGCCACACAGGCCGAGTCCGGCGTGTAGGGGATATAGATGCTGGGCCGCAGGAAGGGGGCGAAGTCGTCCTCCAGCGCGGCGGTCACGGTCTGGCGGCTCAGGTAGGCGTATTTGTCGCCGGAAATGTTCTGGCAGACCGCCAGCTCGTAATCCCCGCTGCCCAGCTGCAGCGGAATGATGGCGGGCGAGCCGTCCGCAGGCATCAGATAGGAATACTGGCTGGGTGCGCCGCCGGTGTCGCCCTGATAGGTGAGCAGGAATTTGATCTTGCCCGGCTGACTGGTACGCACTGCCACATAACCCTGGGCAAGATGGCTGGTGTCCCACAGAACGTCGTTGTCGGTCTGGGCAGCGGCTTCATCAAAGGTGGCGGTCAGCGGCTCGGGGGCCACAAATCCGCCGCCCTCGGACTGGACGGGGGCAGCGGCGCTGGGGGCCGCGTTCTGGGCAATGCTCTCGATCTGCCGGGATGGCGGCGCGGAGCCGCAGCCCGCGCACAGCGTCAGCGCCAGTGCCGCGGCAGCCAGCCGGCAGCGTTTGGGCAGCTTCAAGCGGCACCCCTCCTTTTGCAAAAAACGTTTAATCTTATTATAAAAATACAGTTTGGGACTGTAAAGAGCGACAGGGCCTGCCGGGGTGGACAATAGTGCAAAAAAGAGAAAAAATCCAGTGCAAATTGGCGAAATTTCATAAAAGTCCGCGGATTTTCTGTTGAAAGTCTCCTGTTATAGTAGGTATAATAGGGGCAAGTAAGCCAAAAGCGTAAGCCCGGCAGCGGCCTGGACTTGCGCTTTTTTTATCGCCCGCACACTGTTTGCGCGCGCAAGCAATGGGCGGGGGCGGCATAAGCCGCCTTTGGGAAAAGGAACAGGAGGAGTGAAAAAAGGTATGTACAAACAACTCGCGCGGTTCACCCGGGAATACAAGGGCGTGTCCATCAAGGCGCCGATCTTTGTGTCCCTTGAGGTGCTGATGGAATGCATTATTCCCTTTGTGATCGCCCAGCTGGTAAACCAGATCAAGGCAGGCTGCAGCTTCGGTACCATTCTGCAGTACGGTGCGGTGCTGCTGGCCATGGCCGCCCTCTCGCTGTTTTTCGGCGTGCTGGCGGGTAAGTATGCGGCCACCGCTTCCTGCGGCTTTGCCCGCAACCTGCGCAAGGATATGTTCTACAGAATTCAGGACTATTCCTTCCAGAACATCGACAAATTTTCCACCTCGTCTCTGGTCACCCGCCTGACCACCGACATCACCAACGTGCAGATGGCCTACATGATGATCGTGCGTGCCGCCATCCGCTGCCCGCTGATGCTGATCTTCTCGTTCACCATGGCCTTTGTGATGGGCGGGCGCATGGCGCTGATCTTTTTGCTGGTGGCCCCCATTCTGGGCATCGGCCTGTTCTGCGTCATCCGCACCGTAATGCCCCTGTTCAAGCGGGTGTTTAAAAAGTACGACGCGCTGAACAATTCCATTCAGGAAAACGTGCAGGGCATGCGGGTGGTCAAGTCCTATGTGCGGGAGGACTACGAGAAGAAGAAGTTCGCCGCCGCGGCCGAGGATGTGTGCCGGGACTTCACCCAGGCGGAAAAGATTCTGGCCTTCAACAACCCTCTGATGCAGTTCAGCCTGTATGTGGTAATGATCTTCGTGCTGTCCTTCGGGTCCTACACCATCATCACCACCCGGGGCCTTGCGCTGGACGTGGGCCAGTTCTCTGCTCTGCTGACCTACAGCTTCCAGATTCTGAGCAGCCTGATGATGTTCTCCATGGTGTTTGTGATGATCACCATGGCCAGCGAGTCCGCCCACCGTATTCTGGAGGTCATTCAGGAGGAGAGCACCCTGAAAAGCCCCGAGAACGGCCTCATCGAAGTGGCGGACGGCTCCATCGACTTTGACCATGTGAGCTTCCGCTACTCCGAGCATGCGGAGCGCGTGGCCCTGACCGACATTGATCTGCACATCTAAAGCGGCGAGACCATCGGTATCATCGGCGGCACCGGTTCTTCCAAGTCCTCGCTGATCCAGCTGGTCAGCCGCCTGTACGACGCCACCGAGGGCTGCGTGAAGGTGGGCGGCCGCGACGTGCGGGACTACGACCTGGAGGCGCTGCGCAACCAGGTGGCTGTGGTGCTGCAGAAGAACGTGCTGTTCAGCGGTACCATCAAGGAAAACCTGCGCTGGGGCAACAAGAATGCCACCGACGCCGAGCTGGAGGAGGCCTGCCGCCTGGCACAGGCGGATGAGTTCATCCAGCGCTTCCCCGAAAAATACGATACCTACATCGAGCAGGGCGGCTCCAACGTCTCCGGCGGCCAGAAGCAGCGGCTGTGCATCGCCCGGGCTCTCCTGAAAAAGCCCAAAATCCTGATTCTGGACGACTCCACCAGCGCGGTGGACACCAAGACCGATGCCCTGATCCGCAAGGCCTTCCGGGAGTTCATCCCCGAGACCACCAAGATCATCATTGCCCAGCGCACCTCTTCGGTGGAGGACGCGAACCGCATTCTGGTGCTGGACGGCGGCGCCATCAGCGCCATCGGCACGCATGAAGAGCTGCTCGAGACCAGCGAAATCTATCGTGAGGTCTACACCTCGCAGAACAAGGCAGGAGGGCAGGAGAATGCATAACAACCCGACGATCACAAAGCAAGGCACCCTGCTGCGCATTTTTAAAACGCTGTTTTCCTTCTATCCGGTCATGATGCCGGTGGTGGTGTGCTGCATTCTGTTCAGCGCCATCATCAGCTCCATCCCCTCGGTATTCATGCAGAAGGTCATTGCGGTGATCGAGGCCAACTGGCAGAGCGGCGACTGGGCCGCGGCCTCCGGCCAGATCATGGGTCTGGTGAGCGTTCTGGTAGTGATGTATCTGCTGGCGCTCATCTCCGCCTTCACCTACACCCGGATGATGGCCACCATCACCCAGGGCTTTCTGAAGAAGCTGCGGGTGAAGATGTTCAGCGGCATGCAGGATCTGCCCATCCGCTACTTCGACACCAACAACCACGGCGATATCATGAGCTACTACACCAATGATATCGATACCCTGCGGCAGCTGGTTTCCCAGAGCTTCCCCCAGATCACCATTACCCTGGTCACCATGACCAGCGTGACCTGCATCATGCTGTACTACAGCCTGTGGATGACCCTTATTGCGGACGGCAAGATCCGCTACGACGGCATCAACATCAACAAGATCAAAAAGGCCGACCTGCGCCGCAGCATGGGCATCGTGCTGCAGGATACCAACCTGTTTACCGGCACTGTGATGGACAACATCCGCTACGGCAATCTGGATGCCTCCGATGAGGAGTGCAAGGCTGCCGCCCTGCTGGCGGGCGCCCATGACTTTATCACCCGCCTGCCGGAGGGCTATAACACCATGCTCACCAGCAACGGTGCGAACCTGTCTCAGGGCCAGCGGCAGCTGCTGGCCATTGCCCGGGCCGCTGTGGCAGACCCGCCGGTTATGATCATGGACGAGGCCACCAGCAGCATCGACACCCGCACCGAGGCCATTGTGCAGCGGGGCATGGACGCCCTGATGACCGGCCGTACCGTATTCGTGATCGCCCACCGGCTTTCCACCGTAAAGAACGCCGATGTGATCATGGTGCTGGAGCAGGGCCGCATCATCGAGCGCGGCAACCACGAGCAGCTGATCGCCCAGAAGGGCAAGTACTACCAGCTGTACACCGGCGCGTTCGAGCTGGAATAACCCCATAATCCCGAACAATCGAAGGGAGCTGCCCCGCAAGAGCCGGGGCGGCTCCCTTTTTGTTGCCCGGCGGCTTTTCAAATGCCAGAATCGTGGTATAATATCGAGTAAGAAATGACTCACTGCATGGCCGCCCTGCCGGCGGTGCTGCGGAGGGAAGGAGATAAAAGCTATGATCACAAAGGAACTGCGTGCCGCGGTGGATGCATTCGTGGCCGCCAATGAAGAAAACGTTGTGCGCGACATCAAGCGCCTGGTGGACATCAACAGTGTGGAGGGCACCCCGGAGCCGGGCAAGCCCTTTGGCGCCGGCCCCGCCGCTGCGCTGGACGAAGCACTGAAGATGGCCGCCGAGATGGGCCTTTCCACCAACAACTGCGAGGGCTACATGGGCTGGGCCGAGCTGCCCGGTGAGACCGACAAGCAGATTGCCACCATCACCCATCTGGATGTGGTGCCTCAGGGCAACGGCTGGACCGCCGATCCCTTCGACATGCAGGTGCGGGACGGCTGGATCATCGGCCGCGGTGTGGCCGACGACAAGGGCCCCAGCGTGCTGTGCCTGTATGCGCTGAAGTTCCTCAAGGAGCATAATGTGCCCCTGAAGTACGGCGTACGTGCGCTGCTGGGCGCCAACGAGGAGACCGGCATGGAGGACGTGGAGTACTATCTGAAGAATTACCCCGCCCCGGATTTCTGCTTCTCCCCGGACGCCGAGTTCCCGGTATGCAACGGCGAGAAGGGCGGCTTCAACGGCTATCTGGTTTCCAAGAAGCTGGAGAACGGCAACATTCTGGAGTTCACCGGCGGCGTAGCCCACAACGTGGTGCCGGATCGGGCTTCCTGCCTGGTAAAGGCGGACTTCGCTTCCCTGAGCGAGCGTGAGGGCATCACGCTGGAAGAGGAGAACGGCGCGGTGCGCATCCGCGGCTGGGGCAAGGGCGGCCATGCGGCCATGCCCCAGAACACCGTGAACTCCATCGGCCTGATTGTAAATTACCTGCTGGACAATCATCTGGTCACCGCCGATGAGGAGGAGTTCCTGACCTATCTGCGCAAGCTGCACAGTAACACCGACGGCAGCGGCGTGGGCATCGCCGCCAGCGACGACGCCTTCGATCCGCTGACCATCATCGGCGGCATGATCGAGCTGAAGGACGGCCGCCTGTGGCAGGATGTGGACAGCCGTTTCCCCACCAGCATCACCGGCGAGGAGATCAAGGCCCGGCTGGAGGCTGCCTCCGAGGGCTGCGCCACCGTGGAACAGGCCACCTGGCGGGTACCCTTCTACATCAGCGCCGACGCCGCGCCCATTCAGGCTCTGATTGAAACCTACAATGAGGTGACCGGTGAGGATGCCAAGCCCTTCACCATGGGCGGCGGCACCTACGCCCGCCACTTCCCCAAGGCGGTGAGCTTCGGCCCCGAGCGGCTGGATACCGTGCTGCCCGAGTTCGGCGGCCCCATGCACGGCGCCAACGAGGCGGCCAACATCGCCCAGCTGATGCAGGCGCTCAAGATTTACATTCTGGCGATCCTCAAGCTGGAGAGCATTGAGTTGTAACCCGGAAAACAGCCTTGCGGCCGGGGCGGTCAGAACACCGCCCCGGCTTTTTTGCTTGACAAGGCGGGGAAAAACCTGTATGATGAACAGTGTTCAAAATGAAAGGCAGGAGCGCCATGAATAAAGTGATCACATCCCGCGAGGAGCTGCTGGCCGCCAGCAAGAGCATTGCCGTCGGCCAGGGACTGGCCGCGCTGAACATGCGGGCGGTGGCTGCCGCCGCCAACGTGGCGGTAGGCTCGGTGTACAACTATTTCCCCAGTAAGGCGGAGCTGGTTACCGCCACGGTACAGGACATCTGGCGGGGCATCTTTCACGATGCGGGCAGCTGCACCCAGAGCGGGGATTTCTGCGCCTGTGTGGAATGGCTGTTTGCCAGCATCCGTACCGGAGCGGCGGAATATCCGGACTTTCTGCGGGCTCACATGAGCGGCTTTGCCGCCCAGGACCGGAAAAAGGCCCGGCAGGCCATGGAAGAGGCCTTCGGTCACATGCGTGCCAGTCTGGAGCAGGTGCTGGAGCGGGACGAAAAGGTTCGGCCGGATGCCTTCGGAGCGGACCTTGACCGGAAACAGTTCGTGGCCTTTGTGTTCTCCAGCCTGATGGCCGGCCTTGCCCGGGAGGAAACCGACTGCGCAACCCTGCTGGCGGTGATCCGGCGGGTGCTGTACGCATAAGCCAAAACGCGGCGCCGCCCCCGGCGGGAGCGGCGTTGCTTTGTAATAAAATCTGAACGATGTTCAAATATAATGGGCCAACGGCCCGGAAAGAGGAATTACCCTATTAAAAAACTCATCAATACCGCGTTTGGCTACGCCATCGCCTCCATGGCCTTCGGCGTGTTCTATCGGGAATTCACCAAGTGGAACGGCTTTACCGGCAAGACCACACTGGCGGTGAACCATCTGCACCTGTTTGCACTGGGCACGGTGCTGTTTCTGGTGCTGGCACTCTTCGCAAAGACCACCAGCCTGACGGCCCAGCCCATGTTCCGCCGGTTTTATGGTCTGTACAATGTGGCGCTGCCCTTTATGACCGTGATGTTCACGGTGCGGGGCGTTGTGCAGGTGCTGGGCACCCCGCTGAGCAGCGGGGCTGACGCTGCCATCAGCGGTATTGCGGGCATTGGCCATATTCTGATGGGCGTGTCCATCGTGATGCTGTTCCTGGCGCTGAAGGCAGTGGCCAAGACCGAAGAATAAGAAAAAGCGGGCGGTTCCGAAAGGCTTCGGAACCGCCCGCTTTGCTGTGTGCGTGGAAAAATTACTTGGTGTAGTTGTCGAAGTAGCCCTGCACCAGAATGATGGGGGTGCCCTTGTCGCCGCTGCCGCTGGTCAGATCACACAGACTGCCGATCAGGTCGGTCAGGCGGCGGGGAGTGGTGCCCTGGCTGGCCATGTTGCCGGTCAGGCTCTCGGCCTTCTCATCCTTTTCCCGGATGGCCTGAGAGATGGCGTCCTTCAGCTCCTGGCCGGAGAGGTTGGCGAAGTCGTTGTCGGCCAGATACTTCAGTTTCAGCTCGTTGGGAGTGCCCTCCAGGCCGGCGGTGTATCCGGGGGAGACCACGGGGTCGGCCAGCTCCCAGATCTTGCCCATGGGATCCTTGAAGGCGCCGTCGCCGTAGACCATTACCTCAACATGCTTGCCGGTGGCGTCCAGAATCCGCTGCTGGATGTCGTCCACCAGCTCCTGGCAGTGGATGGGAAACAGCTTTACGGTCTCCTCGGTGGCCTTGTTGGAGCCCAGCAGGCCGTAGGAATCGTTGTAGCCGCTGCCATTCACGGGGGCAGTCATCAGTTCATCCAGGCTGAGCACCTTCTCGGCACCGGCGGCAAGCAGCAGCCGCTTGGTGCGCTTGCGGGTGTGAATGTCGCAGTTGAGTACATTTTTGGTGTAATCCAGAATGGCGCGGGGATTGTTGGCGAAGATGATCTCTGCCTCGGCGCCCGCCTCCTCGATCACGCTGCGGTAGTACTCCACATAATCCACACCGGTGAAGGTGTGCTTTTTGTAGCCGAACAGCTCCCGGTAGCGCTCTTCGCTGAGCACGTCGCTCCAGGGATTCACGCCGGAGGCGTCCAGCTCATCCTCGCTGATCAGATGGTTGCCCACCTCGTCGGAGGGATAGCTGAGCATCAGTACCACTTTTTTGCAGCCGGCGGCGATGCCCTTCAGGCAGATGGCAAAGCGGTTGCGGCTCAGGATGGGGAAGATCACGCCCAGCGTGCCGCCGCCGAATTTCTCCTTCACATCCTGGGCGATGTTCTCCACCGAAGCATAGTTGCCCTGACTGCGGGCCACAACGGCCTCGGTTACGGCGATCACGTCCCGGTCACGCAGGCAGAAGCCCTCGCTGTTTGCGGCGGACAGAACCGAGTCCACCACGATGTGGGCCAGGTCGTCGCCCTGACGGATGATCGGGGCGCGGATGCCCCGGGATACAGTGCCAACCAAACGTTCCATAAAAGCTGTCTCCTTCTTGCATTTCGTTTCGGCGCGCAGGGCGCGGGCGCCTGTGCGCGGGAATTCCTCTTTCATTATACGGGCCGGGCCGGGGCTTGTAAATGTTTTGGGGCAAAAAGGGTGCGCGGCGGCGCCGGAACAACGGGCATAGAGAGAAATTTTCCACACAAAAGGAGTTGATGTGTGGAAAACAAAACGCACCCCCCGGAGCGGATGCTTCGGGGGTGCGCTGTGCGTTGTTTATGAAATCAGAAGAACAGATCCTTGCCGGGGTACTTGGGCTCCATGGTGATGCGAAGGCCCAGCTTGCGCAGGGTGCCCTGGTCGCCGGAGTGGAGCATCTGGGTGGAGTGCATGTCGCAGTCCCGCAGCAGGGGCAGGGCGGCCATGGCCTTGGCGGCCACAGGCTCGGTGGCGGCGCTCACTGCCAGACCGGCCAGCACGTCGTCCACCTTCAGCACGCTGGAGCGGCTGCCCAGGTAGTCGATCTTCAGCCGCAGGATGGGCTCCAGCACCTCGGGACGGATCAGCAGCACGGAATCCTGAATGCCGGTGAGGGCCTTCAGACTGTTCAGTACGGTGGCGCTGCAGGCGCTCATCAGGTCGCTGGCCTTGCCGGTTACGATGCGGCCGTCCGGCAGCTCGATGGCGGCGGCGGGCTGCTCGGTCTGGCGCATCTTGGCCAGAGCGGGAGCCACCACAGCGCGGCTTTCGGCGTTCACATCCAGCTGCTGCATGATGTTCTCGATCTTGTGCAGGCTGGCCTCGGTGGCCTTGCCCTGCTTCACATCGCAGGCAGCAGTGTAATAGCGGCGGAAGATTTCCTCGGTGGCGGCCTTGCGCACTACCTCGTCATCAAAGATGGCGTAGCCGGCCATGTTCACGCCCATGTCGGTGGGGCTGCGGTAGAACTCCTTGTCGCCGGTGATACGGCCCAGAATGTTCTGTACGATGGGGAAGGCTTCCACGTCCCGGTTGTAGTTGACGGTGGTCTTGCCGTAGGCTTCCAGATGGAAGGGGTCGATCATGTTCACGTCATCCAGGTCGGCGGTGGCAGCCTCGTAGGCCAGGTTGACCGGGTGCTTCAGAGGAATGTTCCAGATGGGGAAGGTCTCGAATTTGGCGTAGCCGGCCATCACGCCGCGCTTGTACTCATGATAAACCTGGCTCAGGCAGGTGGCCAGCTTGCCGCTGCCGGGGCCGGGGGCGGTGACCACCACCAGAGGCTTGGTGGTTTCCACATAGGGGTTGGAACCGTAGCCCTCGTCGCTGCAGATGTAGTCCACAGCCAGAGGATAGCCCTCGATGGGGCGATGGATGTAGTTCTTCACGCCGCGGCTGGTGAGCTTCTTGGCGAAGGCGTCGGCGGCACGCTGGCCGGTGTACTGGGTGATGACCACGCTGTTCACTTCGATGTCCATGGCGGTGATGTCGTCGATCAGGCGCAGCACCTCCATGTCGTAGCTGATGCCCAGGTCGGCGCGCATCTTGGTCTTCTCAATGTCGCCCGCGCTGATGCAGAAGATGATCTCAGCCTTGTCGCGCAGCTCGTGCAGCAGCCGGATCTTGCCGTTCACATCGAAGCCGGGCAGCACACGAGCGGCATGGTAGTCGTCGAACAGCTTGCCGCCGAACTCCAGATACAGCTTGCCCTGAAACTTTTCGATCCGGGCGAGAATGTTCTCGGTCTGCTTTTGGATATAAAGGTTGTTATCGAATCCGATCTGCATAAATAGCCTCCTTCTCAGCGCGTGCACGCCTGATATGGCCGCCGGAAAGCCCGGCAGGCCCATCCTTGTTATGATGATGTCCTCAACTAAAAAATGATACCATGCACCCGCGCTGAATGCAATAAAAACAGGGGTGCGGGGAGCAAAAATAATTGAAAAAATTTCCCCGAAATCCATTGACTTTATCTCTGCAGGGTGATATAATAAATTTCGTCGCGGAGGATTAGCTCAGCTGGTTAGAGTGCCTGCATCACACGCAGGAAGTCTGGGGTTCGAGTCCCTAATTCTCCACCATATAAAAGCGCAGGCCAATGCGTTGCAGGGATGCAGCGCATTGGTTAGCCTTTTATAAAACTGAAATAACACTAATTGCCATCATGTGCTAAACGGTCTATCCGTTGCCTGCTTTGCAGGCGTTGCACCATACCGGACGAGTTGGTATGCCCACAGCTTATAAAAAGCATTGGATTTGTAAACCCCACGCCAGCGGGGCGTCCTTCCGTGGGAAGTATCATTATGTGTTCCGTGCAACTGCCGCATTTGCTCATCATTGCCCGGCTTCGTTTCGGCATTCGTGTTTTGCAAAGCAATGTATGGCGTTTTCCGAGCTGGCCTTCTGCGCAGGGCAGAAACAACAATGCTTTAAGCGGTGTGTGTGACCGCATTAAAGACCTTGATGAAAAAGGTTCGCTTTCTTTTGGAAAGTATGCTTTGGTTTTTCAAGGTGCGGTTTTTTTACAAAACAAAAAAGAAGATACGCCCCAACTGTAAGCCAGGCAGGGCAAAACAGCAAGGGCGTAACTTCGCAAGGTTGACATTCTATCAAAATCCATGTTATGATACATGGGAAGAATGGCTCTCACAAGTCAGTCCGCTGTTTGGCGACAGCTACTGGCGCATGTCATTTACTCAGCTGCGAACTGAGTAAATGACTGTGGGGGTTTTCTTTTTTATGTTTTGTAACACTCTAATTATAACACCCTATTTTTGCCAGTGCAAGACTTTTCTTGACCAAAATAGAGGAAATAAATAGCGGATAGGTAGAGGGGTACGACCATCGGTCGTACCTTTTTTGATTATTGGGAAACCCCGCGTCGGTGGCCAACGGAGAGGGCCAAAATAATCAGTTCCTGATCTTGGATTTGACAGATCAGCCGGTAATCGCCAATGCGATACCGCCATTGGCCACTGCGGTTTGCTGTCAATGCTTTTCCGTGGCTCCTTGGATTTTCACAACCATCAAGATATTTGCTGATCCACGAAAAAATCAGCTGACGAGTGTAACGATCCATTTTTTTGAGTTCTTTAAGCGCTCTTTCAGAATACACCACTTGATAATGCATCATAGATCCAGAAGCTCCCTTGCTTCGCTATGAGTATATGTCTTTGGATTTTTCAGATACTCATGGTGTGCTTCGTCAGCAATGGCAATATCATATTCATCTTCGATCCGCTCGAAAAGAGCCTGCTTAAAAGCTTCACCCAGCGACAAAGAATGAAGACGGGCATAGCTTTCGGCAAGAGCTTTTTCCTGTGCGTTCAGTCTAATTGAAAAGCTCATATTGTGCACCTCTCTTTCTGTAATACATTGTACTACGTTTTCCCCGGGATGTCAAGGGTGTTACGGGGGAAAGGGGAGAGGTACGACCGATGGTCGTACCTCTTTTTTATCGGAGGTGTAGTTGCTCTTTCAGGGCATCCTGGAGAACCTGGGAGAAATTGACTTCTCGCTCCAGAGCTGCGGCATTGAGCCATGCAGGAAGAGTCACTGTGCGGCTGACAGATCGGTTTACTTGTGCCATCCGGATGGAGGGCATATAAACATCGACCAATACGACCCGTTCGTTTTCCTCCAATTTGACCAGAGGAAGGGGAGTGGGGGCAGGGATGTTTTCACCATCTTCTTCAAGGCCGTTCAATACGCAGCCCAGCAGCTCTCTTGCGGACAGAAGCGCATCATCCTCATTGGTTCCGCTGGTGGCACATTCCAAATCGGGAAAGGAAACAGCGATTTCCTGCCCTTGCTCATAGGTGAAAACCGCAGGATAAAAATAGCGATCTACTTTTTTCATGGTAGCACTCCTTTCTTTTGGTACTATATCAAGGAGGGGTGTCGGGGTTACCGAAATAGTAACCCCGACTGTTTCTCAATGCTGTCGAGTGTTTTTCGGGGAATGTCTTTGTCAGGATGTTTTAAAGTGACACGCCCCGGTTTGGTTGGATGCTTGAATTGATGGTGGCTACCAACAACATTCACTTCATACCAACCGTCTTCTTTCAGCAGTTTGAGAACTTCTCTGGAAGAATAACTTCGCATCAGATGCCCTCCTGACATTTCACATTATAACACATATAATTATATGCGTCAACTTGTTTCGCCTAATATTCTGGATAAAATATTACCACGAATTTTGTGTGCTTTGCCAGTAGGCGATACCTAAAATAGACGGAGGGGGTACGACCAATGGTCGTACCCCCCCAGCAGCGTCAGGCGTGCAGGATTTTATAGAAAACTAAAATTCATAATGTGTCCACAGGCTGATAATCTTCACTGTCTGTTCCGATTCCAAAACCTCATAGACAAGACGGTGTTTGATATTGATACGTCTGGAATAGGCTCCTTGCAAATCGCCTATCAGTTTTTCATAGGGGGGAGGAGTTTGATAAGGATTACTTCGGATAACTTCTATCAAAGCTCTGGCTTTCTTGTCAAGCTTTGCCGCCTTCAATTTTGGAATGTCTGCTACTGCTTTTTTTGTATAAACAATTACGTACATTACCACGTTACCTCGTCTTCCCGCAAGCAGTCATCAAGAGAGGTATGAAGTCCTTCAATGATTTTTTCGCGCTGTTCAGGGATGGAGGAAAGATATACCGTTTCCATCAGACTGTTATAATCTTCTTCGCTGATTACAACGGCATTGCCTTCTTTTGTACTGATATTTACCGGCTCATTAAACTTGATTGTCTGTTCCAGAAGATTGAAGATATTTTTTCTGAAATTTGTAATATTGGTATTCAGCATACTGCTCATCTCCTTTGTGTACATTATAGTGTACATTTCCGTTCCTGTCAATGATTCTGGCATTGCGAGGAAAGTAGCATCTGAGCAGCGGCCGGGGCAGCGAGCTGCCGGAGGTACGACCGATGGGCGTACCTGAAGAAAGCAGCATCTGAGTAACGGCCTGGGCGGCGGTCTGCCGGGGGTACGACCGATGGTCGTACCTGCGGAAAGCAGCATCTGAGCTGTAGCCCGGGCAGCGGTCTGTAGGGGGTACGACCGATGGTCGTACCTGCGGAAAGCAACATCTGAGCAGCGACCCGGGCAGTGGTCTGCCGGGGGGGTACGACCGATGGTCGTACCCCCAACATCCGCCTGTGATGAGGTTCTATGGGCTTACGAAACAAAGAAAAAGGCTAAGGGCATCTTGCCGTGTTAGGAAACCTCACTCGTGTCTATAATTTAGGTCAGCCTAAGCAAGTGGATGATGTTTGAGAAGGAGAAGGGTATGATGAAGGTACAAATACAGCAGGCGAGTCCTTCGCAATAACGTTGGCTAAGGATATGGAAGACAGCTTGAGCTAAAAATGAAAACGCTAAGAAGGACGGAGCAAGCTCAAGTGCAAAAAATATCAAGCCGAGTAAGTGATCTTCGGCAGGAAAGAAAATAAATGAGTGTATTGAAAACGCTATCCAGCAAAATGAACTGATAAAATACGCAGTAACATGGATAGCGTTTTTGATTGTGCCAGAAGGTCGGCTCATGCAAAAAAGCGACTGTCGATTTTGCAAAATGGAAAAAATCATATTTTGGATGAGCTTGATTGAAAAGTACATAATAACGAAGGATGCATAGTACCAATAGCATGTAGTTTCAAGAGAAGAATAATCGACATCAAGAAACGGAATAAAGAGTAGGGAGCAGATGAAAAAAAGAACTGCATAGTGGTAAAAAAAGAACAGAGCCGGAGTTGGCCACATTGCAGACAGTATTTTCTTTTGGCAAGTTAATTCCCGAGTAATCAGGATAAAATAGAAAAACGAGTTTACTATAAAAAGAGCAGTCAATGGAAATTCCCTCCTAAAAATGGATGATACAGAAACGGTCTTACAATTAGATTTTTAGCATGGAACTGGGGGGTACGACCGATGGTCGTACCCCCCAGTTCCAAAGAAACGTATCGAAACAAAAATGATTTAGAGCTACCGCTCCAACCCATACCCCCAGGCAATTTCCGCAGATACCACACTGATGACCTGCCTTAAAATATCATCAGGCAGCTGCTCTACTACATGGTACGTGCGATTGCGCAAATCCAGTGACTTCACATGCTCGCACATAATCACTCCTGTCGTTTTTGTTCGGTCGTCCAGAGGAATGTGTAGCGGGAAGTTATTTACGGTGTTTGTAATGGGGCAAACGACGGACAGGCGGCTTTTCTGGTTGAAAATCTCGTTACTGATAACAACAGCTGGTCGATAACCGGCTGTTTCGCATCCCACCTGTGGGTCAAAATTGATTTTGATGATACTGCCTTGTGTTACCATAATTCGTCTCCAGTGGGTTGGCCCCAGTCAATTTCTTTGGGCACATAATCGCCCTCATAATCTTTAAATAATTCTCCTATGTTTTTTCCGTATTTCGACGGCTCAAGAATGATCTTTCCGTTTTGAATACAGATAGTAAGTTCTGTGTTTTCGCACCATTGAAGGGCGGCTAACAGTTCTTTGGGGATTTTGATTGCAGGATCATTTTCCCATTTTCCAATGCGGGTTGTCATAATAAAACTCCTTTCGATGAGGGGAATAAAAACAGGTACGACCATCGGTCGTACCTGCGGAAAGCGGCATCTGAGCAGCGGCCCGGGCAGAGGTCTGCCGGGGGTACGACCGATGGTCGTACCTGCGGAGAGCAGCATCTGAGCAGTAGCCCGGGCAGAGGTCTTCCAGGGGTACGACCGATGGTCGTACCTGTGGAGAACAGCATCTGAGCAGTAGCCCGGGCAGTGGTCTGCCGGGGGTACGACCGATGGTCGTACCTGCTTCGTTATGGTTCAATGAGCGGGTTCCAGAGCTGCCTTGCCCGATCAAGAGATTGCTGCATCCACTGGTAGCGATATTGCAGAAAGTCAACGGCAGTCTGCTTATCCACCTTGCAGGGAATCACTTCTGCCAGCGCGGCAATTTCGCCTGGAGCCAGTGGGGGGAGGGAGAGCGGAACCCGGTAAAACAGGATCAGGTTCTGCCAGTCACGAAGAAAGTCTGAACCTGATTCTCGATTCGGAATACCAAGAGCCAGAAGGGATAGGTTATTGTCATAATTCGGGGCCAAGGACAGAATCGATCCTGTGTTCACATCCCGTAAAATGCCGAAGTTGTCGGCGTGTCGGTCTGCATTGTAAATCAGTGCATCCAGCGTCACCATCTGTGCATACTCCATTGCCAGCCCGGGAGAAATTTGAGCAAGCCGCTGGTAGTTGTCGATGTGCTGGTCGGAGCGCAGGCCCAGACCTCTCGCCGTTTCAAAATTTACAGTGGCTCCGGCAGTGAAATCTCTGGTACGGATCGTCTGTTCGTCTACAAATTCGTAATGTGCCATACAAAAGCCAAGCCGGTTTCCCAGCGAATAGGCCATCAGCTCAGAGAAGATGTTTTCTGGTTTGCCATGCTTATACAGCCACCAGCCATCCGGCTCCTTTTTCCAGCATTTTTCGAAGCTGCCGGTGTTGGTCAGCTCCGGGGTTCGGCTCACCGGGCCGCTGAAATCATTGACGCTGGGGCCATTTAGTGCGAATTCCCAATAAGCGTTTTCCTGGAAACAGATGTCCCGATAGGTGAGAGAGCTGCCTTCTGCTTTGAGCCAGTAGGTGTCCGTGATCGTGGCTCCTTCCACGCGAAAGGAGAGCCATTCCGCGCCGTTATCCTCTATGCGCAGTGCCCGGCGCAGCAGCCGTGCGTTTGTTCGGCTGTGACAGTCCATCGCCCGGCGCTGAAGCCATTCTTCCAGCGTACCGTGGTTTGCGAAATGAAAGGGCAGCAGCTCTTCGCGCAGTGGATTGCATTTGCCCTGGGAAAATTGCGCAACCGGGAGATCGCGGCTCATTAAGTACCCATCGAATTGCAGACTCATGGCAGTCACTCCTTTTCCATCTAGTATACCATACCCGGCAGAACGCTGCTGCATTTTTTGACGGAACAAAAAGGAAAAAGGACGGGGGCGGTCGGGCCAGCCGAAGTACCCGCAGTGAGTGACATTCTATCGGTTTACTCTCAGCTATTGGTTTGGATAACTCTTTCTTTTGTTTCGTAAGCTGGGTGGGTATAGGCTTATTGTACAGATTTTGACACACCCATATCAAACAAAAACCCAGTCCGGTTTGCCACTTGACTTTCATTGACACAGGGGATACAATGAAGGTGTCGAATGTGGCGTTCGACAGAGGTATGATTTGGGCGTTCCGGGTAGTACAGGCCGGAGCGCCCGTTCTTTTTGCCTTTTTTTCAAAGAGGGCGACAAGATAAAGGTTGTGCTTTCCTGCCCACCGGCGGGCCTTGCGTAACAGACCGGCCAGGATAAGTGTTTTCAAAGCTGCACCGACTGTGCCACAGGCCAGGCCGACCATGATACCAAGTCGGCGGATCGAAGGGAAGGCCCTGCCGTTCTTTCCCCGGAAGGAGAGCATGGCGGCGTAAACCACAAAGGCAGATGCGGGAAGCTGCATGGTGAAGCTGTTGCAGGGGACGGCGATCCATCGGCCATCCAGGCGAGACAGCTGATACAGGCAGGCTCGATAAGTGCCATCGGTTTTATACTGGTTTATCTTTTCAATCAGTTCCAAAGCAATCAGCTCGCGGATGCAGCGATCCACAGTGGTGCGGGACAGATTGCAAATCTGGGCCAGACGGCCCATGCGCACAGAGGCCCGACCATCTGCAGCGGTACAGCAGGACATTGCGCAGTATACTTTGTAGGCACTGGGGGAAAGATCGTACCCAAACAGTGCAACAGGAATTTTGGCAAACATAGTATTCTCCTTCAGAAAGCGGGAGGTGCATAAGGCACCTCCCGCTTTGGGCTTTTAATCAAACATTCCGGGGGACAAATCATAAGACATTGAGCCTGTTCTCGCTCGGATGCTGGCTGAGTCAGTCACAAGGATATTTTCGTATTCCAGCTCCGACCGCGCCGGTTCTGGTAGCGAGGGAAGATAAGCCCAACAACCAGGGGGCTTGATTTTTAAGGGGTGCTGACCGCCCTTGATGATGATGAACTCTCCAGCGGGCATTGTAATCAAATCGCTTACAGACATAAGCGCCCGGCCAACCAGGCTGCGTGTGGAGCTGCTTTTGCCCTGCTGGCGGCTGTTTGAGCCGGTCAGAATTGTTTCCTGCCCCAGTATTTTAGACAGCTGCTCGGCTGTCTGGAGTGCGGCAGGCGAAACAAAGGATGTAATCAGTGTCTGATTGGTTCCTTCGATGATTCGGCTGATTGTTTTATTGTAGTACTTTTCCAATTGTCCGAAGTCCTGCAGAGCGATCAGGAGCCGACCTCCACGACTTCGGATAGCTGCGGACAGGGCATCATAGTTTTGGATGGGGGGCTGCTGGCCGAACTCGTCCAGGAGCAGCAGGACGGGACGGGGCAGCTTGCCGGAATACTCTTTCTCGGCAAGCTCGATCACATCATCCATCAGACTGCGGGTCAACAGGCTGGACATGAAGTGACGGGTAGGGTTCTCGTCCGGGCTGATAAGAAAAATAGCCGTTGGCTGTTCTGCAAAGCGGCGGCTGTCAAAAGCATCGTCGTGACCGCACAAGACCTGCTCCAGTTCAGCATCGATGAATTTGACCAGCTTGCCCAGGGCAGAGCTGAAGATATTCATGGATGTTCTCATATCTGCGCCGGTAGCAGGCCCGGAGTAATAGCGGATCCGCTTGTTCTCAATGAACTCCAGTAATTCATCCAGCTTGTTTTTCTGAGGCCCCATGAGCATACCGCCATTTTCGGATTGTCCATTCAATTCCAGGATCAGATTAAATACACTGATGATGTGCCTTGCACGGGCGGGGGCATATTCGGATACCATAAGGATAATGCCAATCAGAAGACCCCGTGCTGTTTCGTTGAAATAGTCTCCGCTGTCAGATTTGACCTCTGTGCTGCTGTCGATCAGCTGGTTTGCAAGCTGCTTTGCATATCGTTCAGCTTTGCCGTATTGCATAGCCCGCTCCATTCGGTCATTGCTGGCTTTGTACCGGTCAATGGCGATATTGACGTTGTTCAAAAGATTGTAACGACTGGACAGCAGGATGTTGCGCAGGTCAAGTGTGGGGGTGCGGTAACCGGATTGCTGCAGGTCAGCAGCGGTTTCTCGATACAGCTCCCCTTTGCAGTCCATAATGAGCAGGCTCGGCCCATGACCGCCGGTATTGCGATTAACGGCTGCATTATATCGAATTGTCGGAATGATAATACGCCGGGTCTTGCCCGCGCCGGGAGGGGCCAAAAGACAGGTGTTGTGGTCGGAAGCATCTACCTGCCACTGGTTCCCTTCAAAGCCGTACACAAAGCCTGGAGTCTGTTCCCGGCCCTTGCCGACAAATAAGTAGGTTTCTTTTTTCTCTGTTTCGTTGGCCCACCGAGCCTTTCCGTGCTGGCCGTTTCCGGCTGTGCTGTCCTTCACATTGATCGGTGGCGTCCGTAGCGCAAGCCAGGCCAGGAGCAGAATTCCGATACCGATGAAAAGTAGTAGAAGGAACATGGGGCGGTGAGTGCCGGGAATGACGCGGAGAACAAAAACAAGAAGTACAAACAGAAAAATCGCAACCAGTGCACGCAGTAATAATCTTCGGATTTTCATGTGAGTTTCCTTTTCTGATGTTTAAATGTTCGTGGGGAAGCATCTGAGCTGAATATACCGACCCCCTTTACAGGTCCATCAGAAAATTTGCGGAAATCTCTGAGGCGTGGGTGAGAGCCTTTGCCTGGCGCTGAGTTTGCTGCGCCGGAGCAGGCTGCTGCGGCGCGATCTCGCTGAGCTGGATTGTGATGCGCTCTCTTGCATGGGAAAACTGTTTTGCCATACGCTCTAAAGATCGATCCAACTCAAACGAGGGATGCTGGCAGGCAGCGGAGAGATAAGAAACGACATATTCCTGCTCATTGGGAGGAATGGGGAAGCCATAGTGCTGCATCAACCGAACAGCCAATGTTTGCGCTTCAAATTCCTTGACTTCGCGGGGCAGGCCGGGAGCGGCAGTATTATGCAGCAGTGCGTGGGAATATTCATGCAGCATAACGATGGCCTTTCGGGTGTCGTTTTCCTTGTCGCTGATGACGATGCTGTTTTGCGAAGGCACATAATAACCGCCCACAGAGATACTGGTGATGTCTTCCACAGACACGGAGATGCCTTCCAGCTGGGCCACCCGAACAACGGCCTGATACAGATGGTCGTGGGCCGGATCGGCCTGCCCTTTGCTGTATACCTGGGGATAGTCTTCGACCGGGCAGGTGGTTTGTGAGATATCGTAGGCTTTCATCTGAACGAATACAGTCCTTTTTGTGACCGGCAGTTCTCCCGATGCGATTTTTTGCCGTTCGGCAGATGTGGCACGGCTGATCGTCATCCGCTCTCCGTTTCGCTCAAAATAAGTGCGTTCCTCTGGCCGGAAAAGGATCAGGTAACGGTTGATATGTTCTGGCCGGATGGAGTATTTCAGCCTGGCCCAGCCCTGACGGCTGGCGACAAATGTGGCATTGGGATTTTGCTTGAAAATCATCGCCTGGTTGCGCGGAGAGTATTCATAGAACTGCGCAGAGAACTTCAGATACTCAAAAAACTGCTGGGGGTCACGGCGAAAGTTGTCATACAGTTCACTGACCTGTTCCCAGATATCTTTTTCAAAGTCTACCGGCTGATCGGTGTGGATAATTGTGACATCATGCTGCTCTTTGTACCCTGTACGAGCTTCCAGCAGCTGGTTTGTTGCTTCGTCGGTAAGGTGCATTGGCTGCCGCAGCATGGGCCATTTTGCGGACATGTGGACTTCTGCATTAAGGGATACGGCCAAGTCCTTCATGCTGCGGCCTTCAATTTGTTTCTTCTCGATCAGATGGGTGGATTCGGTGTCTGCCCGTTGTACAGAGGATGCAGGCAGTACCGTAGCATTCCCCAGAGAATCAGTCTCCACAACAGCGAACATGCGCCCGGAGCCGGGAATATCGGGCAGGGATACCGATGCACCCGAATAGATGAGGTCGCCCGGCTGGACTTTTTGCACATCATTCATGAGACGCTACCTCCCGCAGCTTTTCAAAACAGCTGGAACAGATCAGCTTCCCTTCGGCTTCGTAGTCCAGGTTGGAGGTGCTTCCGCAGATCGCGCAGATAGTGGATGACTTTCGCAGCGTCATTTCAGAGCCGCTTACCTCAAGCTCCACTTCGCCGGGGGTGGGAATGTCGAATGCGGATCGTACTGACTTCGGGATGACGACCCGGCCCAGGGAATCTACGAGCAATTTGATTTTCGGTGCATTCACAGCAGACATAACAGCAATTCCTTCTTTCAATATACAATCAGCTGACCATCAATCCGGTCGATGGTCAGGGGCCTGTCCAGCGTGGTGCAGCCGGGCATATCGCTGAGAACAGCAATATCGTGTTCGGTGAGCTGCTGGATACTGGCAGTGTTTGCCTCGATAAACAGATGGGGCTGGAACGTGTGGCCAATGATGTAGCGGCCCTTCCTGTGTCCGGCAGGGCCGTAGACGCGGAACCCGTTCCGGCCCTGCTCCATGGCCTGAAGGACATGGAGTGTTTTGATTTCATCGGGAGCCAGGGGACGTGCGGCATCGAAAGTATCGCCCCAATCAGGGGTGAAGGAATCGGGAGAGATTTCGTCAACGGCCCAGAGTGCGCCGGACGGATCTTCCCCAATCAGAGTCGGTTTCAGGTAATATCTCATCGTCAGGTTCGTTTCCATAGGTGTCCTTCTTTCTTTGTTTCGTTCAATCAACGGTCATGGCTTTGCTCATGCCGCTCTTCAATTGTTTGGTGGTGGATACGCTTTTTTTGGAGTTTCTTTCCTGTTTTGGGAGACTGGGAAGATGTCCGCTGGGAATCATCTTTTAACGTTGAGGCAATTGCATACAGGCCGGAGCGGATAATTGCAGCAACGGTCTTGTGATAATAGGACAGACTGGAAAATTGATATTTTATGACCAACGGTTTGTCTGGCGATTCCCATCGTTCCCGCAGCCTTTCCAACACAAGATTTAAATACCGCGTATCATTTGTGAAATGCTCGAAAGAATCCGGTATATCAGATAATGCCTTGCGAGTATGCAGCGCATTGGCCACGGAACCCACCTGGAAGTAATCCGACAGCATTTGCCATACCTCCTCCTGATGGGGAGGGAACAGCTGCTTGTAAAATTGGGGCGGATTTTCCAGAGCTTCCCGGTCATTGTCCCGTGTGTAGATGCGCCGGGCCAGATCAGTGGCGGCGCTGCGAAACCGGCTGTCTTCCATGGGAGCATTCAGGCTATTACACAGGGCTGCATCCAGTGCGCAGAGCAATTTGTAATCTGCTCTGCGGATTTCAGGCAACAATGGGTCGATGGGGGATTTGGCAGTAGCCCGAGCTGCATAGCCGGTCACAAAACGGTACAAGCGGGATGTTTCAGGCGCAGTGCAGTATTCCAGCAGTTCCGCATCTGACCACTGCATCAATTCTTTGGGCTTGCCTCTCAGTGCAGCTTGCACCGCAGGGAGTGCTGCGATTTGCTGCACGGCAGATCGCACGATCTCCTGCTGCTGGTCAGACATTTTCGCATAACGGGGCAATGGCCCGGTGGGATTGCTGAGATTGCGGATCGCCAGGAGTTTTTCACCCAAAGAGCCGGCAGGCGCATGGCGCTGGATCTCTTTTTCGGCGGTACGCTGTATGGTGCGCATCAGCTGATCCAGAGCAGTTTGCTCTTCTTGTGTGGCAGGTTTTCTTCCAGGCGGTTCGCCCGGTTCATTCGTATGTTCCTGTAACTTTTTCGCTTCTTCAAGGGGAATATAGTCTCGCAGCAAATGCACCACCGCTTTCTGGCCATAGCCTGTAATGTGGCGCTTGCGTCCATACAGGAACTCATCCGAGCCGTAGAGCAATGTGTGTCGATCCATGCCGGATATCTCGTGCAAGTAGTCCGCAGCAGCGTTGATTTTGGCAGAATCAGTACATTGGGACAGCAATGCATCGATTTCCTGTTGCAGATTTTCCGGCAGGGTATTATAACTGATCGGTAATTCCACGCCGTCCTTCGAATCGCATTTGGGGGCATTCCTCACTGCGTCCACAAGAGAGAGCAGGGCAGGGTCTTGATCGATCCGTAGAGCAACTTCATTTTGCAGCTGTTTGGAATAGTATTGATATTTTCGGTTCAGCGATTTTTCTCTGTCGAGGGCGCGGAGATCAACAAGCCCCTGATCCTTTCGGTAATACCTGCTGAGCTGCTGTAATTTGTATTTCAGCAGCTGGTATGTCTCTTTTGGTTCAAGGTTTGCATTGCGGTAGATATCTGAGATCCTTTCAAGGGCATCTCCCACAAAGGCATATTGTTTGGACAATTGCAATAGCGCGGCAGCCTTCATATCTTCCGACTGATGGACAGATAGATCTTCCAGGATTTTTTTTACATCATCAGGCAATACGCCGCTGAACGCACGTTCCAAATCCTGCACAGCCCCTCGTTCGATGCCCAGAATCTGCTTCCGCTGTTCGTCGGTAAGTGAAGGCCGGGGTTGAGAAGGAAGATCTTCTTTTTTTCTGTTTGGTTCATTCGCTGCTCCAGCATCCGCATCCAGATCAAGAAAAATTTCCATATCATCTGTGTCAGCAGAGGGTTCCGGTTCATTTGGGGTAAAAGGTTCTGGTTCTTCCCACGAATGGGGAGAACCGGTATCTTTCTTGTTTCGTTCCCTGGCCGGAACGGCAAGAGCTTCCGCCGCCTGAAGGATGATATTGTGGCGGCGGGTATCATCCCCTTTGACCGGATGAAAAAACTTGTTTTCCCAGTCGGCCATTTTCTGATCCAGTGTGATTGGACTGTCCACATACAGATGGTCGATCATGGCTCGATGTGTTGTTTTATATGTTTCAAACATACCAGCCAGCTGGGCATCCTTTTTTATGACTTCTTCCAGCAGATTGTCCACCTGAAGCTTCAGATCGGCGGGAAGATAGCCATACACATGTTTGCCTGGGAGCGCAGCCAGCTGTGTGGAGAGCTGCTGCATGGCCCTCTGGATATCCGGGTGGATGGGATGTGAGCTGTGCCCAATTTCCAGGAGCAGCCTGTCTAGTTCTTTGTTCAGTTCCTGCCGCTGCTGGCTGCGGTCTTTCTTCAGGTTTTCGCTGTCTGTTCGGAAAATCTCATTTGCAATTGCACTTTTCAACGTTTGGCGGCAGTGCTTAAAGGCTTCGCCCAACTCGGTTCCTACAGGACAGTGGATGAACCCATCGGAAGGACGCTCACCATGCAGTACCACATGAACATGGGGATGATGGTCAAGATCGTGGTAGCTGGCGTAGATGTGGAGTCGTTCAGGAGGAATGTTGTAGGCTTTAGCCCAGATCCCTTTCTGGGATTCCAAAAGCTGCTGGAAATATCCCCGGTCAATCTGAAGCCGGTCGGCATCGGTACGATTCAGACTGAAAACAAACCACCACTTACAAGGCCTGTCAAAAGTGGAGACCATCTGCTGCGCTGTTTCCAGGGGGATATTACTGGTGCCGGAGAACAGAGGGGATTGTGCATGGAGATAAGCCAGGTGATTTAATACATGGTTCTGAGATTTGAAAAATTGGGACTTGAAAAACGCACGGGGCATATCAGAGCACGTCCTTCAGATTGAGCAGCCGATTATTTGCCTTCAGAAATTCCACGGCCTGCTGGCGGTAAAGCTCCAGCCCATCAGGAGAAATCTCCAGATTATCGGCAAGGAGCTTGTTGACGATGAATAGCTGGATGGCCATACTGGAAAGCAGCTGGTTGGCCCGGTTATCCAGCCGGTGCTCCAGCAGGGTAACGGTGCTGCGCATGGCCTCCAGGATATCGTCGGGTAACATGGTTGCCTTGTGCTCCAGGTAATAGCGGTCATTGTAATACTGCAGAGCTTCATTGGCAATCGCGGTCACAGAGCAGTTGCGCTCAGTGGCAATCTGTTCAATCATGGTGTAGGTAGGGAGGTCAATGTCCCAGGTCTTTTTGATGGTGTTTTTCTCAGGCATACAGTTCTCCTTTCCGGTCTGAGGTGAGGATACAGATTGAGGCTCACCCCCTGAGAATGCAGGATAAAGGGATATGGGAAAAATCCCATATCCGTTACAGCGGACCCGCAGTGCGGGCCGCTTTTAGTCTGGTTTTGAATATGGGTTTTGGTATGGGAATTGAACAGCTTTTTCAAAAAAAGCTGGGTGTCCGATTGGAGAAAATCCTGCAAACCCGCATGACAGGCCGGTTTGCAGGATTTTGACCAATATGGGCCAAAGCTGGGGAAATATATGGGTGAATCCGTTTAAATGGCTTAGTTGAGCCAAAAAGCAGGCCAGCTTTTTATATGGGAAGAAAATTAGCCAAAAAAGGGCTTGGGGTCTGTTGCTTCGCCAGATACAGCTACTTCAAAATGCAGATGATTACCAGAGGAATTACCGGTGGAACCAACGTAACCAATCAAATCACCGGCCTGAACCATGACCCCATCGGTAATGCCTTCCGCACGGGCGCTCATGTGACCGTAGATATTTACGGTCTGGCCATCTACGGAGATCTTCACACAGATACCGTAGCTCCAGTGGGCTTTGGTGGAAACGATCCCCGGAGCAGCGGCGTAGATTGGTGTTCCGGCAGCGGCAGGAATGTCTATGCCGCTGTGGAAGTTTTCCAGCACTCCATCGTGATCCAAGTCCCGATAACCAAAATCGGAAGACAAGGCGGTGTGGCCCGGGACAGGCCACATATAGGCTTCGCCGTTCCATACAATATCACTGTCAGCAATTTCAGACACCATCCAGTCGGCCCACTCGCTGCCGGCGACTTCCTGCACCAGCATGGTGGGAATATCAAGGTAAGCCCCCCATCGATGCAGCAGAGGAGCCGGGTCGATTTGCTCATTGTCTTCGGTAAGAACTTCAAAATGCACTCGCCCAACATCTTCTTCTGTTTCGCGGTAGGGGGTACACTCGCCAGTGGTTCCCACTTTTCCGAGAGGCTGGCCCATTACGATCTCATCGCCTACTGCAACCAGTGTGGAGGACAGGTGCATATAACGGGTAGAGTAGTGGGCTTCCGGGTGAAAAATCGTTATCACATTGCCGTCTGTCTCGGTGGAATACACTTCAGTAACTGTGCCGCCGCAGCTGGCTACCACATAGCTGCCAGCCCTGGCTTCAAAATCTGCGCCCATGTGAGGGCTTTCGATTTCTTCCACTCGTGTTTCGGTCTCTGTGTAGGTTTCCATGATAATTTCGCCGTTTTCGTCAAGCTTTGGAACCCCATTCTCGTCCAGTACCGGGCGTTCTTTTTCCACTTCAATTTCATATTCATGCCGTATGATCCGATCCGGGTCATACGGCTCGACAATACGGTTGGAATTGATAAGGGGATAGTACAGCTCATTGCCCCGGCACAGCACAGCGAAAGAAGAGATCAGTGCTGTCATGGCGATACAAAAAAGAATAAGAAGACCCATGAGGAACACAAGAACAGCACCAATAACCTTACGGCCCTGCTTGCTGCTGGCGGCTTTCAGTACGAGCAGGGCAGGGTGGCTCATTGACCGCCTCCCGTGCCAAACAGCTCTTTTTCATAGGGCAGCATTTCCACATGGACATAGTAGCGGTCGATACCGACCTTGACCAGGCAGTAGCCCCGATTGGGGAAAGAAATCCTATTGATCTCACCTTTGGTGAGCTTCAGCTTATCCTGGACAAGATCCATGTCCAGAGTGCCCGGATGGAAGAGGAATTTGAACGCTGCATTATTGAACAGTGCTGTTGTATAGGTTGCAATGTCTGGCCGCAGACAATCGGCCAGCTGCTGAGTGCTGATGCCCAGCATGGCTCCATATTTTCGGGAACGTTTCGCAAAGCTGTTGATGTATTTCACCATCGTCATGTTTTCAAGGAACAGATACAGCTCGTCCAGGTTGAATGCGATTTTTCGATCCCGTTTCATTACCTGAGTCCATATCCAGGTGCAGATGTTGAAGAGGACGGCCTGGGTACGATCCTTGCTGCCCTCCATCAGCTCGGCAGCCTCGAAGCAGATCATGTTCGCGTTTTTTACGTTGGTGTGTCCGTTGAAAATCAGGCTCAGTGGGCCGTCGTAGCACTCCTTCAGGCGAAGAAGAAGCCGGGCGATCACGTCCGGTGCTATGATGCGGCTCTTCTCTGTATCATAGTGTTCGATGTACTGGTACAAGTCCGAGAGGGTCGGATAGTCAGCAGGGGTGAATTTGGAAAAGTCCGTTTCCGTATTCACTCCATGTGCTGCGTACATTTCCTGCACAAGCACCATGAGAGCCTGGGTGTCCAGGTCACTGATGCCGGGGAACAGGATGCGGAAAAAGTCCTTCAGCCACGACAGATGCTGGAAGAACATTGAGGTGTTTTGCAGTTCTTTGCTCAGGGTATCTTCCTCGTCCTGTGCATCCTCGTCTTCCCGGTAAAGCCAGCGGACTTCCAGGGGATTGATGACGGATCGGCCATCGACACATTTATATACAGTGCCGCCCAGATTGCGGAAAAGCTCACCGTATTCGTTTTCGGGGTCTAGTGTGAAGCAGGACACCCCCATCATTGTGAGAAATTCAATCAGCTTCTTCATCAGGGTGCTTTTTCCCTGACCGGCTGCGCCGATAATGCCAAAATTGGAATTGGTTACATCCGAGGTGCGGCGAAGCATATCCAGGTAAAAGGGGCCGCCGCGCTGGGTGGTTCCAACCGCGATGCCGTGTTCATCCATGCGGCACGAATAGCTGAAGGGGTAGAGTGCAGCGGCGCTTTTGCTCGGGAGGTTGTTTGCATCCGAAAGGAAGCGATCATGCCCCAAAGGCTGAACAGATGAGAAAGCATCTTTTTGTTCTCGCGGCAGGGATTCCAGAGTGATCCCGGTGGGCAACGCCTCAATGAGTTGAATCTTCTTTCTGTCCAGTTCTTCAGGAGAGTGCGCGTACAGCTCAAAATATATGGAGCTGTAATACACCTGGGAACGGTTTGTGGAAATGGACTTGTAGAAGTCAGTCAAAGCATTGCTCTGCGTCACTGCCTCGATTTGCTCAGTGGCTTGTGTGCCGCCGAACTTTACTTTGCTGTTCCTCATTTGATTGTCCACCATGCGCTTTACTTCATTGGCCATCATAGGAGTCAGGCGCATCATAAAAGAGGAACCTTTCATGGTTGCGGCTTTAACGAGTGCCTGTGGCGCTATTTCCTGTGGAAGATTTTTGACCATGTAGGTTTTTCGTATGGTATCGTTACATACCGCATGGCTTACATGAAAATCGATGCGGTGAGGCAAGAGCCTTTTTTCCAGTTCTCGCCCCAGGAGTTCCGGTCGTTTTGCAAGTTGTTTTGCGATACGTTTATCCTGCATTAAATCATTTTCCAGAGTGTGAATGTCACAGGTGACAAATTCTCTGATGTAGTAGTTCCGCAGCATGGTGATGATTTCATCTTTCTCAGCCGGTTGAATATGATAACCTCGCCCGACGAGCTGATTGTAAATATCGTCGGTTCTGTTTTTGCTGCTGATGATAAAATAGAATGCCCGCTGCACCGAAGCGCTGTTTTCTTCGGCTGAATCGATCTGGGCAATGATCTCTGAGGTATAGGCATCGAAACGTGGGTCGAGAGAGGCATAATATTTTCGGATGCGGGACATATCCTCGATTTTATCCGTAGAGAACATTGCAAAAGCCCGGTCGATACTATCAAAAAGGGAAGATAAATTTTCAATCTCCTGGGCGACTTCATCCTCGGTCATAATATCGGTGTTCGGAGGATAATACCGATAAAACCGAAAGAATAATCCGCCGGATTCCACGCAGTCATCGTGAAGATTAAATTGAATCAATTGGTCAAGAGGTGCGCTTTTTCTCATAACGGTTTCCTTTCAGTGTGTGGTGAGAGGTGAACATTTGTGGTGTTGTGTGATACCGCAAAACAATGAGAAAGAGGTCTTTCAGGCTCTTTCCATCAAATATCCGCACAAAAAATGCGGCTACAAGGGTAGGATAAAATAAGGCGGCCATGAAGTTGTGCAGCACCAGATTAAAAATCAGAAGAGAAAGAATAATGAAAAGTTCCCAAACACTCAGTCCGGCCAAAAGCAGCTTTTGACGCAGTTTGGGAGGGCAGATGTAGTTGTTCATAATATCAGCCTTTCAAAAGCCAGGGGCCGGACACACAGTCCGGCCCCTGGGTACGACCGTTAGTCGTACCTTTGGAAGATGGATTATCGTGCAATTGCAGCTATCGTAGAAAACGCGCTTTGTCCGATGCTTACGGTGCTTGAAACAGCGCCGCCAAACCCACTGCTCATGCCAAATTTTTGCAAAAGTTTAGCAGCGCCAATCATCGTGATCCACGCGCACGACATTGCGATAATGTCAAGGTTGATTGCAGATGTGAAGCCAATAAAAAACAGAACGTTGCGAAACATATAGGTTACAAGGATAGAAAGGGTTTGACGAATCCAGTCACCCATGCTGGTTGTTCTTCCACGAACAATATCCGGTACATAAAGAAACACGGTCAGTGCCTGTAAAAACATGGCGCCAACGGAAAAAAGGCTCATGCAAAAAAAACTCACCAGAGCGATCAAGATGATAATCATAATCAGGGGAGAGGGATTGAATGAGCCATTTGTGATAGAAGAGCTGTCTACTCGAAACGCACCGGAAAGATTGGCTCCGATGATAATGCTTTGCTGAGCCAAAACAGGAGCCATTTCGATGAAGAGCAGTCCCTTCAGAAGATTTGTGCCAATTGTCATGTACTCAATGCTCTGCCCGGGCTTCACGTTCGCCAGCTCTTCGGCAATGTCGATGAGGGTCACAACAAGCGCACCCGCCAAAACGAAGTAGCTGAGCCAACGAGAAAAAGACTGTGCAGACTGAACGATCTCTGAATTAAAAAAGTTCGTACTTAGGCTATTGATCCAGGTCATTACAGTCATTACGGTATTGACCAACAGTACATTAAGGCGTTCTCCGATGCCGTCGAACACAGCATTCAGGGCGAGCGTGATCAGTGCGGTCATACGCCACCACCGGTGATGAAGCTCCACCACAGGCTCTTGGTTGCCAGAATTGCAATGACGATGGCACAGACTACGATGGCGCTGATATTATTGGTAATGTCATCGCCACGGTTGTTTTTATAGGTGAGGCCCGCTCTCACGATGTTGTAAATGAGGATGGCGGCACAAATCAGAATCCCTACCGGAACGAGGAAATTGTCGATTCCGGCATTGAGCCAAGAAAGCGCGGTGCCCTTCCAGGCATCAAACAGGCCGGTGGGGTTGGTGCCGATCATGGTGGTTGCAATGGTGTTGAGAATCATAATATATCTCCTTTATCTTGTTATGGAATGAGTTTGAATGTGTTGCTGAGCTTGCTCCTGCTGCGCCTGGCGTAAGGAGAGCAGATCGTTGTTAAAGTCTTTTCCCACGGGGAGCTTATCGATCACCCTGCCCTGATAACCTAGCTGTTCCAGGGCTTTCCGGCAGGCAGCGCGAGATTTTAAACCGCCTTTGTCATTGTCCTGGCACAAATAAATCGTTTTTATTTGTGGATGATGGGGCAAATGGTAGGCAAGAGCATTGGGAGCGGTGCCGCCAAGGGATAGATAGGCATAACTGTGACTGTCTCGACCGAAATACTCCAGCATTGATGCAATAGACATTGCATCGATTGGCGATTCACACACAAAGAGCCTGGTAGGTGCTTGCCCTACCAGGCTCATGGAAAAACCGATTTCTTTGTTACTTCCTTCTACATCGCCCCTGAACTGGATCTCAGATAAAGTGCCACGAAACGATGCGTATTTTGCTTCGTTATCATAATCTCGACCAACGAAAACAACATTGTTTCGCGAGTCTTGATAGATGGCCTCCTGTTTCAATAATTCAGATACGATTCGAGGGTCAAGCCCTCGGGTTTTGCACAGATAGGCTTTCAGGCGAGAATGGGAAGAGTTTTTCAAAGGAAGCACAAAAGGAGAAGGTTCCTTTTTAGGCGGATCGGGAAGTGGGAGGGAATGAGGTGTCGGAATTCGACCGCCCATATACTGCCTCAGTTCGCTGATAGCGGTTGCAGAATCCCAGCCGTTGATCGCCATGGCAAAGTCGATTATGCTGCCGGAGATACCTTGACTGTTCCAGACAAACCATTGATGGCCGGAACGATCCAGCTTAATTACCAGGCTGTCATGTTCAGCCAGGCTCCAGGATTCCTTTTGCCCTTTTCTGCGGATGGGATGGAACCCAATTACTTCTGCATATTCGGTAATACGGATATTATCCTTGATTGCCTGTGTTACGTTGGCCATTTTTATCCTCTCTCTTTCGTTTCACAAGGAACAGCAGAACGATGATAAAAATGAGAAGCAGGAGCAGGCCGACCGCAGCGCCTGCCAATAAGGGAAGTGATGCAAAAGCCGTATATACAGCTTCAATGACAGTGGTGTCCTGATCTCCGGTATAGGTGGCTGTGGCTGTGTACGTTGCAGTGCCTGATTCACCGGAGGGAACTTCATAATGAGATACCCAATGTGCTGCATACATTTGCCCATACAACACTCCATACCGAACAGAGCGACCGGTTAGAAGTTCGCCTGTCCAGTCACTCGTCCATGCACTCCCTGTGAGTTTCCATTGCCGGGAATTGAGCGATAAATGGCGAGTGACCAAACCATCTGTTCCTTCCCAATAAGGGGCATCATCTTGGTAGGGAATGAAGGTGTCATCTAACTGGAAAATCGAGTAATCAGCATTGCCATAGTATCGGATAGGAAATTCAATATCTCGCCAGGCATAACCTTCTACCTGCTCAGTATTTACCAGTGCTGCGGAAACGGTCATTTCCATACCGCCCGAATCGGTATAGGTGATTTCCTTGGTTTCTGGTGCGGACGGTTCATACAATGTATAACCATGATCCAATGATCCCTCAATGACTTCTGTAGCTACCTCTTCGTATTGAACATCACGCAGGGACAAAGTGACCTTTTCGCCATTCGATTCAATCTCAATGCTCTCGGGAACTTCCTTTGTGGATAAACCAGTATAATTTCTGGTTTCCTGCAAAGGATCGGCAATGACAGAATCATTTACTGCTTTCAACACATACAGCTTTCCGTTTTCAATCAAAAATTTTTGAGGTGTAGTATCGGAAACAGTTTTTACAAGGGAGGACGCTGGCGAAGTAGTTGTTTCTTGCGGGGGCGCGGAAGATTCAGCTCCACCAGTCTGCGGGAAAGGCTTTTCTACGGTGCTTCCATATTTTCCGCCGTTTCCAGGCCGGTCGATTTCGATTACTCCAACCGGCTCATTGGGATCAGGAGTAATCGGATCGGGTGGAATATACAGAAAAAAGTCAGTGGACATATCCGGCTTCGCATTGTCTGCTATATCGACATCTTTAGAAATTGTAGCGCCGGCAGCTGAAGCCTTATCGATGGGAAGATCTTCTGCTTTAACGGGCTGCACAAAACAAAAAATGAGAGCAGCCATCGTCACAAGGCTGCCCCCTATTTTGACAGGCTTTACCAAACTTTCATCTCCTTTCATCCCAGCACGGAAATTCGGAGCTGGGCAATAGCCTGGCCCACAACTGCGCCGTCCAGCTTTTCGTCGTATGCGGTGAAAACCGCGGTGGCATCATAATCGCCTGGTTCCAGATCGATTTCCAGCTTGTCGGATTGGATATGAGAATCCACCGGCATATAGCCAGAATCATAAATTTCTTCGCCGGTTTCATCCAGCGTGATAACGACCTGTTGACCATACAGGTTTTGTGGGCCATTCTCTATCTTCAGGGTTCCTTCAGAATCGCCAGTGGGGAAGACCGGATTTGCATTGATGGAAATGCTCAGATTTCCTTCCTCAACCACCTCGTTGAGTGCTGCCTGAATTTCCTCGTTGCTCTTATCTTCCAGCTGCCCGAGCTTGGCCTTGATGTTATCTTCCAGGTAAGCCAGGTCGGAGCGGTCGCTGGTGTAATACCGGACTGCCAGCAGGATAGCCAGGCCGATCAAGAGCACGGCAATAATGTCCACGGTAATCCACAACCGCTTTCGAGAGGGCTTTTTTCTTGTTTCGTCGCACATTTGTGGGCCTCCTAGTTAAAATAAAACCCCGCCGGTAACGGGGGATGCTACCGGCGGGAGAAAGGGATGATTTAGCGGTTGCTGGTTACGCCATCGCCCGTGACCGTATTGGTTTCGCCGTCCGCAATACCAAAAGCGGGGGTCATGGTGTAGGTCACTTTGACCACGCTGGTGCAGCCGGAATCGTTGACATTGCCGCCTGCCATCTGGGCTTTTGCGGTAACGCCCAGAGTGGTTGCTTCCTCATCACTTACAGTGCCATCCTCGCCCAGCTGGGGAGCAGCCAGGAACCAGCCGCGCTCAGTGATGTCGATGGGGGCACTGGCGGTGGACAGATCAATGGCAGATGCGTTGGAGATAGCGGTCTCGGGAGCCAGGCTCATGGCCAGTTCGCCACGCTTCATGTCGGCAGCTTTGGTGCTGGTATCAACCAGACGCCAGGTTGCAGGCTCGGCCTGAAGTTCGCTGACCTTCAGGGCCAGACCGGTATCCTTGCCGCCTTCCTGAGAATCACCCACAGCAAACTCAGTGCCGAAGTTCCATTCGCCATAGTGCAGATCGGTGCTCAGGGGATGGTTGGGATCAATCGCGGTTACGGTTTCCTTCAGTGCATCACCCTCCAGAACACCGGCAACCTTGAAGTCCCACTTGCCATCAATGAAAATCACATAGCACTGACCGCTGGCGTTGATGTTTTTGTCGGTCAGCACCAGATAGTTTTCCGGCTCCTGCCAGTCGGGATTGGGGGTTTTGCCGTCCGACATGAAAGCGGGGTTGGAGTACCAGTAGGTGTACTTCTTGGCCTGGCTGTCGTAGCTGATGGAGAACAGTGTATCATCGCTGTGGTTCTCGTCGTAGATTTTCGCGTAATGGGTTACTTTGGTGATGTCCACGATGGTGGCGCTGGCATCGGAATTGCTGGTGGAGTAATTCTTCAGCTGGTACGCATCGGAGTCGGGGGCAATGATGTTGCCGGTGCCACGGTAGCCGTACATGCAGACATACATGGGGACAGTTGCTTTCAGCTGATAGGTTGCCTTGGTGGCAATGGTCACTTCGTATTCCACACGACCATCGTCGGTTTTGCCGGGAACTACTTCCTCGCTGGTGCTGCCGTCCGGATCAATGCCGTTCTCTACATGAACATAGAAGTTGGTGCCCATGCTGGGATCGGCATTGGTGGCGGTGTCAACATCTTCCGATACAGTAGCGCCATCTTTGGTACCGTGGTGATAGGTGTAGGTGCCGTCATCCTCAGCGCGGCATTCGCTCAGGGGGACGAACACCACTTCATCCGCACCCACGAAGTAAGCGCCGTAGTCCACGTTGCCCACATTGTACTCACTGCCTTTGATGTAGGCGCTCGGAACGGCCTGCCAGCCGGTGCCGTCATCCCGGTCAGCGTAGATTACCTTGCCGTCCTGCACTTTGTAGAACGCTTTATTGCCCACCGGCGTGACCAGTTTGGTGGGGATCATGCTGTTGGGATGATTGGTGATGCTCATGTTCGGCTCCGTCATGTCCTCCATGGCATAGGCCGGGGAGGCTGCGATGCCGAAGACCATGGTCAGGGCGCAGATACCGCTCAGGGCTTTTTTCCAGGTGTTGGTGTTCTTGTTCATTGTTTTTTCTCTCCTTTGTTTGGGAAAATTTATTTATATAACGCGAAGTGCGTTATACCGAATTTGAAGCAGCCAAAAAGGCTGAACAATAAAAAATCCCCCTGAAAATCAGGGGGGGGAATGGGTGAATATTCTTCAGGAACGCTTATGGTTACGGATTTCCAGCACGAGGGTGCCATTGTCCACAGACCAGCGCTTGATTTGTGCGTCTTCGAGTTCTTCTGGCATACCGTGATATTCTCCTTCGTAGAAAATTTTTCTGCCTTGAATTATTCGTGTTTTCTGGTAAGCATCAATGCGAAGTTGTATAATATGAATAATTTTCACTATCATCCTTCTTCTCTAATGGAGGTCGTGTAATGGAAACAAAATATCAAACCGCTTATTGTGATATAACAGATAGCTTTTTTAGCGCTGGCGAAGCGTATGCGTTTGAGACTAAGCATAGCTCCTTTTATCATGACACTATTATGGGGCATTTATGGTGCCCTGGGTGTCAAAAAGTCATGCTCAGCTTAGTACACCATGGAACCGAATTCACTTATTTTCGCGGCTATCCTCGGCAAAAGCACGGAGAATCGTGTCCTTATAGTATTCCTGTAGACTGGGTAAAGTCTTTTGATGATTTAGAAAAAATAGATCCAACATATGAAAAAATCCAACTGCAAATGCAGCGTGTGCTTCGATACACCTCGAAAAATAACATCATGAAGAAACAGAAGGAGCAACCAGCGATATCTCCAGTGACAAAAGTTGTACCCGATAAAACTGTTCATAAGAAGTTTAATTCTCGCTTGCCAGAAAAAAGAATAGATCTCCCTCTATCAGATAGCGACTTGAATGCGATAAAAATTTTTTACGGAATCGTTTTGGCGACTTCTACTCCGGGCAAAAAAATCCGAACGATCGATATTTGACATTGTTTTCCCTTGACAAGAAAAAACGCATCTGTATTGTCGCTATACGAGAGGGTGTTTGGCGTTATTTATCAAAGGATCCCTTGCTGAACGGCAAACAAGTAAAAATGCGTATTTCTTTCTGTGGAGAATTAACAAAGAGCAATACCGGAGCATTATTCTGTAGGTTACAGCATAGTCAACTGTTGATTGTTCAATCCTCATGAAGTAGCTTCCAGCGCTCAATTTCGGTTAACTCCGTGTCCCACACAAATATGTGTAAAGTATCGCCGCTGACTTCCCAGCAGTCTACTTTACGACTTAGAAGTGTTTGAGGAATTGCCTGTACCTCGCCCTGGTATACAGTAAAGGTATCAGGCTCATCCTGAAGATCAAGCATAACGCACAGGATTTTTATGGAAGCAGTTGGAGAGGCTGCTGCCTCTGCAAAATGCTGTATCAGAATTTTCTTTCGTCTCATTTGTTCACTCGATTCATTATTCCCCACTCATTTGAATTTTCAGGGTGGAGAATGGGTAAATATTCTTCAGGGCGAATCATAAATTTGGGGGGCTATGATTCATGCCTTGCCTGGATGGATGTTGAGAACCGTAAACCTGTTGCTCCAGATGCTTTATCTTTTCCTTCAGTTGCAGCTGCTGTTGCTGGAACCTGAGGTTTTCCATGCGAAGCTGCTCGTTCTCAGCCAGACGTTTGAGCACCATTTCCTGACGTGCCAGTTCTTCCACCTGCCGTTCTCTGACCTCTTGGATATCTTCAGAAATCGCTGCAAGGCTTTGTATAATGCGTTCCGAGCTTGCGGCAACTTCTTTTGAAATCATTACATGTTCCTTTGAAAGAGACTGGCTCTCCGAAAAATGCTTCTGGTCATGTAGCGCAGGTTTTTGGTTGCTGCAAATACCACTGATATTTATGGTAAGCAGTGCTCCAGTAGCGCCGCTCAACGCAACGATCAGTGCCTGTACAATAAATTCAACCATTTTCTTCACCTCAGCAATCACCTTTTTATGGGAGTTCTGTTGAAACAATCACGATACCGTGATATGATGGTATCAGGAAGGAGGCTGATGTCATTGCCTGTATTATCGCGTTTTTATGGAATCATCATTCGGATGTATTTCCTGCAGAGTGAGCACAATCCCCCTCACATTCACGCCATTTACAATGAAGATGTTGTGCCGCTATCGACTTCATGACAGGAACAGTACTCGAAGGGCACCTTCCACCCAAAACCCTGGAAATGGTTCTTGAGTGGGTTCAGATACATAAGGACACGCTTCTCAACATCTGGAATACGCAGGAATTCCGAAAGATTCCACCGTTGGAGTAAGAGGGATCCAGAGAGTATCCTGGGAGGGAAAAACATGTTTCATAAAATAAAAAATGTTCATCCGCTGCCGGATTTCAAATTAAGCGTACAATTTTGTGAAGGAGTTACGAAGCTGTATGACGCAGCGCTGCTGTTTCAGAAAATCCCCTGCTTTTCATCTTTGCAAAAGAATCCGGAAGAGTTCGACAGCGTTGTTGTTGATACTGGCGGATACGGAATCGTCTGGAATGACGAACTGGATTTAAGCTGTGATGAATTATGGGCGAATGGAGTACAGGTCGTGACCCCATTCGATGGACTTTTGGCCCTCAGTGACGCTACCGAGCTTTGGGGGCTGAACGAAAGTACATTGCGGAAAGCAATCGCTTATGGAAAACTTGTGAACGGCGTGGATGTGTGCAAATTCGGGAAACAATGGGTCGTTTCCCTTTCAGCGATGGAACGGGAATACGGCCCTGCCCCACGATCCGCATGAGTAAGGATCCCCCTGGGTTTACCAGGGGGATCCTTGCATTTACTGTTCACATTACTTTTGCCCGATGACCTGAGTGGTGGGCTGACCGTCGATTACATCCCCGATATCCACATCGGTTTCACCGGGAATGGTCACGCCATATTCTGCAATGGTGTAGGTTACACGGGTAAGGAACGCTTCCTGCCGGTCATTCACGTTGCCGCCCGCTATGTTACAGAGCAGGGGAAGCGGTAGTACCGTACCGGATTCGTTGCCGTCGCCATCTCGGCCCGGATCAATAATCCAGGGAGTGCGGGGGGTGTTGTGGCCCATAACCAGCTGAGTGTCGTCCAACTTCATGGACAGCTCACCGCGCTTCAGCGCGGCTTGCTGCTTGTCCACGATGTTCCAGCCGTTATTGGAAACATCAATATCGGTGATCTGAATTTTGCCGTTGGAGTAGTTGGTGATGCCATAATTTGTCGGCTCCACCACCTCGCCGTCACCGGCGTAGCCATACATACAGACATACAACGGCACTGTGGCACGCAATTGGAATCGCAGTTCCGGGTGGACGGTGATACTGCCTGCCACATAGCGCAGGCTGTAATTCTGTACCTGTTCACCCAGAGGATTTTCCACAGTAGCCACAGTCAGCGTTGCATTCTGGTCGGCATTCTGGTTTACGGCAGCGGCATAGCCGGTCACTTTCCAGTGGTCGGTACCCAGCTCGAAGCCGTGATACTGCTCACACCAGTCGCAGGGATAGATGCTCTGGTCATGCTCCAGGTCAAGATATTTGGCCGGGCAACCCACAAACCAATCACTTACCAGCGGGATGCTGTCGTTTGTGTACTGTGTTTTCTTTGTGCCGCTTTCCTCAATCTCGGCCGCCAGCTTGCTGCCGGTGCCATCGGCCAGGCTGATGGTGCTTTCGCTGCCTTTTTCCTTGACCAGCACCACGCTCTGCACAGTGTCACCGTTCTTCAGCGGCATGTCCTTGTAGAGAACATCCGCATTGGAACCCAGTGCGGCATAGGTTTCGCCGTCATCCTCCAGCAGATCGAAGGTCACATGGGTTTCGGGGAGACTTTCGTCCTCTACATACCGGTCGGAATCCTCTACTGTGAGGCGGATTTCACGGGCGTATACCTCCTGGGTGCCATCCAGTACAGCAACAATGTAGTTGCTCAAAACCGGGTAGTTGGCTTCTGTCAGGCCGGTGTAGGTCAGCTTGTACATACCAACTGGCGTCGTTTCATCAACGATCAGATCGGGAGCGCCGAGAATGGAGAAATTGCTCTTGCCATAGTCAGCAGTGAGGGTATCCGCACCCTTCAGTCCGTCCAGTTTCAGCCAGCAGCCTTCCGTGGCGGCGGTATTTGCCTTGTAGGGTACAGTGTCATGCCAGGGCTTTCCTGCTTCGCCGTAATCCACCGGCTGGCCGTACATGGTGCGGCTGCTGCCTACCTGAGCAGTGAGCGATGCGCGGTAGATCGCGCCGGAATAGATCTCCTGAGCAATGTAGTAGTTGCCGCTGGGGTCGTTTACCAGGCTGATGGGGTCGGTTCGGGTGATGGTGTTTTCCTTCAGCTTCAGGAACCGATCCGGCAAGGTGTGGCCATTTTCGTCTAAGGTTTCACCAGCGTTTGCGGTAGCGTAAGTACCGGCATAGGTCTTCTTATCCACCCAAACGGCATCGCCGTCTACAATGTTATCGATCAGAATGTCACCAATGGTGGCGGCAGTAGTCGCATCGTAGGCTTTGATGTTCCGGGCATTGTTCGGATCGTCCAGGTAACGACTGTGTACAGTCAGCGGGCGGGCCGTAATACTGCCGGTGTAATCCTCGTTGCCAATGTAGTAGTTGGAGTAAGGATTGCTGGACAAAGAAAGAGGACTGGTGCGCCGGATGGAGTAGCTGCCCCGGTCAACCACACCTACGCTGCCGTTGGTGTAATAACCGGTAGCATTGGTGGTGGAGAGGGTCACGGTGTCGCCGCTCACTACGCCGCTGGTGGCTGTCAGCCCCTCGAACTGGATGTTGTTGATGGTTGCATCGCTGGTCTTGTCGTACACCTTGTTGTTGTCATGGCTGTACAGGTTGACCGGACGCTTTTTGACAATCAGTGTGCCTTCCAGATCGCCGGTCAGGTAGTAACCGGCGTTGATGCCCGCCTGAGTCAGACTCAGCTTTACCGTGTAGGTGCCCGCATTGATTACGCCACTGCCGCTGCTTGCAGATGCGGCGATGGTGCGCTGCGGGTAAGCTGCGCTGGGGGTAGCGCAGGTAATTGTAGCCTGAACATACTGGGCGGGATTACTGATGGTATCACTGTTTACGGTGATGACCGGCATAAGCTCGGTCTTGTCGTACAGCTTGGAGCCGTCCAGAACAGTGGCGTTAATCTCCACCTTGCCCTGATAGCTCACTTGGGTGCCGATTCGGTCGCTGTCCGATACGCTGTGATTTGTCGGACGCAGGCTATTGTGAGTTTCGTCGCCCCATTCAACCACAAAGCCGTCGCATTCGTGGGCGCGTGCCACATTGCCCCAACCGCCAAGCTCCTGATTATAATGTACTGCCTGGTTATCTCCACTGGGCTCTCCAGGAGCCCATTTTTCATAACCCCATTGTAGTTTTCCATCCTTGAAAAACGGTGTGGAGGTCTCAGATTCAGGCCCGTCGATCCAGTACCATTCGGAAGATTTATCGTTATAACGATAAGCGCCGATATATCCGTATGAGCCGTCCAAAAGGTCTTCCAGCATTTTTTGTTCTTCAGCACTGGTGATATGAGCCAGATAGCCATAGGTGTCCAATGGCGCACAATACATGCTGGTTGCCTTACTGCGAGCCTGATACCAGGTCACAAAGGCACCGGTGCCATTGTTGTACTTGCTCACATAGGAGTAGAAATGACCGGTCGTGCCGTTGTAGATCATATTGGCATTCCAAAGATCTTCATCGGCATACCAGAACACTTCCGTGCCCCCCTGAACACCGGCGGCGCTGATGCTCATGGGATCATATACAGTGAAGGTAACAGAACGAAGAAAATCCTGCCACTGATCGGTCGATACGGTGTTTACATTATTGGCCTTGAACGTCCAGGCATATTGATTGCCGCTAACGTTAATGCCGTAAGCAGATGCCTTACCGCCGTCATAGGAGATTGAATCCCGCCGGTCAAAATTCTCCGAAGAGAACTGCACCAGAACGGTGTTGACATGCTTGGGTTCAATCAATTGCAGTTCCGGGTAGCTCCAGGTGGAGGCTTCCCGCCCGCTGGTCGCGCTGGACATGCCTTTATAGTCAGTCACAGTCTGACCGTTGATGATGTTTTTCTTGCCGTAGGTGTTTACACCATTGTGGTGGAGTACGATGTCATAGTCCAGCACCAGACCGCCGTTGATGCTCTTACCGGTTCTTTCTTTTGTTCCGCTGGAGGTACTGTATGTACCAGTACCATAGCAGCGGAAGAAATACTTGGTTACGGTCGAAGTGTCGTACATACTGGCAACAGGGTTGGTGATGGTCAGCACACTCTTGATTGCTGCCCATCCCGCATACTTGCTGTTGTAGTACGGGCTGCCTGTACTCAGGACACCAAGATTTGTGTTGGTTACGCTGGTTCGTACTCGGCCATCAATAGAGGATGCCACACCCTGATCCCAGGTGCGGTACTGATTATCCAGCATGGTGGAGTATTCCCAGCGAGGGGTCACGTTCATCGCGGTGGGCCGGTAGTAGAGGATTGCCGTATAGGTGGCAGTGGCATAGGCCACATCCGAACCCTGGGTGATCATCAGCTTCTGGCCGTATACATCCGGGGTGAGATCGTCCTGGTGATCCCGGCTGCCTGCCTCGTCGGCTGCTTTTCGCAGTTCTACAACCAGGTTGGCGGGATTAACGATCAGGCGGCCCTCGCGGTCGGCAACATTGTTGCCGGTGGTCGCTTCGCCAAACTGGGAAACATCGGTGTCCCACTTGTACTCCGTATTATTTGCTGCGGTCGAGTACCAGTCATAGCGGGTGCCGCTGGGGCTGGTGTACTGCCAATGTGCTCGGAACTGGTAGCCGCTCATGGTCACATCGCAGCTCTTGATCGTCAGCGTGGTAGTAGTGCGCTGCGCGGTAACACCGCTCAGGCCATACCGGCTTGCAATGCTGTTGTATACCGGCAATGTGGTGCTGCTACTCTGTACGGTGGGAGAGCCGTTGTCAAGAAATTCGCCGCTTTCCGCAACCGAGTACCATGCGCCGCTGCCTTTGGAAAATTCCCAGGAAACAGTGAGGCCGTCTGCCGTCCCCTTCCAGTAGTCCGCAGTGGCGGTGAAGGTGGCATTCTCGCCCTCCCAGACAGTGCGGTTGTACGCCTGGGTCAGCTTCATGGGCCAGGGCTTTACAGTCAGCTGACCGGAGTAGCCGTTGGTCGCCACGGAGTAGGTGTCGGCGGTCTTGCCCTGCCACTTGAATACGGCGCGGAAGTGCCAGCCGTTCCATGTGGTTTTGCAGTCCCGCAGCTCCAGTTCCACGGCGGTGTAGGATTCATCGCCCTGGCTGGCGAAGCTCGGGGTGCTTGCGGTGTATTTGCCGTTCAGCTCGGCAACATCCTGGATGTTTTCCCATTTGCCGCCGCCGCTGCGCTGCACCTGCCACTGCACATCGGTCACAGCACTTGTCCAGTAGACACGGCCTTCCAGCAGCTTCGCGCCGAAGCTCTCATAAGTGGTGACATCCTTCACCGGCGATGCGCTGAAGGAAAGCAGTTGCAGAGGGATCGTTTCGGTGCTTTCCCAGAAAGTGGTGGAAACCTTAACGATGATCGGGCCGTAGTCGGTGATCTCTTTGCCTGCCGGATCGTACACGCGCACTTTCAGGTTGCCGCCCGTGCCGTCATATACACAGGGCAAGTTCGAGATCACATACTTGTTATCGGAGTTGACGGAGCAGGTGTATTGCTCACCGCTCTTCATGTACTTGGGGTTGTCACTGCCCAGCACCTTGACCGTATAACCGGCGTAAGAGGTGCTGGTGCCGAACAGGTCGTTCAGGTCGCCCACTACACGGGCCACACCGGTGGTGCGGTTCATGTTTTTGTCGAAGACGGTTTCAACACCCCTGCTCTTATCGGTGCCCAGGTTCCAGTCGCTGCCGCTGGTGTCAAACACGCTGGCAGCTCCATTCAGATCGACCTTGTACACATCCGCGTTCCAGTGGCCGGTAAAGTTCTTGATGGGTGTCCAATTGGCGGGCAGGGTGATGTCCTCGACCAGCATATAGCAGCCGTCCAGAGGATACCAGTAACTGCCGCCATTCTGGAGTGCGGTCAGCACTTCGTTCGCGTTGGCGCTGCTGATGCGCCGGACAAAGTGAGAGTTCTCCTGTCCACCCTGATTGGCGGCACATATCTCGCACTGTTTACGCTGCGAGATATACATAACGCTGTTCGCAAACAGGCGGGATTCGCCCGCAGTTGCAGAGTTCGTCGGCAGATGGCCGATCTGGTTCATCAGGAAGTTGCTGATACCCGACAGGTAAAAGTTGTTAGTGCCGGTTTTGCCGCCGATTGTCCAGGTGTAGGGATCTTCATAATACCCATACTCCGCTGCGCCCTTATTGGTGCCGCTGTAATCCACCCAGATGGTGCCGAAGGCAGCCTGCTGGTTGGTGTGCGTCCAGGCGGCGGAGAAGGTTTGCCCAACAGAAAAAGAATAGGGGAAATTGGTGGGGGTACGGTACTTCACATTGGCCGCTGCAGTGGCTGCATCCCAGCCGGTTTGCAGGATGTGCAGCTCTTCCGTGCCGTACTGGATGTTTTTGCCGTACTGCCCATGACTGCCGCCGGTGGAAAGAATCAGGCTGGGGGCATCGCTGGCAAGCACAGAACCGGAGTTTACGTTGCCGCCGTTGGCACCCATCAGCTCGTTCATGTACCAGTGGCCGGTGTTGGGCACCCAGCTGTTCAGGGCGTAATACCGGGTGGTGGTGTCGGCAGGGTCGATGCTGGATTCATCCAGATCGGTGCCGAAGGCATCATAATAAGCGCCTGCATAAGCGTACAGGGTATCGTGGCCCACCATCAGGCCATAGCCCTGGGCGATGTAGTTCTTCAGCTCCCAGTAAGCCTTGCCGGAAATATCCGGCTCCTGGTCAGTGCAAACGCCCCAGGCAAAGCTGTCCATGCGATAGTTGCCTTCCGCGTCTACCAGGTAGCGGGCGGGATCGCGGTTGAAGTTTTCGCAGTTGACGGTATAAATCTGGATATGGATGTTTTCATCCGTGGAGTTACTGAGCCAGCCGTTTGAAGAAACAGCTCCAAGGTAGCCTTTATAGATGGAGCCGGTGTCCGGAACGAAAGCATTCAGCATGGTGATTGCTTTCTTGTACTTGGTGCCGGAGGCGGATTCCACATAATGGCCGTCATCGTCTATGGTCAGGTTGGTATAGGCCGGGATGTCAATGGCAGTACCGGTGGAAGTCCACTTCTGGCCATTTTCCACAGGCCGGAAATAAACCGTCTTGCCGTACCACTCAGAAAGAATTTCCAGCTTGTTCCCATCGGTCAGGTCGAAGCCATTATAGTAACGAACATCTCCGGTGGGGAAACCATTTGCGTCTAAAACATTGGCATAGTTGTTAGACGCAAAACCATTGTTACCAATCTTAGTCCAATATAGGTCGGCTTTTCCCTTGGTGATTTTTCCGTCGTTCAGCCAGCCGGTTACACGGTCGTAGGTGTCCTTGGTGATGTATTCATAGCCATTGGTCAGGCCGGTGATCCACTGGGCATCGCTGGAGAGCTTCGGATCACCTGCTGCGCTGGCCGCAAGCGGTGCAATCCTAAAATCCACCTCATCCATAACGGGGGCAGCGATCTTCATGGTTGCCGAATACAGCACCTGCTCTTCTGCTTTTTCTTCCTCGGTCAGGGTAATGCCCTGCTCTTCCAGCAGCCTCGCGCAAAATTCCTTGTATTCGTCATCCAGAATCGTGACCACGCACCGGTAGCTGGTGTCGTAATCTTCTTCGGTTACGGTCAGATCATAGGTAGAGGCGGTCGCGCCATCAATATCCTGCCATGTGGTCGGTTCCGGCTGCGAAGCCTCTACCGCATCGCCAAATGTCCACTCGCCGTCCTGGAGTGTGCCGATGTGACGCTCTTCGTCCTTGTCAGCATACAGGACAATTCCATCTTCACTCGTTTCGGCAGTAATTACGAAGCCGTCCAGAGCGTAGTTGGGGGTCTTCCAGGCGATGCGCACATTGCTGCTGTCCGCCTCGATCTTGTCCAGCGCGGCGACGATGGCGAAATACAGCTCCATGCCCTGCCAGGTGGCATCCGGGTTTTCAGCCAGGGTTTCCGACTCGCTCTTGTCCTCCAGAGGCCAGGAGTACCAGGTGGGTTCGTCTTCAGCGTAATCGGCCAGAGCAGTGTCAAACGCTTCCGGCTTGCCGGTGTACATCTTCTGCCACTGATATGCGACTTCCACATCCTCCCGGTTCAGTTCCACGGTCAGGGCAAGTTCGTCCCCCACGCTGGCTTCCTGCAAGTCGCTCTCCGGAGCAATGAGTTCCAGAGGTGCGGGAGTTGCCGTAGGCTCAGGGGTAGCGGAAGGTTCAGGAGTTGCCGAAGCCTCCGGCGTTGCCGTAGGAGCAGGAGAAGGTTCCGGGGTTGCGGAAGACTCCGGGGTGGGAGACCCTTCCGGCACTGCGGATTCCTCCGGAGTGGCAGAGCCTTCCGGCCTCTCGGATTCTTCTGGCGCTGCGGTTGGAGCAGGAGTATCTTCCGGTGTTGCCGAAGTCTCCGGCGATGTCGTGGGAGCGGCAGACGCTTCCGGCGCGGCAGACGGTTCCGGTATTGCCGAAGATTCCGGCGCGGATGTGGCTTCGGGGGTTCCGGTGGAAATGCCTCCGCCGTCTGTTACAATGCTGCTTACATCATCCGCATAGACTACCGGCCCAAATGTAGGGGCCAGTGTACTGAGCAGCATTGCAACAGCCAGAACACCCGTTGCAATCCGCCGGGTGATTGTTCTTTTGTGTTGCATATTTTCCTCCATTCGGTATGCTTATTGAGAAAGTGTGCTTAAATCAATGGCAGCACCGCCTTTCAATTTCAAAATGTATATATAAAAAAGCACCCTCCCAGTGTGGAAGAGTGCTTTGGATAATATGTGGAAAATTAAAAATCATCGGGTAAGGGCTGATCGGGAGTAGCATTTTCATCAGGACTATCGAACACACCGCCGCCCTCAATAATAGTATCATTGTCTGCGTCTACATAGCCGCCAGAGACCGGGGGAGGTACGGGGGTCGGGTCGGGGGCAGGTGCAGGCTGTTCCGGTGCGGGAGTGGTGCCGCCACTGGAGCCACCGGCAGAAGGCGCACCGCCGGTAGAACCACTGCTGGAACCGCCGGTAACGGGAGAAGTGGAGTTGCCAGTAGCCGCAGAACTGGGAGCTGCGGTGGAGCCGCCAGCAGGGGCAGCAGCCTTGTTGTTGACGGTAAGACTGTATTCAGCGGTCAGACCATTGTAGGTCGCGGTGATAGTGGCTTTGCCTGCCTTTTTGGCAGTTGCCTTGCCTTCGCTGTCCACAGCTGCCACATCCTCGTCGCTGCTGGTAAAAGTGACCTGGCTCATGTCGGGGGCTGCTGCTTCGCTGGGGGTGGTGTACAGCTTCAGAGTGGTAGAGCCGCCCACGGTCAGGCTGCCGCTGGCCTTGCCGAACTTAATGCCGTCCGGCGCGGTGGTTACGGTCACTTTGCAGCTGGCGGTGTATTCGCCCAGGGTGGCGGTGATTTCCGCTTCGCCGTCGGCTACGGCGGTCACAGTGCCGTCTTCGGCCACAGTCGCCACAGCTTCGTTGCTGCTGGTGTAGGCAACACCGTCCACCGGCTCGGTGCTTTCCGCAGGCACCGGCGCGGCGGTCAGCCTGGCGCTTTCCGTGCCGTTGATGGCAAGGGCCAGGGTTTCCTGATCCAGGGCAATGCCGGTAAGCGGCACGGTAACGGTCACTTTACAGGTGTCGCTCAGGGTGCCGTCCGCACTGGTAACGGTGATGATGGCTTCGCCGCCCTGAGCAGCGGTCAGGGTGCCGTCTTCAGCAACGGTCACTGCCGGGCTATCGCTGGTGAGCTTTACACCGGCCTCGCTCTGTGCGGCAGCCTTTTTCTCGTCGCTGGCGTTCTCGTTTTTGTAGGTATAGTTCACAGCCAGGTCAACGGGCTGGCCGACTTGGGCGGTCATGGATTCCGGTATATCGATGCCGGTAACGGTGGTGCTGCATCCGGTCAGCATCATAACTGCGGCCATGGCAGCGGACACGATAAGGATTCGTTTCATGGTTCATTCCTCCTGTTGTTTTCTGATTTCAGTATATCATGGGTTTTCTGTTTGATTAAGATTTTTGTGGAATTTTTTTGTTGCAGCCGCAGGTACGACCGATGGTCGTACCTGACAAAGCCGCCTGTAATGCGGTTCTATGGACTTACGAAACAAAGAAAAAAGACCGGGAGTACCGGCCTTTTTCTGCACTTGAATTTTTTGAGGATACCGGATATAATACCAGTAGAAGGTGGTGCTGCCCGGCGACGGGTTAGTCCCTTGTTTGATTAACGGAATGACCGCAGCTTTGTCAGGGCTTGGCGGTCATTTCCGTTTTTTATCATGTGTGACAGTCCAAACAATCTGAAAGGTCACAAAGACGGTTCCGCCCACAAGGGCAAAAAGGCCAAGGACATCTTGCAGTGTCATGGAAGTATCACCCCCTCTGCCGGAAAGCAGCGGGGAAAAAACGGAGTTTTCGCCCCGCCGCCGCTGCAATGCGCAGCGTGCATCGGGACTAACCGCCTGCCGTATCCGGCAGCACCACCTCGATTATTTTATCAGATATTGCAGCTTCTGGCAACTAATTGCCGGAGGCTGTTTTTATTTGGGTACGACCGATGGTCGTACCCGACAAATCCGCCTG
>JACXXQ010000092.1_pt1 | contig 65559 bp, 44 predicted proteins | sample 8621361 | NCBI WGS metagenome assembly JACXXQ01 (sample SAMN15503820, study PRJNA645414) | gut metagenome | isolation source: feces | host: Bos taurus | place: USA | collected 2016 | reverse complement strand
ATTGACTATAAAGAAGTAGTACAAACACGCTCTTGAGTTCTCAAACCACCACCACACCAGCAAGACAGGAAACCAACCAGAAGAAGGAACCCGCCACGCTGAGCGGCAACAGATGAATAACCTACACGCAACCACGCCACAACGCAAATCAAAGCGCACAAGAACCCAAGGAATCGGCATAACAGCGCGGTTCCTTCGGCGTGTCGCACAGAGCCCAATTTGCTCTGATAGGGCTAGCGTAACCCCTCGAATGTTTCCGGAAAACATCGAATCCATTATTCGGCTGGCGTGTCGCACGAGTTTTCGGACTGTCAGCTCCATGTTCATCGTTCGGCAACCACACCACCGGCGCACAATCAATGCATGGCAACAACGCTCCATCATCGGATTTCGTTCATGAATCACGGGTATACCTGTAGTTATGACCAAGAAGATTGCTGTATTAACCGGGGCGGGCATTTCCACGTCCGCTGGCATCCCTGATTTCCGCGGTCCAGACGGTGTGTGGACCAAGCATCCTGACCAAATGAGCGTTTACGACATCGATCTGTTTCTGCGTAACAAAGAAGACCGTGAGTACTCCTGGCGCTGGCAGAAGGAATCACCAGTATGGAACGCACAGCCCGGCACCGCGCATAAGGCGCTGGTCAAGCTGGAACAAGCCGGCATGCTGACGCTGCTGGCCACGCAGAACTTCGATGCGCTGCATGAGAAGGCCGGCAACAGCGACAGCGTCATCGTGAACCTGCACGGCACCATCGGCACCTCGCATTGCATGAAGTGCCATCAGGAATATGCCACGGCGAACATCATGGCCCGTTTGGATGAAGAACCCGATCCACATTGCCATCGCAAACTGAAGTATCGCGGCGATATGCCATGCAATGGCATTATCAAAACTGATGTGGTGTATTTCGGTGAGGCACTGCCGGACGGAGCGATGGAGAAGTCGTACAGCTTGGCCACCAAAGCCGACGAACTATGGGTAATCGGATCGACCCTTGAGGTGTACCCGGCAGCGAGCATTGTGCCGGTGGCCGCGCAGGCGGGCGTGCCCATCACCATCATGAATATGGGTCACACGCAATATGACCATCTTGCGAGCCGCTTGATTCATGAGGATATCGCCGTCGCGCTGCCGAAGTTGGTGGACGAGACGATTGCGGAGAACAAGTAGTCCTCAGCATAACGAAAGCGCCGGTGGGTGGTTAAGCAACTGATGATTGTTGGTTAACCACCCACCGGCGCTTTCGCGCCACCTCCCGCTAGCGGGAGGTATTGGAGCACACTTCTGCGCGGCCTCCCGCCAGCGGTATTGGAATCAGTAGATGCGCTTGGGCTGGAATCCAGCTTCCCTGAGTGCCACGAGGATGCGGTCGATGTGCTCGGGGCCGTTGGTCTCGACCGTGACGCCGAGAGACACCGCGTTGGTGTAGTGGCCGGATGCCTTGAACTGGTCGTGGTCAAGCTGAATGACGTTGGCGCGCTGCTCGGCAAGCAGGGTGGCCACCTTGACGAGCTGGCCCGGAGTATCCGGCAGCTCGACCTCGAAGTTCATGATGCGACCGCGGGCGATCATACCTTTCTGAATCACCGCACCCATGGTCACGGTGTCGATATTGCCGCCGGACATAATCGGCACCACCACGTGCGGGCCGGTGGCGGCGGCGAACTTGCGCGAACGCAGGTTCAGGTGTTCCAGCGCGGCCAGCGAAACGGCGCCGGCCGCCTCGACCACCAGCTTGTGCTTCTCGAGCATGAGCAGAATCATTTCGTTGATGTCGCGCTCGGTGACGGTGACCAGATCGTCCAGGAACTCGTTGATCAGAGCGAAGGGCAGGTCGCCGGGGTGCTTGACTGCAACACCTTCGGCGGAGGTAACCACATGGTCAGCCGGAGACACACGACCCGCGGCCAGCGAGTCCTTCCAGGCCGGGGAGCCCTCCGGAATCGCACCGATTACGCGCACTTCAGGCTTGAACGTCTTGATGGCGAGCGCCACGCCGGCACCCAGGCCACCACCACCGAGCGGCACGACCACGTCAGTGACGTTCGGCACGTCTTCGAGGATCTCCAGACCGATGGTGCCTTGGCCGCAGATGACTTCGTAATCGTCGAACGGCGGCACGTAAATCATGCCTTCCTTGTCGGCGAGCTCAGCAGCGTGGGCGGCGGATTCGTCGAACACATCGCCGTACAGCACCACATCGGCGCCGTAGGCCTTGGTGGCATCGACCTTCAGCGGCGGGGTGATCTGCGGCATGCAGATGGTGGCCTTCGCACCACGCTCACGGGCCGCATAGGCCACGCCCTGGGCATGGTTGCCTGCGGATGCGGTGACGATGCCACGGGCGATCTGCTCTTCGGTGAGCGATGCGATCTTGTTGTACGCGCCGCGAATCTTGAAGGAACCGGTGACCTGCAGGTTTTCCGGCTTCAGGAGAATCTCATGACCGGTCATCTCGCTCAATACCGGCGAAGGGATAATTTCCGTATGACGGGCAGTCCCTTTGAGACGTTTGGCGGCCAGCTTCAGTTCGGCTGCATGATCACGCTGCAGCGCCTTCAAAACATCCTTTTGTTCCATAGCTTTCCATTGTAAGCACCACAATGCCGAGAGACACCGGCTATCTCGCTTCACAGAGGTACATTCGGCCTCTTGCAGACAGCTATCTGCTTTTCACAGGGGTACCGAGCATCGAAAACCCCGAGTATAAGCCTTGATTTTTCAACGCTTATACTCGGGGTTTTGACGTTACGGTACCTCTTTCAAGGCGGATAGCATTTCGCAATAGCCCTGAAGTATCTCTGTGAACGGAGAAAGGTACTCAATCCGCTACAATCGCTCCAATCGCTACAGCTGAATGACGGCGGCCTCCCAAGGATCGAGCTCACGGTTGGCGAGGGAGACCACGGCGTGCAGGGCATCATACGTGCTGATTACCACGTTCGACTCGGTGATTCCGGCGGCGGCCAGTTCGGCGGTTTCGCGCGGTAGATCAACGGTTCGGCCGGACATGTTGACCACGACCAGCAGCTTCTCATCGCCGAGGGTGCGGGTGAAGGCGTAGACATGCGCGTCATCCGCATCGAGCAGATGCCAGTCGCCGCCCGCCACGACAGGCATGTCGTGGCGCAGCGCGATGAGCTGCTTGTAGAAGGCATACACCGAATCCGGATCGTCGAATTCGCCGGCCGCGTTGATCGCCGCATGGTTGGGATTGACGGAGATCCATGGCTCCTTAGCGGCATCCGGCGCAGTGAAACCGGCATAGACAGAGCCGTCCCATTGCATCGGGGTACGCGAATTATCACGACCGCGCGCGGCGATACCCGCCAACATCGATTCGGGCGACTGCACTTTGGCTTCCTCAACCCTTTGACGGTAAGCGTTCAGGGACTCGAGGTCACGGTACTGGTCTAGGCGCGTGAAGTGGGCGTCGGTCATGCCTAGCTCTTCGCCCTGATATATGTACGGGGTGCCGCGATGCATGTGCAGCATCAGGCCAAGTGCCTTGGCCGAACGCACACGAGATTCCTCCGAGGAGTCATCACCCCAACGAGAAACGACGCGAGGCTGGTCGTGGTTACCAGTAAACAGGCTTGCCCAGCCTGCATTCTTCACGGCCGCTTGATAACCGGCCATAATGCTCTTGAGCTTCGGCAGGTCAAGTGGCAGTGGCTTCCATTTGACGCCTTCGCAGTCAAAATCAACGTGCTCGAATAGGAAGAGCATGTCCAGCTCGCCGTTGGCGGGGTCGGTGATGTATTCGTTGCGCTGTGCGGTAACGCCGGGAGCCTCGCCCACGGTGAGGAAGCCCTCACGGCCTTCGAACACTTCACGGCGCATTTCGGCCAGGAATTCGTCTTGGCGAGGGCCGTCCGCGCAGAACGGATTCGGGTTGGAATAGCCTTCCTCACCCACGGGCAGATCGTCCAGCTCGGAACCGTACTCGCCGGGCAGCTTGCCAGACAGGTCCGTGCGCTTGGAAATCAGCGTAATCACATCCATGCGGAAGCCGTCAACGCCGCGGTCAAGCCACCAGTTCATCATGTCGTATACCGCGCGGCGCACAGCCGGATTTTCCCAGTTGAGGTCCGGCTGCTTCTTCGAGAACTGATGCAGGTAGTATTCGCCACGCTCAGGGCAATACTCCCATGCAGAACCGCCAAAGTAGGAGCCCCACTGGTTGGGCTCGGCACCGGGCTCGCCGGCAGTGGTGCCGGGACGGGCGGGACGCCACCAATACCAGTCGGCGTGCTCATCATCCTTGTTTTTGGACGCTTCAAACCAGGCGTGTTCATCGGAAGTGTGATTGACAACAAGATCCATCACGATCTTGAGCCCGCGCTTGTGGGCCTCGGCCAGCAGCTCATCCATGTCGTCGAGTGTGCCGAACAGAGGATCAATGTCCTGATAGTCGGAAATATCGTAGCCATTGTCGTCTTGCGGAGACTTGTATACCGGGGATAGCCACAGCACATCCACGCCGAGGTCGGCCAGATAGTCGAGCCGTGACGTAATGCCCTTGAGATCGCCGAGGCCGTCGCCGTTGGTGTCTTGGAAGGAACGCGGGTAAATCTGGTAAACGACCGCATTGGACCACCACGGATTTGGGGTGGCACCGTTGGTGCGGATGGAATCTGGAATTACTGTGCGTTGTGAAGTGGTCATCGTTGGCTCCTCCATTATTTATGGTCTACATTGCCTGTTGCTCATAGTCTAAAAAGCGCTGAATTACATTTCCATTGAGGAACTGCGTTGGTGTGCCGGAAACAAAAACTGCAAAGAGCCGGAAGGCACTGCTACGGCTCAATTCTCATAAGCTGCACATGCTATTTAGCAACATATGGGCCCTTTCGCTGTTTGTGGTGGGTGACTGTGCCGTGGGGTGATGTTGGTCGGGTAGGTTGGAGGCATGGATGCCTCTCACCTGTTCACCGCCGCGCTTCGGCTGCGGTCGCCTTGGAGGGTCGGGTCTGCGGACTTCCGTGACGCCGACGGCGACGGGCGGGAGCCGCACATCACGATCGGCTTCGAGCCCGGCAGAGGGTTCATGCTCCTGTTCGAGGCATGGGTGTGGCTATATCGCCTGTGCTCGTGGATGATGCACTCGAGGCTCGAACCTATGAAGGAGCTCGCCCGCTTGTTCCGCCGCCACTTCGCCACCATAATCTACCTGACCTGCGGCAGCTCACATATTAACGGTTCTTCTGATTGCGACGCGCAAGAGCAACTTCGGGCGCGCTTGGATTGCCTGCTTGAACCCACTGGTGCGGGGATAGATGATTTAGTTGACACGCCTGCGGGAATCTGGTGGGGATTTCGCTGGCACACCGGATTTCAAGCAAACCCCGCCTCGGGAACCGCTCCGGACTTCGGCGTTGGCCCGGTTCGTATGTCAATCGATTGCCGTCTGAACCGGGACAGAATCCGCTGTCCCGGTTCGCGATTTTTGTCCTTTTTTACAAACAGGGACAAGCCAATCTCCGCAGTTCATATGCTCCGTAATACAAAATCGGCGGAATAGAGCCGATCCCGGAATCAACATGTTGTCCCGGTTTTCACATAAAACGATTGACATTCATACCGGGACAATGAAAATTGTCCCGGTTCGTGAAAATCGCCCGAAACCGCGAACCGGGACAGCGGATTCTGTCCCGGTTCGCGCGTCAAACGGTTGATATGTGGACCGGGACAAGCCAGTGGCACGGCGACACAGCAGATGCGCTCAATTGCACCGTAAGCCGTACGGTTTCGTCACTTTTTCATTCGCACAACGAGCAAAACCACATGACCTTTGTGCGCCACCGCCACATCAACCGACCGTCGCCTTTATTGTGGCGGTTTCCAGTATGGCAACAGGACAGAAAAGCCTCCTCCGGTGAGAGCCGGAGGAGGCTTGGGTGGAAGCGGACCTTTACTTCACAGAGTCCTGCAATTCAGGACTGGCCTACGGCCAGACCCAACATGACCTCGCGAGTACGCGACCTATCCGGCCGCCCGGGCCGGGAAACAGCCCACGGGGCTGTTTCCTTAATCGGCTCGTCTCGCTCGACGCGGTGAAGTAAAGCAGCGCCTGCGCTGTTTTACTTGACCGCTCCCCTCATCACACCACCGACGACCCACTTTTGGGCGAAGATGTAGACGATGAGGATCGGGGCCATGGCCATCAGGTAGCTGGAGAAGGCCATCGGGTAGTTGGTGGCGAACTGCGAGCTGAAGACGTACTGGGCGAGCGGGATGGTCTGGTTCGACTGGTCGGTCAGGATGATCAACGGCAGGAGGAAGTCGTTCCAGGCCCACAGTGCGGTCAGGATGGCGATGGTGGCGTTAATCGGGCTCATCAGCGGGAAGATGATGGTCCAGAAAATGCGCCACGTGGATGCGCCATCGATTCGGGCCGCCTCTTCCAGCGAAACCGGAATCGAACGGATGAAGCCAGTGGCGATGAACAGGTTCGTGCCCAGGCCGAGCACCGTGTACAGGATGATCAGGCCGACCTGGTTGTCCAGGTGCAGGGAGCCCATCTGCTTCGCAATCGGCAGCATGACGACCGGGAACGGCACGAACATGGCGGCGATGAAGAAGTAGTACAGGAAGCGGAAGAAGCGCTTATCCATGTTGCGGGCCACAGCGTAGGCCACGAAGGTGTTGGTCAGCAAGGTGAGCACCACGGCGGCCACCGTGATGATCGCGGAGTTGAGCGCGGCCTTCGGGTAGTTGACCTTGGCGGAGGCGTCGGCGAAGTTGTGCCACTGCCACGAGGTGGGCAGGGCGAAGGTGCCGGCTTCGGCCGGAGTCTTCAGCGCGGTGACGATGGTGAAGTAGAGCGGGATCAGAATGGTCAGGCTCAGCACGGCCACGGCGGCGGTCAGCCACCAGTTGATCTTGTGGTCCCTGCGGAACTTGGCGGGCTTGCCGGACTTGGACGGGGTAACTGTTGCAGTAGTCATTTCTTATCCTCCCCTAAATCAGATCTGTTCCTGGCTGCGGGAGATGCGCAGCTGTACGAAGGCGATGATCGCCAGCACGATGAAGAAGAGCACGGCGTTTGCGGTCTGGTAGGCGTACTCGCCACCGGTCAGGCCACCCTTCCAAATGAGGTAGGTGACGGTTTCGGTGGCGGAGTTCGGGCCGCCATCGGTCAAGGCGACGACCTGATCGAAGGTGCCGAGCGCGTTCTTCATGGACAGCACGAGGTTGATGGTGAAGAACGGTCCGATCAGCGGGAAGGTGATCTTCCAGAACTTCTGCCAGGGATTGACGCCGTCGATGGCGGCGGCCTCGTAGATTTCGTCGTCGATGGTCTGCAGACCAGCGAGGTAGATGAGCACCGAGTAGGCGATGCCCTGCCAGACGGCGAGGAAGACGATTGGGATCCAGCTGAGTTGCTCATTGGTCAACAGCGAGGTGGACAGCCACTTGATGCCCAGCGCCTTGCCGAGCTCGGGCAGCGGGTTCATGAAGATGTACTTGAACACGTAGCCGATGACCAGCACGGAGAGGGTGTAGGGGATGAAGAAGACGGCTCGGAAGCCATTCTTGAAGGCGATCTTCGAGTTCAGTAGCACCGACAGGAACAGGGCGATCACATTAATCAGCACCGTGATGAGAATGGCGATGAGGAACGTGAACAGGTAGGCGTGGCCCACGCGGTTGTCTTGGAAGAGGGCGATGTAGTTCTTCAGGCCGATGAACTTGTAATCGCCGTAGCCCTGCGAGTTGGTGAAGGAATACTTTACGCCGTCAAGAAATGGCAGGTACAGGAAGAAGGCGAAAATGATAGCCGCCGGAACCACCATCCAGTAGTAGGCGGGGTCCACCTTGCGGGTGGAGAAGGCGGAGACCTTCTTCTTGGCCGGTTTCTTGGCAGCGGTCTTGGTTGCGGTTGCGTGTGACATGATGTTCTCCTCTCCTACCGATCACTCGAAGGTCCTGGCTTGGACCTTGTCCCATTCGGTCTGCATCTGGTTCAGGAAGCGGTCGGTGTTGCCGGAGGTCACCATGGTCTGCAGGTAGCCGCCGATGTTGATGGACGAAGGAATGTAGTGGTCGCAGAAGTCGGCCAGTCGGTTTTCCTCGAAGAACGGGCGCACGGTTTCCAGCGCATCGTTGCCGAAGTAGGTGTCCTTCAGCGGCGTGATGGCGGACTGGGCGTCGGCGTAGGCGTCAAGCTGATCCTTCTGCATGAGGAACTCGACGAGCTTCATCGCTTCCTTGGGGTGCTTGGTGTTCGCACCGATGGTGAGCATCACGTCGTCGCCGGCGGTGAGGATCTGCTCGCTGGCGTCATCGGTGGCCGGCATCTGGGCGAAACCAAGTTCGATATCGGGGTTGATCAGCAGGATCTGCGGGATGGCGTAGGTGCCGAGCGGGATGATCGCGGCCTTGCCTTGGGCGAAGTTCTGCGTGCCCTGCTGGTAGGTGACGCCGGTGTCCGCAGTGGAGTAGGTGAAGAGCTCGGATTCCTTCTCGACTGCGGTCTTCCACAGTTCCTGGAACGTGGTCTTGCCTTGCTTGAGCTCGGTGTACTTCGATTCGGGAACCAGCGTGCCGGCCAGGGAGGCGAGCGGTGCCTGGGTGGTCCAGGCGTCGGCCACGGAACCCTGCAGCGGGTTGATGCCGGCGTCCTTGAAGGTGTTGAGCATATCGGTGAACTCGCTCCAGGTGGTCGGCGGATTCTCCGGGTCAAGGCCAACCTTGCGGAACAGAGCCTTGTTGTAGATGTAGCCGGAGGCGTTACCCGCGAAGGGCAGGCCATACAGGCGCTTCTTGGAGGAATCGGTGGTCTGCACCAGATTCTTGGCGATCTGCACCATGCCGGGGTTGAGGGTGTCCACAATGGGTTCATCGGTGAAGTCGTAGAACACACCGGAGGCGGCGAAGTTGCCGAAGCTGATGTCGCCGTTGAAGGTGATCACGTCCGGCACACGATTCTTGACGAAACGGGTGCGCAGATCGGTCTGGGCGTTGGCGGAGTTGTTGATGTTGACCTTGATGGTCGGGTTCTGCTTCTCAAAGTCGGCGACCATGGACTTGAACTGGTCGGCGGCCTCGGACTTGAACTGGAAGAAATCCAGCGTGACGGTGCCTGCGGTGCTGGAGCCGCAGCCTGCCAGGCCGAACCCGACGGCGATCGCGCACATCACGGCGGCGGTGCGCACGGCCAGACGCTTCAGTCTAGGCGTTGCATGTGGGGAATCGGACAGCATAATTGTTGACTCCTTTATCTTTCTTTTCCTCCGGCTTCGGTGCCGGCGGTTCTTCCACTTTCCAAGGTAACGGTTCGGCCATTTCATTCCCAGCGCCAGCGAGCCCACTTGCGCAAGCAACAAAAAGCGCGGTATTTTGTGATTAACGCAATAAATACAGCGAAGGGGCTTGCATGTCTGATGTCAACGCGATTCCACAGTGGTTTTCCGGATCCGAGCATACGCATCGCGTGGCGGCGGCAATTGCCCAATACGGGCCGATAGCCCGCACTACGTTGGCACAGATGCTGGGACTGAGCCAAGGGGCCTTGTCCCGCATCACCAGCGATCTGATCTACGCCGGGGTGATCGAGGAGCTTCCGGCCGAGGCCGGCCCGTCAGGCAAGCTGCCCGAGCGATTCACGCCAAGGGAAAGTTCGGATCGTCGCGGACGCCCGCAGACTTCGCTGGTGTTGTGTTCGAACGCACGCACCTTCATTGGTGTCAAGGTTCATGGGATGTCGATTGTGGCCGCTGCGGTGAACGCGCATGGCGAGGTGGTGTCCGGCCGGCACGAGGTGCCGATCGGGGCGGATCAGTCGGCTGAGTATGTGGTGTCGGCCATCACGCGGCTGGTGCGCGAATGTTCCGCCGATATCGCCTCTTCCGGACTGCCCTCCCCCACTGCGGTGGGCGTTGCGGTAGGTGGGCATGTGGTCGACGATTCGATTGTGACGTTCGCGCCGTTCCTGCATTGGGACGGGGCCACGGACTTGGGGACGATGGTCACAGAGGCGACCGGCCTGCCGTGCGGGGTGTTCAATGATATCGATTCTCTGCTGGTGGATGCCTCCTGGTTCGGGCCGGGTGTCGGCGTGGATATGTTCGCCGTGGTGACCATCGGCGTGGGTGTTGGTTATTCGCTGGCCGTGAACGGCAAGCCAGTGCAGTACCCGGATAAGAGCTATGGTCTGGTGGGCCACGTGCTTATCGATCCGGAGGGGCCGCGCTGCACCAGCGGACATATCGGCTGTTCACAATGCTTGACTGACGATTCGATCGCCGAACAGTACTCTGCGATTGTGGGTCGCGCGGTCAGTTTTGAGGACTTTGCGCGCGATGCCAAGGGACGCGTGCCGCAGGCCACGCAGTTGGTGAACCGGACGTGTTTCCGGTTGGGTTCGCTGGTGGCTACGGTGGCGAACATCGCGATGCCCGGACATGTGATGATTGCCGGGGAGTCCGCGTTTTTGGCCAAGCTCGGCACCGATTCGCTGCGCGATGGCATTCGTTTCTACCGTCACAGCCAGACCCAGCCGGTCAAGTTCACGATTATGGACCACGACTGGCAGCTCTGGGCCAAAGCCGCCGCCAGCCGCGTAATCGTGAAGCATATTGGGTAGGCCGTTCTTGGCTCCCCTCAGAGAGGGAAGCCAAGAACGTTGCTTCGCCACAGTTACTCCGCCACGACCAGCAATTACGGACTTGCCTATCGGCAAGGCTCAATCCCACCTTCGCTCAGCTGTCGCTTCGCTCAGGCCGTGGCTACTGACAGCCTACTAGGCTGTCAGCTTAACGCCACAGCCTTGAGCAATACTGCCTGCTGGGGGTGGAGGGACGGGGGACGGATGCCGTAACGCTGCAGGGCTTCGCCGGTCAGGACTACGCCTTCCTCGTTCCACCAGCCGAGAGTGCTCTGGCCGTTGGTCAGACCGGTCAAATCCAAGCTCGGGTCGAGCGGGCTGACGCGGTAGGTGCGCTCGGGGTCAAGTCCGGGCAGGTGCACGGGCGCGGCCGGATAGGTCTGGCTGGTGGTCAGCTGGGTGAAGCGGTAGATGGCGGCGTCGCGGTTCGGCATCACCATGCCATCCAAGCGCACGGCCGGATCGTTGGAGTCGGCGTGCACGCAGGTGTCGATGGCGAACCAGTCGCGGTGCTTCTTGAATTCGGCCACCCACACGGCCAGCTTGGCGAGCGCCTCGTCCGGCTCCTTCAACAGGTTCCATTCGATGCCCATGTGGCCGAAGAACGCCATGGCCATGCGCAGTTCCTGGCTGGTGGCACGCTGGGTGGAGTGCGCGGGACTGGCACCCACGTGCTCGCCCATCATCGCCGGCGGCACCAGCAGCGAGGTGTAGCGCTGGATGTCCGCGCGCTCGACCGGGTCCACGCAGTCGGAGACCCAGATACGGTCAGCGTGCTCTAGGATGCCGAGGTCCACGCGGCCACCGCCGGAGGAGCAGCTTTCGATCTCAAGGCCCGGATGTGCGGTCTTGAGGCCCTTGAAGATGTTGTAGACGGCGAGGGTCTGCGCGTGCACGGCCGGGCGGCCGGAGCGGCGGGAACCGGGCTCGGTGACGAGCTTGTTGTGGTCCCACTTGATGTAGTCGATACCAAGCTCGCCGACAAGCTGGTCCATGCAGCCGTAGATGTAGTCGAACGCATCCGGATTGGTCAGATCGAGCACCTGCTGAGTGCGGCCCTGCAGCGGCAGTCGGCCGGTGGTGGGCGAAAGAATCCAATCGGGGTGGTTGCGGGCCACGTCGGAATCGGGGTTGACCATTTCCGGCTCGAACCACAAGCCGAATTCCATACCCTTGGCGTGCACGTAGTCGGCGAGCGCCTTCAGGGACTTCGGACCATCGGGCCAGACGTCCTGCGCAATCTGCCAGTCACCGAGGCCGGAGGTGTCGTCGCGGCGGGAGCCGAACCAGCCGTCGTCCACCACGAATCGTTCCACGCCGGAGTCGGCGGCCTTGTCGGCGAGCGCCTTCAGCGTATCGAAGTTGTGGTCGAAGTACACGGCTTCCCATGTGTTGAGGATCACCGGACGGCCGTGCGAGAACAGGCGCGGGTGCAGGGAGCGCACGTAGGAGTGGAAGCGGGCGGCGATCTCGTTGAGACCATCGCCATAGGAGCCGAACAGCCACGGGGTGTCGTAGGAGTTCTGGCCTTCGCCAGGGCCAGCGAGCGTCACTTCGCCGCCGAACAGGAGTTCGCCGCCGCCGATCACGCCGGTTGTGTAGGGCAGACGTTCGGCGGACAGCACGGAGTTGCCGCTCCAGCCCACGTGCACCGAATAGGCGTCGCCATGCTCGAAGCTGAAACCGGGCACGCCGGCGGTCAGGAGCAGGGATGCGTCGAAGTCAGGGCGGCCGGCGAGCTGCGGCTTTTCGAAACGGCCGACGGTCAGCGGCTGGCGCTGCGGACTGCGTTCACGTAGATGGTGACCGGTGGTGGTGAGGATTTCGCCGGCGGATTCGGGCAGCGGGAAGCCGAGCTCGATCTTGCCGATCTCGAGCGGGGCTCCGGCGTCTGCACCGAACAGGTTGGTTACGGTGGCCTTCTGACGGACCAGGCCGCCGGGGAGCAGTTCGAGGTGCCACTCGACTTCCACGCCCTGCTCCTCATCGCGCGCGGTGACTATGACGCCGGGCACGCGGACCGGACCGGTGGCACGGGCATGGCCGGCCACATCGGTGTAGCTTTCGCCGGACACGGCATCGAGGGTGGCTTCCAGCACGCCGCCGGCCTCGATATTGGTCACAGTGAACTTGGGGAAGAGCTCGACGCCGGCGCGGCGCAGCACCACGCGCTGCTCGCCGATCCAGCTTTCGGCCTGGGTGGGCAGGATAGACGGCCAGGCGGTGTCGTCGAGCGCGCCGGACACGCGCTGCGGCTTCAGGGCGTCATAGGCGGCCAGCAGGGTGTCGGGCTTGGCCAGCGGGCGGCCCCAGTGGACGATGTGCGGCAGGTCGCTGCCGGCAAACACCAGACCGATCGCCACATTGGCGGCGGGCTGGGTCAGGTAGACGGCGGTGAGTGCGGTGCCGTCAGCGGCGGCGCCGGTGAAAGTGGAGGTGTTCTCGGCCATATTGTCTCCTTCGACGTGTGTGGATTTGCATTGCACTACTGGTTTCGATGGTAGAAGAAATGGAATATGTTGCCTTGGTGCCGCGTGTTGGTTGCGTGAGGTAAGTAATGCGTCCGTGTCTATCGCCGCTGGGCGAAGAAATCAGTCAGGATGGACTGACACTCACCTTCCAGCACGCCGCCGTGCACTTCAGGACTATGGCCGATATGCGGATCGCGCGGAATATCCCAAATCGAACCGCATGCACCGAGCTTGGGATCCCAGGTACCGAACGCGATGGTGCCGATATGGGTCTGGATGCAGGCACCCGCGCACATCGGGCACGGCTCAAGTGTGACGGCCAGCGTGCAATCGGCGAGATTCCAAGCGCCCAAGGCTTGGGCCGCCTGACGCATGGCGATGATTTCGGCGTGGGCAAGCGGGTCGCCATCAGCCTCACGCGTGTTGTATCCGCGCCCGACAATCTGGCCGGCCGCATCCAGCACCACCGCACCAACCGGTACGTCACCAGCGGCTGCGGCCTGACCGGCCAGTTCCAGTGCACAGCGCATCGCCTCGTCATATTCCATACCAACGAGTGTATGCCTTTTTCTCATATCGTCTCATGATGTGCATAATCGGCCGCAATCTTAACGTTTTCTTCATGGTTCCCATATACTTTTGGTGGAGAAAAATTTAAGGGAGAAGGCGGCAACATGGCGGTATTTGAGCTCATCCTATGCATCATTGCGGCGGTGGTGGTGAGCTCGTTTGCCAGTCGCTTCGTGCCCAAAGTCTCCACGCCGCTGGTCCAGATTGTGCTGGGCGTGCTGGTTACGTATCTGCCGTTTTTCCCGGATGCAACGCTCGACCCGGAACTGTTCATGGTGCTGTTTATCGCGCCATTGCTGTATTTGGAAGCCCACGAAATCGATAAGTCGGCGTTGCTGAAAACGCTGGATCTGAGCCTATCGCTGGCTATCGGACTGGCTATCGTCACGATGGCGGCGGTCGGATTCACTTTGCATGCCGTCTGGCCGTCCATCACCTTAGCCTCAGCCTTAGCACTCGGCGCGGCACTCGGCCCGACCGATGCGGTGGCCGTCAGCTCCCTCGGTAAAGAAGCCTCGCTGACGCAGCGTCAGCGCAGCGTGCTGAAAGGCGAATCACTCTTCAATGACGCTTCCGGCATCGTCGGCTTCCAGTTCGCTCTGGCCGCCGCCTTCACTGGCGAATTCGCCGTGGGGCAGGCCGCCGGCGAATTCGTGATCTCCTTCTTTGGCGGCACCTTATTTGGCCTGGTGATAGCAGCAGCGGCCAACTGGCTATTCGAGACCGTGCGATCCCTCGGTTGGGAAACCACCACCACACGTATTCTGATGGAACTGTTCCTGCCCTTCCTGCTGTATCTGGGCGCGGAGGAATGTCACGTGTCCGGCATCCTGTCGGTGGTGGCCGCCGGCCTGTTCATCCGATTCGACCGAACCGGGGTGGGGCCGAATGTGGCACGTACGAATATCGTTTCCACTTCAGTATGGGGTGTGCTGAGTTTCTCGCTCAACGGTGCGGTGTTCATTCTTCTGGGCATGCAGCTGCCGCGCGCCATGAGGGCCAGCTGGTCTGACCCGTATATCAGCAATACCGTGCTGATCGGCATTATTCTGCTGGTCACTCTGGTGGTAATCGCGCTTCGATTCTTCTGGATTGCGGCCATGCTGCGCGTTGCGCGAGATACAATCACCGGCCAGCGCCGCAAAATGACACCCGAACGCTGGCGCTCGGCCGCAGTGATGACCTTTGGCGGCCCCAAGGGAACCATCACGCTGTCATTGATGTTTACCATCCCGTATTACATTGCCGGCGGTGCGCCGTTCCCGATGCGTGACGAGCTGATTTTCATTGCGTCAGGCGTAATTATCGTGACCTTGCTGCTGGCCAACTTCCTGTTACCGCTATTGGCCCCGAACCGTGGCAAGGATCCCAGCGCGGAAATGATTCCGGTGACCATCGATGTGTTACGCGCCACGGTGGAGGAATTGACCGGACGCATCACGCCAGAGAATCGCCGTGCGATTCTGATGGTAATCGACCAATACACCAAGCGCATCGGACGATTGCAGCAGCGCATCGGCGATACCGATCCTCAGGGATTCGAGCAATTGCAGATCGAAGCGCTGCATTGGGAAAAGGAATTCGTGCGCGACCGACTTGCCGACACCAAGGCGCATCCGGCGGCGGATACGGCCACGCAAGAGCTGAACGTCGAAGCCTGCGAGCGCATGCTTGACCAGATTATGAATACGCTGCGTCACACTTCCACTGATCCGACTTCGGGGCATGCGGTATCGCAGATTCGCGGTCGCTTACGCATGTTCCAGCGGCAGATGAGCAATTACGCCAAACGCACGGTGTCCAAGATTCGCCATACCACACCATTGGTGAGCGAGGATCAGATTTTCGCGCGCACCCGCGAACTGCAGGTCGAGGCGATTCATCATGTTATCGGCCGGCTTATTGACGAGATGGGCCAGGATACGTACAACACCGAGCATTGTTCGGCGCTGTTGCTGGATTATCGTCGCGCTGAGGCTTCATTGCAGGCACGTCCGAATATGAACGGCACTACGGAAACCATCACGCAGGTCGAGGACGTAAAGCGCGAGAGCTACGGTATCGAACTCGGTGTGATTCAGGACATGTACGAAGCCGGCGACATCAACCGAGCCCAAGCCCGCTCCCTGAGGCGCAACATCTACGTTATGCAGGTCGATGCCGATTCCGGCATCTAGTTTCCTTGGCTCCCTTCTCTGAGGGGAGCCAAGTTGGGGATTGCTATTTCCGTATGATTCTCTTCAGTATGTGCAGTAGTGCTTGCAGTGCTCACTTCGCTCATGGGAGAACAGTCTATGACCGCGCCGGCCACAAGCGCCCTCGATGTCCGATTGCTGTGACGGCCGCGCCAATTCCAGTGATGGCGGCTGACTACAGCACGCCAGAGGTAATGTCATTGTCGAGCAGCCACTGGCGCAAATCGGCGAACTCCTCAAGACTCACATTGTGATCCAGACCGTGGTAGCTCTTGGTTTTCAGCCACGTATGCTCTTCCAACCAAGCGGCGGTGGCGAACAGTTCGTATTTCGGGATTACGCCATCGTTCTTGCCGTACGTATAGAACACGGGGATATCGTAATCGGCCAGGCGAGAGTCGGCGGGGGCCGTGCCGGGCACCTGACCGGGTGTGTTGAAGCCGGACAGGGAGACGACGGCCCGGTACCGCTCGGGGTTGATGCGCAACAAATGCACGGCGACCAGTCCACCTTGCGAAAACCCAAGCGGCACCACGTCACGGTCGGCGGGAATGTTGTCGGCCACCCATCGGTCGACTGCTGTGGCGGCGGCATACGCGTCGTAGTCACGATCATCGCCGATAGGCAGGGCATCGTGAAACCACGCGTAGTTGCCGGGGTCGGGACTGCCTTCACGGGCCGGCGCGAGTGTCAGCGGCCCGCGCAATGCCACGAAGTCGTTATATGGAGCGATGAGGCGCATGATGTCCGCCATGTCTTCTTCGCTGGATCCCCATCCATGCAGGCACAGGAACAGCGGATGCGTGGCATACTGGTCGAAGCCGCCGCGCGAGGTGACGCTGTGTTCCACGGTGAGTGGCTCGCCAAAACGTCCAGGCACAGTGGTGGATTCGCGGCCGATCAGAGGCTGGCTGGCATTCGCTTCTTTGCTCATACCAATCCAATATAGAGGTCTTGCGCGCTGTGCGGAAAACGATGGACCATGATTTCAGTCACATTGGGTAATCCGCGCCGAATCGCCTTGGGACTTTCCAGGGGATACCGGCAATCTGTCAGGCATTACCGCTGTTTGCGGCTGCGGTGTCTGTGGCTGCGGTGATTGTCTCAAGTTCGCCGCCCCACTGCTGCTGCAGTGCGGTCATCTTGCTGCCCTCGCCGAACACCATCCAGCGTTTGCCGTTCAGCAATCGCCAATCACCTTTCGTTTGCTCATTATCAGCGTATTGGCTCAGCAGTTCGGAAATCTTGCTTTCGATAGGTGCCCGGCTGATGGCTGCGGACGATTCCGATTCAAAGGACACGAAGGCCACTCTCGGATCAGTGCACATCTGTACGGTGGTGATGCCTGGCAAACCGCCCGTATCAAGCCCCTGCCATCCTTCTTTGCACGCGCCGGCAGCTTGTTCTATGCCTTGCTCCATCTGTGCGGTATCTTCGACGGGTGCCTTGTCGTTCGACTGCTGAATCAGTCCTTCCGGGAACAATACACCCACGGCCACGCCGATAACCAAGCAAACTATGGCGCACACCAGTGCGATGATGCCGCCCGCGCCCACTCCCCCGTGAGTGGCGTACCGAGGCATGGTGACTCGCGCAGCGATGACCAGAATCAGGGTGATGCTGATAAGCACCGCCGCCGTCAACGCAATGTATCGTCCTGGCACTGCCGTCATAAAGGAAATGGCGTAAGGCGCGATTTCATGAACCGCCGAGGTGGCCGATACCACGACGGCTAGCAGTCCGCTGACAACGGCAAGTCTGCGGCACAACATCGACGTTGGGCTGCTGGCTTTTGTAGCGGCGAATCGCCGGCCGGCATTCCGCCTGGATGGGCGTCGATTCTGTGCACGACGTGAGCTGCGCGAATCGTCATACTGACCATCGCCGAAGAAATCGTAGTCCTCATCGTTGCGGGCCATCGGTGCCCCCTTCCTGCCGATTACACAGCCAGTGTACCGCTATGGCTTGGGAATGGCGGTCATTCGGGGGAATGATTCAGGGCAAAAAAGAACCCCGGCGGTTGCCCGCCGGGGAGAGAAAGGAGAGAGAAGAAGAAAGGAGGTTCAATTGTCGAGAACTGCTGTGGCTCCTGATCAGCTTTCCGCTGACATCATTTATATAACCACTGCTTTCTGGGTCTACCTCTAAGTTTCTCTGAGAAAAACCTGAGAATACTTGCGATTGATGGACCGCGGAAGCGTGAGGAGCCTCTCACGTTTCCGCCCAAGGCGCTAGACTTGAAGGCAGTATTTATTTGCCCAAGGAGTTTTTCACATGCTGCTGTCCGACCGCGACATTCTCGCCGCACAGTCCGCAGGTCATATCTCACTTGATCCGTGGACCCCCGAAATGGTGCAGCCCGCTTCCATCGACGTGCGGTTGGATCGGTACTTCCGTTTGTTCAATAACCACGCCTACACATATGTCGATCCGGCGGAAAACCAGGGCGCACTTACCGAACAGTTCGAGGTGGCTCCCGACGAACCGTGGATTTTGCACCCCGGCGAGTTCGCACTGGGTTCCACGTGGGAATACGTCAAGTTGGACCCGTCCATTGCCGCCCGCTTGGAAGGCAAGAGCTCACTGGGTCGATTGGGTATTCTGACCCATTCGACTGCGGGCTTCATTGACCCCGGTTTCGAGGGGCATATTACGCTTGAGCTGTCTAATGTGTCGACGCTGCCGGTCAAACTATGGCCTGGCATGAAAATCGGCCAGATGTGCTTCTTCCAGCTGAGCTCGCCCGCTGAGCACCCTTATGGCTCCAAGGGCACCGGCTCGCATTATCAGGGCCAACGGGGCCCGACGCCGAGCCGTTCCTACGAGAATTTCTACCGCGCGCACATCGACGACTGAGCGTTGCGACGTACCATTCGGCCGGCGGATGCCGGCCATTTGCTTAATCCCAAGGAGATGTCATGACCAACAGCGATGGTGGGTTCCAGTTCGACTTCCAGCAGCACGAAAAGCCGGTCAGGCCAACGGTTCCGCCGATTCCCGGGCAAGAGACGGCAGCATATGGCGCGCAGCCAGCGGCACAAGCCACACCGGCTCTGCAGTTCCCGCAATCTGTGCAGTCTGTGCAGCCGACGCAGTTTGCACAGCCCACACAGCCCATCGATCCGGCCATGACGCAACCGTTCTCACCGCAATTCCCGGCTGCGGTTGCCGCACAAGCACCACAGCCGGCGGCAGCCACGCAGCCAGTAGTATCCGAAACACCAATCGCCGCTGCGCCCGGCCAGCAGCAATACGTTTGGGATCAGACGACGCAAAGCTTCCGCCCGGTGGAACCGACAGCGCCGGTGACGCCAGCCGCACCAGCGGCACCGGCGACATCGCCTGTTTCGGCAGCTTCAAACGCCGCGACACAAGCGTTCCAGCCCAGTCAGGCCGAGCAGCCTGCGGTAGATGCCGAGGCAACACAAGCATTCCGGCCTGATCAGGTCATGGCAACACAGCTTTTCGAAGCTCAGGCCATGCCGAATGCCGAAACCGCGGCCACACAGGCATTCCAACCTGATTCAGCTGCGGCCACACAGGCATACGGCGCATCATCCACCGTATCCGGTGAGACCGTTGCCATGCCGGCAACGCAAGTAGCGTCTGCCGATGATGCTGCAGCCACACAGGTGTTCCAACCGGCCGCCCTGGCTGCTTCGGCACAGGCTCAGCCTGCTGTGATGCCTCCCTCCATTCCGTTGAATCAGGTCTCCGATGAGGACGATTCCGATGGCGCCGAGCCTCGTCACGGCGGTAGCGGCAAAAAGAACACCCGCAAAATCGTCGGCATTGCCGTAGCAGTAGTCGCCGTGATAGCGCTGGTTGTCGCCGGCCTGCTCTGGTGGCATTCCAACAGCAGCAAGGCGAGCCAAGCCGTGGCATTGGCCGAGTGCAAGGTAGCGGCCAAGCAGTACACGAATGCTCAGAAGAAGCTCACCACCGCCATATCCAATGGCCAAACCAGCGCGCAAACATCCACCAGCGATGTGGCCGATGCCAATACGCTCACCACGCTGAATCAGGCGTTGCAAGACGCCGACAATCCGACCGACACCGCCAAGTGCGATTCCAGCCTCAACGCCACTGAGCTGAAGTCTCACACTAAAGAGCTGCAGAATGATGCCAGCGACATGGCTGACAAGACGGATGCCATCAACAATGCGATCAAGGCCGTTAATACTTCAAAGGCGACGGCCGATACCGACACACTGAAATCGAACCTGAGCTCGGCTATTTCGCAGGCGCAGGGCACACTGGATAATTCCGCGGGCAGTGTGGCCGATGAGAACACCCGCACCGCGCTGCAAAACGCCATCACCGAAGCCAATACGGTGATGAACGGGACCAGTCCGTCCGAATCCGACGTCAACAATGCGATTTCTAGACTGCAGAAGGCCGAGTCCGACGTCACCGCCTCGATGCAGGCCAAGCAGCAGGCAGATGCCGCCAAGCAAGCTCAGGAAGAGGCTCGGCAGAAGGCCGACCAAGAGGCACAGCAGAAGTCTCAAGACGAGTCCAACAATAGCGACAACAATAACGGCGGCGACAACTCCACCTCTACTGACGGCACCGACCTCTACTGACGGCACCGACGGCAGCAACAACTGAGGTCTGCAGCGTTCTCCCGTTTCCCATGGGGCGGTAACTTCCCCATGGGGCGGTTAGCACATTTTCCTTTTTCGCGGAATAACGCCGTTTTCAGCGACCGCCCCATGAGGAACTCACCGCCCCATGGGATAGTTACCGCCCCATGAGGAGCCGTTTGGATATAGCAGTGGGCCGGGCCCTGAATACCAGAGCCCGGCCCACTGCTATATGCCCACAATCAGGGCTATTGCGATGGCTTAACGCTTGGCTATCGCGCGTAGCACAATCTTGCGTAGCTCGGAGGCAATCAGCACGATTGCGGCCAGGCAGATGCATTCCACCCAAGCCATCGGGCTCAATGCCACGGTGCCGAACGGACCGTTAAGGAACGGCACGTAAATCACCACGAGCTGCAGCGCCACGGACAAACCAATCGCACCCCATAGCCACTTGTTGGAGAACAGACCCACGAATGCGGACTGCAGATGCGAACGGGAGGCCAGCGCGTTGAACAGCTGGGCAAACACCAGAATCGTGAAGCCCATCGTACGGGCCTCGGTCATCTGCGCTTCATGGCCGATGGCATCCACCGAGCGGTCGGTGAACAAGCCGCCGGATAGGTGCATGTCCATACCAATCAGCGTGACGATGGCCATAATGACGCCGACGAAGATGATGTCGCCCCACATGGAGGCGTCAATCACGCGGTCCGTCACCTTACGCGGTTTACGACCCATCACATCGTCGGTCTGCGGGTCCACGCCCATAGCCAACGCCGGCGCGGCATCGGTCAGCAGGTTGATCCACAGCAACTGCGTGGCGAGCAGCGGCACGGTGACGCCCACGGTTTCCGGCTGGCGGATGCCGAGGAAGCCAGCAAACACCACACCGAGGAACACGGTGAACACCTCACCCACATTGGAACTCAGCAGGTAGCGCAGGAACTTGCGGATGTTGTCGAAGATCACGCGACCCTCGCGTACGGCGGCCACAATGGTGGAGAAGTTGTCGTCCGCCAGAATCATCTTGGCGCTCTGCTTGGTCACTTCGGTGCCGGTGATGCCCATGGCCACGCCGATGTCCGCGGACTTGACTGCCGGGGCGTCGTTCACACCGTCGCCGGTCATGGCCACGATGTTGCCTTGACGCTGCAAGGATTCGACGATCTTGAGCTTGTGCTCGGGGGCCACGCGCGCGTACACGGACACTTCGGACGTGGCCTTGTCGAGTGCGGCCTCATCGGGCAGCTGGTCGAGCTGGTCGCCGGTCAGGGCCTTGCCGTCCTTGGCGATGATGCCAAGGTCGGAGGCGATGCGGGCGGCGGTCAGCGGGTGGTCGCCGGTGATCATCACCGTGCGGATGCCGGCACGATGGGCCTCGGTCACGGAGTCGCGCACCTCAGTACGCGGCGGATCGATAATGCCGACCATGCCATTCCAGATGAGATCGGTTTCGATGGCTTCGGCCTGATCGGCGATGTCGGACACCTGGCCTGCGGCGTTGACGCTTACACCGGGCACATCAGCCAAAGAACTGGTTTCCAGCGGACGGCAGGCTTCGCCAAGCGTACGGTAGGCCTCGGAGGAGAGACGTTCGACGGTGGCGAGAATCGACTGGCGATCGCCTTCGGTGAGCTTACGGACCTGACCACCCACGCAGATGCGCGTGCAGTAGCTCAACAGCACGTCGGGCGCGCCCTTGGCGAACACGGTGAGCTTGTCTGAATCGGTGCTGTCCTTGGCGATGATGGACATGCGCTTGCGTTCGGAGGTGAACGGAATCTCGCCAACGCGCGTGTAGCGCTTGATCTTGCGATCGGCCTTGACCTTGCGTGCGGCCACGATCAGCGAGACTTCGGTGGGGTCGCCCACAATCTCCCAACGGCCGTTCTCCTCGCGTAGTTCGCCGTCGTTCGCGAGCGTGCCGGCCACAAGCGTGGCGACGACTTCATCGGCCACAATCTGGGCCTGCTCGGATTCAGGACTGACGCCACCGGTCATAACCATGCGGCCTTCCGGCGCGTAACCGGTGCCGGTGATCTGCACTGCGCCGGACGGGGTGACCACGCGCTCCACGGTCATCTCGTTGCGGGTCAGCGTACCGGTCTTATCCGAGCAGATCACGGAAGCGGAGCCCAAGGTCTCCACCGAATGCAGTTTCTTGACGATGGCGTTGTGCGCGGCCATACGCTGCACACCAAGCGCCAGCACCACGGTCAGGATGGCGGCCAAGCCTTCCGGCACGGCGGCCACAGCCAGCGAGACGGCCAACAGCAAGGAATCAATCACGTCATGGACGTCGTCGAAGCCTTCCAGCACGGCGAGCGCCACCAGCACCACGACAGCGATGACGCACACCGCAATGCCGAGGATCTTGGAGACGTAATCCATCTCCTTTTGCAGCGGGGTTTTCTCATCTTCGGTGGCGGAGAGCATGTCGGCGATCTTGCCGACCTGCGTGTTCATACCGGTGCCGGTCACGATTGCGCGGCCGGTGCCTTGCGTCACGGAAGTGCCGTTGAAGATCATGTTGGCACGGTCGCCCAGCGCCTTGGCTTCGGTGAGCGTGTCCGGCTTCTTACCGACCGGCACGGATTCGCCGGTCAGGGAGGCCTCGGCGATGCGCAGGCTAGCCGCGTTGACCAGTCGGCCATCGGCGGAGACTGAGTCGCCTTCCGCAAGGACGATGATGTCGCCGGGGACCACGTCGGCGGTGTTGATGCGCATGACTTTGCCGCCGCGCAGCACCGAGGTCTGCGGGGCCGTCATTTGGGCGAGCGCCTCGACCGCGGCCTCCGCCTTGGCCTCCTGCATGTAGCCGAGCACGGCATTGACGATCAGAATCAAAATGATCACGATGGCGTCGAACGGCAGCACTTCACCGCCTTCCGCGCCGGGCTGCGCATTGGCCTTTTCGATGAACCATGCGATCACCGAGATGATGGTGGCCGCGATCAGCAGGTAGACCAGCGGGTCCTGGAACTGGGCCAGGAATTTCTTCCATTTCGGTACGGGCGGGGCGGTGGCGAGCTCATTCGGGCCGAATTTGGCCAGTCGACGCTTGGCTTCTTCCTCGCTCAGGCCCTGGGATGGGTCGACATTCAGGGCTTTGGCCACGTCGTCGGCACTGGTCAGACTTGGATCAGCTTCCCCCAATAGCGCTTCCTGCGCGCGCACTTCTTCCGATTCCACGACCTCGTTCGTTGCGGTCGCGGACACTGCGGATTGATCTTTGAGATCATCCATAATGTTCTCCTTGGTATTGCCGCGGAGTAGTCAGCCTCGCGCCGGCACCGGGTTGTCTCTCCCGGGCGGCGCAGGACTGCGCGGTTATGGACATCGACGCAATTGCAGCCGATGCGTACGATGCCATTATTCCATAACCCGGCGGCACACTGGTCAAGCCATGACGGGCGAGCTGGGCGCGGACATCGTCGAGCGGTACAACGATTCGCCCATCGCCGCAGCCGCGCTGCCCACCCTGACCTCGGTGCGTCCGCCGTACGCGCGTATCGTCACCGAGGTCTTGCGTCTCATCGAAATCGGGCCCGGGAATCCCACGCACATCTCGTTGCCGCCGGAACTCGTCGTGCGCGCCTCGAGCTCGAATCGGCTTATCTGACGGCGAGGGTGCCCACTTGCGCGCCGACGGCCACCGTACCGGAACCGGTAAGATCCAAAGCGGCGATGGTGGCCGGGTTGGTGAACACCACGATGACGTCGGTGGCTTTGCCCGCGGCCTTGACCGCATCGAGATCGACCTTTTCGATGGGATCGCCGGCTGAGACCGTCTGCCCGGCACTCACCAGCATCGTGAAAGGCGCGCCCTTGAGTTGCACGGTATCGACGCCGATATGCACCAACACCTCGACACCGCCCGGAGTGGTGATGCCCACGGCGTGTTTGGAGTCGGCCACGGTGGTCACCGTTCCGGAAACAGGGGCGACGACCAGCCCGGAGGACGGCACCACGCCGAACCCATCGCCCAGAATCTTGGCGGCGAACGTGTCGTCGGGCACTTTCTCGATGGACTCCCAGACACCATCGCATGGGGCGAGAACCGACATCGCTGCGGGGGCGGGCGCCACCTCATCGCTGTTGTGGAACAAACCGGAGAACAATCCCATAATGACTCCTTGAAAACCAATGATGGACGATAACGGACGACTGCGTGACGCCGATCATGTCGACGTCACGCAGCCCAGTCATCATGCCATGCGCCAGACTGCCAAGCGCTAGGCTTTATGCAGCTCTTCCATGGCATCGGCCACAGCCTGCACCTGCGTGCCGACCACAACCTGGACATTCCTGTCGTCGATGACCTTCACGCCGGGCACCAGCTTGCGGATGGCGTCCACATCCACCTTGGCGGTGTCCTTGACGCCCAGACGCAGACGGGTCACGCAGTTCTCAATGTCGACGATATTGGCCTTGCCACCAAGCAGCGCGTAGAGCTTCGCGGCCAGCGCGGCGTACTTGTCGCGGGAGACCGCGGCGGCCGGGGCGGCGCCGGTGTCGAGAATGCCCGCCACGGCGGCGGCGCCCTCATCGTCAACGCCATCGCCACGGCCCGGGGTCTTGAGGTCGAACTTCTTGATCATGAACGTGAACACGAAGTAGTAGATGACCGCGAAGACCAGGCCCTGCACGATAAGCATCCACGGCATATGCGCCTGCGGCACACGCAGCGAGAGGAACCAATCGATGAAGCCGGCGGAGAAGTTGAAGCCGGCGATCCACTGGAAGGATGCGGCGATGAACACCGACAGGGCGGTGAGCAGCGCGTGCACCACGTACAGCGGGAAGGCGGCGAACATGAAGGAGAACTCCAGGGGCTCGGTCACACCGGTGAGGAAGGCGGCCAGACCACCGGCGAGCATCAGGGAGCCGACGGTACGACGGTTCTCCGGCTTGGCGCAGCGGTAGATGGCAAACGCGCCCGCAGGCAAGCCGAACATCATGATCGGGAAGAAGCCGGCCTGGTACATGCCGGTGACGTACTCGCCCCACGGCTGGAATCCGCCGGTGGCCAGCACGGCCTTGGTGGTGCCGTTGAGACCGCCCACACCGTTCCAGAACTTGGTGATGTCGTCAATGCCGGCAAGGTTGAACCAGAACACGTTGTTGAGGGCGTGGTGCAGACCCGTGGGGATGAGCAGACGGTTGAAGAAGGCGTAGATGCCGGCGCCGACCGCGCCCATGCCCATCAGGGACTCGCCGAAGGCGACCAGACCGTTGTAGACCAGCGGCCACACGAACAGCAGCACTAGGGAAATGACCGACATCAGCGCGGCGGTCAGGATCGGCACGCAGCGACGGCCGGAGAAGAAGGCCAGGAAGTCGGGCAACTTGGTCTTGCTGAAACGGTTGTACAGCGCACCGGACACGCAGCCGACCATGATGCCGAAGAACACGTTCTTGTTGCCGATGGCGCCAGGAGCAAAGGCGGCCGGCGGGTTCTCGGCGTCGAAGCCCAGGAACATGGAGGCCGAGCCCATGATCGTGGTGATGGTCATGAAACCGACCAGACCGGACAGGGCCGAGGCGCCGTCCTTGTCACGGGCCATGCCGACGGCCACGCCAACGGCGAACAGCAAGCCCAGATTGTCGAGGATCGCCGAACCCGTCTTGCACAGATAGGCGGCGATGACGTTGCCGCCACCCCAACCGCTCGGATCGATCCAATAGCCGACGCCCAGGAAGAGCGCCGCGGCGGGCAGGCAGGCGACGGGCAGCATCAGCGCGCGGCCTAGTCGCTGAATATAGGCTTTCATTCTTTCTCCCTTCATGCGGGTTTTCCAGCGGTGGAGTACTTCTCTGTGCCCTGCTCCGCCGTCACGCGCCGACCCTCCATTGGACCGGCCGATATCCGGCGGGGCAAGTACCGCTTTCAACGGATAATAGTACGCCACAGACGTCATGCGCCGCAACTCAGCGCACTGAAATCAAGGCTCGGAGAACCGTGCGCGGATTTCGGAAACCTAATCGAACATGCAAAGCGTCTGAGCCGCGGAATGCCGCCATTCTCGGTCATGTTCGTTTGTGCGGAAACAGTTCGGATGGGTGCACGGTTCTTACTGAGAATCGTCCTCTGCACCCATCGCGGCGGCCATGGCGGCGTCTCGGGAACCCTTGGTGACCCGCAGGCCCACGGTGACGCCGACCAACACCACCGTGCAGGCGATCCACAGCATCCGCCCGCCGAAGCCGCCGATCACCCAGCCGCCGATCAGCGGCGCCAATGCGATCGACACCGACCACACCACGTTATAGACGCCCTGGTACGTGCCGCGGGCGGTGGCGGGCGCCATGGCGGCGACCGTGGTGGTGGCGATAGGGAATGTGCCCAGCTCACCCAGCGTCCACAGCACTACGGCAAGCGCGAATCCGCCCCAGGAATGGGCCGCGGCCTGCACCGCATAGCCGATGACGGTTACGGCGAGGCCCATCACCAGCACGCGTGAATTGCCCATGCGCGAGAACAGTTTCATCGCGGGAATCTGCAGCAGGCACAACATACCGCCATTGATGGTGAGCAGCACCGAATACTCGCCCAGCCCTAGACCAAGGTCCGTCATGGCAATGGGCAGGCCGGAGGTGCTTTGGAAGTACACAAGGAAGTAGCCGAACATCAGCAGGGAGAAGCCGAGGAATGGCGTATCAGTGAGCACGCGCCGCCAATTGCGAGACATGGAGCCCTTGGCACTGGCAGCCGGTGCGGCATCCGAGTGATTCGGCCCCTCGACGCCGGCGAATTCCGCATGCGTAACACTGCGTTCGTCTTCATGGCGCACCGCACTTGGCACCGATACAGTAATCCCCAAATGCCGCACCTCGCGGAAGAACGCAATCAGCAATATCGTGACGGCTATCATCACCGCCGCTTCAACGTAGAACATCAGCGAATACGAGATCTTGACCAGCTGGTTGGCCACAATCGGCCCAATCGCGTACCCAAAATTAATCGCCCACGATTGCAGTACGTACGCACGTTGCTGACGTTCGGCGGGCACCACATCCGCGATATACGCGGCGATGACCGGGCTGGGCAGTGAGGCGAACGCACCATAGACAAACAGGGCCGCGCCTAAAGCCACGGGGTCAGTGAGCACGGAAACGACCAGCAGGGCAGCCGCTGCGCCGATTTCGCCGATGATAATCATGGATTGGCGGCCGAATCTGTCGGACAAGGTACCGCCGAACAGGCAGCCGATGATTGCGCCGAAGCCGTACATGGCCACGACTGTGCCCACCACACCCTCATCGAGGCGCAGCGCGGAAACCAAATATATCGACAAGAATGAGGTCACGAAGCGACCCATCCACAGAATCAGAATCGCCAACCATAATCCCCAATACAGCAGGGACAGTCCGAATATCATGCGCTGCTTCTTCACTCTCAATACCTTACCGGCTACCGACGGCGGAATAGCCGCGTTTTGGCGCGGGGTGCTGGGACAATAGCACCTATGGCTATCAAAAAAGGACCGACCAAGGGGTCGGGTGGCAAGCATCGCAACAAACTGAAGGGTTACGGCCCCACTCCCAAAGCCGAGGACCGCGTCTATCACAAGGCGTATAAGGCCAAGAAAGCGGCCGAACGTCGGCAGATGGCCGACCCGCGTCTGGCAGCCCGCCGTCGAGTGGACAAGTTCGCTTCGGCGGATACTTCGGATCTGGTGTACGGCCGTAATTCCGTGCTGGAAGCACTGCGCGTAGGCGTACCTTCTTCCACGCTGTACATCATGTCTCGTATTGAACATGACGATCGTACTCGCGAAATCGTGAAAATCGCTGGTATGAACGGCCTGCACATGCTGGAGGCCGATCGTCTGGAGATGGATCGTATCGCCCGCTCCGGCAACCATCAGGGCGTGATTCTGAAGGTCGATCCGTTCCAGTACTCCTCGCTGAACGAGCTGGCCGATCGTGCTGAGAAGAAGGCCAAGGCAATGGAGGCCGCGAATTCGGCGGCCGCCCGTATTGCTGCGCGACCGCTGTTCATTGCATTGGACGGCGTGACCGATCCGCAGAACCTGGGTGCCGTGATTCGTTCGGCGGCCGCATTCGGCGCCAATGGTGTGATTCTGCCGGAACGCCGTTCCGCTTCAGTGAACGCCGCCGCTTGGAAGGTGTCTGCCGGTGCGGCCGCGCATATGCCGGTGGCGCGCGTGGTGAACCTGACTAAGGCACTTGAGGGCTTGAAGGAGCGTGGATACTACGTTGTCGGCCTTGACGGTGGCGGTAATAAGCTCGTCGGCGAGACTGGCTTTGAATCCGATCCGCTCGTTGTAGTGCTCGGTTCGGAAGGCAGCGGTTTGGGCCGACTGGTGCGCGAAACCTGCGACGCGATTGCCGGCATCCCGATCAGCTCGTCTGTTGAGTCGCTGAACGCTTCAGTGGCGGCGGGTATCAGCCTGTACGCGGTGTCCAACGCACGGCGCAAGGCTGCGGCGGAGTGATTGTCGCTTGAGGCCGTAATAGGTTGTACACACAAAGAAGCCCCTCTATTTGAGGGGCTTCTTTGTGTGATGGGCTCACCTACAGACAGTCCACCGGATTGTCCGCTTAATGACTCCACACTGCCGCATCCGGATCGTCATCGGGGTTGTAGCCGTCGTCGTCCGGGTCGCTGTAGGTGGATTCGTCGTCAATGACGCCGGAATCGGCCTCTTCGTTAAGTTCGGCGAGTGCCTTGGAATCAAGGTTGTAGCTCGGCAGAACGTTGTCGATGTAGCTGGTCACGGCCTCGCCCATCGGCACGTCGTGGCCGGCCTTCTCCGCCAGGAACCAGCGATGGTCAAGCACCTCATGGAAGAACTGAGCAGGCTCGATCTGGGAGCGATATTCGCGCGGAATCATACGCACGGTCGGCTCGAACACCTCACGCATCCAATCGGTGGCCACGATTTCCAGATCCTCGCCCTCACGCCACGTGGAGGCACGGTAGGCGTCAAGGTCGTTGAGCAGACGACGGGCCTGGTTCTCCTGCACGTCAAGGCCGGTGAGGCGCAGCAGCTTGCGGTTGGCGTAGCCGGCGTCCACCACGCGCGGGCGGACCAGCACACGCTTGCCGTCCTCGGCGGTCTTCATTTCCAGCTCGTCCACGTCGAAGCCCAGCTCGTTGAGCTTGTTGACGCGCTGCTCAATCTTCCACATTTCGTCCGGGTTGAACTTGTCGGTGTCGGTCAGAGCGCTCCACAGCGAGTGGTAGCGGTCGACTAAGCGGTTGCCCACCTCGATCTCATCCACGTCGCCGGGCAGTAGCTTGCCGGACGCCAAATCCATAAGTTCGCCGATGATGTTGGTGCGGGCCAAGTCGATATCGTATTCGCGCTGGCCGTCGGTGAGCTGGACTTGCAGGTCACCGGTCTCGGCGTCCACCAGGAAGGCGGAGAAAGCGTCGGCGTCGCGCAGGAACAGGACGTTCGACAGGGACACATCGCCCCAGTAGAAGCCGGCCAGGTGCAGGCGCACCAGCAGCACGGCGAGGGCGTCGATCAGTCGTTCGGCGGTGTCCGGGCGCAGGTTGCGGGCGAACAGCGCACGGTACGGCAGTGAGAACTTCAAGTGCCGGGTGACCAGAATCGCCTCCAGCGGCTCCCCTTCACGGGTGTGACGGCCGGTGACCACGGCGATCGGGGTCACAGTTGGCAGTTCGAGCTTCTGCAGTCGACGCAGGATCTCGTACTCTCGCTCGGCCACCTGGCGCGTGATCTCCTTCATGGCGTACACCTCGTCGCCCACGTGCACGAATCGCACGACGTGGCGGGAGATGCCTCGCGGCAGGTTGGCCAGCAGGTCCTCAGGCCAGGTGGCCAAGGGCTTGTGCCAGGGCAGCGTGAACATCTTTGGGTTCGAGCTGGCGGCGGTGATTTTCAGTGCTTGCGGTTCCGCTGAATCGGCGTGTTCGTCTTCGGCTTTGACAGACGTGGCCTTCAGCGCACGCGGATCCATCTGGGGCAATTCGTTCAACTCCATGTGTTCGATTTTACGTGGTGCTTGGGAAGTGCGCTTCCCAGCCACATATTCGGCGCGTTATGTTTACGGGAAAACACCGTTTGGTCTCTCCCTCAGACCGTCTAGAAGGCAAAAAGAAAAGCCCCGCAGCTATGCAGGGCTTTTCCAACGAGGTCATAAGAGAGGAAGAGAATAACCTCGTTTAATGGTTGACGAAGCGATTAGACCTCGCCAAGTATCTATTAGTTCAGACGCAGCTCAGTCGACGGAGCGAACAGGTGCATCTTGGCCGGGTCGATCTTGATCTTGACGGTCGCGCCAACCTTCGGCAGCGCACGCGGATTCACACGAATCGTGGTGAGCTTGTTCTGGTCGGACATGACCTGGGAAGCCTCAGCGGCGGAGCCATCGGTGATGATGTTGCCGTAGATGTAGCCATCGGAGCCCAGATCCTCGACGTTCACAACCTTCAGGGAGAAGGCGTTCGGGTCGTCAGCCGGGGCCAGGCCAGCGTCCTCAGGACGGAAGCCGACCACGATCTGGCCGTTGTCTTCGGCGGTGAGCTTGTTGACGGCCTCAGCCGGCAGGTCCACGGTGTCCTCACCGATCTTCGCCTTGCCGTTGACCACCGGGTGGGTGTTCAGGTTCATCGACGGGGAGCCGATGAAGCCGGCGACGAAGACGTTGGCCGGGCGATCGTACAGCTCGGTCGGGGCGCCGACCTGCTGCAGGATACCGAGCTTGATGACGGCGATGCGATCGCCCATCGTCAGGGCCTCGGTCTGATCGTGGGTCACGTACAGGGTGGTGACACCCAGCTGGCGCTGCAGAGCAGCGATCTGGGTACGGGTCTGGACACGGAGCTTGGCGTCGAGGTTGGACAGCGGCTCATCCATGAGGAAGACCTTCGGCTCACGGACGATTGCACGACCCATGGCCACACGCTGACGCTGACCACCGGACAGAGCCTTCGGCTTGCGGTCGAGGTACTCGGTCAGGTCGAGAATCTCAGCGGCCTTCTCGACGCGCTTGCGAATCTCGTCCTTCGGAGTGCCGGCGATCTTCAGGGCGAAGCCCATGTTGTCGGCAACGGTCATGTGCGGGTACAGAGCGTAGTTCTGGAACACCATTGCGATGTCGCGGTCCTTCGGCTGCATCGTGGTGACATCCTTGCCACCAATGAGGATGCGGCCCTTGTTGACCTCCTCCAGGCCGGCGAGCATACGAAGGGTCGTAGACTTACCACAGCCAGAAGGGCCAACGAGGACGAGGAACTCGCCATCCTTGATATCAAGATTCAGATCATCCACGGAGGGCTTATCGTTGCCCGGGTAGATACGAGTGACGTGGTCGAAAACGACTTCTGCCATAATTACTAATCCTTTCAGAGGCAGGTACGTGCCTCACGATCCGTTGTAAAGGGATTTGTTCTTTACTGCGCTTACGCCCTCGCCACCGACGTACAACTTTGCTTTCGGAAACTGCAAGCTTCAGCGTTTACTTTTTTCCGGTTCAGTGAAGGTTCTCTTCGTTGAGCCGAGAACTACTATACACGGACCGTGGACCAAGGCAAGTGGCGTGTCTGAAAATGTAGTTAACTTTATGGGCGTTTCTGGGGGTGTTGTGTGGTTCGGCCCATGACACGCCTGTTTCTCGAACGTGCGAACCGGCACGCCCGGCGTAGAGCAGGCCTGCTCTTCCCGAACTGACGGATTCCATCAGTCGCCGACTAATGCAACACAGACTCGAAGGTGACGCCGTTGCGGGCGGCTTTGCGCTCGGCCTTGCGCTCCTCGGCGTTTTCGATGCGCTGGATGCGCAGCTGGCGCCAGTCCTCGCGCATGTCGCGGAAACGGTCGGCCAGCGTTACGTCATCGTTCTCGGCATCGCCATCAGTACCGCTGCCATCGGCCTTACCGAACGTGCCATCGGCCACCTTGGTGATGCCCAGCTTGAGCAGTCCGAGCAACTCACGCAACGTTTCCGGTACGGGCTCATCGCCCTCATCGGCGGACTTGGTCAGGCCCTCGATGCGACGACGAAGCGCGTCGGCGTCCTCGGGATCGATCTTGAGCCCGGCGATCAGCGACTGGCGCATGGTCTCGTAATCGAGGTTGGCAAAGAAATTCAGCTGTTGCAGCGTCATGAAGCCCTTGAGCTCGGGGAATCGGTGGACGATGTATTCCTCGCGGTCGTCGGCGGCGCGGGTCCAGTCGCGGGTGAGCTGCGGATCCCAGTTGGCGGTAATCGATCCCTCGCGCATGCGGTAGTGGTACAGCGCCTTGGGCAGACGGACCACGCGCGTGGCCTCGCCGATCACGTTGCAGATACGGGAGAGATCCTCGATTTTGCGCCCCACCGGGAAGGAGAATCCGGTGCCCTGATAGGTGGAGGCGGGTGCCAGGAAGGCCCAGAAATAGCCGTCGATCTCAGCCTTGACCTGCTTTTTGATGGCCTCGACCGGGGTCAGGATCTGCACCTCGGTGAAGTCGTTGTGGCGATAGCTGGACAGCAGCGGCTTGTTGTTCTCGGAGATGGTGTCGAACTGGAACATCACCAGATCGGCATCGTATTCACGCATGGCGTTCAGGCAGTCCTCCACCAACGTGGGGGCCACGGTGTCGTCGGAATCGGCGAAGTATATGTACGCACCGGTGGCCCCGGCGATGCCGGTGTTGCGGGCGTCGGACAGGCCGCCGTTGGGCTTGTGAATCACGCGTATGCGCGGGTCGCGGGCGGCCCAGGCGTCGCACATGGCCGGGCAATTGTCGGGCGAGCCGTCGTCGACCAGCAGAATCTCGAGGTTGCGATAGGTCTGCGCAACCACAGACTTCACGCATTCGTCGAGGAACTTCTCGACCTTATATACTGGGATGATGATGCTGACCAACGGCTCCTGTTCCATGCCTCCAGCGTAGCGCCGTCGTGCGAACGCGGCGGCGCTGCGGGTTCGCGGACCGCGAAACCCTTAGAAGTCCCAGTCGTCGTCATCGGTTTCTTCGGCTTTGCCCATCACGTAGGAGGAGCCGGAGCCGGAGAAGAAGTCGTGGTTTTCGTCGGCGTTCGGGCTCAGGGCGGCCAGGATCGCGGGGTTCACATCGCAAATCTCAGCCGGGAACAAAGCCGGGTAGCCGAGGTTCATCAGCGCCTTGTTACCGTTGTACCGCAGGAACTTCTCGACGTCATCGGTCAGGCCCACGCGGTCGTACAGCGACTGGGTGTACTCCACTTCGTTGTCGTACAGCTCGTTGAGCAGGTCGTACGTGTAGTCCTGCAGATCCAAGCGCTCGGCATCGCTCAGCTGGGCGATGCCCTTCTGGTACTTGTAGCCGATGTAGTAGCCGTGCACAGCCTCGTCACGGATGATGAGACGAATCACGTCGGCGGTGTTCGTCAGCTTGGCGTGCGCGGAGAAGTACATCGGCAGGTAGAAGCCGGAGTAGAAGAGGAAGGATTCGAGCAGGGTGGAGGCCACCTTGCGCTTGTACGGGTTGTCGCCCTCGTAGTAGTCGAGCACGATTTCCGCCTTCTTCTGCAGAAACTCGTTGTTCTCGCTCCAGTCGAATGCGGCATCGATCTGTTCGGTGGAGCACAGGGTGGAGAAGATGGACGAGTAGCTTTTGGCGTGCACGGATTCCATGAAGGCGATGTTGGTGTACACGGCCTCCTCGTGCGGGGTGAGCGCGTCCGGAATCAGGCTCACGGCACCGACCGTGCCCTGGATGGTGTCAAGCAGGGTCAGGCCGGTGAAGACGCGCATGGTGAGCGTGTGCTCGTCCTCGGTCATCTTCTGCCAGCTGGGGATGTCGTTGGAGACGGGGACTTTTTCGGGCAGCCAGAAGTTGCCGGTCAGGCGGTCCCAGACCTCAAGGTCTTTCTCGTCTTCGAGGCGGTTCCAGTTGATTGCGGAGACGCGGTCGATGAGTTTCAGCGGTTTGCGCGGAATGGAGATAGGTGCCATGAGTAGTGTTCCTTTTACTCGTTGTCGTTATCGTCGTTGGATTTGTTTTCGAACTCCTCCGGCGCGGTCAGCCGGAGCAGTGCTCTATAGATGGTTCGTGACATTGTTGGTTCCTTAGATGGTGGAGCCCCCCTCAGTCCGCTTCGCGGCCAGCTCCCCTCTCTGAGGGGAGCTGTCGGCGTTAGCCGAGTGAGGGGAGTAACAACGGCTCTCTGGTTGTTCAATGCGTGCGGAGACCGCCGTCTGAGGCCGAAGGCGTACGAAGGTACGTCGAGTGCCGAAGAAAGGCGGTATACGCTCCCTCGAACGATCAGAGCATGCAGGAGACGCAGCCTTGGACTTCAGTGCCTTCCAGGGCTTGCTGGCGGATGCGGATGTAGTAGAGGGTTTTGATGCCCTTGCGCCAGGCGTAGATCTGGGCCTTATTGAGGTCGCGGGTGGTGGCGGTGTCCGGGAAGAACAGCGTCAGCGACAGTCCCTGATCCACGTGCTGGGTGGCCTCGGCGTACGTGTCGACGATGGCCTTCCAGCCGATCTCGTAGGCGTCCTTGTAGTACCCGAGGTTGTCGTTGGTCATGTAGGCGGCCGGGTAGTACACGCGCCCGATCTTGCCTTCCTTGCGAATCTCGATCTTGGAGGCGATCGGGTGAATCGAGCTCGTGGAATGGTTGATGTACGAGATCGAGCCGGTGGGCGGCACGGCCTGCAGGTTCTGGTTGTAGATGCCGTCCTTCAGAATCGCGTCGCGCAGGGCCTCCCAGTCGGCCGCAGTCGGGATCGCGATGCCGTACTGTTCGAACAGCGCACGGACCCGTTCGGTGCGCGGAGTGAGCGAACGACGACCATCGGTGTACTTGTCGAAGTAGTTGCCCTGGCCGGCCGGCTTGGCGTAGTCGCTCGTAGCGAAGCTGGCGAACGTGCGGCCATGCTCCACGGCGAGCGCGTGCGAGGCACGGTAGGCGTGGTAGGCCACGGTCATGAAGTACATGTCGGTGAAGTCGAGGCCCTCTTCAGAACCGTACTGGATGCCTTCGCGGGCCAGGAAGCCGTGCAGGTTCATCTGGCCGAGACCGATGGCGTGGCCCTCCTCATTGGCGCGGCGAATCGAAGGCACCGCGTTGATGCTGGTGTGCTCGGCCACCGAGGTGAGTGCGCGGATCGCCGTCTCCACCGTGTGGCCCAAGCCGCCATCCATCGCCTTAGCGATGTTGAGCGAACCCAGATTGCAGGAGATGTCGCGGCCGACATGCGCATACGTGAGGTCCTCGTTGTATGCGCTCGGCTCCTGAACCTGCAGGATTTCCGAGCACAGGTTGGACATGGTCACGCGACCTTCGATCGGGTTCGCGCGGTTGACCGTGTCCTCGAACACGATGTACGGGTAGCCGGATTCGAACTGCAGTTCGGCGATGGTGGTGAAGAACTTACGGGCGTCGATGTAGGTCTTCTTGATGCGGTCGTCGGCCACCATCTCGTCATAATGCTCGGTAACGGAGATGTCGGCGAACGGCTTGCCGTACACGCGCTCCACGTCGTACGGGCTGAACAGGGCCATCTGGGCCTTCTGTTTGGCCAGTTCGAACGTGATGTCCGGAATCACCACGCCAAGAGCCAGCGACTTGATGCGGATCTTCTCGTCCGCGTTCTCTCGCTTGGTATCCAGGAAGCGCAGGATATCAGGGTGGTGGGCGTTGAGGTACACCGCGCCCGCGCCCTGACGTGCGCCGAGCTGGTTGGCATAGGAGAAGGAGTCCTCCAGCAGCTTCATGACCGGAATCACGCCGCTGGACTGGTTCTCGATGTGCTTGATCGGGGCGCCGAGCTCGCGCAGGTTGCTCAGCAGCAGGGCCACGCCACCGCCGCGCTTGGAGAGCTGGAGGGCCGCGTTGATGCCGCGCGAAATCGACTCCATGTTGTCTTCGATGCGCACCAGGAAGCAGCTGACCGGTTCGCCACGCTGGGCCTTGCCGAGGTTCAGGAAGGTCGGGGTGGCGGGCTGGAAGCGGCCGGCAAGCATTTCGTCGGCGTATTCGATGGCCTGCTGCTCATTGCCGGCGGCGAGCTCCAGGGCCACAGCGGCGCAACGCTGCGGGAAGTCCTCAAGATAGAGGCGACCATCGAACGTCTTGAGCGCGTAGGACGTGTAGAACTTGAACGCACCAAGGAAAGTGCCGAACTCAAAGCCGGCGGATTCCACGTGCTCGTAGATGCGGTCGAGGAATTCAGCGGAGTACTGGTTGAAGACCGCAGGGTTGTAGTACTGGTTGCTGATCAGGTATTCGAGACGCTCGGCGGTGGAGGCGAACCGCTTGCTGTTGGTGGCCACGTGCCCTGTCACGTATTCGCGTTCGGCGGCCTTGTCTTTGTCGAACTGGATCTTGCCGTCGGCGTCATAGAGGTTGAGCATCGCGTTGAGCGCGTGGTAATCGTGCGCCGGGTCGTACTGTTCCGCTGCGGTGTCGGCAGTATTGTCGAGCGGCAGGCCGGTGGCGGTGAGGTCAGTCATTGGAAATCCTTGGAATATGGCAGAAGTGTGTTTACTCAGACAGTTGCTCCCCTCAGTCAACTTCGTTGACAGCTCCCCTCGGAGAGGGGAGCCAATACCTCGAGGGGGTCAAGATTTACTGTTCGGTGAAGAAGCGGACGAGGCCGTTTCGCACGGCGGCAGTGTCTTCCGGGGTGCCCATGAGTTCGTAACGGTAGAGGTAGGGCACCTTGCATTTGGCGGCGATGATGTCTCCGGCGGCACAGTAGGCCTCACCGAAATTGGTGTTGCCTGAGGCGATGACGCCGCGAATCCACTCGCGGTTGGCTGGATCGTTGAGGAAGCGTTTGACCTGAATCGGCACTGCTTTCTTGACCACGCCGCCGCCATAGGTGGGCACCATGATGACGTACGGTTCGCGGACGTTTAGCGCCGGGTCGGCGGCCCGCAACGGGATGCGGTAGACGTTGATGCCTTCGTCCTGCAAACGGCATCCGGCCACGAACCGTGCGGTGTTTTCGGAGGCCGACGAGAAGTAGACCAATGCGCCGATCGTCTTGCCTTCGGCCGCGAATTCGGGCTGGCTCAGACTCACGCGGACACCGTGGCGGCGGCGCGGTTGTCGGCGGCCACCTGCTGGGCGACTTCGCGAATCAGGTCGGGGCGGTAGCCGGTCCAGGAGTTGTCCGGCGTGATGACCACCGGAGCCTGCTGGAAACCGGCGGCCTGCAGCTGCTCAAGGGTGGAGGGGTTCTGCGTCAGGTCCACGGTTTCAAACGGCACACCCAGCTTGGTGAGCTGGCGCTTGGTGGCATCGCACTGCGGGCAATGCGGCTTGGTGAACACGGTGACGGTCATGGCGACTCCCCTTGATGTGGTTCTGATGAACAGTGAAGCGAAGGCCATATTACAGCGGTGTGATTTGAAATCAAGGCACTATATGTAGTGGCGCGTGTCACATAACAAACCTAGATATAGGGTTTTTCGTTGATATTCCGCCATTCCCATGCACCCCCGAAAATCGGCGTGCAGCGACCCGCCCAATCACATGTGGCATTGTTCACATTTGCGTTTGAACCGCTCTTCGACTGATCCTCAACCGCCCTGCAACCGCCATCTTGAGTTTCGAGGGGCTGTTTTGACCCTTTCCGGAGATCTATCTCCGTTTCGAGGGGCTGTTGGTCAGTCAGAATGCCAGCATTAACGGCTTCGCGGCACCGTCATTCCGCCGTTTTTGAACTGCTTCTACTCGACCACCCGCCCCTTGAAACGGAGTTTGACCTCCGGCAGAGGTCAAATCAGCCCCTTGAAACCCACAATCTCGCGATTGTCACTCCGCATGACGCCAAAAGGCCCGGTCGAATGTCCACATGGGCATCCGGCCGAGCCAGAAAAGGATCACGGGGAAATCGTGAGTTCGCGGGGGCTCACTTGTTCTTCGGCATGATCCAGAACTTGAGCAGCGGGTAGCTGACAATCACGGCGAGCAAGGTGTTGACCACGGAGGCGATGGTGCCGGCCACGCCGGCGTTCATGCCCCAGCCCTGGCATAGAGAGGTAACGTAGCCCGGCAGTACCAGATTGACGACCACGATCACCACGGCGAGAATCGCGTACTTCCAAGCGGCATCCTTGAAGCTGGAGTCAGACTTGAACACCCACTTCATCTGCACGAAGAAGTTGACTACCTGCGCAATGACCTCGGCAAACAGGAAGGTGAGGAAGCCGGCCACGAGCACGATGATGACGGGCTTGCCGGTGGCGGTCAGGGCGTCGACCAGATCGTTCTGCACTTGCGGGATCGCCATGGTGGAGCGGTCGAGGCCCTCGGATTCGCTGCGCTCGTCGAGGCCGACGACGACGATCACCGCATCAGTGGTGTCGGCGGCGGCGAGCGTTGTGGCTTCGTCGATGAGCGTCTGGTTCTTGGCTCCTTGGCGGTCGTAGCCTTGCGCGTAGCCGGCCACGGTCACGCCGGTGGTTGCTGCGGCGTTCTTGAGTTCATCAAGGATGTTCTCTTCGCGAGTGGCATTCACCTTGGACGAGCCGGAGCCTTGGAATCGCGGGGTTTTGGCCATGTCGCCGATTACGGCGACGCGAGTGCCGGACTGCAGCGGCAGCGTGGTGGAAGCGTTCTTGAGCAGCACGGACGAGTTCTCGGCCACCTTGCGAGCGATTTCGTGGTGCGCAGCGGCGACGGCATCTTTGAGCAAGTCGTTGCGGCCAACGCCTTCGGTTTTGGTCAAGTGTGCAATCTTGGCGACTTCGGCGGCACGAGCGTTGAGGTCGGCCTCGGACAAGGTGCCGGCCTTGACCGCGCCTTCGAGTTCGCGCACGGAGGTGTAGCCGGGCGACGGCATTTCGAGCGAGCCACCGGCCTTGACCGCGGCCACGGCGGAGTTGGAGCCGCCCCAGTCGGAGACGACCATGCCATCGAAACCCCACTCATTGCGCAAGATGTCCTGCAGCAGGTGCTTGTTCTCGTGCGCGTAAACGCCATTGATCTCGTTGTACGAAGTCATGATGGTCATCGGCGCGGCCTCACGCACGGCGATTTCAAACGCGGTCAGGTAGATCTCGCGCATCGTGCGCTCATCGACCACGGAGTTGGAGGCTTGACGGCGCAGCTCCTGGCTGTTGACCGCGAAATGCTTCGGGCAGGCGGAAACACCGTTGGACTGAATGCCGCGAATCAGACCGGCTGCCATACGACCGGCCACGATAGGGTCTTCGGAATAGTACTCAAAATTGCGGCCGCACAGCGGGTTGCGCTTGATGTTCAGGCCTGGGCCGAGCAGCACATTCACGTCCAGATCGTGCGCTTCGTTGCCAAGTGCCTTGCCCATTTCTTCGGCGAGCGCCGGATCCCAGGGCTGGCAACGGTGCCGGCGGTCGGGAAGCAGGTGGCGGGCTTGGATGACCCCAGACCCAGATGGTCGCCTTCGCCGAGCTGGCGGCGCACACCGTGGGGACCGTCGCTCATCACGAAGTTGGGGATGCCGGCCTTCTCGTTGCCGCGGGATCCCATTCGGAGCCACCTGAGAGCATCGCGGCTTTCTCGGTGACCGATAGTTCTTCAAGTTCCATATCGTTCTCCCTTGCACTGTTGTACGGCTGTCTGACGAATCCGTTGCGTCACGCCGCAGGCACCGCGTCTGTGCAGTGCCAACTCGGCGCAGTGCCCGACTCGGCCGAGGCCGATGTGGCAGTCCGCGAACGCACGATTCATCGCTAGTTTGATTGAATCAGGTTCGTCCGGGCCGCGCCGCCCGTATTACACAACCTGTCGTTTCGCACGCACAATCGGTCGGGAGTAAAGATATGGCGCTGTCAGCCCTACGGCTCCAACAGATCTTCGATGCGGCAGCCAAGCGTGCGGGCCAAAGCGAGCACGGTGGAGACGGCAGCTTTGCCAAGGTCTTTGCGGCGCTGCTCGTACATTTGGATGGAGCGCAGGGTAACGCCGGAGCGGCGGGCCAGCCCGGATTGGCTGAGTCCGGCGCGCACGCGGATCGTGTGCAGCCGGGAGTCGCCCTCGGTGCGATTATGGGCGGCCCGCTCGTCGTACACGTCAACGAATCGGCTTTCGTGGGCTTCGTGCAGAGTCGGGTACAGTCGCACGATATCGTCGAGCGACAGCACATCGAGAATGTCCGAGAACCGCACTCCCCTGGTCCATTGGCAGTATGCGAGTACCCATCCGGCCCAGTATTCGGGTGTTGAGCCGGCGCGCAGTGCGGCTGGCGGCATATCGAGAATGCGCGCCCAACCGGTTTGCCGCATGATTTCGGCCACCAGCTCCTCGCCGGACATGCCACACACGTATTTGGGCGTGCCTCGCCCGAAAAGCGCGGGCGATTTCGCAGCCTTGGAACCGCAGTGCCGCGAATGCCTGAGGACTGGCGAGTACGATCTGCTTGCCGAGCTCGCCCAACCGCATCGCCTCAGCGAGTTGGTCGATGGAAATCGCGTTATTGACAAAAGCGCGGGCGAACGAGAAATACGAATCGTCGGCACGATATCCGACGATGACGTCAGCCTGACTGGCATCCGGCAGAAACACTTGTTTCAGATATTTCGATGCCTTGCGCGGCGACGGCGGTTGTTGCCACCGCGGATTGCGGCAGAATCATTGTCGCCACGGCTGTTTTCTTCAGTCGGCTCAACCCAACTTTTGATAATTTTTATTTTTTTGATATTTTTGATAATTTTTATTTTAGGTTGATTCAGCGAGGAGGCGGTCCACATGAAGGCAAAGGAAAACCCATTCAAGCCAACGGCAGGAGGGGAACCGCCCCTGCTCATCGGCCGAGGCAAAGTTATCCGCGATTTCGAGAAAGGTCTCGATAACGGAGTCGGTGCCCCAGGGCGCATTATGCTCGTCACCGGCGCTCGTGGAACCGGAAAAACCGTGATGCTCACTGTGTTCGGAGACCGGGCCAAAGCGCGCAGATGGGATGTCATCGAAGAAACGGCCTCTGCCGGACTATGCGAACGCCTTGTTGATGCCTTACGAACCGGGCGAGGGGCCCTTGACCACCTCACTATCCGACCATCGTTGACTTTTGCTGGAGCGGGCATCGGCCTCGGAGAAGCCGAACTATCCCCGAAGCGTATGCCCGAAACGTTGAGAAGTGCCATTGCCGGACGGTTGGATGCGCTTGAGAAGCGCCATGCTGGGTTGCTTATCACCATTGATGAGACTCAAGCGGCTGAGCGATCCGACATGATTGCCATCGCCACTGCCATACAGCATCAAATCAGGGAACGACGCAATATCGCCATCGTGTTCGCCGGTCTCCCACAGATGATTTCTGATTTGTTCAATGACGAAGTCATCACGTTCCTACGTCGCGCGAAAACGAACATACTCACAGATATTCCTCTTGATGAAGTGCGCGATGCTTTCGCCACAACATTCCGCGCCTCCGGCATGTCCATCACCGACGCTCAATTAAGCACTGCAGCCAATGTGACAGCCGGATACCCCTATATGATTCAACTGGTTGGCTACCATATCTGGGATGCCGCAGACATGCGGGACTCGGATACCATCATCGACGCTGATGTTACGGCAGGTATCGAGGAAGCACGTATTGACCTTGATAACGCCGTGTGCATCCCGGAGTTGCAAGGCTTATCCAAAAACGACCGTGAGTATCTCGAAGCCATGGCAGCGTCAGATGGTCCCTCTCCCACCGTGAATGTTGCACAGCGCATGGGCAAAACGCCTAACTATGCCGCCACCTACCGCAAACGCCTCCTTGACGCCTTCGTTATCCGCGAAACAGAACGAGGCGAAGTCGATTTTGCCGTGCCCTTCCTGCGCGAATACTTGCGTCGGAATCAGTAATCGGCACAATGCACAGTATCGATATATTCCGTTCCATATAATGACTTTTCGCATTCAGATACACAATGGACGGCCTGTTGAGTAGCACTCAGCAGGCCGTCCATTCTATTTAGCTATTCAGTTATCGGAGACACACCTCAGGCCTTGACCGGAGCGTCAGCGGGAGCCGATGCCGCCGCGGCCAGTTTGCGGCGCTTGAGGTACTTCATGATGGTCAGGACCATGCCGCGGAAGCCCCACTCGCCACGCAGGACAGTGTTGAGCAGTCCGGAGTGGGAACCGCCCCACTCCATACCGATGTAGTTGAAGGCGCTCATCACGGCACCCGCGCCGCCCTGCTTGACGCTCATCTCGAAGGGCTTCAGGTAGATCTCGCGAATCGACTGCTCGTTGGCCCAGGTGGCGAGCTCGCTCAGTCGGTTGGTCTCCTGGTCGTTCAGCGCGAAGTGCTCCATGAAGGCGTACACGCCCTTGGCCTGAGCGCCAGCGACCTGCTGGGAGGCCATCACGCCGAACAGGTAGCCGTCTTCGGAGAAGTATTCGAAGGTACGACCGGCGAAGTCGCGGCATTCGAATCTGATATCGTTATCGATTCGATCAGCGGCTCACGATACTGCCCTTGCATCGCTGTGCCACTGTTGAATGTGCCCGGCTGGCTCACCTTTGGGTCACCGCCGACACATCCTTGATGCCGATGGTTATAGAGTCGCAAATTCACGACTGGCGCACCTGCCCACGCACCTATCCTGTCATTTCGAGCGCATAATTTGCTACCACATCCGGTCAGGGCAATCGACCTTAATGGCGTAAACGGCACTTCTCAATACGTAAACGGCACTTATTCTTGGCTCCCCTCTCAGAGAGGGGAGCCAAGAAATATCAAGCTCGGCCTCCCAGGAGAGAGCCAGAATAATGCACCAGCAAGGCATTAGGATGGAGGGCATGAGCGATTTGAACGCGTTGAATCTTGAGCCCGGCGAAGTGGTTGGTGGGTATACGCTGATCTCCCGGCTCGGCTCAGGAGCTATGGGGTCGGTGTGGCGGGTGCGCGACGACGGCGGCACCACCTATGCCATGAAGATTCTGCGCGACTCCCTGACCGACGAGTCAGTGGCAGGCTCCGGCTCTGCGTCCACGGCCCTGCACGACCCCGACCTCAAGCCCGATGTCACGCCGCGCGAGCGCCTGCGGCGCGAGGCCATGGCCTTGAAGAAGGTCAATCATCCGGGTGTGTGCGGCATCGTGGATATGGAACTCGACGATACGTTGGCGTTCATCGTCACTGAACTCATCGAGGGCAAGAATCTTAAGGATGATGTGGCCGCCAATGGCCGGTATGTGGGCGACGATCTGGAACGCTTGGCCCGCAAGCTCATCGAAGCCACCAAAGCCGTACATGCGGCCGGCATCATCCATCGCGACATCAAACCCACCAATGTGATGGTGTCGGCCGCCGGACCGGTATTGGTCGATTTCGGTATCGCGATGGGCGAGGGCGAAAGTCACGTGACCCGCACCGGCCTAGTGATGGGTACACCCGGATTCATCGCACCCGAGATTATTGACGGTGCCGAATCCGACGACGCCACCGATTGGTGGTCGGTGGCGTCCGTGCTCGCTTTTGCCGCAACCGGCGCGCCTGTGTTCGGCACCAAGCCGATGATGGCGGTACTTGAGCGCGAGGCCTCGGGCAACGCGAATCTTTCCGGACTACCGGCCGGCACATTGGCTGCCTTCCGTTCTGCACTGGACCCGGATCGCAGGGATCGTTGCACGCCGGATCAATTGCTGAATGCCATCGCCTTGGATGCGTTGAATCCCAACGCTTGGCAGGGCGAGCAGGCGGGACCATTCGCCGCGGGAGCCGTGGCTGGACAACCGGCTGCGATCGTTGCCGAAGCCGCGGAGGCGATGCCCCCTTTTGGCGCGGCCGGCGGCGTTGACCGCAATAATCCCCGAACCATCTGGCGCGCGGCCGAGGAAGCCGCTGAGGCTCCCACCATGGCCGTGTTCTCCGGCAATAAGGGCGATAACGGCGATGGCGAAACCGCCGTATTCTCGCCGGCTGGCGCCGCTACCGCCACGCTGCCCTTAGCCGATATGCCGCCACGTCCGCCGGCCGGTGCGGAGCAGGCCACGCAACTGTTGCCCGACGCTGCTGCCGATTTCACCGACGACGCCGGCACACAGGTACTCACCGGCGCGACCACACCGATGCCGGACCAAACCACACCAATGGCCGGCGCCACCACACCAATGACCAACACCGATTCGACTCCGGCCCCGACCACGCCGCTGCCCGAGCGCACCACCGTACTCCCCACGCCGCAGCCGTCATCATTCCCCCCGTCCGGCACCGCCCAGAGCAGCTGGGATCCCGCAAGCAACCAGCCCACAGCGGTGGACCCCGCCATTCGCCCGGCATTGCAGCGCATCATCGACCAAACCGCCCAAGCGGCCCCCACCGAAACCATGGTCCAAAATCCTCCCATGCCCAATCCGGTGGACGTGAAGCGAGGGGAATATCTGCAGCGCGGCACCCTGCCATTGATCCTGCTGGCGGCGCCGCTGGCGGCACTGGCGGCAAATGCTCCGCTCGTGGCCATCATCGCGGCCACTGCGTTGTTGTGGCTACTGCTCACCCTGGCCTATAACACCGAACCCCAGCTTGAGCGCGAGGGCAAACGCGGCGGCGAGCGCAAAAACTCCGATTCGTGGATTCGCGTGGCGACTTTTCCCTGGCATCTGGTCAAAGCCCTGCTGCTGGCCATTCCCCGCATACTGCTGCTAGTCATCATCTATATGGCGGGAACCGCCGTGGCCACCGCGGCTCTGGCACTGCCCGTTCACACCATCTCCTGGTATTTCACCGCGGATTGGGGTATTCCGGTGCCGTTGCTCAACGATGTGCCGTTCTCCGCTTCCGGGCTGGCGCTGGGCGGTTTCATGGCCATCGGCTGGCTGGTCACTGTGTTCGCCCCACAGTCGATGATGATTCGGCTGGGGGGCGGCGTACTGCGCGGGCTCAAACACAGTCGCCCGGCGGGCGCGCCATCCACCGAAGTGGGTGGGGCTCCACCTGCTCCAGTGGCGCCGGCGCCCAAGGGCGGCGGGCGCGGCACCGTGCTGTTCACCATATGGGCCATCATCACCGTGGCCTTGTGCGCGATGCCGATTCTGGGCATGCCGATCAACTGGATGCCGTTCGCCTAGAGCGGGGCGGAATCTCACACATCAGCCATCCGCACACATGGCCGTTGTGTATCCGATACGTTCGTTCCGTCACACTTTTACAGGGAATTCACCTCAGATCAGCTCTGGGCGCAGTCCTCCTCAGGCCCGGTCATTATGATGGGGCCCAAACATTGAAGCGATTGCAAGGGGATAGCTATGTCAGATCCGAAGCGTCAGGCCAAGCGTGCCACACGCGCTGAGCGCCGAGCGGCCGAGGAGGCCGCCCAGCAGGCACGGGCCGAGCAGGCGGCTAAGGAACGTAAGCAGCAGACCATCATCGGCTGCATTGTGGTGGCCATTATTGTGGTGCTGGTGGCCATCGCTGGATTCGCCGTATACAAGGCTATGCGGCCGTCCAACACCAGCAGCAGTAGCCAGCAAAGCAACATGACCGTGGACGAGGCCTATAGCAAGCTCAAGAAAGTCAGTACCCAGCCGGCCAACGCCGATGACAAGGCCGGCTTCGTGATCTCGAGCAAGGGGTACGGTCAGAAGGCCGAAGGGGCGCCCACCGTTTCCATCTACATGGAGCCGCTGTGCCCCGGCTGCGCCTCGGTGAACCGCCAGCTTGACCCGACGCTCGTCAAGCTGATGAACGCCGGCCAGCTCAACATCGATTTGCACTTCCTCAATTTCCAGGACAACAAGAGCTCCGACAACTACTCCAACCGCGCGTTCAACGGTGCCATCTACATTGCCGAGCATGATGACAATCCCGATCACCTCATAAGCTACCTCTCCAACATCTACGCTGAGGATTTCCAGCCGGGCGAATTGTCCAATTACGAGCCGGTAAGCAACGCCAAGCTGGAGAAGCAGGCCGTCAATGCCGGCGTGAGCGAGGATGTGGCCACCGCGGCATTCAGTGGTAAGAACGAATACGTCAAGTGGCTCACCGCCTCCAACAACTACACGATCCTACGCCCCGAACTGTTCAACAGCTCCGGCGCGTTCTCCTCCCCCACGCTCACCATCAATGGCGAATACTGGGATCTGAAGCAGCTCACGCTGGCGGACACCAGCATGGTGGACGGATTCCTCAAGTCCATCGGCTTGGACTCCAATCAGGTGGGCGTGGAAGGCCAGATGCCATCGATCGGCGCCAACAAGAAGCCGATTTCGCTGGCCGATTAATTACCGGCGCGGCTCGGCCTGAATTGACCACTCGAGAACTACCGGTATACTAGAGATTTGTTCAAAACGATTTACGCGTTAAGAACAATCGCCTCTTTAGCTCAGATGGCCAGAGCGGCCGCCTTGTAAGCGGCAGGTCGTCGGTTCGATCCCGACAAGAGGCTCGACGCGTAGAAAAGTGGCGTATTATATGATACGTAGACTTTTCTACGCATATAATTCTTACCTTGGGTAAGTACTCCAGGAGCCTTCCCCCCAACTATGGGCTTCCTGGAATGAGGGCGGAGCGTCCCCCAACCAGCTCCGCACCTTCAAGGGGGGCGGGAACATCCCCTTCTCTCCCGCCCCCTTTTTCTTTTTTTGAGTTCAGAACAATCTGACGAGCAGGAATGGTGACGGTGGCCGGTGAAACCGCAGTACGGGCCGGAACAACCGTTACGATGGGTGGCGTAATCGTTCACCCAGCAGGAAGAGTATGGCAATGGCACGGCGTTGGACCCCGCAGCGGTTTGTTACACTGCGTCGCATCCGCGTAATCGCCTGTATCGCGGCGACCAGTATCGCGCTGGCTGGATCATTCGCGTTCACCGCGCGTAAATCCGTAGCCCTGAACATCAACGGGCAAACCACCCAAGTCACCACATATGCGATGACGGCCACCCGTCTTCTGGAGGAACAAGGGGTGGATATCAAGACCCACGATATCGTCACTACCTCGTCCGGCGACCAGCTCGCCAATCATGCCGTGGTCACCGTACAGTCCGCCTACCAGACCACTATCAACATCGACGGCACGTCCGTTCCCTTCTGGACCGTGGCCACCAGTGCCGACCAGTTGCTGGGATTTTTCGAGGAAAACCAGAACAACGCCACAAAAATCACCGTCGACATCGACAATGTGTACAACCAGCTCACCGGCGGACTGGTCATCAATCAGGATGGCCCGGTCACCGTCATTGCGGACGGCAAGACTTCCGTGGCCCCCAACGGCAAACTGCCTGCGGCCTCCATTCTTGACTCCAAAGGCATCGTGCTGAACAAAGAGGACCGTGTGAGCGTCGAAAAGGACGGCGATACCACTATCCTGCGCGTACGGCGCGTGACGCATGGCGAGGAAACGCGCACAGCCGTAGTGCCATACTCCACACAAACCATCATCGACTCCAATCTGCCTGAAGGCCAGTCGGAGATTCGCCAGCAAGGCGTCAATGGCGAGAAAACCCAGGTGTATAACGTCACGTATGTCGATGGCGTGGCCGAATCGGAGACGCTGAAATCCGAAACCATCACCACGATGGCCATCGACCAGATCATCGCCGTAGGCGCCGCCAAGTCTGATACCGATAAAGGTTCCGACAAAAAATCCGACTCCGCCGATAACGGCAAGGCCGATTCCGGTTACAACAATCAGCACGAGTCGTCCGGTAACAATGCCAACAACACAGGCGACAAGAACAACAGCAGCTCTGGCAACAACACGAACACCGATACCAACAACAATGCCGGCAACACCGGCGGTAACAACTCCGGTAACTCCGGCAACACCGGTAACACCGGCGGCGGTACGAACAACAATTCCGGCTCTTCCGGCTCCGATTCAGGAACAACCACCACGCCCTCCGGCCGACTCTGGCACGCCACCGTAGCCCAGGCTCAGGCCTATGCCGCCGGTGCCGCCGCGCAGCGCGGGTGGACAGGCAACGAATGGGATTGCCTGGTCAAACTATGGAACCGCGAGTCCAGTTGGCTGTGGTATGCCGAAAACGCGAGCTCCGGTGCCTACGGCATTCCTCAGTCGCGACCAGCAGACAAAATGGCTGCGTTCGGCGCCAATTACCGTGACGATGCCGCCGTACAGATCGATTGGGGTCTGTGGTACATCGCACAAAGATACGGCAGCCCGTCCAAGGCATGGCAAAATTCCGAACAAATCGGTTGGTACTGATCGGTTACGAAGCCCACAAGGAACACACGCTTATGAACGACACCATTCCCGCCACCGGTCACCTGTTAGGCGCCGCCGATATCCGTCGTATCGCGGCCGATGCCGGCATCAGCCCCACCAAGAAATTCGGGCAGAACTTCGTCATCGACCCCGGCACGGTCCGTCGTATCGTACGAGAGGCGGGAGTGACCGCTGCCGATCATGTCATGGAAGTCGGCCCCGGCCTAGGATCGTTGACATTGGCGATTCTGGAAACCGGCGCCACCATGACCGCAGTTGAAATCGATCCGCCGTTGGCCGAACGACTGCCGGGCACAGTCGCCGAATTCATGCCCGAAGCCACGTCACGACTCACCGTCGTCAATCGGGATGCCTTAACCGTCACCCCGGAGAACGTGCCTGATTTCAGCGATGACGCATCGTTTACGCTGGTCGCCAATCTGCCGTACAACGTGGCCACGCCGATTCTGCTCACGCTGTTGGAGCGTTTCGACAACCTCGGCTCGTTCTTGGTGATGGTGCAAAAAGAGGTGGCCGACAGACTCGCCGCCAAGCCCGGTTCCAAGATCTACGGCACGCCGAGCGTGAAGCTCGCCTGGTATGGTACCGCCGAACGGGTGGGCACCATCGGCCGCAATGTGTTCTGGCCGGCTCCCAATGTGGATTCCGCACTCGTCAGATTCACCCGGTATCAGGCCGATGCCCCGGCCGCCCCGGGAGCCTCGAACAGCACGGCCGACGGCGGCGCACAACGGGAACTCGTATTTCGTCTGATTGATGCGGCGTTCGGTCAGCGTCGCAAGACCCTGCACGCGGCATTGAAGACCATTGCGCCCTCCGAGGCATTCTCCATCGCCGGCATCGATCCGACCCGTCGAGGAGAGACGCTCACCATCGCCGAATTCACCGCTCTGGCCAAGGCCATCGAATCGTGTGGAGATGGAGATGAGGCACAATGAGTCCGGTAATCTCACATCCACGCCCAGCCGCTGCCCGACATCAGTTCGATGAGCTCTCCCCCATCACCATTACGGTGGATTGCCCGGCGAAAACCAATCTCACCTTGGAAGTGGGACCTGCTCACGACGAATGGGGCGGACGCCACGAACTGGACACCACCTACTGTGCAATCGGCGTATACGACACCGTCACCGCAACCGCCAAGCAACCCGGAGCGGGATTCTCTCTGGAGCTCGAAGGCGCTTATTTGGGCGACTTGGCCTCCTCACGCAGCGACATGCGCCGCAACCATGCGGTACTGGCCCTCTTCGCCATGGCCCAGGCGGCCGAGCGCGAGCCGGATGTGGCGTTGACCATCACCAAGCGCATTCCCGTGGGTGCCGGACTAGGCGGCGGTTCAGCCGACGCCGCGGCGACCATGCTGGCGGTCAATCGTCTCTGGGAGCTGAACTGGCCTATAGAGCGTCTGCGCACCATTGCCGCCACGTTGGGCGCGGATATGCCGTTCTGCCTGACCGGTGGCCTTGCATACGGCACCGGTTTCGGCGAACGCATCACGGATATCGCCCCCGGCAGCCGCGATGAGCTGGCGCTGATAGAACAGGGATTCAGCGGCGAAGTATTGGTCGGCGCGTACCAGTCGCAACTCAGCACTCCTGAGGTCTACCACACCTTTGACCTCGTGGGAGCCGCAGAAGGCGACCGCAATCATCTGCAGGCTGCGGCAATCAGCCTGCATCCCCGCAGCGGGCAGGCCATCGACGCCGCCACGCAGGCGGGTGCCAGCCATGCATTCGTCTCCGGATCCGGCCCCTCAGTGGTCGCTTTCGCCGCCGACGAGGCAGCGGCACAACGCATTATCGATGTGTGGCGCGATACGGCTGTGGTCGATCGCATTATTCGAGCCAAATCTCCCGCACACCCCAATATCGGCGTCAGACAGTGACGCTAAGGTAGCAACCAGCCACCCGACCCATGAAAGAAGTCCACCGATGACGTATCAGGTTGATGAACGTGAAGCCCGCAAGGCGTACGTGCGCCACCGCCAGACCATCGTCTTTTCCATCAGCGGCGCGGTATTGGCAGTAGTGCTGGTCATAGCCCTACTGTTCAATTTCCACGTTTTCGGCCTCGGCGAAGTGGAGACTCCGGCCCGCCAGCCGAATTACGGCAACGCGGCACCGTGCGCGGTCAAGGACAGCAGCGGCAAAGCGCAATACGTGTCCAACGCTTCGGTCGGCATCCGCGTGATGAACGGCACCTCTCACGGCCAATTCGCCAAGGCCGTGGGTGAGGCTTTGGCCAATCGTGGATTCAGCGTGCAGAAAATCGATAACTATTCCAGCACCGGCGTTGAACGCACCACCATCTACTTCGGCAAGAACGCCATTAATCAGGCGTATACGCTGATCGGCAATTTCACCGACGCCACCATGATCATGACGGCTCGCGAGGATCAACTCATCGATGTGGTCATCGGCGCCACGTTCAACGATCTGCAGGACACCAAATCCTCCCCACAATCCGGTAAGACCATCACCAATATCGAGGGTTGCAAGGCCGCCGATAGCATGACCAAGCTGCCCGCCGACACCAAACACGACGCATACACGGCAGAGTAAGGCGCATACAGCTTCATCTTCGCGAAAAACCGCACGCTGACACGTATTCAGCGTACGGTTTTTTGGTATCGGACTAGTATCGGACTACTGAATCTCGGCGTACCAGCGCTTGAGTTCTTCGACGGCCACATCGTGGTCCACCGGACCGTTATCCAAGCGGTATTCCAGCATGTGCTTGTAGGCGCGGCCGATCATCGGGCCGGGCTCCAGGCCCAGCAACTCCATAATTTCGTTGCCGTCCAGATCCGGGCGGATCGCGTCGAAGTCCTCTTTCTTCTTGAGTTCGCGGACGCGCTCCTCCATCTCATCCATGGCCCGGGAGAAGATCATCGCCTTGCGCTTGTTTTGTGTGGTGGCGTCCGCGCGCGTGAGCCTGTTCAGCCGCTCGTACAGGTGCCCGGCATCCTTGACATACCGGCGTACGGCCGAGTCGGTCCACGGCTCGTCCACATAGCCGTGGAAGCGCAGGTGCATATTCACCAGTTCCGAGACGTCCTCGACCAGATGGTGGTCAAAACGCAGCGCCTTCAAACGCTTGCGGGTCATTTTGGCACCCACCGCGTCATGGTGGTGGAAGCTCACTTTGCCGCCCGGCTCGAACCGGCGGGTCTTCGGCTTGCCGATATCGTGCATCACGGCGGCCAAGCGCAGCGTCAGGTCGGGGGCGGGCACCGGGCCGTCCGGGCCGGTTTCCAGGGCGATCGCGCGTTCGAGCACAATCATCGTGTGCTCGAAGACGTCCTTGTGGCGGTGGTGTTCGTCGATCTGCAATTGCAGGGCCGGAATCTCCGGGAAGACGATGTCCGCAAGACCGGATTCGACCAACGCCTCAAGGCCGGCGCGCGGACGGTCGGAGAGCAGCAGCTTGGTCAGTTCGTCGCGCACGCGCTCGGCGGATACGATGTCGATGCGGTCGCGCATCGAGGTAATCGCCTCGGCCGCGTCCGGCGCGATACGGAAGCCCAGCTGGGCCACGAATCGCACGGCGCGCATCATACGCAACGGATCGTCGTCAAAGGACTGTCGCGGGTCCACCGGCGTGCGCAACACACCCTTGGACAGATCACTGGCACCACCAAACGGGTCCACGAATTGCAGGTCGGGCACGCGCAGGGCCATCGCGTTGACGGTGAAGTCGCGGCGGGACAGGTCGCCCTCAAGCGTGTCGCCATAATTGACCTCGGGCTTACGCGAGTCCGGATCGTACATGTCGGAGCGATAGGTGGTGACCTCCACCTTGACCTCGGTGCCGTCCGGGCGGCGGCGCATGGCACCCAGCGTGCCGAACTTGCGCCCCATGTCCCAGAAGCCGTCATGCCCCCACCGGCGCAGTATCGGCTCGAACTGCTCAGGCCGTGCGGATGAGCAGAAGTCCAAATCGTGGCTCTTTCTATGGAGCAGCAAATCCCTGACCGGGCCGCCGACCAATGCCAGCTCGTAACCCTGTTCGGCGAACAGTCGACCAAGTTCGATGGCTTCGGGCCATACTTCGAAATTCAATGGGCACCTTCCCGCGTGCGACGTTTTTCTGTCCTACCAGCATACCGTTACCCCACCTGCACACGGGGTTGAGTAAGGTGGAGAATATGATTACGCCCGCCGACCTTGCCCGCATACTGGGGCAAACACCAGATTCGGCGGATAGCCATACCCAAGACCACCTGCTGTATACGTCCGAAACTCCGCATCATTCCGCCGATTCGGGCGATTCTCCCGATGCCGGCGGCACCGCGAGCCACTCCACCAATCAGGCCGTTCATCAAGACGAAGTAGACGCAGTACCGACTGCGCAACATTCCGGTGTACCCGGCACACCCGCAACGCCCGCCACACCCGCAACGCCCGCCACACCCGCACCATCCGAATCCGAAATATCGGACGCCGCCAGCGACATGCCCACACCGAAGCCGATGATGCCCACACCGGCCACCGTCTTCGGCATGCATGCCACCGTCACCATCGCCACTACCAGCGGCACTATCGAGGGGCAGGCCGATGGTATCGCCGGCGAGGCCGGTGCCGAGACGATTGCCGAGGTCGAGCCGATTATCTCCACGGCACAAACGTCCGTAACCATCGTCACGAACGATTCCGCGGCGACCGCCCACGCGGCCGTAGATACTGCCGTTGCGGTCGCCAAGGCCGCCGCCGCGCATACCGCAGCGATACCGACTCCGCGCGACGTGCTGATGCCGCCTGCGGCACGTACCGCACCGGCCGCAACGCCGGTCACCATGCCGGTCTCAGCGCCGTCTGCAGCACCAGTGAGGCCCGCAACGTCAGCGCATCCCACGCCGGCCACGGTCTTCGGCCGGCATCCGTCCGCGGATGTTGCCTCGCCGGAACCGGCAGTGCCAGTAGAACCGGTGACGCCATCCAGCCCGACTCCGGCCATGATGCCGCAACGCCGTACGTCGGACGGTCCGACCACATTCGCTTCACTGGATGCCCAGGAACTGCCGGTCGTACGCGAATATTCGGCAGGCGGTCTGATTTTCGATGACCAGAATCGCGTGGCCATTATCGCCCGTCATTCCCGCTCCGGCCATCTCGAATGGTGCTTGCCGAAGGGGCATATCGAAAAAGGTGAGACCCCGCAGCAGACCGCTGTGCGCGAAGTGCATGAAGAGACCGGCATCCTGGGCGAGGTGATCGATTCCATCGCCACCATCGACTACTGGTTCACCGGCACCACGCAGCGCGTGCATAAGCTGGTCCATCACTTCGCGCTCAAACAGACCGGCGGCGAACTGACGGTGGAAGGAGACCCGGATCATGAGGCGGAAGACGCCATCTGGGTACGTTTTGAAGATTTGGATGACGTGTTGAGCTATCCCAACGAACGCAAAATCGCGTGGCTCTACGCCAGGAAGAAGAACAGGCAGGCAAACGAGTGAACCTACCCGGAGTCTTACGACATTGCACACGTCTGGCACACGCACTGGCGGCTGGCGTCGCCGTTGTGGCGATGCTGGCCGCTCCATTGACCGTTTACGCGAACGATACGACGGACACGACTGATTCATCCGATACGACGGACGCAACGGGCAATCAGACCGAGAATCAGCCCAAGCAGAGCATTGCCATCACGCAAAGCACCCCCATCGTCACCTCCAAATCGGGCTATCATGTCACCGCGGTCATCAGCAATACGGACAGCACGGCCACGTCAAGCGGCACACTGCACCTGACCACCAATACGCTGTTCACCTTTGTCTCGCGCACCGATATTCAGAATTGGGCCGAGAACAACGCCCCCATCCCCACCCCCAACGAGTTGGGTTCCGTTGACGTGCCATCGATTCCCGCCGGCGGCACTGCCACCGTCACCATCGAGGTGAACGCCAATCAGCAGACCCTTGCCTCCATAGGGAGCTGGGGGCCGAAGCCGCTGATGCTGTCGTATATCGTCGGCAATCGGATACTCGCCGATTTGCCGAGTTTTCTGACCCGATCTTCGGATGGGCTCAACACCGCGACGACACCGGCCATGAACCTGACCGTGGCCATGCCCTACACCGCCAGCGGCTGGCAGGTCGATAACAAGGCCATCAGCAATCGCATTGCCGAAACCACCACTTCCTCGACATCAACATCGTCCAAGTCCAACAGCACGGACAAGGCCGACAAGTCCGATAACGCCGACGCCGGCAACGCGGCCAAAGCCACTGATACGCAAGCCATATCCTTATCCGAGCAGGATGCCGATACCGCGCGATCCCTTGGGCAGACATTCGCCAAGCACCGCTCGCTGCAAGTGATCGCGGATCCTCTGTATTGGCGTCAGTCCGCAGTGCAACCGTCCATTGCCGGCATCATGCAGCCCGCCGACTTTGACATCACCGCCTATACCGCGCTGGGTGATACCGCGGCCTACGAAAAGGCCGGCATCACCACTGAACAGTGGAACGCCAAGCAGGCGGCCGCATGGTATGCCGCCGGAAACGACTCCGAAACACCCTCCGCGTACGCATGGCAGGGCAACAACTGTTGGACGTTGGATGCGCTGACCGCGGCACGCGAGCAGGGCTATGACACGGTGATTGCCGATGCCTCTTTCGATGCCGACCAGACTGAAGCCGTACACACAGGCACCTACGTGGTGGATACGTCTGCCGGCGATGTCACCGTGCTGAAGGAGCAATCGACCTTGGGCACGCTGGCCAAGGGCCAAGCCACCAGCACGGACGCGCAGGCCGAGTCCAGCGATGCCGGTCGGTTGGCCCGACTGGTCGCTCAGAGCGCGTTCTACCAGATGGAACAGCCTTATACATCCCGATACCTGCTTATGACGTTCTCCCGCACCACGGAGGCCGGCTGGATCGATCAGGTGATGAGCGCCTTCGAGCAGGCGTCCTGGTTGAATCTGACGGACCTGAAGACCATGGCCGAGGCCGATCCGTACAATGTCAGCGATTCGGTCAATCCCGACAAGGCCGATGATGCCAACACCGCCAATACCCGGTCGGCGTTGAGACAGTTGGCTGACAGCCGGCATGACATCATGCGCATGGCCACCTCCATATTGAAGAACGAGATTGATTCCGACGAGGTCTCGTCGTTGACCCCGCAGGCCCTGGCCCGGCAGGATGCCAATGACACCGTCTCGCACAGCAACGATCCGACGCAATGGATTGGCTCTTTGCTGGTGCTGCATGACGATATGGCGCTGCGATCCATGTCTGGCTCCCCCCAGCCGACAGCCACGCGAAAAGCCATGGTCAGAGCCGCGAAAACACTGGCCAGCGATCTTCTGAACGGCGTACGCATCAACCCATCGGAATCAATATCCGTGTTCAGCGAATCCGCGAAAATGCCAATCACCGTGAGCAATGACCTTCCTTATGCCGTCAGCGTGCAGGTCAACTCGCTGACTGACTCCATGCAGATCGTCACCTCGCGAACCACTGACATCGATATTCCCGCGCATAGCGACGCTCAGGTGACCTTCACCATCCGCGTTTCCACTTCCGGCTCATCGACGGCCCATGTGTCGCTGAGCGACCGGGAAGGCAACAGCTTCGGCAACACGCAGGATACCGCGATCACCAGTGTGATGCGCGTCAGTGATGCCAGCGGTTTCATTATCATCGGCTTCGCCGTGCTACTGTGCATTATCGGCCTGTGGCGGCAGTTCCATCGGAAGAAGGACCCCGACGAATGAGTTCAACCGTAGGTCGTAATTCCCTGATCATGGCCACGGGAACCGCTGCTTCCCGTGTGACCGGTCAGCTCCGCACGATTCTTCTCGCTGCGGCCATCGGCACCACTGGATTGGCGGCCAACGCCTATCAGGCCGGTTCCATGATTCCCCAATCCGTGTTCACGCTGGTGTCCGGCGGCATCTTCAACGCCGTGCTGGTGCCCCAGATCGTGCGCACGTTGAAAGAAAAAGACGCCCAAGAACGACTGAATCGCCTGATTACGTTGGCCATCGGCATCCTATTGGCCATGACCGTGGTGATGGCGGCGGCCAGCCCTCTGCTTGCCCGCCTGTACGTGGGTAGCGACGATCACCAGATGATAGCCCTGACCACCTCGTTCACCCTGTGGTGCATGCCTCAGGTGTTCTTCTACGGCCTGTATACGGTGTTGGGTCAGATTCTGGCCGCCAAAGACCATTTCCTCACGTATGCGTGGAGTTCCACCGGCGCGAACATCATCAGTTGCACTGGTTTCGTCGCTTTTATTCTGCTGTTCAGCAAGGCCAATGAACAGCCCCTCGAATTCTGGACCGCCGACAAAATCGCGCTTACCGCAGGCACCTGGACTTTGGGCGTGGCCTTCCAAGCGCTGATACTGTTCCTGCCGCTGGCCCGTATCGGATTCAAATACAAACCCAGCTTCGGGCTTGGCGGCTTTGGACTCAGGTCTATGGGTCCCGTGGCGTTAGGCTCTTTGGGCGTGGTGGTCACCAGTGAGATCTGCGGCATTATCCTTACCCGTATCGCCACATCCGCACCGCAGCGCGCCCACGAACTGACGGGTGCCAGCCTGTTCAGCGTGGCAGGCAACGCGACCTATCAGAATGCGTACACCCTGTTCATCCTGCCCTATTCGCTCATCGCCGTATCGGTATCCACGGCTATGTTCCCCAAGATCTCCCGTTCCATCGCAGCTGCGAATCTGGATGAGGCACGGCACGATCTGGTGAGCGCGTTGAACAACGTAGGGCTGCTGATCATATTCTTCGCCGCCGCCATGGTCGTGTTCCCCGAACCGATCATCCGCGCATTGCTTCCGTCCGTCTCGATGGACGAGACCATGCTGATCTCCTATGCGCTTATCGCCTTGTCTATGGGCATTCCATTGGGGTCGGCGTTCCTGTTGATCCAGCGCACGTTCTACGCCTTTGAGGACGGCCTTCACCCCTTCCTGTCCGCGGTGATGCAGTATGGATTCACCTCGGTATTCATGATGATTGGCATGATGGTACTTCCTCCTGAGCATTGGGTACTCGGCATCGCCTGCTCGGTGACACTCGGTGGATTACTGGCGTTGCCGCTGACATTGATGATGTTGCGCCGCAAGTTCGAAGGCAATCTTGGTGGTCGGGAGATCACGAGGACATATGCCAAGGCCATTGTGGCGGCGCTGGCTTCCGGAGTTGTGGTCTGGCTGATCAAACGACCGGTAGTCGCACTGTTCGGCGCGGATATTCGATCGGTAGGCGGGCACATGAGCTGGTGGTCTGCACTGGCCATCTGCGTGGTGCTCACCATCGTGCTGGCCGTAGTATATGTGGCTGTGTTGTGGGTGATACGCACCCCGGAACTCATCAGCGCCTATCGCTCGATACTGGCCCGTCTACACAAGACTCCGGCCAGTGAGGACGTTGCTGTGACAGCCCAGCCGGAAAAAGTCGACGATACGCAAATCAATCCTGAGACGGAGCCCGTCAAGGACAGCCCCACACGTAGAATATCTAAGACCAGTCTCGAACACCAATCACACGGAGCCGAACGCACTATGAAACCGCAACTCGGAGACACGATTCTCAACCGATACACCTTGGTATCATCGTTGCGTGAGGAGCCTGGCATTCAGGCATGGAAAGCCAACGACCGTGTGTTGGCAAAGGATTGCCAGCTGTTCATCATTACCAATCGCAGCGCTTTCGCCGCAATCGATGAGCTCGCTGGTCGCATCGCCGCCACTCGCCCTGATCGTGTGATTCCCGTACTGAAATACCGTATGGAATCCGACGTACTTCTCATTGTCATGCCGGTGGACAGCGGCCAATGCCTGACTGACTACATGGTGGATACCGACAAGCCGCTCAGCTACAGCGCCATCCGGTCGATTATCGGAGAATGCGCCAACGTGCTGCGCGAGGTCATTGCGGATACTCCCAGCAGCATCGTCATCACAACCGACACCGTTCGAGTGACTACCTCCGGTGTGCAGATTGCCGATGCACCATGTGCCACGATGCTGGCCGACACGTCCGCTACCGATCTGCGTACGGACGGTCCTGAACGGTATGCGATTCGCCAGCTTGCGGCATTGCTCTATGCCCTGCTGACACGCACGCCAAGCCAAGCGACACCCACATTCAATCTGCGCGCCTTGCCGCAAGACACCCCTGGCGAATTCCGCGTGATTTGCAAGCGTGGATTGGCCTTAAGCAAGCCCGACGAGCACACGTTGCCGATGGCTGCCCTTGTAGAACTCGACGCCTTGTTGGGTAATTGGAAGCCGCTCTCTGAACTGAGCGATGCTGATATCGCTTTGCCGAGCGTGGAAAGCGATTGCTCGATTACCAAGGCGATACTGAAGCCCGCCAACGAGACCGATATCGTGCCTATTCCCAGCACGTTGATTAACAGCAGCAGTCTTCCGGAATTGTCTATTACCCCTTCCCTGCCGGTTCAGCCGGCCGCCGTCCCCGCTCCGCACGCGATGTCACCGGCTCCTCTGCCTGATGGGTCCAGTACTGCTGACGGCAACCAGTCTCAATCTGACGCCCACCGTCTGTTTGACTTCAACCTTTCTGACGCCTGGGAGCACGAGAATCTTTCCGGTGAAGACACCGGTGACTGGTACAGCGAAATGAATCCGGCCCCCATCGGCGGTCCGGGTGATAATACTCGGTTGACGGTGCCTATTGTTACCGGCGGTATTTCCGATGCCACCGTGGGAGAGACGACCAGTCGTATTCCCGTGTTCGATGTCAGCGGCCGTGCTGTGGCCCCCGGTGAGGAATCGCTGCGTGCCTTGGAAGAGGAGCAGGCCCGCATTGCCGAAGTAAGCGCCATTCCTCCGAGCTTCACACCGAAGGATGTGCCGGATGACGAGGATGACAGCAAGCTGCCCGATGAACATCTGTTCGGCAAACTGTCGACCAAGGTCGTTGCCATCATTGTGGCTCTGATATTGGTAGTGGCAGCGGCTGTTTGGGCAGTGCATGCGTTCCGATCCTCCGGAGACAATCCTGCCGATGCTTCCAGCAACTCCAGTGAAGGTGACTGGCCCGATATCAATGCTGACGCTGTGCCATTCGGTGGCAGCAAGAACGCGACGAACGGTGGCGCCACTGACGATTCCTCAAAGTCGAGTGATGCCACTCAGAGCGAATCCAGGGACTCGGCATCAGACAAGTCCAAGAAGTCCGAGACTGCTGATTCGTCGTCCAAGAAGACCAAGGCCAAGAAGTCCAGCGATAAGGATTCCAGCGCTGCTCCGCAACCGCGCCATGAGAACAACACGGCGTTTACGATTTCCAGCGCCAACTTCCTGTCGAATCCTGGCGGCCAATCCGGGTACGCATACTACATGCACCTTGACCAGCCGCAGGATGCGTACCGCATGGTTATCACCATCCGCACATCCGGTGGTAAGGGCTATATTCGCGCAAATACCACTGGAGACCCCACTCAGGGCGAGCAGGTGGCCGAATTCACCTTTGCTGAAGGTGGCACTACTGAGGTGAAGTTCACCAAAGCCGTCAATACGCAGGATCTGCTGCTGTGGGTGCCATCGGGTAGCCTGCCGCAGAACCAGCTGTACATCGAGAAGGTGGAGGTCTTCTAATCGGCATCTATACCGATAACTGACCCAAGAAGGGCGGTACCGTTCGCATACATTCGACGGTGCCGCCCTTTCTTCGCGTCTGGCTGAATGACATGGAATATCGTATGGGGGTGTGACAATGTTTCACGTGAAACATAACGTCATCATTATCGGTTCTGGTCCCGCTGGCTACACGGCCGCCATCTATCTTGGCCGTGCAGGTCTTAATCCTGTTATGGTCACTGGTGCGTTGTCGCCAGGTGGACAGTTGGTCAACACCACTGAGGTGGAGAACTTCCCCGGATTCCCGGAAGGTATTCTTGGCCCGGATCTTATGGATCGCATGAAGGAACAGGCCAAGCGCTTCGGTACAACCTATATCACAGACGATGTCTCTTCCATTGAGGCGTGTGAGAGTGATTCGGTCAAGCCGACCTATCGTGTAACGCTCTCCGATGACTCCCAGCTGGAGGCATCAGCACTCATCATCGCCACAGGGTCGTCATTCCGTAAGCTTGGGGTGCCCGGCGAACAGGAGCTGTCCGGACATGGCGTCTCGTACTGCGCCACCTGCGATGGCTTCTTCTTCAGAAACAAGCCTATCGTGGTCGTAGGCGGTGGCGATTCGGCTTTTGAAGAGGCATTATTCCTGACCCGGTTCGGTTCTTCGGTCACCTTGATTCACCGACGCGATAGCTTCCGTGCCTCGCAGATCATGGTGGACCGAGCCAAAGCCAATCCGACCATCACCCTACTGACCAACACAGTGGTGACCTCCATTACCGGCACCTCCTCCCCCACACAGAACACCGGTGCACCTATTGCCATTCCTGGCTTGACAATCAAACGACCGGCTGTGGCACCGGCCAGTGTCAGCAGCATTGCCGTACGTAACGTGGTGACCGGAGAAGAAAGCACGCTGGATACCAACGCCGTATTCGTGGCTATCGGCCATACGCCAGCCACTGATTTTGCAGCTGGTGTTGTGGACCGTGACAATGATGGGTATGTCGTGGTGCAGGGTGCCAGCACGGTGACCAGTGCGCCAGGCATCTTTGCTGCAGGCGATTGCGTGGATCGTACTTATCGTCAGGCAATCAGCGCAGCGGGCATGGGCTGCCGTGCAGCGCTGGATGCGCAGGCCTATCTTACGGACTGATTGCGGCGACCTGATGATGGCTTGCTGTTCTGACTGCTGCCTGTGACATAGGAGCAGCGCTAGGTCAGTGTTACAGCATGCCGCCCTTGGGATAGTACGCACCGGTCAAAGGCATAGAAAGGCCCCTCAGGCGCGGAGAGGTTGGGGGCTGCATGACTATCTCCAAGAAAATGTCCGCAGCCCCCAACCTTATCCGCAGCACGGAACAACGAAAAACCTCTCACCAGAATCATGCGAGGCTGCACCTTTTAAGATTTGCCGTTAAGTTAGTAGCTAAGTAAATTAGATGGCCCTGCACCAGCCAGTGTTCTCCAGTTCACATTTGACGGACATCGACTTCCCCATTAAGAGACGCCACTCTGGGAGATAGACACGCCCCTGACATTGACTTCATGTCCACACTCAACCAGGGTAAGGTCGAGCGTGAACATGAAGTCAGCTTGAGTCGATTAGAGCTGAATCACGACTCCCTCCCAACGAGCAAGCTCGCCGCGAGCGATCGACTTCACGCCATGTACGGCATCATAGGTGCTGAGCAGCACCTGCGACTCGCTCACGCCATTCCCGAGCAATCGCGCGACCTCCGCCGGCACCCGCGCCGTCCTACCGGTGAGATTGACCATGACGAGAATCGTATCGTCGCCGCCGGTACGGGTGAACGAATACACCTGCTCGCTGTCTGCCGCGACCAGATTCCACTCGCCCGTCGCGACGGTCGCGTTGCCGTGGCGCATGGCGATGAGCTTCTTGTAGAAGCCGTACACGGAATCAGGATCGTCGAACTCCTCGGCCGCGTTGATCTCCACATGGTTCGGATTCACGCCGATCCACGGTTCCGTCGCCGCGTCGGCCGCGGTGAAGCCGGCGTACCTGGAAGCGTCCCACTGCATCGGCGTGCGCGAATTGTCCCGTCCGATGAGCGCGAGGGCCGCCATCATCGATTCCGGCGACTGGCACCTGGCCTCCTCCACGCGCTGGCGGTAGGCGTTGATGGCCTCCAGATCGCGGTACTGGTCGAGCTTGGTGAAATGGGCGTTGGTCATGCCCAGCTCCTCGCCCTCATAAATGTAGGGGGTGCCACGGTGCATGTGCAGCAGCATGCCGAACGCCTTGGCGCTCAACTCGCGCGACTCGCGGTCAGAGTCGTCGCCCCAACGGGACACGACACGCGGCTGGTCGTGGTTGCAGAAGAACAGGCTGGCCCAGCCGGCGTTCCTCACGGCCTCCTGCTGGTCGGCAAGACGAGCACGCAGATTCCTGACTTCGAACGGCACGGTGTTCCACTTGGAACCTTCCTGGTCGACGCCCACGTGGTCGAACAGGAACAGCATGTCGAGTTCCTTGTGGGCCGGATCGGTAATGAACTCGTTGCGTTCCGGAGTGATGCCCGGCGCCTCGCCGACGTTCATGTAGCCCTCACGGCCCTCGAACACCTCACGGCGCATTTCGGCGAGGAATTCGTCGAGCCGCGGACCGTCGGAACAGAACGGGCCTGCGTCCGTGTATCCCTCTTCGCCTATCTCCCCCTCGGACAATTCCGAGCCGACCTCTCCGGGCAGCCGTCCGTGGCCATCGAGATGTTTCGAGATCAAGGTGATCACGTCCATGCGGAAGCCGTCGATGCCGCGATCCATCCACCAGTTCATCATCCTGTACACGGCCTTGCGCACCTCCGGATTCTCCCAATTCAAATCCGGCTGCTTTCTGGAGAACTGGTGGAGGTAGTATTCGCCGCGCTTCGGATCGTACTGCCACGCGGAACCGCCGAAATAGGAACCCCACCGGTTCGGCTCGGCGCCCGGAGTGCCCGGCTCATGACCCGGCCTGGCCGGACGCCACCAATACCAGTCGGCATGCGGGTCGTCCTTGTCGCGAGAAGCCTGGAACCAGGCATGCTCGTCGGACGTGTGGTTGACCACCAGATCCATCACGATCTTCAAACCGCGCCTGTGCGCCTCGGCGAGCAGCTCATCCATGTCCTCCAACGTGCCGAACAGCGGGTCGATGTCCTGATAGTCGGAGATGTCGTAGCCGTTGTCGTCCTGCGGGGACCTGTAGACCGGGGACAGCCACAGCACGTCCACGCCAAGATCGGCCAAATAATCAAGACGGCTGGTGATGCCCTTCAGGTCGCCGATGCCGTCGCCGTTCGTGTCCTGGAAGGAACGCGGGTAGATCTGGTAGACCACCGCGTTGGCCCACCATGGGTTCGGGGTCGCGCCGTTGGAACGCACGGCGACGGGAAGGACGGAACGATTGAAATCAGTCATATCTTGTTTCCTTATTAAATCAAGTTCTTCATCAACGCGATGCTATGGATCCACGTTGCCTATATACGGGATGAATCAATGTTGCTTTTTCCTTTCCCTTTAGAGTTCCATCCATGAGCCGAACAAGCATGCTCATGCCCAGTTGACACAACTCTGCTGGCATTAAGGGAAATTCATCTATCCTCAGACGCTTGCCTATGGAATCTGTATATGTTCCCGCTGAAATCAGCGAAAGATCTTGAGGAATCTTCATTCCACGCTGCCGCGCCGCCGCAACAAGGTTATTAAGGAACAATGGGCCGCCTTGAGTCACAATTGCTGTGTTCTCACTCGAGATGAACCTCTCAAGTAGGTTTTCGGCAGCATCGAAATCATCCTCGTCGGTAAACTCTTCATCTATATGAATCTTGTATCGCGCAGCAGCATCATGCATTGATGTCCTGAGTCGAATGAGGTAATTTGCACCTCCATTTCGTTCGTAATCAATCTCCTTCCCCCCTGCAAACAGAATTCTGCTGTGCCCATTACGACAAAGCGTTTGCATGATCATTTCACCCATTTCAATAAAATCGGTATCAATGCATGGCACATTTGTTTCATTCATAGGATGTCCAATAGAAATGAGCGGAATACTTGAAAGCTGAGCTAATTCAATTCGGGGATCATTCATAGTCACATCCATAAGAGCGACACCATCCACCATCCCAGTATCGATGATAGAGCGAAGTTGCTCATCTCCTGTTTCCTCAGTCAACAGCAACGTTTCATAGCCAAGTTGCCTGGCCGCTTTGAGAAAATTTAGAAAATAAGCACAATAGTTGGTATAGCTGGTGGAATCATGGACGGGCGAACTCAGCGCGACGAAATGAGTCTCACCACTCAACGGAGCTGGACCACCGTTTTTCGCCAAGTAACCAAGTTCCCGCGCAGCTTGCAATACCCTCCGACGGGTATTTGCCCCTATGGGACGTTTCCCTGTCATCACATAGGAAACCGTGCTTATGGAAACTCCTGCGAGAGCCGCCACGTCCTTGATTCCAGCCATTGTTATCCTTATTCGTTCACAGTAAAGCCTTGGCTCTTTCCTTGCTCAACGAGCTTGTCCTGCCAAGCCTTCACACCTTCCTTCATTGTGGTCTGTCCCGTGTAAGCCGCCCCGACAGTGTCGGTGAAAACGCTTCGTGCATAAACGTCATAGGGCAGAAATTCGAACTTAGATGTGACACGCTTCGCAGCCTCGGCGAATTCAGCATTGAACTTCTCACCGCCAAAATAATCCACCGTGTCTCCATCGGAGTTCACCATAGTAGTCTGGCTAAGGAATTTATCGTTAGACATGGTCTTCAAATCAGCAGGAAAACCACCTTGGTCCACACGGGACATGATGGCATCAGAATTAGTGCTGGCAAATTCCATAAACTTGTACGCAGCATCCGCATTCTTGGATGACGACATCAGGGCAAGGGCGGAGCCGCCGTTCTCAGAACTTACCTTCTCGCCGGCGTTCCACGTTGGCATTTGAGCAATTCGCCACTTTCCAGCACCCTCCGAAGCATTGTTTAAAAACATGCCGGGAGCCCATGCAGCAGATATCACGCTCGCAAATTCTCCGGAACCAACTGAACGATACCAATCATCAGAACTATCTTTTGTCTTCGTTTCGATTAGTCCTTCATCAATCATCTTTTGCCAGAAGTCACAGAATTTCTGCACTCCTTTATCAGTAGTGAGTTTGACGGTAACCTTGGTGCCGTCTTTAGATGTGGAATATGGGTGTCCACCTGCTTGCCAGACCATTGCATTGAAGAATCCGGCGTTCCCTGGATCATTAGTAATATATGAACCAATCTGCTTAATCTTCTTTGCATCTTGATAGAACTCATCCCAAGTACTTGGCGGCTCAGAAATGCCAGCTTTGTCAAATACCTCTTTGTCATAGTAAAAAGCCATTGGTCCAGAGTCGACGGTAGTGCCCGAGTTTTTGCGCACTTTGGTCTTCGCCCGTCCCCGTGGCGATGAT
>JACXXQ010000091.1_pt1 | contig 65744 bp, 58 predicted proteins | sample 8621361 | NCBI WGS metagenome assembly JACXXQ01 (sample SAMN15503820, study PRJNA645414) | gut metagenome | isolation source: feces | host: Bos taurus | place: USA | collected 2016 | reverse complement strand
TTTTTCAAGTTTTGAACTATTATCTCATTTCTGACGGTGAGATGATAGGCGGGTGATTATTAATCACTTACTCTTTTTCTGTTTCTTCTCCAGTTTCATAGCCGGCCAGGACTGGGCGGTGATCACACCCTCCAAACCAGCCCGCCGGGCTGCCCGGATATACTCCTGGGGATCGGCGGTGGTATAAATCTCCAGCGTACCTGGCTCGCTGCGCCGGCTGATCTGCCGCGTCTCCTTCAGGCACCGCTCCAGCTCCCTGGCCATGCGGTCTGCCGGATCCACCAGCTGCAGCTGAGGATAGAGGCGGCGGATGTTTTCCTCCACCAGAGGGTAGTGGGTACAGGCCAGCAGGCAGCACTCCACCTGGTCCTGATGCACCAGTCCGTCCAGATTCTCCCGCAGCTCCTCGTCAATCTCTTGCTGACTGGCCCCATGCTCCACCATAGCGGCCAGATTTTTATATCCACGGCTGAATACCTTCTTCTCCGGCGCCAGCTGAGCGATCAGCGCGGGATAGCAGCCGGTGGAAGCGGTAAAGCAGGTGGAGATTACACCCACCCGATTCTCCGGCCGATGGGCTGCCGACTCTGCACCTGCCTGCACCACACTGAGCACCGGACAATCCATCTCCCTGCGGTACTCGTCAATCAGACAGGAAATGGTATTGCAGGCCACCAGCAGCGCCTTTACCTGCCGCTGGCGCATAAAGTCCAGCATATACCGGGTCAGACTCAAAATCTCCTCCGCAGTATGGTTGCCATAGGGGTTATTTCCCCCGTCTCCGAAGTAGAGGATATTCTCCTTGGGCAGCTGCCTGCGCACCCGACGGGCTACACTGAACCCACCGATGCCCGAGTCTATGATCCCGATGGGACGATTTTGATTGGACATAGCATCACCTGCATTTTCCTGTTTGTGGCTTGGTGTACGCAATATCATACACAGCTGCCTACAAAAAAACAAGGGAAAAGTTCCCCAAATCTATCCTGCCCTCACGCTCCATTTTCCTGGGACGCGGCAGTTTCCACCCGGCTCATCTCTCCGGTGAGCATATCCAGCAGGTAGGTTCCCGTGTCGGTGACCACCTGCCACACCGGCACCAGCGACGTAGAACCGGGGGAGTAATTAGTGGCCACATATCCCTGGGTGATGCTGTCGATGCGGCTGCATACATCACCCATGGCGGTCAATCCGTGGTAAAAACGGATGAGCGCGGTAGGCACCTCCAGAGTCTGGCGGCTCTCGTCAGGCTGTGGCGTTCCCATCAGGCGCCGCCCGCCGGACATGGACACCAGGTCTCCGCCCCGGTAGGTCAAAGTCACCTGCCGGTCAAACAGAGGACTCCCGTTCCAGCTCTGCCGCAGCAGGACCGTAGTCTCCGCCGCGCCGTCTTCTTCCCCGGTCACCTCCAGGATCTCACCCTGGAAGTTCAGCTTTTTCAGGATCTCCACCGAGTAGCTCCGGGGATCTGCCCCGTCCAGGGGAAAGGCACCGCTGACAAACTCGCCTTGAAACGTGCCGTCGGCATGGAACTGGATATAGCCCCGCTGGTTGTGGTAGCGGTATACTTCACCGCCCAGAAGGCGCTCCTCTACCTGGCCGCCCAGAAGAGCCTGAGCCAGCTTGGGTTCGCTCTCCCGGTCCCGCTCCACCTGCTGGGGCTGGAGCGTGTCCTCTTTGGGAATGATATTCTCCTCCACGGTCACCCCGTTTTTCTCCAGAAAGGCTACCGCCTCCTGACGGGCCTGGAACTGTACGGTACGCTTCTGCAGATCCTGGCGCAGAACAAAGGAGAGCAGCAGCAAATTGGTCCCGGCCAGGATGATCAGGATGATGGTTTTGATTTTTGACCATTCCATGCTCTCATCCTCCCGTCTTCCACTGGCTGGCCGCCGCCCAGGAGGCGCTCACCTGCTGTGCCCCGCTGTCCAGATACAACAGCAGCAGCTCCTCGCCCTCATGGCCCTTGGCCTCCATGGCCGCCATGGCCTGGAGCTGAGGCAGCACCACCGAGGTGGTCCCGCTGTCTGTGTAGCTGCGGAAATGCAGGGTAAAGCTGTTCACCCGGCCGCCGCTGACCTGGAAGCTGGCCGCATAGCCCTCCTCCCCCAGGCGCACCGGGACTCCATTGAGCAGATACCCAAATTCAATCTGCCAGCTCTCCGCTCCGGTCTCCTCCACTGACATCAGATAGATCCGGGCCTGACCGCCCAGCTCTCCCAGGGTGTCTGTGGCCAGCTGGCGGCAGCTCTCCACCGCCCAGTACACCCCCGAACCGGCCACCGGATAGCGGATTGCGCCGTCATCGGCGGCAGTAAAGGTCACTGTGCCGTCCGAGGCCAGGCGCAGGGTATCGTTTCCGTTTCGGATGACCTGCTCATCGGAGGTGATATAGGATACGCTGGAGTCGGCGGAGAAGTCCAGCTTCTGCCGCACCAGCGCCTGGGCGCTCTCCTGCTCCAGAGGATTGGCCGCCTGGTAAACCTTGGGAGCAATGTTCTCCCCCAGCAGCAGCGTATCGGGCGCCAGGGCGCTGTACTCCTCCTGCTCAAAGGCAAAGTGGGCTCCGTTATCCTTAACACCGGACACCGCCTCACTCAGGCGGTTGACATCCACCATGCTGCACACCGCCCGGTAATACGTTCCATTCTGAGCGCTGTAATAGAGGACAGCCTGACCATCCTGAGAGGTCAGCACCAGACGGCGCAGCGTGCCGCTCAGCTGCTCATTGTTTACCGAAAGCCACCCGTTCAGCACGGAAAATGGCAAGTTGTCCTGCCAGTCAAAGTACAGCCCCGGCGCGGTATTCAGGGCCTGACGCCACGCCTGCTCATCCACAATCTCCGGAGTGCCGGCGCTGCTCAGGGCCTCCACCAGCAGGCTGTACACCTGCTGAAACAGGGCGGCCTGTGCCTCCTGGTCATACTGCACCCCGTAGCGCAGCGTCTCCTCTCCCCCCCGGATGGTCACCGCCATACGCAGAGGCTGGGCGGCCAGGGTGCGGCTCTCCTGGGTGGTCTGTCCGCCGCTCTCTCTGCTCTCCGAAGGAAGCAGCCCGCTGAGGGCCACAGGCAGCTGGGTGCGCACCGCGAGATAGACCGCCGAGCAGCTCAGCAGCACGATCAGCAGGCTCTTCACCCGTTCTACCAACTTTTTATTCTTCTTAAACATGGCTGGGACCCTCGATCTTCAGTTCCATGCGCATGGACAGGCCGGGACCTTCCCGGTCCACCAGCTCCAGCACGCCCTCGTGGCGGTCCACGATCTCCTTGGCAATGGACAGTCCCAGGCCGGTTCCTCCCGACTGGCGGGAGCGGGCCTTATCCACCCGGTAGAAGCGCTCGAAAATACGGGGCCGGTCCTTTGGAGGAATGCCGATGCCATCGTCGTCCACCTGCATCCACACCCGGTCTCCCTCCCGTCCGGCGGAGACCAGGATATGTCCTCCGTTGGGCGTATATTTAATGGAATTGGAGACGATGTTCATCATCACCTGAAGCACCCGCTCCCGGTCGGCCACAACGGCGGGCAGATCTGGCTCCAGACGCAGCTTCATCTTGTGGTCGTGGCGCTGGGCCTCCATGTACACGGCGTTGTACAGATCCTGTACCGCCACATCGAAGGGGAAGCGCACCAAATGCAGCTCATCCTTTCCCGAGTCGAACCGGGACAGGGTGAGCAGGTCCTGCACGATATGGGTCATGCGGTCGCTCTCGTTGAGGATGACCCCCAAAAACTTCTTTTCTGTGGCGGGAGGCAGCTCTCCGGCGCTGTCCGAGAGGGTCTCGGCGTAGCTGCGGATGTTGGTGAGGGGGGTTCGCAGCTCGTGGGAGACATTGGCCACAAATTCCCGCTGCATATCCTGGGTTTTCCGCTGCTGGGTCACATCGTGGAGCACCACCAGCACGCCGCCCTGGCGGTCCCGGTCAAAGGGAGCCAGCAGCAGCTGCAGGAAGCGTTCTCCCTCCCAGCGCTCCTCCTCCAGATAGTCAGGAGCCTGGAGCACCTGTTCCAGAGAAAGCAGATCACCGAAAAGCTCCTCATAGGTAGCCTCGGCAGTAATGGTACGGCCCAGCATCTCCTCGGCGGCAGGATTGGAGTGGATGACCTCTCCGTTGCGGGAGAAGGCAACCACGCCGTCGGTCATGTGCAAAAACAGGGTGTCCAGCTTGTTGCGCTCATTTTCCACCTGGCGCAGGGTGTCCTGAAGCTGTCCGGCCATGTCGTTAAAGGTGTCGGTGAGTACGCCGATCTCATCCCGGGAGGCCACCTGGATCTTTCGGGAAAAGTCTCCGTGGGCCACACGCATAGCGCCCTCGGTGAGGGGCTGGATGGGGATGATCATGGTCTTGGACAGCAGGAAGGACAACAGGATGGAGATGACCAGACCAAAGACCAGGGACTCCAAAATCAGCACAAACATCTGGCTGATGAGGCTGTTCACCGTGGTCTTGTTGTCCAGAATATAGATCACATAGGAGGAGCCGCCCCGGTCCAGGGTGATGGCCACATCCATATAGTCGGCGGCCATATCGGGACTGCTGGAATCCTCCCCGGTGGCCAGTGCGTGGGTGAGATTGGCCGAATCATAGGACAGTTTCTTACCCGCATCGTCATTGTTGCCGGCCAGGTACTCCCCGGTCTCCCCGTCCAGGATAAACAGGGTGCGGCTGTAACCGTTCAGGCCCAGCTCGCCGGAGTAGGTCTCCAGGATGTCAAGGATGGCCTGAGCTCCGTCTTCCTCCCCCTGGGTGGCCGTGGTCAGATCCTGGGTCAGGGACTCCCGGGCGAACACATTGGACATCTGGGTATAGAAGTCCTCCAGATAGAATGCCATGACGGAGTTGATGAGAAAGGCGCCCACCACTGTCATCAGCGACAGGATGAGCAGCACCATGATCATCACCAGCTTCATGTGCAGGCTGCGCAGCACGGCACACTCCCCCTTTTTCTTCCTTTCTAAGATTCCGCGGTCATTCCCCGCCGAACAGGTAGCCCATCCCTCGTTTTGTTACAATAAACTTGGGAGAGGCGGGATCGTCCTCGATCTTCTCGCGCAGACGGCGCACCGCCACATCCACGGCCCGCACGTCGCCCACGTAGCCCTCATAGTTCCACACATGCTCCATCAGCGCCTCCCGGGAGAACACCTTTCCCGGCTGGGAGGCCAGATAGCAGATGAGATCGTACTCCCGCTGAGTGAGCTCCAGGGGATTTCCGTCCTTATAAACGGTGGCCTTCTCCTGGTCCACCACCACCCGGCCCAGCTCCATTCGCTTGCCCGAGGCAGGCTGAGCCTGCTCCCCCTGGGCAGGAGCCATGGCGGAGCGGCGGATGTTGGCCTTGACCCGGGCCAGCAGCTCCCGCATGCCGAAGGGCTTTGTGATATAGTCGTCTGCCCCCAGCTCCAGGCCCAGCACCTTGTCGGTCTCCTCCTCCCGGGCGGTGAGCATCAGGATGGGCACCGCACTGCCCGTCTCCCGGATGCGGCGGCACACCTCAAAGCCGTCCATCCCCGGCAGCATCAGGTCCAGCAGCACCAGGTCGGGGTTCTGCTCCAGGGCCAGCTGCAAGCCGGTGTTGCCGTCGTAGGCCTCCAGGGTGTCGTATCCCTCCCGCTCCAGGTTAAAGGACAGGATGTCCACGATATTCTGCTCGTCCTCTACAATGAGCACGGTTTTTCCCACAGTGCCGCCCCCTCTCAAAGGCCCAGCAGGACCTTGGTCTTGAGCACGGTGGCCACCGTCTTGGCGTCCTCCACCGTGCCGTCCATCACCTGCTCCAGCAGCTGCTGGAAGGGCATGGTGATCACATTCAAAAATTCATCCTCGTCCGGATGGCTCTCCTTCTTGCGCAGGTCCCGGGCCAGGTACATGTGAAGCCGCTCGGTACAAAAACCCGGAGAGGCCAGCAGGCAGCCCAGGTAGGTCAGCTCTCCGGCCTCCAGGCCGGTCTCCTCGCTCAGCTCCCGGATGGCAGCGGGGCGGTGGTCCTCCCCGGCGTCCAGCTTGCCCGCGGGCAGCTCCAGCAGCACCTGGTGGAAGGGGTAGCGGTACTGCTGCACCAGGGTGACGTTGTTTTCCTCATCCAGGGCCAGGATGGCCACGCCGCCGGGGTGCTCCACCACTTCCCGGGTGGCCACCTTGCCGTCGGGCAGCTGGGCCTTATCTACTTTTAAGGTTACGATGACCCCATCAAACAGGGTCTTGCTCTCTACCGTACGCTCGGTCAAATCCATGTGATCGCTTCCTCCCTTACGTATCCCGCTCCCCGCTTGGGCAGGAATATAGATAATAGTATTATACCACCGTTCCTGTCCAGGGTAAAGCAAAAGCCGCCTGCGTGTCCGCAGGCGGCTTACCGTCGAAAAAGTGGCCTAGCCACTTTTTCGAATCAGAATGCATGCCAGACAGGCCTCGATTCCTTTCGGAAAAGTCGGCCTGTCTTGCATGAGAAGTGTTATTTCCGACGCACGTGTCGCCGGAAATAAGAAAATTTCACTTTATTCCGCCGCTTACACGCGGCGGAACTCCTTGCAGGAGGGCTTCATACAAAAACCGCCCGCGGACACGCGGGCGGCTTTTGGAAATGATTTCTTAAAAAATCAGCACAGCTTCATGATCCAGTCGTGGGGATCCTGAGCGCGGCCCCACTGGATATCGGTGAGAGCGTCGTACAGGCGCTGGGTAATCTCGCCGATCTGGTTGCCCGAGACGGTGACCTTCTTGTCGCCCATGGCCAGCTCGCCGATGGGGGAGACAACAGCGGCGGTGCCGGTGCCCCAGGCCTCCTCCAGGGTGCCGTTCTCGGCAGCCTCAAAGAGCTCGTCGGCGGAGATGCGGCGCTCCTCCACCTCGTAGCCCCAGTCCTTCAGCAGCTGGATGCAGGAGCGGCGGGTGATGCCGGGCAGCACGGAGCCGTTGAGGTCGGGGGTGAGGATCTTGCCGGCCACCTTGAACATCACGTTCATAGAGCCGACCTCCTCAATGTACTTGCGGTGCACGCCGTCCAGCCACAGCACCTGGCTGTAGCCGTTGGCCTCGGCCCGGTCGCCGGCCCGCAGGGAGGCAGCGTAGTTGCCGCCGGTCTTGGCCATACCGGTGCCGCCCTTGACGGCGCGGACGTCCTGGTCCTCCACGTAGATCTTCACGGGATCCAGGCCCTCGGGATAGTAGGCGCCCACGGGGCAGACGATGACGATGTACTGGCAGTGGTGAGAGCTGTGTACGCCCAGAGCGGCGTCCAGGCCCACCATGAAGGGGCGGATGTACAGGGAGGTATCCTTCGCGGAGGGCACCCAGTCCTGCTCCAGCTTCACCAGCTCGGTGATGCCCGCCAGGGCCAGATCCTCGGGGATCTGAGGCAGGGACATACGGGCGGCGGAGTCGTTCATGCGGCGCACGTTGTCCAGGGGACGGAACAGCTGGATGGAGCCGTCGGCAGTACGGTAGGCCTTCAGGCCCTCAAAGATCTCCTGAGCATAGTGGAGCACCTTGGCGGCGGGGTCGATGGCCAGAGGGCCGTAGGGCACGATGCGGGGATCATGCCAGCCCTGACCGGCGTCATAGTCCACGATGAACATATGGTCGGTCATAGCCTTGCCGAACACCAGGGTGGAGGGGTCGGGCTTCTCCTTGAGCGTCTGGGCGCGAGTGATCTTGATCTCTTCCATATACATTAGCCTCCTAAGGTTCATTTTCAACAGGCTTTGGTTCACGTGACGTCATTTGGCCCTGTGGGGCCTCAGTAGGCGGGGACCACGCTTGTTTCCCTATTATACCAGCCTTTTTTCCCCCTTGCAATGGCTCAATTTCCAGGGGGGCAGGATTTTTTTGCCGTGCTCCCGCTTCCATTTCTCCCCGCACCGCGCCCACCGGCAGTTTCCACTTTGGTTTTGGTTGTAATTCCTCCGGCAATCTGATATAATTTAGTTCTGATTTTGTGATTCCTGCAGAAGGGAGGCTTTCTCTCTTGAACCGAAAAATATCCAAGCTTCTCCAGCCCAGTGTGCAGCTGTATTTTGTGATCCTGATCCTGTTTGCCCTGGCCTCCGCCCTGTTTTCCATTCCTCTGGCGGTGCTGGAAGCTGTGGTGGTACTGATCCTGGGGCTGTATACCCGCACCAGCGGCCACAAGCGCCGCCGGGAGATCACCAAGTACATTGAAAATATCACCGGCAACGTGGATGTGGCCACAAAGGATACCATGGTCAACTCCCCCTTGCCCATGGTGATCTTCCGTCCGGAGAGCGACGATATCATCTGGACCAACGACCGCTTCCTGCGCCTCACCGGCGACCGGGAGCACCTCTTTGACGCCAAGCTCTCCTCCGTTGTCCCCGGCTTTGACACCCGGTGGCTGCTGGAGGGCAAAAACGAGTGTCCCGACCATGTGAGCTTCTGCGGCCGCCGGTTTGTTGTCTACGGCCACCTGGTGCGCACCGGCGACAAGGGCGGCGGCTTCCTGGCCACCACCTACTGGTTGGACGTCACCGAGCTGTGTGAGACCCGGGACAAGTATCTGGCCTCCCGCCCGGTGATGGCGGTGCTGCTGCTGGACAACTACGAGGACCTGATGAAAAACCTGACGGAGAACGAGCGCTCCGCCATCTACTCCGAGATCAACGCCCGTCTGGACGCCTGGGTGGCCGACACCCACGGCATGCTCCGCCGGGTGGAGCGGGACCGGTACTACTACATCTTTGAGGAGCAGTATCTGGCCCGGTTTATCGAAAAGAAGTTTGACATTCTGGACACCATTCGCCAGGTTTCCAACCCCAGCGGCATCGCCGCCACCTTCTCCATCGGCGTGGGCAAGGACGGCGGCTCCTTCCAGGAGCTGATGCAGTTTGCCAATCTGTCCATTGAGATGGCCCTGTCCCGGGGCGGCGACCAGGCGGTGGTACGCAACCAGTTCACCTTCGAGTTCTACGGCGGCCGCTCCAAGGAGACGGAAAAGCGCACCAAGGTAAAAAGCCGGGTCATGGCCAACGCCCTGTCCGCCCTGGTGGCCGACTCCTCCCAGGTGTTTATCATGGGCCACAAGTCCCCCGACAACGACTGCATGGGCGCCGCCGCCGGCGTGTGCGCCATTGCCCGGAAGAAGGGCGTTCCCGCCCACATCATCCGGGAGGCGGGCTCTCCCCCGGCCAAGGTGCTGATGGACAAGCTGACCCATCTGGAGGAGTATCAGGACTGTTTCCTCTCCGCCCAGGAGGCTCTGCTGCTGGCGGACAACCGCTCTCTGGTGGTGGTGGTGGACACCAACCGCCCTGAGCAGGTCCAGTCCCTGGATCTGGTGCAGTCCTGCAACCGGGTGGCCGTCATCGACCACCACCGCCGGGCTGCCACCTACATTGAGGGTGCCGCCCTCAACTACCACGAGCCCTACGCCTCCTCCGCCAGTGAGCTGGTCACCGAGCTGCTTCAATACATCGCCGACCCCACCGATCTCACCCGGGCGGAGGCCGAGGCCCTGCTGGCGGGTATCGTGCTGGACACCAAGAACTTTACCATGCGCACCGGCGGGCGCACCTTTGAGGCCGCCGCCTTCCTGCGCCGGGCGGGCGCCGACACCGCGGAGGTAAAGAAACTCTTCCAGAACGATCTGGAGGGCACCATTGCCAAGTACGCCATCATTCAAAACGCAAAGCTCTACCGGGAGAAGATCGCCATTGCCGTGGTGGACCACACCGTGGGCCGTATCGTGGCCGCTCAGGCCGCTGACGAGCTTTTGAACATCATCGGCATCGACACCTCCTTTGTCCTCTACCCCGACGGCGAGCGGGTCATTATCTCCGCCCGCTCCATGGGAGATACCAACGTACAGGTCATTCTGGAGAAGCTGGGCGGCGGCGGCAATGCCGCGGCGGCCGGCGGCCAGATTTCCGGCAAGTCTCTCTCCCAGGTGGCCACCGAGCTTACCCAAGCCATCGACCAGTACCTGGAGGGCTGACCCCACCAACCGCAGCCGATTTTGGCTGATTCCATACCCATTTGGTTTAAAATCAAGAAAGCGAGGAAATTTACCATGAAAGTGATTTTGCAGCAGGACGTGAAGGGCCAGGGCAAGAAGGGCCAGCTGGTGGACGTATCCGACGGTTACGCCCGCAACTTCCTGCTTCCCAAGAAGCTGGCGGTCATCGCCACCGCCGAGAACCTGAACACCATGAAGCAGCAGGAGAAGGCCCGCAAGGCCCAGCAGGCCGCCGAGAAGGCGGAGGCCGAGGCTCTGTCCAAGAAGCTGGAGAGCCTCACCGTGAAGGTGGCTGCCAAGGCCGGCGAGGGCGGACGTCTGTTCGGCGCCGTCACCGCCAAGGAGATCTCCGAGTGCCTGGCCCAGCAGCACGGCCTGAACATCGCTAAGACCAAGCTGGTGCTGGACGAGCCCATCAAGGCCTGCGGCGGCTACAAGATCAAGGCCAAGCTGGGCTATGAGATCGTGGGCACCGTCAACGTGATGGTGGTGGAGGCCTGATTGCCCTCTCCCGCCGCAATAACGCATTGAAACGAAACACCACAGAAAGGGGGACGATGACATGGCGCTGGACGATGAACAACTGTTATTAAAGCAGCTGCCCCACAGTGTGGAGGCGGAGCAGGCAGTGCTGGGTTCCATGCTCATCGACCCCCGCTGCGTCCCCGAGGTCATTGACCAGCTGCGCCCCGACGACTTCTATCTGCGGCAGAACCGGGACATCTACGAGACCATCTACTCCATGTTCAACTACTCCCTCACCATCGACCCGGTGACGGTGCTGGAGAACATGAAGCAAAACGGAGTCTATGACGAGAATAACTCCCGGGGGTACCTGCTCCAGCTCATGGACACCACCCCCACCGCCGCCAATGTAAAGGAATACATCGGCATCATCAAGGACAAGACCCTGCTGCGCCGGGTGGCGGAGACGGCGGGGGAGCTCACCGCCCTCATTCAGCAGGGCACCGACACCGGGCAGGATATCCTGGAGGCCGCCGAGCAGCGCATCTACGCCATCCGCCAGGGCCGGGCCGCCCGGGGTCTGACTCCCATCTCCTCCGTGCTGCTGGATGTATACGACCGTCTCACCGAGCTGGCCGAGAGCGACAGCGCCATCCCCGGCCTGTCCACCGGTCTCACCGACCTGGACCGGGCCATCTCGGGCCTCAATAAATCCGACCTCATCCTTCTGGCCGCCCGTCCCGGTATGGGCAAGACCTCCATGGCCCTGAACATCCTGCTGGAGGCGGGAAAGAAGTCGGGAAAGAACGTGGCCTTTTTCTCCTTGGAAATGAGCCGGGAGCAGTTGGCTCTCCGCCTTATCTCCAGCGAGTGCTTTGTAGACAACAAGAAGCTGGTCACCGGTAAGCTCACCGAGGAGGACTGGGAGAAGGTGGCGGTGGCTGCCGACTCCCTCAACCGCTCCATGATCCTCATTGACGACGACTCCTCGGTCAGCGTGGCCGATATCAACGCCAAGTGCCGCCGGGTGGACAACCTGGGACTGGTCATCATCGATTACCTCCAGCTGATGCAGTCCGCCGGCGGAAAGCAGTATTCCGGAGAAAACCGTCAGCAGGTGGTCTCCGACATCTCCCGCGCTCTGAAGATCATGGCCAAGGAATTGAACGTCCCCGTTCTCTGCCTCAGCCAGCTCTCCCGTGCCAACGAGAGCCGCAGCGACAAGCGGCCCATGCTCTCCGACCTGCGTGAGTCGGGCGCCATCGAGCAGGACGCCGACATCGTCATGTTCCTCTATCGGGAGGGCTATTACGACAAGGACACCCCCAACCCCAATTTGGCGGAGTGTATCATCGCCAAAAACCGCCACGGCGAGACCCGCACCGTGGAACTGCAATGGCTGCCCGAGTTCACCACCTTCAGCAACATGGAGTGGCAGCACGAGGAGTAAGCCTAATTTTTCCCTTTTGGAGTGGTTATGAGCGACCGTATGGAACAACTGATCCAGGAACACCGCCTCATCCCCCCCGGCAGCACGGTGCTGTGCGCTGTGTCCGGAGGGGCGGACTCGGTATACCTGCTTCATCGGCTCTACTGCCTGCGGCGGGAGCTGGACTTCACCCTGGTGGCCGCCCACTACGACCACCGCCTGCGGGGTGCGGAATCCACACAGGACGCCAAATTTGTGGAAGAATTTGTCCGGCTGTGCTGCCCCGCCGAGCGGCTCTACACCCCGGAAGGTCCCGGCAAGGAACTGCCCGGGGTGAGGCTCATCACCGGCGGCGGCGACGTGGCCGGAGAAGCGGCCCGGCTGCGCCAAGGCCTGGAGGAGACCGCCCGGCAGATGCGCTACGCCTTTCTCCAAACTGCCGCTCAAGAGGTGGGGGCGAATCTCATCGCCACCGCCCATAACGCCAGTGACAACGCCGAGACGGTGCTGCTCCACTTAGGCCGAGGCAGCGGTCTGCGTGGCCTGGCGGGGATGCCCCCCAAGCGGGGCAATCTCATCCGTCCCCTGCTCACCACCTCCCGGGAGGAGATCGAGAACTACCTGCGCTACCGCGGCCTCCCCTGGCGGGAGGACGCCACCAACCGGGACGACGCCTACGCCCGCAACCGGCTGCGCCACCAGGTACTGCCCGTGCTGGAAGACCTGTTCCCCGGCTTTCTCTCCCGCATCAGCCAGACCTGCGCCCACCTGCGGGAGGACGAGGACTACCTCTCTTCCCTGGCCGCCCAGGCGGTGGAGAGCGCCCGGTGGGAGGGCGAGGATCGGATTCTCCCTGCCGCAGCGCTGGCTGACCAGCCCCAGAGCGTGGCCATCCGGGGCGCCCGGATGCTCATCGGCTCCATGACGGCAGGCAATGACAACTGCGCGGCCCCCCATCTGGAGGGGCTGCTGAACCTTTGCCGGGGGAGCGACCCCTCCGCCCGGCTGGATCTGCCCGGCGGACTCACCGCCCGGCGCCGCTACGGAGAGCTGGTGCTCTCCCGCTCTGCCCCCACTCCCCTGTCCCCCAGGGCTCTGAATCTGGCGGGAGAGACCCGGGCTGGGGACTGGACCGTGCGCTGTCTCCCCGGCACTTACCATGGAGAGCGGCAGTCCCCCCTGGACTGCTGGCTGGCCCAGGAAACGGCTCCCATGCCCACCCTGCGCCCCCGGCGCACCGGGGATGTGCTGGCCCCACCCGGGCGGCACGAAAAAAGCGTTAAAAAGTGGATGATCGACCAAAAGATCCCCGCCTGCTGCCGGGACGCCGTCCCTGTGGTGGACGCAGGCGGCGCCGCCGCCGCTGTGGCCCTGCTGGGCCCCCACCGGGACTTCGCGCCCCGGAAGGGACAGCTCAGCTGGCACATCACCTTTGTTCCCCCGGACTATCTGGCCCGCTAGGCGTCAGATTCCGCCCCCTTTCCCCAGGGGAATATGCTACTCTACTGTATTGTGAGGAAGGAAGAAAACTATGTTAGAGAAAGACATCCAGGAAGTCCTGTTTTCCCAGCAGCAGCTGGAGGAGCGCGTGGACCAGATCGCCCAGGAGATTACCCGAGACTACGCCGGCAAGGAGATCGTCCTGATCAGCGTGCTGCGGGGCTCCTTCGTATTCATGGCCGACCTGTGCCGCCGCATCGACCTGCCCTGCACCATCGACTTTATGTCCGTCTCCTCCTACGGAAGCGGCACCTCCTCCACCGGCCAGGTTCAGATCACCAAGGACCTGTCCGGGGATATCTCCGGCAAGCACATCCTGGTGGTGGAGGACATTCTGGATTCGGGCAACACCCTGAGCTATCTGCTCAAGCTGCTGGAGCAGCGCAAGCCTGCCTCCATCCGTCTGTGCACCCTGCTGGACAAGCCCGAGCGCCGGGTCAAGCCTGTGGAGGTCCACTACTCCGGCTTTACCATCCCCGACGCCTTCGTGGTGGGCTACGGCCTGGACTACGCCGAGCACTACCGCAACCTGCCCTACATTGGCATCCTGAAACCCGAAGTCTACGGGGGCTGAGCCCCTTTGAAATTCGCAGCGGCGGAATCCAGCCCCATGGGGTGTGCCGGTTGGCGGACCGCCAGCCCCATCCGCCGGAAAGGAAGTGAGTCCCTTGAAGCGCTTTAGCCCAAGGGATCTGGCTCTGTACCTGCTGCTTTTGCTGCTCACCCTCTTTGCGGTGAACACCCTGCAGCAGATGAACCGGGCCGATGATCCATCCTACAGCCAGATTCGCACCCTGTTTGAGCAGGAGAAGGTCAAAAACTTCTCCGTGAAGGACAACGTGCTCACCATGACGGTACGTGGAGAGGGCGACGACACCTCCACCGTCACCTATGAGCTGTCCAATTTCTATGTCTTTTACAACGACCTGCATGAGCTCATCGACCAGCAGCGCTCCGAAGGGATCATTGAGGACTATGACTATCCCATGGGCGTGCAGGGCTCCTGGTGGTATCAGTATCTGCCCTACCTGCTGGTCATCCTGGTGATGGCGGGGCTGGCCTACATGCTCTTCCTGCGTCAAAGCGCCGCCAACGGCGGAGGCGGCGGCCCCGGTCCCAACCGCTTCGGCCACGCCCGCACCCGCACCCTGGCCGACCAGGGCAAGAAGGTCACCTTCAACGATGTGGCGGGCGCCGACGAGGAGAAGGAGGAGCTGCAGGAGATCGTGGAGTTTCTCCGGGACCCCCAGCGCTTCACCGCCCTGGGTGCACGCATCCCCAAGGGCGTGCTGCTGGTTGGCCCTCCGGGCACCGGTAAGACCCTCATCGCCAAGGCGGTGGCGGGCGAGGCCGGAGTCCACTTCCTGTCCATCTCGGGCTCCGACTTTGTGGAGCTGTACGTAGGCGTGGGCGCCAGCCGTGTCCGCGACCTCTTTGACCAGGCCAAGAAGGAAGCCCCCGCCATCGTGTTCATCGACGAGATCGACGCGGTGGGCCGTCAGCGCGGCGCAGGCCTGGGCGGCGGCCACGACGAGCGTGAGCAGACCCTGAACCAGCTGCTGGTGGAGATGGACGGCTTTGCCAGCAACGAGGGCGTCATCGTCATGGCGGCCACCAACCGCCAGGATATCCTGGACCCCGCCCTGCTGCGGCCCGGCCGGTTTGACCGGCAGATCTACGTGGGCCTGCCCGACATCAAGGGCCGGGAGGAGATTCTGAAGGTCCACGCCCGAAAGAAACCTCTGGCTGAGGATGTGTCCCTCAGCGACATTGCCAAGGCCACCGCCGGATTTACCGGCGCCGACCTGGAGAGCCTGTTAAACGAGGCGGCCCTGCTGGCTGCCCGAGGTGGTCAGCGGTTTATCTCTATGGCCGACCTCCACGAGGCCATGATGAAGGTGATCGCCGGCCCGGAGAAGAAGAGCCGGGTGGTCACCCCCCACGCCAAGCGCCTTACCGCCTACCATGAGGCCGGTCACGCTGTGGTCATCCACGAGCTGGAGACCCAGGACCCGGTACACCAGATCACCATCATCCCCCGTGGCGGCGCGGGCGGCATGACCATCTCCTTGCCCCAGGAGGACCGCTCCTACATGTCCCGCCGGGAGCTGGAAGAGCACATCGCTGTGTGCCTGGGCGGCCGGGTGGCCGAGCAGCTGGTGCTGGGGGATATCTCCACCGGCGCCTCCAGCGACATCCAGAAGGCCTCCTCCATCGCCCGGAACATGGTCACCAAGTACGGCATGAGCGAGAAGCTGGGCACCATCGCCTACACCAGCGAGAGCAACGAGGTGTTCATTGGACGCACTATGGCCCAGTCCCGCAGCTACTCCGAGGAAGTTGCCGGCCTTATCGACGAGGAGGTCAAGTCCATTGTGGACACCGCCTACCGCCGCTGTGAGGACATCCTCTCCCGGCACCGCAGCCAGCTGGAGCTTACCGCCCAGTATCTGCTGGCTCATGAGGTAATGAGCGGCGAGACCTTCCAGAAGGTCTTTACCGACCCCGACGACGAGGTCTTTGAGGGTCTCCTCCCCGCGGAATCCTGATAAAATGAAACGCCAGACCGGACATTCCGGTCTGGCGTTTTCATATTTAATCGGTCGTTGTGTCGCTCTGAGTGTCCGTCTCGGTTTCCGTGCCGCTCTCCGCGTCGGTCTCCTCCTCGGTCTCCTCCACCGCCGTGAGATTATCCACGGTCATGGAGAACAGGGAGCCGATCTCGTTGGAGGGAATGAGGTAGATGATGGGATCGTCGTCCAGCATGGCGTAGTAGCTCTCGCCGCCCTCGGCCAGGGCGCCCAGAGTGAGGGTCATGGTCTTTTCCTCGTCGCCGTCGGTGTACACTACGGTGAGCACACCAACAGGGGTATCCAGGCCGCAGTCGGTGCGGGTCTGGGCCTGTTTGTGGTAGTCATAGCAGTCGGAGAAGGCCAACTCAGACAGCTGAGCCATGAGACTGATGAAGGTGGTGTTGTCCTCAGACACGGTCTGGCCGTCCACTTTCCAGACGGTGGTGGTCTCTTCCTGGCTGGAATCCGTACTGGAATCGGAACTGGTGTCCGCGCTGGGGTCAGAGCTGGAGTCCTCGGCAGGCTCACTCTCGGTCTCTTCCTTCACCAGGGTGACGGTACTCTCCCCGCCGGTCCAGGTAACAGACTGGATGTTGTCCTCGCTGATGCTGGGGAATTCGGCCAGGGCGATGAGCTCGTCTACCTGGATATCCAGGGCGGTGGGCAGGGTGCTGGCAATGGTGTATACGGTGTCGCTCCCATCCACCTTGGCGTAGTAGTCGCCGCTGTCCGCGGTGCTGCCGATGAGCAGCTTCACCTGGGTCCCATCCTCATCGGTGAGATTTATCTCCATGGTGGGGGCATCCATAAACAGGGTCTGGTTGACCAGGCTGGGATTCTGGGAGATGATCTGGCCGTTGAGCAGAGAGGAACTGCCGAACACGGTGAGCCGTCCGCCGTCAGAGCCATCGGCCACCGCGCCCAGGATGTAGGTTCCCTGGGTCTGCTGGTCATCCTCGGTCACTGCCAAACCCTGGCCGGTGGTGGACAGGAAGGTGGTGATGGTCCAGTCCTCATCGGTACCGGGATCCAGTGCCTCAAAGCCACGGGAGTTGGTAAACAGGGTCAGGGAGTCGCTGTCACAGCCGTCGGTAACGGGGCTGTAAGTGGACAGCACGCCGCAGATGGCAAAGGCAGAGCCCAGCTGAGGATAGTAGCTGCCCGGATCGGCGATGTAGCCGTCCACCAGCTTCAAGCCTCGGCTCTCCAGCAGGCCCTCCCAGTTGGGCAGGGAGGTGAGGGTAGGGATGGTGATGAGCAGGATGCTCATGAGGCTGTACAGGGTATAGGAAAACTGGGGCAGACCGTTATAGAGGTTGTAGGCCATAAAATAAATGCCGGTAAAGAAGATCAGCACCGCCACAAAGGCATAGCCGATCATGGAATTGAAATAGGAGCTCAGCTCCCGCTTATAGATGGCTGTCATTGGGCTGCCTCCTTTTCTTCCCCTTGCTCCTCCTCCACATCATCAGAGGTGAGTTTTAGGAAGATATCTTCCAGGGTCAGGGTGTCCCGGCGCAGCTCCAGCAGTGGGAGCCCCTGGCGGGCACAGGTCTGGAACACGGCCTCCCGCAGGTCCTCCCCGGCGGCGCTCTCCAGACGGAAGGCGCAGCAGTCTGCCTCCAGGCAGTCATGCTGGGTCAGGGCGGTAATTCCGGGCAGCAGGGCCAGCTGGGACTGAACCAGCTCCCCCTCTCCCCGGACCATCACCTCCAGGGCGGGGTTGCCGGACAGGGAGCGCTCCAGCTCGGCGGGTTCCCCGGCGGCTACCTTCTTGCCGTGGTGGATGATGAGCAGGTGGTCGCACACCTCCTGCACCTCGGAGAGGATGTGGGAGCTTAGGATGACGGTATGCTCCTGGGCCAGCTGGCGGATGAGGGTACGCATCTCCAAAATCTGCTTGGGGTCCAGGCCCACGGTGGGCTCATCCAGAATGAGCACCTTGGGGAAGCCCAGCAGCGCCTGGGCCAAGCCTACACGCTGGCGGTAGCCCTTGGACAGGTTGCGAATGAGGCGGCCCAGCACCTGGTCCACCCCGGTCATCTCGGCCACCCGGTCCACCTGGGCCTCCCGCTCACTCTTAGGCACCTTTTTCAGCTGGGCGGCGAAGCGTAAATACTCGTCCACCGTCATATCCATATAGAGGGGGGCAGCTCGGGCAGATAGCCGATACACCGCTTGGCCTTCTCCGGCTCCTTGGTCACACTGAACCCATCCACCAGGATCTCCCCGGAGGTGGGACCCAGATAGCCGGTCATCAGGTTCATGGTAGTGGACTTGCCCGCACCGTTTGGTCCCAAAAGCCAAAAATCTGGCCGTCCGGCACGGTAAAGCTGAGGTGATCCACCGCCAGGCGATTTCCGTACTGTTTGACCAAATCACGCACTTCGATCAAAACACAGACCTCCTTGCTGTTGTTGAATCGCAACCATGTTACCCCATAGACCTGAAACTTTCCTGAAAGAGTGGTAAACATTTTGTGAAAGCACCTGGGAAAGCAGGAAGAATGTGGCTTGTGCCCCAAAGGACAGCAAGGTATAATGGACGCAAAGGAGGAATGTCCCATGTGCAGCAAACGAATGTTCTCCCTTCTGGTAAGCGGCGCGCTTCTGTTCACCCTGACCGCCTGCGGTCCCAAGCAGGCGCCTCCCGCCTCCTCCTCGGAGCCCCCCGATACGTCGGTGCTGGCTCCGGTGGAGCCCGACCCGGAGCCCGTTCTCCCTTATGTCAACCCCCTCACCGGGGAGGGCTGCGAGCAGGACATCAGCCAAAACCGGCCGGTGTCCATCATGCTCAACAACCTGAAAAAGGCCCTGCCCCAGCTGGGCGTGTCCCAGGCGGACATCATCTATGAGGCTCTGGCCGAGGGAGGCATCACCCGGATGCTGGGGGTGTTTCAGTCGGTAGAGGGTGTGGGGGACATCGGCTCGGTGCGCTCCGCCCGGGACTACTACGTCTCCCTGGCCCTGGGCCATGACGCCATCTTCCTCCACGCCGGGGGCAGTCCCGGGGCCTACACCGCCATTGATAACTGGGGCGTGAGCGCCTTCGACTGCGTCAACGGCCCCTACGAGGGCACCCTGTTCTGGCGGGACCAGCAGCGGCGGAAAAACATGGGACTGGAGCACAGCGTGCTCACCTCGGGGGAGACCATCCAGGAGCTGCTCCCCTCCTACTCCTGGCTGCGCCTGGAGCACAAGGACGGCTACACCTATCCCCAGACCTTCCTGGAGGAGGGCCAGAAGGCCCAGGGGGACAGTGCCCAGAGTGTGACCATCACCTTCTCTACTTATAAGACCGGGGTGTTTACTTACGACCCCGACAGCGGCCTTTATCTGGTGTCGGAATACGGACAGCCCTATGTGGACGGCAACACCGGGGAGCAGGTAGGCGTCAAGAACGTACTGGTGCTGCGCACCAGCGTATCTAACCTGGAGGGGGATGACGCGGGGCGGCAGGCCATCCGCACCACCGGCACCGGCGAGGGTCTGTTCTTCTGCGACGGCACGGTGCAGGAAATCACCTGGTCCAAGGAGAAGAACTCCAGCCCCCTCACCTACTACACCGCCGACGGCCAGCCTCTCAAACTGGGCGTGGGCAAGAGCTATGTCAATCTGGTGGGAAAAGCCACCCCTGTGGAGGTAGCCTGATGGACTTTTATCAATTTTTGACTCCTCTGGGCCTCATGGCCCTGGCCAGCGAGGGAGACTTTATTACCCACCTGTACCTCCCCTCCTACCCTACGCCCCGGCTGGCCTCCCATTCCACTCCCCTGCTGCTGGAAGGGGAGCGGCAGCTGCTGGAATACCTGGGCGGCCAACGGAAAACCTTTGACCTGCCTTTGAACCCCCAGGGCACTCCCTTTCAGCGCCGGGTGTGGCAGGCTCTGGAGGCCATCCCCTGGGGCGAGATCCGCTCCTACCGGGACATCGCCCTGGCGGTGGACTGCCCCCGCGGTTTTCGGGCGGTGGGCATGGCCAACCACAATAACCCCATCCCCATTTTCATCCCCTGCCACCGGGTGGTGGGAGCCGACGGCTCCCTCACCGGCTACGGCGGCGGACTGGAGCTGAAAAAGGCCCTCCTGGCTCTGGAGGGACACCACTTCTAAATATCACACAGCCCCGGCGGGAGAAAAAATTTCTTCTGCCGGGGTTTTTCTATTGACAGGATGCCACGTTGGTGATATGGTTAATTACGCAAGTAATGAACCAGCGAACAAGGAGTGCTTCTGAAAAGCCCTCCTGCAAGGAGTTCCGCCGCCCGGACTGCGCCCGCAGGCGCGTTTCGGAGCGCAACCGCCGCAAAGCGGCGGCTCTTAGCGCGGAGATGGCGGCGGAATAAAATGAAATCCCGTCATTTCCGGCGACATGTGCGTCGGAAATGACACTTCTCGCGAAAGATTTGCCGACAATTTCATAAGAAATCGAGGCGAATCTTTCGTGCAATCTCTCTCGAAAAAGTGGCTTTGACACTTTTTCGAAATCTGAAGGAGGCGATCTCATGCGGGGCGCGCTGGGCGACCAGACCCTGATCTATCTGCAAATTGCCCAACTGCTGGAGGACGATATCCTCCGAGGGGTGTACCGGGAGGAGGAGCAGGTCCCCTCCACCAACGAGCTCTCCCGCTGCTACAACATCAATCCCGCCACCGCTGCCAAGGGCATCAACCTGCTGGTGGCTGACGGAATTTTGTATAAGCGCCGGGGGATCGGCATGTTTGTGTCACCGGGAGGAGTGGAGAAAGTGCGTGAAAAACGAAAAGCGGCATTCTGCCAGGGCTATATCCAGCCCATGATCGACGAAGGACGCTCCCTGGGTCTCACCGGGGAGGAACTGCTGGCGATGGTGCGCAAGGCCATCGGGGAAGGAGAATAACCATGAATACTGGCGTTTTATCTGCCAAGGGCGTGTGCAAGTCCTATGGCGACAACCAGGTGCTCCAGGACCTGGATCTGGACATCCAGCCGGGCAAGATCTACGGCCTTATCGGCCGCAACGGAGCGGGCAAAACCACCCTGCTGTCCATCCTCACCGCCCAGAACACCATGGACAGCGGCGAGGTGACCTACAACGGCAAGTCCGTGTGGGAAAACCAGGACGCTCTCAACCACATCTGCTTCTCCCGGGAGCTCCAGCCCACCCTGTTTACCGGCCCCAACAACCTGAAGATCAAGTATTACCTGAATACCGCCTCCATCTTCTACCCCAACTGGGACCAGGAGTACGCCCAGCGGCTGCTCCAGGAGTTCAAGCTCAACCCCAAGAAGAAAATCTCCCAGCTGTCCAAGGGGCAGATGTCCATGGTCACCATCCTGCTGGCCCTGGCCAGCGGAGCGGACATCACCATTCTGGACGAACCGGTGGCCGGGCTGGATGTGGTGATGCGGGAGCGGTTCTACCAGCTTCTCCTGGAGGACTACGCCAAGACAAACCGCACCTTTATTGTCTCCACCCACATCATCGAGGAGGCCGCCTCGGTCTTTGAGCGGGTCATCATCCTGGACGAGGGAAAGATCATTGAGAACGCCGAGACCGACGAGCTGGTCAATGAGTTCCGCTACATCTCCGGCCACCAGGAGGAGGTGGACCGGGCCTGCCAGGGCCTGGAGGTGCTCACCACCCGGGAGACCGGCCGCCACAAAAGCTGCGGCGTGCGGGGCGGCGCGGCCCAGCTGGCCCAGGCGGCGCAGTTCGACGTGGATATCGCCCCCATGAACCTGCAAAATGTGTTTGTGGCTCTGTGCGGCCACGGAGACGAGGGATAAGGAGGGGATGCTCCTATGAAAAAGTGTCTGCAATACTTCTGGCCCTTCCTGTGGCCCAACATGGCCGCCATGGCGGCCTTTGAGGCGGTGGTGGTGGTTCTGGCTTTTGTCTCCGGAGTACCTCAGGGACAAGAGGGCATCTTTGCCACCTACTTCTACTTCATGCCCCTGGTCATTTTGCTGTTTCTCTTTATGTACAGCGTGTCTCTGACCACCGCCACCCTGAACCTGGCCATTGCCATGGGCGGGACCCGGCGCACCTACTTTCAGGGCATGCAGCTGATCCTGGTGGTCTACACTCTCATCGGCTGGGGACTGACCCTGCTGATGCCCCTCATCCCTCAAATGGGCAACTGGGTTCCCAGTCAGCGCCTCCACCTCCTGCTGCTGGTCTCCGGCCAGTACGGCCCCCTCTATCCCCTTTTCTGTCTGGCCATTCTGGTGGTGGGCGGCCTGTCCGGATTGCTGATGGTGCGCTCCAAGGCCCTGGGTATCTTCATCATGTCCCTGGCCATTCTGGTGACTATCGCCGGAGAGGTGGTGCTTGGCTTGGCGGGAATGGGTTTCTTTGGCCTGGGCTTTACCCCCCTGTTTCTGCCCATTGCCGTGGTTGTTTTGCTGGCCATTCTGATTCTGGGCGAACTTCTCCTGTGGCGGTCCATCCGCCGGTATGTTGTGAGGTGAATGGGAATGTATTTCAAATTACTGCGCAGCTCCTGGGATGACTTTGCCCTATGCGCCGGCGTGCTGGCAGGCTTCTTTCTGGTGGCTCACATCGTTACAGCAGTGGTGCTGGCCTTCTTCTCTGACGGCACCTCTCTGATGATCTCCGGCATGATCCTGCCCATTGTCAGCGCCTTTCTCATCCTCATTTACAGTCTGAGCTACTCCGGCTTTCAGTTCTCCCATCTGGTTCGCTTGGGCTGTACCCGCCGCCGGTCTCTTGCCCTGACACTGGGGGCCGCGGCGGCAGTGGCCCTGTTCTGCATGCTCCTGTCTGCCCTGCTGGCCTGGCTGGAGCTGTCGCTTGCTCCCTCTCTGTGGCAGGCCATCACCGGCTGCGACGGCGTCTATTACGGCAGGGATGGATGGGTGGCTTTGGACAATATCTCTCCCAACGCCCTGTTTGTGGAGCTCTTCGTCATGCCCCTGTGGGGCTGGTTTGTCATCCCTCTGGCCGCCATGGCCATGGGGGTACTGTGCGGCACCATTCTCCACCGCTTCGGCAAAAAGGGCATGTGGGCGCTGTGGGTGCTGTGGATGTCGGTGTGCCTCGTCCCTCAAGTTTTCAACTCCTATCTGGACCGGCTGCCCGACCTGACTCTGCCGGGCATTGCCAGCGGCGCGGCCCTGGTGCTGGCCTTTGGATGGGCGGTGTGGTATCTGCTGCGCGCCCCGGTGCCGGAATAACCACTCCCCCGCTCCCGGCATAGGATGGACGGGAAGGAGGGATTCCCATGGGTGCCTTTATACGCAGGCTTCTGTCCCAGCTGCTGGACGTGAAGAGCCTGGTCACCCTAATGCTCACCGGCGTGTTCGGCCACATGACGGCCACCGGCCAGGTGGACGTACAGAGCTTTCTTACCATCTTCTCGGTGGTCATCGCCTTTTACTTTGGGACCCAGACCCGTTCCATCAGCTCAGACAAATCCGAATCACAAAAAATACGGCCCATCTCCAAAAGGAGACGGGCCGCATTTTATAGTTGTGCGTAGGCCTCTTTGGCGTTGTCGCCCATGCGTTTGAGCATGGCGTTGAGCACCTGGACCTCCTGGGGCTCAAAGCCCTTCTTGAGGGTCTGGAAAAACTCTCTCTGCCGGGCCTGGCCCGCCTGGACCGCGGGCATGGCGTCGGGCAGCAGCACCAGATGAATGAGCTTTTTATTGTCCGGGCGGCGCAGCCGCTGGAGATACTGCCGCTGAACCAGCCCCTCCACCGCGGCGGAGACGTGGGATTTCGTCAGGCGGCGAATTTCTACAATATCCTTGGCGGTGTCCTGCTGAGGGTGGTGGGAGAGAAAGAGCAGCACATCCAGCTCGATTTGGGTGAGATGATATTCTTCCAGCACGGGAGCCTGCATTTTATGGTACAGCAGCTCCAGGGTGCGGGTATGGGCAAAAAAATCCCAGGCCATCGAACAAAACCTCCTTTGGCGGGGTAATTCGACTATAACAGTCCCTCCCCCGCTTGTCAAGGCGGCGCCGGAAAATTAACGCCAGCTATATCCCATCCCCTGCGCCCTGTATCTCCCCCCTTGTTACGTCCCTTCCATCAGCTGCTGCACCACCTGGGCTGGGATGGTCACCTCCGGATTTCCAGAGGAGGCGGGCAGCACGCTGCCCTCGTCAAAGACCAGCACCAGAGAGCCGTCCTCTCCCCAATAAAAGCTCTGCTCGGGGTCAATGGAGGTAAATTCCTGGTAGAAGAACGCATCCTCCCGCCCCTCCAGCCAGCTCTTTACCTGCTGGGACAGCACCGTCACATAGTCGCTGCCCTCAGGGAACAGGCTGGATAGGGTGACCACCTGATTGGTATCCTTATTAATGTGGTAATAGCGCAGCATCTCATCGCTGCTGCCCTGGGTGCGCGCCGCGTTTACCCGCAGGGTAAACCAGTGCTCATTGTCGGTGATCACATCGTAGGACACACTCAGCCCCTGGTAGCCGCCCCCCTGGGCGATCTGGTCCACGTCGGCATAAAACTCATCCAGCAGCTGATAGATATTCTCCTGCACCGCCTGGTTCACATCTTTCCCGGCCTGGCCCGCTCCGTCCACCTGGGGCACAGATACATCGGCGCTGCTGTGGCCGTCGTCATAAAAGTAGTTGCGCAGAGTGACCACCCGTACCAGACTGCCCAGTACCGGCACCTGCTCCATGGCCTTGGCCGCCGAGCCGGACACGTTGGGCAGGGCCACAAGCAGAGTCACCACCGCCGCGGCCGACCACGCCCGCCACGTTCCCCTCCGCCGCCCGTGCGACCGGGGCTGGACGGGGGAGTCCTCCTCCAGGACAGCACAGGTCTCCTCCACCCTGCGCCGGTAGGACGGGGGTGTCTGGAAGGGTTCCTGGCGGGCCCGCTGTTTCAGTTGCTCGTCAAATTGATCCATAATGTACCTCAATCCTCGTTCAAAATCGTCCGCAGACGCGCCCGCCCCCGGTTGAGCCGCAGCTTCACCGCCCCCTGAGAGATATTCAGGATCTGGGCGATCTGAGCCACGGTGCAGTCCTCGTAATAAAACAAGGTGACCGCCGTGCGCAGCGACTCCGGCAGCGCCAGCACCGCCTGCCACAGGGAGATGGCCTCGGTGGGGTCGGCGTTGGGGGCCTCCAGCACGCCCTCCACCTGGCCCAGGTCGATGACCTTCTTCTGCTTGCGGCAGAGCTCATAGCAGGTGTTGACTACGATCCGCAGCAGCCACGGCTTGAAGCGCTGTGGATCCCGCAGGTCTCCCCGGTGGGCAAAGGCAGAGCAGATGGCCTCCTGCACCGCGTCCTCCACGTCCTCCGGGTTGCTCAGGATGGATCGGGCGGCACGGTACATGGCGCTCTCATGCTCCAGAATATGGGCGCAGAAGATTTCTTTGTCCATGAACTGGGTGACCATAGGCGGGGGTGGGCTCCTTTCCTTGGGTTTGGTTTGATGAATCAGCTGATCATCTTTTAAGATGGTCCGGCGGGCAAAAAGGTTACAAAATGGAATCATTTTTTCGCCGGGCAGCTGTGCGGCAATTCCCGCTTTTCTTTTCCCGGCAGATGTTGTATCATATGATGTAAGGATACCATCCCGCCGCCTGTGAATCTACCTCAGGGCGGTTACATCTTCACGAGAGCGAGGTCCTAGCGATGGATATGAACACCCACAGCAAGCTTATTATGGCCGTGGTCCAGGAGGACGATTACGACGCTACCGTCAGCCAGCTGAACAAAAACGGATTTTTTGTCACCATGCTCAGCTCTACCGGCGGTTTCTGGAAGAAAAAGAACATCACCATCATGCTGGGCGTGCCCGCCGATCAGCTGGACCGCGCCCTGGAGATTTTGAAGCAGTGCGCTGGCAAGCGTAAGCAGACCATCTACTCCAACGTGGCCATGCCCACCGGCAGCCAGTATGCCGCCGCCATGCCCTCTGTGCCCGTCAATGTGGAGCTGGGCGGTGTGACCGTATTTGTCATGGATCTGGAGAAGCTGGAAAAATTCTAAGCAGAAGAATTTTCCGCTTCGACACAGTTTGTCTTGACTAATCCCCCAGAAACATGATACCATCCCCCTACACATAAGGGAGTAGTCGGCGCGGGTTTCCCGCGTAGCAAGGTCAACATACTGGGGTTTCAGTACCTCTGGCTTTGTTTTACATGACGAGACTTATCCGTGAGAACGGATAGGTCTCGTTTTTTTGCCGGCGGGGAGGAGTTATTATGAGCATTTGGGAGCTTTTTGTCATTGCGGTGGGCCTGTCCATGGACGCCTTTGCCGTGTCGGTGTGCAAGGGTCTGTCGGCCGGGCGGGTACGTCTGGGCCACGCCCTCACCGCCGGAATCTGGTTTGGCGGCTTTCAGGCCCTGATGCCCTTCCTGGGTTGGCTTCTGGGGTCCCGGTTCCAGAGCTTTATCTCCAGCGTGGACCACTGGATCGCCTTCCTGCTGCTGGGCCTTATCGGCCTGAACATGGTGCGGGAGTCCCGCAGCCAGGAGGAGGAAGAGGTGGGCGCCTCCTTCGCTCCCAAGGCCATGCTGCCCCTGGCAGTGGCCACCAGCATCGACGCCCTCACCGTGGGCATCACCTTTGCCTTTCTCCGGGTGGATATCCTCTGGGCCATCACCCTCATCGGCGTGACCACCTTTGTCCTCTCCGCCATCGGCGTGAAGGCGGGCGGCATTGTAGGCGAGCGTGGCAAGTCCCGGGCCGAGCTGGCCGGAGGACTGGTGCTGATCCTTATGGGCTGCAAAATCCTGGTGGAGCACCTGGGACTGATTTAAGCAAAAAAAGACCGCCTCTCGGCGGTCTTTTTTACTTTCTTCTGTCGGCTTCTTAAAAGCCCTCCTGCAAGGAGTTCCGCCGCCCGCGGGCGGCGGAATAAAATGGAATCCTGTTCTTTCCGGCGACACAAGGTGAATTGCCCTGAAAGGGCAAGAGAGGGTCCCCTGGGGGATGTGCGTCGGAAAGAACTCCTCTCACACCAGGTGGGCCGACTTTTCCGTAAGGAATCGAGGCCTGCCTGGTGTGCATCTTTCTCGAAGAAATGGTTTCACCATTTCTTCGAATTTTAGCTCAGCTGGAACTGGCCGGTATACAGCTGGTAGTAGCGGCCCTTCTGGTCCAGCAGCTGCTGGTGGTCGCCCTTCTCCTGAATTTCGCCGTGCTCGATGACCACGATGCAGTTGGAGTTGCGCACGGTGGACAGGCGGTGGGCGATAACAAAGACGGTGCGGCCCTCCATCAGGGCGTCCATGCCCTGCTCAATGTGCCGCTCGGTGCGGGTATCGATGGAGGAAGTGGCCTCATCCAGGATCATCACCGGGGGATCGGCCACGGCGGCCCGGGCGATGGCAAGCAGCTGCCGCTGGCCCTGGGACAGGTTGGCGCCGTCGCCGGTGACCATGGTGTTGTAGCCGTCGGGCAGGCGGCGGATGAAGGAGTGGGCGTTGGCGCTCTTGGCGGCGGCGATGCACTCCTCGTCGGTGGCGTCCAGGCGGCCATAGCGGATGTTATCCATAATAGTACCGGTAAACAGGTGGGTATCCTGGAGCACCGCACCCAGAGAGCGGCGCAGGTCGTCCTTGCGGATGGACTTGACGTCGATGCCGTCGTAGGTGATGAGACCGCCCTCGATCTCGTAGAAGCGGTTGATGAGGTTGGTGATGGTGGTCTTGCCCGCGCCGGTGGAGCCTACAAAGGCGATCTTCTGGCCGGGGTTGGCGTACACCGACACGTCCTTCAAAATCCGCTTGCCGGGGACATAGGAGAAGTCCACGTGGTTGAAGCGGACCGCACCCTTGAGCTCGGTGAGATAGAAGTCCTCCCCGGGTACATTGCGCACGGTGCCGCGGATGATGTGCAGGGTGTTTTTGCCCTCCCGGTCGGGATACTTCCAGGCCCAGCCGTGATTGGCCAGGGCCGCAGGGTCGGTGATGGGGGTCAGCGTGCCGTCAGGCTCCACCCGCACCCAGATCCCATCGGTGGAATCCTGGTGGGGAGCCAGCAGCCGCAGGCCCTTCTGCTCCCGCACCGCCTGACCCAGTTCAATGGGGGTGTCATCCGGGCCGATGAGCACAGGCACCAGAGACATTCCCGCATTGCGGGGGGTCTTCCAGGCCCAGGTGTGGGGCCGGTCGGAGCCGGTGTACTCCCGCAGGGTGCCGTTGGCGTCCTTCTCGGCGCCTACCAGGGTGACAGAGCCCTGATCCACCTCAGGCTGGGTATCCATGACCTCAAAGATCCGCTCGGCGCCCGCCAGGGCGGACAGGAGGGTGGTCATCTGCTGGGAGATCTGGTTGAGGGGCTGGCCCACCTGCTTGGAGTAGTTGAGGTAGACCACCAGGCCGCCCAGGTCAAAGCCCTGGAGGACGGACAGCAGTCCGCCGAAGGCAGCGGTGAGGGCGTAGCTGATGTTCATGAGGTTGCCCGAGACAGGCATGATCATGGTGGAGTAGTAGTTGGCCTTCTGGGCCGCGTCCCGGTAGGTCTCGTTGAGCTTTTTAAACTCCTCCTTGGCCCGCTCCTCGTGGGTAAAGGCCTTGACCACCTTCAGGCCCTCGATCATCTCCTGGATGTTGCCGTTCACATCGCCCAGAGCCGCCTGCTGCTGCTGATAGAACTTGCGGCTGCGGCCGCCCAGACGCTTGAAGAGCTGGATGGTGAGCACCAGCAGCAGGGCGGTGACGATAAACAGCTTCCAGTTGATGAAGAGCATCAGGCACACCAGGCCCACAAACATCAGGCAGCTGGAGCACAGGGAGACGACACTCTGCTCCAGGGCCAGCTGTACGTTATCCGCGTCGTTGGTGAAGCGGCTCATGAGCTCGCCGTGGGGGTGCTGGTCAAAGTAGCTCAGGGGCAGGTCCTGGAGTTTGTCAAACAGGTCCTTACGCAGGCGGTTGACGCCCCGCTGGGCCAGACGCACCATGGTGGCCGACTGGCCGTAGGTTGCCAGACAGCCGATGAGGTAAACGCCCACCAGCATGGCGATGGACTTGGCCAGGCCGGCCACGTCGGTACAGCCAGACCAGATAAAGTCGTTGATGATGCCGCGCATCATATAGGAGCCGCCCAGGTTGGTACACACCGAGATCACCAGGCAGCCCAGCACCGCCAGCAGCGGCAGCTTGCTGCGGGTGAGGTAACCCAGCAGACGGCCAATGGTTTTGCCCATGTTCTTGGGCTTCTGATATCCCCCTTTGGGGGCATGATTGGGTCCCGGCATTATTCACCCACCCCTTCCTGCTGAGATTGATAGATTTCCTGATAAATGGGGCTGCTCTTGAGCAGCTCGTCATGGGTGCCGTGGGCGGCGATGTGGTCATCCTCCAGGATGAGGATCTCGTCGGCGTACTGCACCGAGGAGATACGCTGGGCAATGATGATGACGGTGGTGTCCTTCAGGTTCTTGGCGAAGGACTCCCGGATGGCCGCCTCGGTGGCGGAGTCCACGGCGGAGGTGGAGTCGTCCAGAATGAGCACCGCGGGCTTGCGGAGCATAGCCCGGGCAATACACAGCCGCTGCTTCTGGCCGCCGGAGACGTTGGTTCCGCCCTGGGTGAGCATGGTGTCAAAGCCGCCGGGCAGGGCCATGATGAAGTCGTAGGCCTGGGCGTCCTTGGCCGCCTGGATGATCTCCTCCTCGGCGGCGTCCTCCTTGCCCCACTTCAGGTTCTCCCGGATAGTGCCGGTGAACAGCACGTTGGTCTGGAGCACCATGCCGATGCGGCTGCGCAACTCCTCCAGGGGGTAGTCCCGCACGTCCACACCGTCCAGCAGCACCGCGCCGCCGGTGACGTCGTAGAAGCGGGGAATGAGGTTCACGAGAGAGGACTTGCCGGTGCCGGTGCCGCCCACGATGGCCACAAACTGGCCGGGCTTTACGTCAAAGCTGATGTGGGAGAGCACATCGTCGCCGGTGCCGGTGGCCACATACTTGAAGGACACATCCCGGAACTCCACCTCGCCCTTGGGGGCGGGCAGGCCCTGCTTTCCGGCCTCGGGCTTATCCTCCACGGAGGGCTCGGTGTTCAGCACCTCGTTAATGCGGTGGGCACAGGCCTGGGCACGGGAGAGCTGCAGCAGGGACATGGCCACCATCATCACGCTCATAAGGATCTGGACGATGTAGTTGATGAAGGCCTGCAGCTGGCCCAGATCGAAGGTGGCGTTCATAACCATCCGGCCGCCGAAGTACAGCACCGCTACGGTGGCGCCGTTCATGGCCAGCATCATGATGGGCAGGATGGCAATGATGCGCAGGCCAACGGCCAGGGCGGCGTCCATCAGCTCATCGTTGGACTTTTTGAACTTTTTCCGCTCGTAGTCGGCCCGCACGAAGATCTTGACCACCCGGATGGCCACCAGGTTCTCCTGGAGGGTGTTGTTCAGGTTGTCGATCTTCTTCTGCATGGTCTCAAACAGGCGGGTACAGATAAACATCAGTCCGCCCACCGCAATGAGCATCAGGGGGATGACCACCACCAGCACCAGCGCCAGCTTGGCGTTGAGGGTAAAGCTGATACACAAAGCGGCCACCAGCATCACCGGGGCACGCACCAGCATACGAAGGCCCATGGCCAGCATCATGGTCATGGCGTTGACGTCGTTGGTCATACGGGTGATGAGGGAGGCGGAGGAGAAGCGGTCGATGTCGGCAAAGGAGAACTCCTGCACCTTGTCAAAGAGGCACTGGCGCAGGTTTGCGCCGAACCCCTGGCTGGCAAAGGCGGCATATTTGGAGGCAAACACACCGCAGAACATGGCCACACCCGCCAGAGCCAGCATCACCAGGCCCATTTTAAAGATGTAGCCCACATCGCCGGTGGGGATGGCGGTGTCCACGATCTCCGACATCACCAGGGGGAGCAGCAGCTCGCAGATGACCTCCAGAACGATCAGGACGGGGGCCTTGACGGCCTGCCGCTTGTAGCCCTGGAGGTGGGTCAAAAACAGTTGAAGCAAGTCCGATCTTCCTTTCTTTCCCTACAAGGGGTCATGGTTGGTCCAGACGCAGGTTCTCCAGCGCACGGAGATAAAAGCCGTGCAGCTGGGTCTGTTCCTGGGTGGTAAAGCCGGCGTACATCCGCCGGTTCACCCGCTGCAGGCAGGCAAAGCAGTCATCCACCGCTTTCTGGCCCTTGTCGGTCAGCTTCACCCGGTTGCACCGGGCGTCGCCGGGCTCAGGTTCCCGGTGGATATATCCCTTTTTCTCCAGGGATTTCAGCGAGGTGGCTACCGCCGCGGGAGAAATATCCAGCAGGGTGGACAGCTCCCGCTGGGCCTGGACCTGTCCGTCAGGACAGCGGTCTCCCGCACTGCGCAAAATGCACAACAGCAGCGGGTGACCTACCTCCTGCAAGCCGGCAGCATTCAGCTCCGCCTGCACCGCATTGCGGTGGGCCTGGTGCAGTTTATGCTCCAGCACCCCCAGATCAATGCCAAGGTTTGCCACGCAGTTCCCTCCCTTCCTTCGACGCATTTCGTTAACAGCTTAATCATTAACATGTTGAACATTTTAGCACTGAGGGCCAAAATGTCAAGGCGGGAGCGGGCAGATTCAAAATTTGTTCACAAATGCCGCAAATTGCATTTATTTGGAACATCCGTTTGACTTCCAAAGGGGGATATGGTACAATATTTGCAAAATAAAACCACGCCGTCCAGTGTGTCCGGGAAGGAGCTTGGCTATGAAAACGCTGACCACGAAACAGCAAAAAATTTACGACTATATCTTGGATTTCACGGCAGAGCACGGATATCCCCCTTCGGTGCGGGAGATCGGCGCCGCTGTGGGCCTCAAGTCCCCCTCCACGGTCCACTTCCACCTCAAAGGGCTGGAGGAGGCGGGGGTCATCGTCAAGGCCGAGGGCAAGACCCGGGCCATCTCCCTGCCCGGCGTGTCCCCCCGCCCGGTGGCGGAGGAGACCGATCCCCACGCCAACCAGATCCCCGTAGTGGGCAACGTGGCCGCCGGCTCCCCCATCCTGGCCGAGGAGTGCATCGAGGACTACCTCACCTTTGATACCGAGGGTCTGTCCGGTGAGCACTTCGCTCTGCGGGTGCGGGGCGAGTCTATGCTGGGGGCGGGCATTCTCCCCGGCGACCTGGTAGTGGTCCACCGGCAGAGCGAGGCCCAGTCGGGCCAGATCGTGGTGGCCCTCTTCGAGGACGAGGCCACGGTGAAGACCCTGCGCCGCCGGGACGGCAAGGTGTGGCTCATGCCGGCCAACGACGAGTATCAGCCCATCGACGGCACCAAGGCCCAGATCCTGGGCCAGGTGGTAGCGGTGGTGCGACGCTACTGAGATGACAAAGACCGAACTGCTGGACCGCTGCGCCCGCAGCGGCGAGGAGCGGGTGCTTCTCTCCCGGGTGCTGGACAAGCTGGAGCTGTCCCAAAACCGGGGCATCCCCGCCCATACCCCCTTTCTCTCCCCGGGAGAGCGGGCTTCGGTATCTGATTTGCTCTCCGCCTGGGGGCACCCCCGGCACGTGTTTTTCGGCGGCTACCCCGATGCCGAGCGCACCGTGTGTCTCTTTCTCCCCGATTGGCAGGAGGAAGAGGACGCCATCGCCGACCCGGAGGGACCTCTGGCCGCTTTGGAGGCCACCTTTCCCAACGGGGCAGAGCTGTCCCACCGGGACATTCTGGGCTCCCTCATGGGCCTTGGTATCACCCGGGAGAAGCTGGGGGACATTTTGGTGGAGGGAAACCGCTGCCAGGTCCTGGCCCTGCGGGACGCCCTGCCCATCCTTTTGAGCCAGTGGGAGTCCGCCGGGCGGTGGAAGGCCAAGCTGCGGGAGATTTCCCTCTCGGAGCTCACCCCCAAGCCGCCTCAGGTGAAGACCATCCGGGACACGGTGGCCGCCCTGCGGCTGGACGCGGTGCTGGCCTCCGGGTTTTCCACCTCCCGCTCCAAGGCTTCTCAGCTGGTGAGCGCCGGGCGGGTGTCAGTAAACCACCGGGAGTGTATGAAAAGCGACCGCACCGTAGAGCAGGGGGACGTGCTCTCCTGCCGGGGACTGGGCAAGTGCGTGGTCAAAGAGGTGCTGGGCCAGTCCAAAAAGGGCCGGATCATGCTGGTTTTGGAACGTTATATCTAAGAAAAAAATCCTGCTGTCTGAGACAGCAGGATTTTTTTATTCTTCTTCCTCCATGGGTACGATCTGCAGCAGGCTGCCGGTACGGGGCTGCAAGGTGAGCAGATGTCCCTCGGGGCCGATATGGAACCGGGCGGAGCCCAGCAGCAGCTGCACGCCCTCGTGCCCCCGCAGGCGCAGGGTGGCCTCCTCGCTGCCGGTATTGAAGGCGGCTAGGATGGTCTCCTCTCCCTGGGTGCGTGTAAAGGCCAGCACCGGCCCCTTGCCCACCCGGTAGTGGATATCTCCCTGGCGCAGGGCGGGGCTCTGCTTGCGCAGGTGACCCAGACGGGAGAACCAGCCCATCAGCTCCGAGTCCTCCCTTCCCCAGGGGAAGGTGCGGCGGTTGAAGGGGTCCTCAAAGCCCTCCATGCCAGCCTCATCGCCGTAATACACGGTGGGGGAGCCGGGGAAGGCAAACATCAGGGCCGCGCCCAGCTTCAAAAGCTCCTTGGCCCGGCGGCGCTGGTCAGGTCCCAGGCGGTAGTTGGAGCGCCACTCCTTGCTCTGGTGTTCACAGCCCTCCTCCGCACCCAGCAGGGTGAGGATACGTGCGGTGTCGTGGGTACCCAGAAAATTCATGGCGGAGTAGTAGGCAAAGCGGGGGTAGTTTTCCCGCAGCGTCTCCATGGCGTTGACAAAGTCGGCCGCGTCGCCGCCCTTTAAATAGGACAGCACCGCGTTGCGGAAGGGGTAGTTCATCAGGCCATCGCAGTGCCGGCCCATGATATGCCGCCGGCGCACGCCGTAGGCCACCTTGGTGGAGCCGTCTTCCCACACCTCGCCGACGATCACCGCGTCGGGCTTCTCCGCCCGGGCAGCCTCGTGGATGCCCCGGACAAAGTCGTCGGGCAGCTCGTCGGCCACGTCCAGCCGCCAGCCGTCCGCTCCAGCCCGCAACCACCGGCGCACCACGCTGTCTTTCCCGCCGAAGATAAACTCCCGGTAGGAGGGGTCGTGCTCGTTCACCGCGGGAAGGGAGTAAATGCCCCACCAGCTCTCATACTGGTCCGGCCAGTGAATAAAGTTAAACCAGGAGCGGTAGGGAGAATCCTCACTCTGGCAAGCGCCGGGAGTGGGATAGAAGCCGTCGCCGTTGAAGTAGCGGCTGACATAGCCGATATGGTTGAACACGCCGTCCAGCATCACCCGCATGCCCCGCTGGTGGGCCATCTGGCACAGCTGGGTAAAGTCCTCCTCGGTGCCCAGCATAGGATCGATGTTGCTGTAATCGGCGGTACCGTAGCGGTGGTTCTCCGCCGCCTCAAAGATGGGGCAGAAATACAGGGTCTCCACCCCCAGGCCCTGGAGGTAGTCCAGCTTCTCCATGACGCCCTTCAGGTCGCCGCCGAAGAAGTCCCGGTTGCGGATCTCTCCGTTCTTGTCCGGGCGGAACTCCGGCTCCTCCTGCCAGGCGGTGTGGACCCACCGTCCTCCCACCATACCCTGGGGATCAGGCACCCGGGTACGGCGGAAGCGGTCGGGGAAAATCTGGTAGGTCGTCCCCTCGCCAACCCATTCCGGCACCACCTCTCCCCCGTCGTAGACGGTGAGCTGGTAGGGGCCGAACATCTTCCGCCCCTTTCCGTCCAGCCGCTCCAGACCAAAGGAGTACCAGACCAGTCCCACATAGTCCCCGGTGTCCAGGGTACAGGTAAACAGATCCCGGGCTCCGTCCAGCCCCGACCAGGGCATATTCAAGGTGACGGTGGCGTCGTCCCGGAACTCGAAGCGGGCGGACATGGTAGCCCGTGAAAACCCTTCCGCGCGCAGGGGGCGCAGGGTGAGCTGCACCTTGGTGCCCGAGGGAACGGCGCCGTACGGGGTTTTGCAGCGGGGATCTCTGGAATTGTATACGGAACGGTCTGGCATATTTGGACCTCCAAACAAACTTGGGATAGGGAAAATGCTTAGTAGGAGTAGCTCCCTCCGCCGATAAACTCCCGCAGCAGGGAGTCTTTGGCCACCAGCTCGGGGTCGATGGGCTGGAAGTAGCGGAAGGCGTCAATGAGCTCCAGCAGCTCACTGCGGCGGTCGTTCTCCTCCGGCACGGCCCGCAGCAGAGGCAGCGCGTAATTCTTCATCACCGACACCTCGTAGGGCAAAGAGGAGTCGAAGATGATGTCCGCCTTGTTTTTAAAGGGGGAGATATACAGCTTCTCGCCCCGGCGCACATTGGCCCACATGTCCAGGGTATCCTCTACATCGGTGCCCCGGAAGTTGTAGTCCCGCACCGCCCGGCGGGTCAGGCGCATCCAGGTGCCCTTGAAGCGCAGTACAGATCCCTCGTTCACATTGGAACGGGCGGAAATGTACAGCTTGGTGGCCTGGGGATGGCGTCCGGCGATCTGGTCGTTGAGGGCGTGGATACCCTCAAAGATGGCGATCTCATTCTTGCCCAGCTTCAGGGGCGTGCCCCGGCTGTCGTTGCGCATCTGGCGGACGAACTCATACTTGGGGATCATGATCTCCTCCCCGTTGGACAGGGCGGTAAAGTGGCGGGAGAGCAGCTCCATGTCCAGGCACTGGGGGGATTCATAGTCGATGTCCCCCTCGGGGGTGCGGGGCGCGGTGCGGGGGTTGATGGTGGTAAAGTAGTTATCCATCGCCACGGCGTGGGTGTTGACTCCCCGCCGCTGCAGCTCCTCCGCGATCTTCATGGCGGTGGTAGTCTTGCCCGAGCCGGAAGGGCCGGAGAGCAGCACAATGGGGCTGCGCTCGATGTTGGACAGGATCTTATCCGCCGCCAGCGAGACCCGCTGGCTGTAATTCTCGTCGCACTCGGCTAAAAATTCCTTCAAATCGCTCTGGATCCGGCGGTTGATTTCCTGCAGCTGGTAAGCCATGGTGGGAACGCTCCTTTCAGTTATGAGTAGGAAGGAAACAGGCCGCCAGTTCCTCCTTCTGGGTCAGGACCCGGTCCAGGGCGGCCAGATAGTCGTGGGGATATTTGGGGTTGGGCTGACGGACAATGGTGCCGGCGGCGCGGTCCACCAGCTTGGTGACGCCGCCGCCTCCGATGGAGACCACCGTCTGCAGCTCCTCCATCATGACGATATTGTATACGCTCTCCTGGCCGCTCAGGCACCAGCCCACGTTCTCCAGGGAGCCGGACATATACTTTTGACGGTACAGGTAATAGGGGAGATAGCCCTTGCCGCTCAGACGCTCCAGGGAGTAGTCCAGCATGCGGGCGGTCTCCTCGCCGCTGGGCAGGGCGCCGCCCTGCTCCATGAGCCGGGAGCCCTTTTTCAGGGCCAGGGTATGGACGGTGATGTTCTCCGGCTCCAGGGCCAGCACTCCATTGAGAGAGCGGCAGAAGCCCTCAAAGCTGTCCCGGGGCAGCCCGGCGATCAGGTCCATGTTGATGGACTCAAAGCCCACCTCCCGGGCCAGGGCGTAGGCGTCCAGGATATCCTGGGCGCTGTGGCGGCGGCCGATGGCCTGGAGCACCGGGTCCTCCAGGGTCTGGGGGTTGATGGAAATGCGGCCGATGCCCGCCTCCCGGAGAGCCATCAGCTTCTCCCGGTCGATGGTGTCGGGGCGGCCGGCCTCCACGGTATATTCTACGCAGTGCTCCACCGGCAGGTCCCGGTGAACGGCCTCCAGCAGCTGGGAGAGCTGGGAAGCGGACAGGGTGGTGGGGGTTCCTCCCCCCACATACAGGGAGTGGACGGTCTTGCCCGCCCGGCGCAGGCTCTCGCCGGTGACGGCGATCTCCCGCAAAACGCCCTCCAGATAGGGCTCCACCAGCTTTAAGGTGCGGCCCACGTCGGCGGAGACAAAGGAACAATAGGCGCACCGGGTGGGACAGAAGGGGACGCCGATGTACACCGACACCTGGTCATCCCGCAGGTCCCGGTCCACCGCCAGGCAGGCCTTGGCGCAGTCTACCGCCAGAGAGGCCCGCACCGGCGAGACCCGGAACTCCTGCTCCAGCTCCCGCTTGGCCTGCTTCGGCGTAGCCCCCGCCAGCATGGCGCGGGTAGGCAGCTTCACCGGACGCACCCCGGTGAGGGCGCCCCAGGGAGGCTCCTGGCCCAGAAGGGTCACTCCCGCGCGGTAAAACGCCATCTTCAGTCCGTGCTGGAGTGTATGATACACCTTTTCCGCCGGCTCGTCCAGTTTCTCCCTGGGGAAACGGGCGCGTCCCTGGGCCTGCCGCCCTTCCCGCGCCACCTGGGCAATGACGGTGACCCACTTTTCTCCCGGTGTGACGGCAAAACGGGCCCAGTCCTCCCCTGCTCCGGCGGGCTCTTCGGGATACTCGGGCCGCTCTCCGGGGAAGAGGGTGAGCATCATCTGCTCCACCGAGTACTTATACCGCTCCGGCTGCCAGTCGTAGTCGCCCCGGTTCCAATACAGCTTCATCGCGCGCCCATGGCCTCCAGCAGGAAGGGATTATACTTCCGCTCCCGCTCCAGGGTGGAGGTGCGGTCGTGGCCGGGACAGACGTGGAAGTCTCCCTCCAGCTCGCCCAGCCGCTTGAGGGAGGCCATGATCTCCTCATAGCTGCCCCCCCGCAGGTCGGTGCGGCCGCAGGAGCCGCAGAACAGGGTGTCGCCGGTAAAGAGCACATCCCCTACCTTCAAGGTAACAGAGCCCTTGGAGTGGCCGGGGGTGTGGAGCACCTCAATGGTAAGAGAGCCCAGGGGGAGGGTGTCTCCCTCGTCGTAGTTGTTGAGATCCTTCACCTGGGCGGCCAGGGGGAAGAGCTGGGAGCCCGCCCCGTTGGCGTCGGCCTGGTGGATGTAGACCTGCACACCGGGCAGCGCCTTTACCAGGTCGGGCACGGCGGTGGTGTGGTCGTAGTGGCCGTGGGTGAGGAGGATGTACTTCACCTCGCCCTCCGCCTTCTTTACCTGGTGGAGGATGCGCTCCCAGTCGTCGCCGGGATCGATGATGGCCATCAGGCCGCTCTCCTCATCCTGGAGAAAATAGCAGTTGGTACCGATGGGGCCCACCTGCATGACAGATACCTTCATGGGTCGTTCCTCCTTATCCCTGTTCCGTGTCAAAGAGAATGGTGACGGGACCGTCGTTCACCGAAGCCACCTTCATATCCGCGCCAAACTCCCCGTGCTCCACCCGGAAGCCCTTCTGGCGGCACTGGTCCAGAAAACGCTCATAGAGGGGGATAGCCACATCGGGCTTGGCGGCCCCGGTAAAGCCGGGGCGGCGGCTCTTGGTGTCGGCGTAGAGGGTAAACTGGCTGATGACCAGCAAGGACCCGCCCACCCGTTCCAGATTCAAGTTCATTTTGCCGTTTTCGTCCTCAAAGACCCGCAGATTGCAGATCTTTTCAGCCAGCTTATCGCAAACGGCCTCATTATCCTGGGGACCGACCCCCAGCAGGACCAGATAGCCCTGATCAATGGCGCCCCGCACCGCTCCGTCAATGGTGACGGAGGCGGAGGACACCCGGGTAACAACAGCTCGCATAGATTTTCTCCTTTTTATTTTCCACTGGCCCGCGCCACATGATACACGCCCTGGATGTTGTTGAGTTTGTTGATGACGGTGGCCAGCTCCTCTTTGTCCTTGACCTCCACCACGATATTGATGCTGGCGTGGCCGTCAGGCAGAGACCGGGCGGTGAGGGCATTCACCTTCACCTTGGCCGCCGACAGGGCCATGGCCACATCCAGGGTCAGGCCGTCCCGGTCCTTGGAGGACAGCTCCAGGGCGGTCTTGTAGTTGGGCAGGCTGCTCTCCACCCAGGACACCTTCACCCAGCGGTCGGCCTCCTCGGGCTTGCGCTTTTCAGGTGCGGCGTTGGGGCAGTCGGAGCGGTGGACGGACACGCCGTAACCCCGGGTGATAAAGCCGATGACCGGGTCGCCGGGGACGGGGGTACAGCACTTGGCAAACTTCACCAGGCAGTTACCCAGTCCCTCCACGATGATGCCCGAGTCGGAGTGCTTGGGCTTGACCTGGCCGGAAGTGGGCGTCTGGGCGGTGGAACCGGGGACGATGACGCTCTCAGCGGTGGTCTTGGCGGCAGCCGCCGCCTTTTCCGCCTGGAGACGGCCCAGGCGGGCCAGTTCGTCCTTGATGCGGGCCACGCTCTTCACCGCCGTGGTGCCGCCGTAGCCAATGGAGGCATACAGCTCATCCAGCGTGCCGAAACGCACCTTGTGGAGGATATGGGGCAGCACGTCCTCGGCGGTGATGGCCGTCATGGGGATCTTCATATGCTTGAGCTCCGCCTCAAAGAGGGCGCGGCCGGTGGCGATGTTCTCCTCCCGGCGCTCCCGCTTGAACCACTGGCGGATCTTGTTGCGGGCCTCGTTGCTCTTGGCGATCTTCAGCCAGTCCCGGCTGGGACCCTTGGCGTTCTTGGAGGTGATGACCTCCACGATGTCGCCGTTTTTCAGGGGGGTGTCGTAGGGCACCATACGGCCGTTGACCTTGGCGCCCACCATGCCGTTGCCCACGGCGGAGTGGATGTTGTAGGCAAAGTCGATGGGGGTGGCTCCAGCGGGCAGGCTCTTCACGTCCCCGTTGGGTGTGAAGACGAACACCTCGTCGGCAAACATATCCACCTTCAGGGTGCGGACAAACTCCTCCGCGTCGGTGTCCTGCTGGCTCTCCAGCAGCTTGCGTACCCACTCAAAGTCCTGCTCAGAGCCCAGCTTCTTGTTGGCCATGCCCTGCTTATACTTCCAGTGGGCGGCGATGCCGTATTCGGCAGTCTGGTGCATCTGCCAGGTGCGGATCTGCACCTCAAAGGGGATGCCCTCCCGGCCGATGACGGTGGTGTGCAGGGACTGGTACATGTTGGGCTTGGGGGTGCCGATATAGTCCTTGAAGCGGCCCAGCACCGGCTTAAACATGTCGTGGATGCAGCCCAGCACGTTATAACACTCGGGGATGTCGTCCACGATGACCCGAAAAGCGTACAGATCGAAGATCTCATCCAGGGTCTTGTTCTGGGCAAACATCTTGCGGTAGATGGAGTAGGTGTGTTTCACCCGGCCGTACACCTTGCAGCGGATGCCCTCCTGCTCCAGCCGCTGCTGGATGCGCAGCTGGATGGAGGCCAGAAACTCCTCGTGGGCAGCCGAGCGCTTGGCCATCTCCTCCTCGATCTCCTTGTACCCCACCGGGTCCAGGTAACGAAGAGACAGGTCCTCCAGCTCCCATTTGAGCTTCTGCATACCTAAGCGGTGGGCCAGGGGGGCGTAGATCTCCATGGTCTCCAGGCTCTTCTCCCGCTGCTTCTTGGGAGATTGGTACTCCATGGTGCGCATGTTGTGCAGCCGGTCGCAGATCTTGATGAGGATCACCCGGATGTCCTGGGCCATGGCCATGAGCATCTTGCGCAGGTTCTCCATCTGCTCCTCTTCCTTGGAGACATACTGCACCCGGGTCAGCTTGGTGACTCCCTCCACCAGCGCGGCCACCGGCGCGCCGAACTTTTTGGCGATCTCGTCGTGGGTGGCGTTGGTGTCCTCGATGCAGTCGTGGAGCAGGGCCGCGATGACGCTGTCCACATCCAGCCCCAGGTCGGCCACAATGTCGGCCACGGCCAGAGGGTGGATGATATAGGGCTCGCCGCTCTTGCGCAGCTGGCCGTGGTGCTCGGCGTCGGCATAGGTAAAGGCGGCAAACAGCCGCTGAGTATCCAGATTCGGAGTATATGCGCTGACTTTATCTTCCAGCGCCTGATAGCGTTCCAAAATGGGGTCCATCGAATCACCTCGACAATCGAAAGTAACAGGGGCAGGCCCCGGCTTACTCCTGCAGAGCCGCCCGCAGGCGGCGCAGGATCTCCGAAGCCTCCAGGTCCACTTTATGCTCCAGCCGGTGCAGGGTGATGTGCACTCGGCCCGACTGGACCTTCAGCGAGATCAGTCCCCGCTCCTGCATCACCTCCAGGCAGATGCGGGTGTGGTTGGGCCGCTCCCGCCGGCCGCTGGAGTGGGCCACGCTGCGGGTCATGCGGGCCAGGGTGTCCTCCAGGCAGTCGCCCGGGCCGCTCTGGTGCTCCAGATAGCGCCACAGACAGACAAACTCCGCCCGGTCGGGCAGCAGGGACTGGGCCTCGTCGGGGGAGAGCAGCTCTCCCCGGCGGTATTTATCGTAAATGCAGCGCTCCATCTGTGCCCGGGTGAGGGCAGGGTGGAGATCCACCACCTGCAGCTGCACCGAGCGCACGCCGCGAAATTCGTTGATCTGGGGATAAAACGCCACGTCCACCCGGCAGCCGGGAGTCACGCCCAGCTGGGCGGCGTCGGCGGAGAAGAAGATGGCGTCCAGCACGCTTCCCCTGGCCTCCAGCCGCAGCTTCAAGTGCCGGCCGCGGCCCACCTGGACGGCGGACTGGACATGGGCGCCGGTAATGACCAGCACCGGGCGGGGATTTCCGGTCCCGCAGGGCTCCAAAGCGTCCAGAGCCTCCACCGAGGCCACATCCAGCTGCTGGGGCTGGACGATGCCGTCGGTCTCCAGCACCGAGGGGGGCTCCTGTCCCGCCTGCTGCTCCAGCACCCCCTGCCGCAGCCGCTGGGCCAGGGCGGGGATGTTCTCCTCCCGCACCATAAAGCCAGCCGCCAAGGCGTGGCCGCCGAAGCTCTCCAGCAGGTCGCCGCAGGTCATGAGCAGCTCAAATAGGTTGATCCCGCCCCAGGAGCGGCAGGAGCCCTTGCCCACTCCCTGGTCCAGACAGATCATGAAGGTTGGGCAGGTATACTTCTCGCTCAGGCGGGAGGCCACGATGCCCGCCACCCCCTGGTGCCACTCCGGGTCGGCCAGGACAATGGCCCCCTGCTGGGGCTGGTGGTCCAGGCGCTGGATGCACTCCTGAAAAATCTCTCCCTCAATATTCTGTCGCTCCCGGTTGAGCTGGCACAGCTCCTGGGCCAGCTCCTGAGCCCGCTGGGGGGAGTGGGTCAGCAGCAGTTCCCCGGCCAGAGCCGCCTTGCCCATGCGCCCGGCGGCGTTGATGCGGGGGGCCAGGGTATAGCCGATGGACACCGAGGTGAGGGGCCGATCCCCCAGTCCCGCCTCCTGGATGAGCTGGGCCAGGCCCAGCCGCTTGGGGTGGGCCAGAGCGGCCAGTCCGGTCTGAACAATGGTACGGTTCTCCCCCGTCATGGGCATCACGTCGGCCACCGTACCTACGGCGGCCAGATCGGCGTAGTCTTCAAACACCTGCCGCGCCCGCTCCGGCCCGGCTACCGCCATGGCCAGCTTCAATGCCACGCCCACGCCGGCCAGCCCCTTGAAGGGGTAGGGACAGTCGGAACGGTGGGGGTCCACCACCGCTGCGGCGGCGGGCAGCGGGTCTTTGCACTCGTGGTGATCGGTGACCACCACGTCCACGCCAAGTCCGGCGGCAAAGGCCACCTCCTCCACGGCGGTGATGCCGCAGTCCACGGTGACGATCAGGGTCACCCCCTGGTCGGCCAGGGTGTGGATGGCCTCCAGGTTAAGGCCGTACCCCTCCTCCAAACGGTCAGGGATGTAGGGGGTCACATGCCCCCCCATGCACCGCAGGCAGTCGGTAAGCAGGCAGGTGGAGGTGATGCCGTCCACATCGTAGTCCCCGTAGACCGCCAGGTGCTCCCCTGTCTCCAGCGCCCGGCGCACCCGCGCCGCCGCCCGGTCCATGTCCCGCAGCAGCATGGGGTCCAGCACCGGCTCGGCCCCGGGGGTGAGCAGCCTCTGGGCCTGGTCGGGCCGGGTGACGCCCCGGGCGGCCAGGATGGCCGCCAGCAGGGCAGGGATGCCCGCCGCCTCCAGATTTTGGCGCACCCTGGGGCTGCCCGAAGGCATACTCCACTCTTTGTACTTCATCGGCGGTCACCTCCTCCCAGCTTGCCGCAAGCATACTGCGGCAGTATCACTACTTATTATACCATATTTTTGTGCAAAGACACAAGTGGAAAAGCACACCCCGCCCATGGGCGCCCTGGCTCTTGTCCGGCGAAAAAAAACGTGATAAAATACGGGAGTTATTTTGGGGTTTCCCCCGCTCTGCGGAGAGAAAAGAGACGAACTTATGACCTATTACGACGCTGGACAATACGATATTGCCGTGATCGGCGCGGGCCACGCGGGCATTGAAGCGGCTTTGGCCGCCGCCCGCATGGGCCTGCGCACGGTATGTTTTACCATCAACCTGGACGCGGTGGGCAACATGCCCTGCAACCCCGCCATCGGCGGCACGGGCAAGGGCCACCTGGTGCGGGAGCTGGACGCCCTGGGAGGCGAGATGGGCCGGGCCGCCGACAAGGCCTGCATCCAGTACCGCATCCTCAACCGGGGCAAAGGCCCGGCGGTGTGGTCGCTGCGGGCTCAGGCCGACCGGCGGGAGTACCAGAAGATCATGAAGCACACCCTGGAGCGCCAGGAGAACCTGTGGGTGAAGCAGGCCGAGGTGGTTGCCATCCGTACCGAAAACGGGGCCGTCTCCGCCGTAGTCACCCACACCGGGGCAGTGTTCGCCGTAAAGGCGGCCATTATTGCCACCGGCACCTACCTGGGCGGCCGCACCATTGTGGGCGAGGTCGTGCGGGACTCCGGCCCCGACGGTCTGGCCGCCGCCCTGCCCCTCACTCAGTCCCTGCTGGAGCTGGGTGTCTCCATCCGCCGCTTCAAGACGGGCACGCCCCCCCGGGTGAACGCCCGCAGCGTGGACTTCTCCCAGATGGAGCTTCAGGAGGGGGACCCGGATGCACAGCCCTTCTCCTTCACCACCCGGGAGCACCCCCAGAACCGGGCGGTGTGCTACCTCACCTACACCAATGAGAAGACCCACGACATCATCCGGGCCAATCTGGACCGCTCTCCCCTCTACGACGGCACCATCGAAGGGGTAGGCCCCCGGTACTGCCCCTCCATTGAGACGAAAATCGTCCGCTTCCCCGACAAGGAGCGCCACCAGCTCTTTGTGGAGCCCATGGGCCTGGACACCGAGGAGCTGTACATCCAGGGCTTCTCCTCCTCCCTGCCCGAGCAGGTGCAGATTGAGATGCTCCATACCATCCCCGGCCTGGAGCAGGCCGAGATGACCCGTCCTGCCTATGCCATCGAGTACGACTGCATCGACCCCACCCAGCTGCTGACCACTCTGGAGGTCAAGACCGTCCCCGGCCTGTACGGCGCGGGACAGTTTAACGGCTCTTCCGGCTATGAGGAGGCCGCCGTCCAGGGTTTTGTGGCGGGCGTGAACGCCGCTTTGAAAATTCAGGGCAAGGAGCCCTTTATTCTGGGCCGGGACCAGGGGTACATTGGGGTACTCATTGACGACCTGGTCACCAAAGGCACCAACGAGCCCTACCGCATGATGACCTCCCGTACCGAGTACCGCCTGCTCCACCGCCAGGACAACGCCGACCAGCGGCTCACTCCCCTGGGCTATGAGCTGGGCCTGGTACCCAAGGAGCAGTTGGAGGCTGTGCAGGCCAAATACGCCGCCGTGGACCGGGAGTGCAAGCGCCTGGAGCACACCGGCGTGACCCCTTCCCCCGCTCTGGACGCCTTTTTGGCGGACCGGAACCAAGCCCCCGTACAGAACGGAGCGCGGCTTGCCGATCTGCTCCGCCGTCCCCCGGTGAGCTATGAGTCCCTGGCCCCCTTTGATCCCGACCGCCCGGATCTCTCCCTGGAGATCACCCAGGCGGTGGAGATCGCCGTCAAGTATCAGGGCTACATCCAGCGCCAGCTGCGCCAGGTGGAGGAAATGAAAAAGCTGGAGAGCTGGCCCCTGCCCGCCGACACGGACTATGAGGCCATCCAGGGTCTGCGTTTGGAGGCCCGGCAGAAATTGCAGCAGATCCGCCCCCGGAACCTGGGACAGGCCAGCCGGGTATCCGGCGTGTCCCCGGCGGACGTGGCGGTGCTGATGGTCTATTTGAAGCAGCGCGCCGACGGGCGCGCGTGACCGTCTCAGGAGGAGACTGATATGAAACTGACCCAAGTCAAAGGCAATACCTGGGTGCTGGAGGGGTTTGAGCTCATCCCCCTCTATCGCCTGGACAACAACAAGTGCATCCTGCTGGACACCGGATTGGAGCAGGAGCGGGAGGACATCGAGAGCACCCTGCTGGAAGCGGGGCTCACTCCCGCGGGCATTCTCTGCTCCCACGCCCACATCGACCACGCGGGAAATAACCGCTATTTTCAGAAGAAGTACCATATCCCCGTGGCCCTCACCGCCCGGGAAGCCGGGATGTGCGCCAGCGTTCTGTCTCTGAAGTGCTACTTTCTGCTCCTTCCCCCCGACATGGTGGAGCGGGAGTCCTCCAACCTGGTCCACACCCCCGACGTGATCATCCCCGACCAGGACGGCCCCTTCTCCTTTGCCGGAGCGGAGTTTACCATCCTCCACACCCCCGGCCACTCGGTGGGTCATGTGTGCACCGTCACCCCCGACAACGTGTGCTATGCCGGCGATGCCCTGCTCTCCCAGGAGATGCTCACCTCCAAGCTGCCCTACTGCCTGTCCCACCAGATGGGGATTGAGAGCCGGGAGAAGCTGCGGAGCTTTTCCTGGGACTACCTCATTATGGCCCACCGGGGAGTCTGCCCCGGCACAGAGCTTGACAAACTCATCGACCAGAATCAGGAGCTGGTCCAGCTTCGCTCCCGGGAGGTCTATGACCAGGTCACCCGGCCCATGACGGCCAGCGAGGTATGTCAGGCGGTGTGTCAGTACCACAAGCTGCTCACCGGAAAACCCCGCCGCGCCCTGCGCTTTGAGCGCAACATCCGCTTCTTCCTGGAGTTTCTGGTAGACCGGGGCGACCTGGTCATGGAGACGCAAAACGGCACGGTGATCTTCCGCCGGCCTTGAACCAAATGTTCCCATTTTTTAAGAAAAGGGGCGCACTTTTTAAAAAGTGCGCCCCTTTTCTTCCTTTTTTGTATATTTTGTGGATTGGCAAGCCGGTTTATACTGTTGTAAAATACAACTGTTGATACTGGCAACAAAGGAGGAATTGGGTTGCAGGACAACAAGGACGTTTTTCGACGGATTGAGCGGCAATATTACCGGGACCGGATGGGGACGCTGGGCCTGTCCACCGTGGAGGGAATGCTTCTGCGCTGGCTGGGCAAACAGGGCCAGACTCGCCAGGAAGAGCTGGTGGTGCAGTTGGTTCTGGACAAGGGGGCGGTAGCCCGTGCCTTGGCCCGGCTGGAGGAGCTGGGCCTGGTGGAGCGGGCGGTGAGCGACCGCTGCCGCCGGGAGAAGCTGGTCTCCCCCACCCCGGAGGGACTGATGCTGGCGGGCGCCATCCAGCAGTCGGTGGACGAGTGGAACGCCGTCTGTTTCCAGGGATTTTCCCCCCAGGAGCGGGCTTTGTTTACCGATCTGTTTACCCGCATCACCCAGAATGCTATGGAATACAAACAAGGAGAGAAGGAGCATGGTTAAAAATCTGACAGAAGGAAAGCCGCTGCCGCTGCTGTTCTTTTTTGCACTGCCCATGGTGGCAGGCAACCTGTTTCAGCAGCTGTACAACATGGTGGACACGGCAGTGGTGGGAAAATTTGTGGGCGAGGACGCGGTGGCGGCCGTAGGCTCCTCCTTCCCCATCGTGTTTTTGTCGGTGGCCGTGGCCTCGGGACTGTCCATGGGCTGCAACGTGGTGGTGTCCCAGCTGTTTGGCGCGGGGCGTATCCATGAGATGAAATCCACCATCTCCACCGCCATCATCTCCCTGAGCGTGCTGGGGCTCATCATTATGGGCCTTGGCACCGTGTTTGCCGGTCCTCTGCTCCATCTGCTGGGCACCGACCCGGACATTATGGCCGACTCGGAGCTGTACTTACAGATCTATTTTGGCGGAGCGGTATTCCTCTTCCTTTACAACACCCTCAACGGCATCTACAACGCCCAGGGTGACAGTAAAACCCCGCTGATTTTCCTGATCATCTCCAGCCTGACCAACATCGTGCTGGACCTGCTGTTTGTCATTCAGTTTGACATGCGGGTGGCCGGCGTGGCCTGGGCCACTCTGATCGCCCAGGGCATGTGCGCGGTGGCCTCCCTCATCGTGATGTACCGGCGGATGAAGCGTCTGCCCTGCGAGGAGGGACGGGAAAACGAGAAAGTTCCCCTGTTTCATATGACCGCCGTGCGGCGTATCGCCCAGATCGGTCTGCCCTCCATGCTCCAGCAGTCTCTGGTCTCCCTGTCTATGATGATGATGCAGGGACTGGTCAACTCCTACGGCAAGGTGCTGGTGGCCGGCTACACCGCCGCCACCAAGATCGACACCCTGGCCATGCTGCCCAACATGAACTTTTCCAACGCTATGTCCAGCTATACCGCCCAGAACATCGGCGCGGGCAAGTATGACCGGGTCAAAGAGGGGCTGAAGGCCTGCCTTTTTATGGTGGTGGTCTTCTCCCTGGCCATTACCATCATCATCTTCCTCTTCGGCAGCCAGCTGCTCTCCCTGTTCCTGGACCCGGGAGACACCTCCGGCGCACTGGGCTACGGCCTTGCTTATATGCACACCGTGTCGGTGTTCTACATCCTCATGGGCCTGCTGTTTGTGACCAACGGCATGCTCCGGGGCGCGGGCGATATGGGCGCCTTCACCTTCAGCTCCATGGCCAACCTGTTCTCCCGTGTGGCCATCGCCTACGGCCTGGCCTACCTTACCCCTCTGGGGGCCAACTCCATCTGGTGGTCCATCCCCGCCGGCTGGGCCATCGGCGCTGCGGTCTCTTTGCTGCGAGTCAAGAGCGGCAAGTGGATGCGCAAAGCGGTGGCCGACCGCTGATGTTCCTGAAAAAGTCCGCCGTCCCTGTGGGACGGCGGACTTTTTTGCTCGTTTAGGGCATTTCAAAGGTAATATGGAAGGAGAGCGTACCCGCTCCAGGCCTTTCCTGAATCAGGATGGAGTAGTCCCCAAAATAGGGTGAAGCCTGATAGCCCTCACACTGGGTCACCTCCACGGTCACCGTTATGCCGCTGGGACCCTCAACTTGGTTTTCTGCCCCCGCCCCCTGGAAAGGGATGCTCAGCAGGGCATCACAGGCGCCCCCGGCCTGGGCCAGAGAGAGGCTCCCCTCCTTCAGCGCCCGGATGGCCTCCAGGTCCAAACTCAGCTGCCGCAGCAGCTTCACTTTCTCCAGGGTCCGGGCGTCCTCCTCCGAGTAGTCGCGGTAGTTGTTCTCCCGGCGCTGCGGGGTAATAAGTCCCTGCTGCTCATAAAAGCGGATGGCTGTGCGAGGCAGCCCGCTGCGCTTCTCCAGCTCCTTGATGGTCATGCCGCCACCTCCTTCTGTCTGGAGCGTAAGCTATCCACCTGGTATACAGTCAAGAGGAAAATTCAAATTTCAAAAAGGTTTCCCCATTTTGTGGGCTAACGGTGGAAAACTTCCGGTAAAAACCGCTCCCCCACTGTGCCGCAGGTCAGTGGGGGAGGATTGGGATTTCTAACTTTCGGCAAGAGCCTGATGTAAAAAGGTGACCAGCTGGGCTCGGGTACAAGTGTTATAGGGCGCAAAGTCGTCCACATTCTGACTGGCGGTAACCCCCTGTTCCCAGGCCCAGGCCACGGCGCTTTGGTACTCCGCCCGCTGCTGGAGATACTCCTCCAGGCACAAACCCTGTTCATGGATCACCTTGGCCGTCTCCACGCCCACATAGCGGTAGTGCCAGGGCTCGTAGATGATGCCGGTGAGGTCCGATTTATCCTCCGGATAGCGCAGGATAAATCCGTACTCCCAGCAGTGCTCCATCAGCCACTTCTGGGTGGGCATGGAGGCCTGCTTCTCGTTGAGCTTGGGGTAGCCGGCGTCGATGATATCCACAGCCAAACCCGCCTGGTGCTCGCTGGTACCGGGCACGGCGGTCTCCTGTGCCGCCTCCCGCTCCGCGTCCGCCCGAGACAGCCCAAACCCCATCCACTTGGCCACCGCCTTGGCAAACAGCTGCTCCTGTTTCTCCGGGGTGCGGTAGGCCGAGCAGACCACCGGTCGGTTTCCCGCCCACCAGCAGTGGGCCATCATTTGATTCAGGGCATCCACGCACCGCTCATCCACCGAGTAATCGCTCCCCTCGATCTGGGCCAGTGTGATAGAAAAATCCTGGGGCACAGGGTTCCAGGGGTTGACCAGAAGCAGATTCCACTCCGTCCCGCTCTGGCTCTCCTGCTGGGAAGCCGGCTTTCCTGCCAGCTTCCAGAGCATGGTGACGATGGTTCCCCGGCTGCACAGCCCATCGCCGCCAAACTCGCTACCCGACACCAGTCCCGCCTCTGCGGCCCATACCGCCGCCTTTTCATAGTAGCAGCCGGCAGGCACGTCGGAGAAGGAATTTGGGCCCACAGGCTCCGGCGATCCCACGCTTCGCCACAGCATGGTCATCACCTGGGCGGTGGTACACTGGGCATCCGGAGAAAACATCCCCTCACCGGTGCCGCTGGCCATTCCCCGCTTCACGGCCCAACGGACCCGCGGAGCGTAGTAGGCGTCCTCCGGCACATCCAAAAATAGTCCCACCGTCTCCTGTTCCTGGCCGCTCTGGCCGGGATTTTGGGTATCCGGTACCGGGGCTGCTCCGGCTTCCAGAGTCAATGCGCCTGCCAGCATCACGCCGGACAGCACGCCCGCCATCCATCTTCTCATCGGCTTCCCCTCCCTCGCCTCCGGCGGATAGAACAGCGCCCCCGTCCCTGTTCGGGCGGGGGCACTGAATTTGGTTTTTCGTTTTACTCGGCAGAGATCATATAGTAGTACACAGGCTGTCCGCCGGGCAGCAGGCTGACCTCGGCGTTGGGGCAAGCGGCAGTGATGAGATCGGCCGCCTTCTGGGCCTGCTCCTCGTTCACGTCCTCGCCGTAGAACACGGAGATAAACTCCGCATCCTGCATCTCCTCCGACTGGGCCAGCTTGCTGAGCAGCGCGTCCAGATCCTGGTCGGTGCCGAAGAGCTGGTGCTCCAGCAGAGCCAGGTAGTCTCCCTGCTGGATGGCAAAGCCGCCAAAGTCGGAATTCCGGGCGGCGTAGGTGATCTCGGCGGTACGCACCCGGCCGAAGGCCTCGGTCATGGCCTCGGTCATGGCGTCCTCGTCCATGTCCGGGTCCACCGCCAGCATGGCCGCGATGCCCTGGGGCACAGTCTTGGTGGGCAGGACCACTACCTTCTTGTCCTCGCACAGCCGCTGACACTGCTGGGCGGCCATGATAATGTTCTTGTTGTTGGGCAGCACGAAGACGATCTCCGCAGGAGTCTTGTCGATCTCCCGAAGAATATCCTCGGTGGAGGGGTTCATGGTCTGGCCGCCGGAGATGACGCCGTCCACGCCCAGGTCCTTGAACACGGACTCCAGGCCCGCGCCGGCGCACACCGCCACATAGCCGTACTTCTTCTCGGGCGCGGCCTTCACCGGCTCACTCTGGGCACAGCCCGCCTCCAGCTCCGCCTCGATGGCCTCCAGGTCATCGGTGCTCTGGACATGCTTGCCCGCGGCCAGATCGTCGGCCTGGGTGCGCATGTTCTCGATCTTGGCCAGCTCCAGGGTGCCGTACTTCTGGGCCTCGGTGAGTGCCTCGCCGGGGATATTGGTATGGACATGGACCTTGAAGGCCTCGTCATCCTCGCCGATGACCAGGCTGTCGCCGATGCTGTTGAGGTACTTGCGGAAGGGGTCCAGGTCCACATTCTCGGTGTGCTTGCGCACGATGAACACGGTGTCAAAGGCAAAGGTGATGTCCTCGGCAGCCATGGCCGCAAAGTCGGCCTTGTCCGCGGGGGCGCTCTCCTCCTCCTGCTCGCTCTGGGGCATGGGCACGCCCCGGATCTCGTCCAGCATACCCTGGAGGATCACAAGGAAACCCTTGCCGCCGGCATCCACCACGCCCGCCTTTTTCAGCACGGGGTTCTGGTTGATGGTGTTGTCCAGGGCGCTCTGGCCCTCTTCAATGGCGGCCTGGAGCACGCTCTCCAGGCAGTTGTCCTCCCGGGCAGCACCGGCGGCACGGGCGGCCGCCATGCGGGACACGGTAAGGATGGTGCCCTCGGCGGGCTTCATAACAGCCTTGTAGGCGGCGGCCACGCCGAAGTCCAGCGCAATGGCCAGGTCCCGGCCGTCGATGGTCTCGCACTCCTTGATGCCCTTAGCAAAGCCGCGGAACAGCAGGGACAGGATGACGCCGGAGTTGCCGCGGGCACCCCGCAGCAGGGCGGAAGCAGCCGCCTTGGCGGCCAGTCCCACGGTGGCATACTGGTTCTTTTTCAGCTCGGTGGCCGCGGCGCCGATGGTCAGGCTCATATTGGTGCCGGTATCACCATCGGGCACAGGGAACACGTTCAGGTCGTTGATCTGCTGCTTTTCAGCGTTGATAGAGGCGGCTGCGTGGATGACCATCTGCTGAAAGGCCGCCGCGTCAATGGTTTGTGTCATATCGGCAAAATTCCTTTCTACAAATGTCCTTAAAAGCGCATGGAGTCCACACAGACGTCCACCGACTTTACTTCCACGCCGGTGGTCTTGCTGACCACATAGCGCACTTCGCTCATAATGGAGCGGCAAACCGCCATCAGATTCACTCCGTTTTCCACGATGATGTGCAGTTCGATGGAGACGGTACCGTCCTCATTATAATATACCTTTACGCCCTTGGCCATGGACTCCCGCTTGAGCAGGTGGACCAGGCCGTCGGTCTTGGAGCGCACCGCCATGCCCTTAACGCCATAGCAGTTGGTGGCGGCGCTGCCGGTGACAGCGGTGAACACCTCGCTGCTGATGCGGATCTCGCCCAGATCGTTTTGCAGTTTCATAGGTTGGATACCTTCCTTTCGCTGAGGATAGGATTTCACACTGATATAGTCTATATTGTAGTCTATTTTCCTTGGAATTACAAGTAGAATTTGCTGGCTTGCCCCGCCGGTGCGCCTCTCCCTGTTCCGACGCGATTTTTCCAGTATATGGAATATAATGGCTTCCACACACGGCCCGGCGACCGGGTCTTTTACAAAGGAGGAAAGGCTATGGCGGCCAGGGAATCGGTGAAAACCAAACTCAACAGACTGCGCTGGCACTCAAAACAGGGGGAGCCGGTGCCGGTGAACGCCTCGGCGCTGCTGCGCTGGAGCGAGGCGGGCATCCATTTTTTGCTCGCCTCGGTGCTGACGGGAGCGGCGGTATTTGAAGAATACGCCCCCTTCGGGGTCGCTCTGGTGGGAGCAGCTGGCTCCGGCACCTGCGGGGCGGCCGCCCTGCTGGGAGCCTTTGGCGGGTATCTCATTCAGCTGGGCTTTGCCGACGGCCTTCGCTATGCCGCCGCGGCCATCCTCACCTTTGCGGTGAGCTTTGCGTTTTATGATGTACAGGCTCTCCGCCGCCCCTGGGCCATGCCCCTGCTGACCGCCCTGCTCAACGGCTGCACCGGGTTTGTCTACCTCTCCCAGGAGGGCTGGCGCACGGTGGACGTCATCTACTTTGCCACAGAGCTCATCTTGTGCGCTGCGGCGGGCTGGTGTTACCGGCAGCTCCTGGCCCCCATGCGTGCCGGACGCACCGACACCCTATCCACCCCCGCCCGCACCGCCAGCCTGCTGTTTCTGTTCTGCTCGGTGCTGCTGGCCCTGGCTCCGGTCTGCCTCTACCGGGATATCTCTCTGGGCCGGTGTCTGGCGGTGACCGCGGTCTTGGCAGTGGCCTGGCAGGGAGGCTGCGCCGCCGGGACAGTGCTGGGCATCTCGGCGGGATTGGCCCTGGATCTGGCCGCCAACGGGGTTCCCATGTACGCCATGGCCCTGGGACTGGCTGGACTGGCGGCGGGTGCCTTTTCCGGCGGGCGGAAGCTCCGCTCCGCGCTGGCTTACGTATTAGTCAACGGGGCCTCGGTCCTGTGGACCTGGGACAAGGGACTGCCCATTTCCATTTTATACGAGGCGTTTTTAGGTTCGGTGGTCTTTCTCCTGCTGCCGCAGGTGCCCCTGAAAAAGCTGGGCCGGTGGCTCACCCCCGCCGTGCCCGCCGATCCGGACCAGGCCGCCCAGCAGCGCACCCGCCGCCGCCTGGAGGACACTGCCCACGCCTTCCGCACCCTCTACGAAACCATGCGTTCCTCCTTTCGGCCGCCCCGGAATGACAACGATGTGGCCACCGTCTTTGACCGGGCGGCCTGTCAAGTGTGCCGCACCTGCTCCCTGCGCAGCCAGTGCTGGGAGCGGGGCTATGTGACTACCTTCAACGCCCTCAACGACGCCACCCAGGCCATGGTGGAGCGGGGCCAGGGAGAGCCTGGGGACTTCCCTGCCCACTTTTCCAGCCGGTGCATCCACTTTCCCGAGTTTTTGGCGGCGGTCAACCGGGAGCTCACCGCTCTTCTTTACCGCCGCCAGTACAACAGCCGCATCCAGGAGAGCCGCTGGGCGGTGTGCCGGCAGTATGCCCAGCTCTCCAGCGTGCTGGAGCAGGCCGCCGCCCAGTTGGGAGAGGAATTGATTCCCGACCCGGTGACCCAGCGCAAGCTCCAGGGCCGACTGGCTCTGCTGGACGACCAGAGCCAGGGCAGCGCCTTCCGGGATGGGCGGGGACTTCTCCGCCTGGAAGTGGTAGGTCCTGCCGCCGCCCAGCTGGCCCAGCCCCAGCATTTGGGCTCTCTCATTCAGCTGCTGGGATTGCCTCTCCGGGTGGAGGAGCAGGAGGAGGAGCGTCTGGTCCTCATCCAACAGGAGCCTCTCATGGCGGTGGCCGGAGTGGCGGCCCGGAAAAAGGACGGAGAGACGGTCAGCGGCGACGGCGGCACCTACTTCAAGCGGGAGGATGGAACGTTATATGTTTTACTGTGTGATGGAATGGGCAGCGGTCTGGCTGCCAATCGGGAGAGCAGTTTGGCGCTGCGGCTGTTGGAACAGTTCCTGCAGGCGGGGGTGGACACGGAACACGCGCTTACTACACTGAATTCTGCTCTGGCCCTCCGGGGGGAGGAGACAGGGGGATTTACCACGGTGGATCTGCTCCAGCTGGACCTGTTCACCGGCGACGGAGTCATCTTCAAGCTGGGCGCCGCGCCCACCTACGTGAAAAAGGGCGAGACGGTCCGCCGCATCACCGCCGCTTCCCTCCCGGCAGGGCTGGAGCAGGGGAGCGCCGCCGTGCCCGACCGCACCCCCATCCACCTCTCCCCGGGGGACTGCGTGCTGATGATCAGCGACGGGGTGGCAGGACCTCAGGACGACCAGTGGCTGCGGGACCGCTTCCTGCAATTCAAAGGCGACAGTCCAAAAGAGCTGGCCCGGGACCTCATTGCCAACAGTCCCCAGCAGGCCACCGACGACCGCACCGCCATGGTGGTCCGCATTTCTTCTCGTCAGCTTTCTTGAAAGAAAGCTGGGCAAAGAACTTTATGCGAAACTTCGTTTCGCCTCTGCCCCCATAAGAAACAGTTCCGTAGGAGTGACGCTCTGCGCCGCTCCTGCGTTTTTGTTTTCCCGCCTCTTTCTGCCCGGCCTCAACGCCAACCGCTCGCTCCATTGATTTGCAGGATATCCTGCATCAGGAAAACAGAGCACGAAGAAAAGTCGCATTTAGACTGTTATATGTGATGTACAGGTGAAAACGCCAAAAATTTCATCGTTAAAATGTTGTTAATCTTGCAGGATTGTGCTTTACAACCAGGGAAACAAAGCGTTAAAATGACCGCCTGTGAAGGAAGTGATCGAGTATGAACCTGCAACAAATGATTGCGGTGGGCGTATTTCTGTTGGTGATGGCCGCCATCATCTCGGAAAAAGTACACCGCAGCGTGGCTGCGCTGGCCGGAGCGGTGGTCCTGCTGCTGACCCACGTACTTACCATTGAAACCGCCGCCGACTATGTGGATCTGAACACCATCGGCGTGCTGGTGGGTATGATGCTCTTTGTGGCCGTGGTCAAGAGTTCCGGCCTGTTTGAGTACATCGCCATCTGGTCGGCCAAGCTGACCCGGGGCCAGCCCATGGCTATCCTGGCGGTATTCGCGGTCATCACCGCGGTGCTCTCCGCCTTTTTGGATAACGTCACCACGGTGCTGCTGATCGGCCCCATGACCATCGCCATTACCCAGATCCTGGAGGTCAATCCGGTGCCTTTTCTGCTCTCTCAGATCATGGCCTCCAACATCGGCGGTACCGCTACCCTCATCGGTGACCCGCCCAACATCATGATCGGCAGCGCCGCCGGTCTGAGCTTTGCCGACTTTATTGTCAACACCGGCCCGGTGGTACTGATCATTCTGGCCGTGGTGGTAGCCATCTTTTTCCTCATGTATCGGGGGAACCTCCACGTGGAGTCGGAGAACATGGAAAAAGTTCTCACCCTGGATGAAAAACTGACCATAAAAGATGCTTCCCTTCTGCGGAAAAGTGTTATAATGATCGTACTGGTGGTGGTGGGATTCATCTTCCATGCCCAGCTGGGCATCGAGTCGGCCACCGTGGCACTCACCGCGGCAGGCGTGATGCTGCTCATCGGCGGTCAGGACGCAGAAGACGTGATTCTGGGCGTGGAGTGGTCCACCATCTTGTTTTTCATCGGCCTGTTTGTGGTGGTAGGCGGCCTGAACAGCACCGGCGTCATCGCCATGCTGGCCAACGGCATGCTGGAACTGGTGGGCGACAATGAGGTGCTGGCCATTGTGTTGGTTTTGTGGGCCTCCGCCCTCATTTCCGCCTTCCTGGACAACATCCCCTTTGTGGCCACCCTCATCCCCATGATCCAGACCATGCAGCAGGGCGGCATGGATGTGCTGCCCCTGTGGTGGGCCCTGTCCCTGGGCGCCTGCCTGGGCGGCAACGGCAGCCTCATCGGCGCCAGCGCCAACGTGGTTCTGGCTGGAGTCAGTGCCAAGAACGGATACCCCATCACCTTTATGAGCTACCTGAAAAAGGGCTTCCCCTTGATGCTGCTGTCGGTAGCCATTTGTACCGTCTATCTGCTGATTCGATTTGCGTGATGGAAAGGGAGGAAGGGTTATGAACCAAAATACCGTAAGTGGTGATATCGTAGATTTAAAGCTCAGTCAGCTGGGCGCCACCCAGATCACCAAGCTGCGCAGCCACATGTACATCGTGGACTTTGCCCTGGAAAACGGCACAGAGATCTCCTATGTCTTCAACATCACCAAGCACGACAAGTACTTCCTGCAGCGTATGCGCCCCTACGCCATGGTGCAGGGCAAGTATGCCGACACCAAGGAGATCACCAAGTTTATCAAAGAGGACCTGCGCCGGTTCCGCACCGCGGAGCACAGCAGCAACTTTGAGGAGTTTGTGGACGTCTCCCGCAAGGGTGTGGAGCTCTCCCACGAGCTGGAGAGCCTGTTCCTCCACTACAATGTGGACAAGGCCACCCTGGACGAGATGCAGGGTACCCTCACCCGCATGATGCTCCACCTGGAGCAGCTGAAAAAGCAGCTTCCCCCTGTGGAGCCCGAACCCTGCAAGAAAAAAACCTCGGGATCCTGAGCCGCACCGCCGGCTTCGTTCCCCGCGTAAGAACCAGATGTTCCGTAAGCCGGACCGCCCGAGACAGGCGGCCCGGCTTTTCCATCTTTAAAAAATAGAAAGGAAGGAAAAGTTTTCTTAAAAAACGTTCTCCTTTCTGCGAACTATGCTATAATGACATAGAAAAGAGCGAATCCACCCCAAACCGACCCCAATATTCGCGGCATTTGCCGCCCTATGAGAAGGAATGAGGCGTATATGACCAATCAGGAACTGAATACCCATCAGATCAAGGTAATCGGCCACTGCAACCCGGATACAGACTCCATCTGTTCCGCCATTGCATACAGCCGGCTGAAAAATATGATCGACCCCGACCACCCCTGCAAGCCCTGCCGGGCCGGTCTTCTCAACCGGGAGACCGAGTTTGTCCTCAATTATTTTAACGTACCCGTGCCGCAGCTCTACACCGACGTGCGCTCCCAGATCCGGGACGTGGACATCCGCCGCATGGCGGGCGTGGACGGCGAGATGAGCCTGCGCAGCGCCTGGGTCACCATGCGTGACCAGGAGATCGACACCCTGTGTGTGGTGGACGAGGAGCAAAATCTGAAAGGCGTTATCACCGTAAAAGACGTGGCCACCGCCAACATGGACGTGCTGGACACCTACATCCTGGCCGAGGCCAAAACCAGCTATCAGAACATCATCGACACCCTGGGCGCCACCGTGGTGGTGGGCGACGTGGAGGGCAAGCGGGTCGAGGGCAGCATTATTATCGGCTCGGGCAGCCCCGAGCAAATGGAGAAGGCCATCTCCAAGGGTGACATCGTCATCGTGGGCAACCGCATCGAGAGCCAGCTCACCGCCCTGGAGATGGACGCAGGCTGTCTGGTGGTGTGCATGGACAGCAAGATCTCCCGCACCATCTGCATGCTGGCCGAGGAAAAGGGCTGCATCATCCTCAGCACCACCTGCAACACCTATGTGGCCGGGCAGATGATCCGCCAGGCCGCCCCCATCCGTCACTACATGGTGCAGAAAAATCTGCTCTACTTTAACCTGAACACCTCGGTGGAGGCGGCCACCAAGCGCATGGCCTCGGTACGTTTCCGCTACTTCCCTATTCTGGACGATGAGGGCAAGTATGTGGGCGTGGTCTCCCGCCGGAACATGATGAACCTGCGGAAAAAGCAGATCATTCTGGTGGACCACAACGAGAAGAGCCAGGCCGTGGACGGCATTGACCAGGCCGAGGTGCTGGAGATCATCGACCACCACCGCATCGGTTCCATGGAGACCGAGGGTCCCGTCTATTTCCGCAATGTCCCGGTGGGCTGCACCTGCACCATCATCTACCAGATGTACCTGGAAAATGCAGCGGAGATCGACCCCACCACCGCCGGACTCATGCTCTCCGCCATCCTCTCCGACACCCTGATGTTCCGCAGCCCCACCTGCACCCCCATGGACGAGCGGGCCGCCCGGGCACTGGCCGAGATCGCCGGGGTGGACCTGGAGAAGTACGCCGACGCCATGTTTGAGGCGGGCGGCGACATCACCGGCAAGACCGCCGAGGAGGTCTTCCGGGGCGACTACAAAATCTTCACCAGCGGCGAGGTGCGCTTCGGCGTGGGCCAGGGCAGCTACATGAGCCAGAAAAACCGTCTGGCCAGCGAAAAGCTGCTGGGTCCCTACCTGCCCATCGCCCTGGAGAAGCAGGGGCTGGACTTCATCTTCTACATGTTCACCGATGTACGCTCGGCCAGCACCGACCTGCTCATGGCGGGCAAGGGCGCCCAGCGCCTGGTGGAGCACGCCTTCGGCGTGGAGGTCAAGGACGACATGGCGGTCCTGCCCCAGGTCGTCAGCCGGAAAAAGCAGATGGTCCCCGCTCTCATCAGCGCGGTGAAGCAGGCCATGGAGGAATCCGACCAGCAGAGCGCCGCAGGCTGAACGCACCGGGATTTCCAATACAAATTGGAGTTTTATTGCCATACATAACAAAACGGAGAGGACCAAGTCCTCTCCGTTTTCTTTTTTATGGTCAGCCCAGCAGATTGCGCAGGACGCCCCAGGCCAGAAAGTAAATGAGCAGCACCCAGAAAACCCGCTCCTCTCCCCGGCTGGGCAGCTTTTGGCCGGTACGCACATAGCGCAGCGCTATGCGCGCCGCCAACAGGAACAGCACCGGCAGGGCCAGCAGCAGGGCCGCGTTGGCCCGCCAGGCTGCCGCCACATCCAGGCGCAGCAGGGCCAGACACATCCGGGTCACCCCGCAGCCGGGGCACAGAAGACCGGTCAGCTTCCAGACCGGGCAATACAGTCCCCTTCCGATAACAAGGATCAAAGCGGTGTAGGCCGCTCCCAATCCCACCAGGACTGCGCCTCCAATGGCCAGCTTTTTCAGGCGTTCTTTCACAGGGGCTGTACAGGGGTATAGTGGTTCAGCTCACTCTGGATAATGGCGCAGGTAACGATGCTCAGACCGAAAATATTCAGCACCAGAAACAGAATGGGGAAGGAACCGGCCGGTATATTGTTGCGCATCCGCGCCCGGTCCAGCTTATCACCCATCTTATAGCCCCAGTAGATGCTATAAATGCCGCAGGTAACGAGACTGAGCAGAAATGCCACGATACCGGAGGTATCATACTCCTGGGTCACCTCGTTGACGTCATCGGTAACGCAGACGAACCAGTAGATAAAATAAATACCACACGTAATAATTGAGAGTACAATACATAGGGGAATACTGCGAGGTCGAACCATGGTTGGCCCCTCCTTCTCTGTATCGAAATGGTTTGGATCGAAACCATCATACTATATTCTATGATCCGGCGCAAGGTTAAAAAAGCGGCCGTCCTTCGGGCGGCCGCAAAGAAATATCGATTACAGACGGGACAGGCCGTAGCTGTTGGACAGGGCGTCGATTTTAAGTCCCTGGGCACACATGGCGCAGTCCTTGGGGGAGTAGGTGGCATATCCGGGAATATCCTCGGGGGTAAAGAGGCTGTAAATGGGGATATCGTCCACCGCATCCAGGGTGCTGAAGCCCGAGGCGATGCCCTGCACCTTGCCGCCGTAGTACTGTACGCACTCCACCGCCCGGCGTACGCTCTTGCCGGAGTTGACGGTGGAGATGAGGATCAGCACATCCTTGCCGGTGACCATGGGAGACAGGTTATCACGGAAGATCAGCTGGCCGTTGGAGTCGTACTCGGGGGTGATAACATTGATGTTTTTATCACTGTTGACGGCAAAACGGTCATTCTTGGTGAGATGACGGGCCAGGAAGGCACCCAGCACCTCGCTGCCGTCCAGACAGACAATGGTGTCCACACCCTTGTCGTAGGCGTAGCGCTGAGCCAGCGTCATGGCGGCCTCCCGGGCCATGGTGTGTTCGTGCTTCATGCGGGTGATGTCGATGTAGTGGGAATTGTGAGAGTGACGGGTGGCAAAGTGGCCTGCAATCACGGATACCTCTACCTTGGGGTTCAGTTTGGACCGGATATTCATAGTGTCGCCTCCAATTCATCAAAGTCGCCAAAAAGCTGTGTACATATTATACTATTCCTTGTGCGAAAAAGCAAGCCGCAATCCCACATTTCTCCATCTCTACACCAGGCTTAGGGGTTGTAAATCCGGGGAAAACGCGGTATAATGACACATTATATTACCGTCTTGCGCCCCTTTCCGGCGCAGACGCGGAGAAATGGAGAGAACAACTATGGATCGCACCACCATTGCCGCCATTTTTGCGGATCAGGAGGCGCTGGGCGGCCAGACAATCACCGTCTGCGGCTGGGCCCGCACCATCCGAGACATGAAGACCTTTGGCTTTATCGAGCTCAACGACGGCTCCTGCTTTAAGAATCTTCAGATCGTCATGGACGCCAACGTGCTGGACAATTATAAGGAGATCGCCGGCCAGAACGTAGGCGCCGCCCTGATCGTCACCGGCACTGTGGTGCTCACCCCCGGCGCCAAGCAGCCCCTGGAGGTAAAGGCCGACACCATCGCTGTGGAGGGTCCCTCCGCCCCCGACTATCCCCTGCAGAAGAAGCGCCACAGCGTGGAGTTCCTGCGCACCATCCAGCACCTGCGTCCCCGGACCAACCTGTTCTCCGCCGCCTTCCGGGTCCGCTCCGCCACGGCCCACGCCATCCACTGCTTCTTCCAGGACCAGGGCTTTGTCTATGTCCACACCCCCATCATCACCGCCAGCGACTGCGAGGGCGCCGGCGAGATGTTCCAGGTGACCACTCTGGACCTGGAGAACGTGCCCAAGAATGAGGACGGCACGGTGGACTACTCCAAGGACTTCTTCGGCAAGCGGGCCAACCTGACCGTGTCCGGCCAGCTCAACTGTGAGAACTTCGCCATGGCCTTCGGCAACGTGTACACCTTTGGCCCCACCTTCCGTGCTGAGAAGTCCAACACCCAGCGTCACGCCGCCGAGTTCTGGATGATCGAGCCCGAGATGGCCTTTGCCGACCTGAACGACTACATGGACAACGCCGAGGCGATGATCAAGTATGTCATCCGCTATGTGCTGGACAAGTGCCCCAATGAGATCAACTTCTTCAACTCCTTCGTGGACAAGGGCCTCAAGGAGCGCCTGGAGCACGTGGCCTCCTCCGACTTCGCCCGTGTGAGCTACACCGACGCGGTGAAGATCCTGGAGGAAAACAACGACAAGTTTGACTTTAAGGTCTACTGGGGCTGCGATCTGCAGACCGAGCACGAGCGCTACCTCACCGAGCAGGTGTACAAGCGCCCTGTGTTCGTCACCGACTACCCCAAGGAGATCAAGGCCTTCTATATGCGCCAGAACGACGACGGCAAGACCGTTGCTGCCGCCGACTGCCTGGTGCCCGGCATCGGCGAGCTCATCGGCGGCTCCCAGCGTGAGGAGCGCCTGGAGCTGCTGGAGAACCGTATCCAGGAGCTGGGCATGGACCCCAAGGACTACTGGTGGTACTGCGACCTGCGGCGCTACGGCTCCTGCCGCCACGCTGGCTACGGCCTGGGCTTCGAGCGTATGGTGATGTACCTCACCGGCGTGAACAACATCCGCGACGTGGAGCTGCATCCCAGAACCTGGGGCAACGCTGAATTCTAAAAAAACATATCAAGGCCCCTGGCGTGCTGCTGCTTCTTGCTGCTCCACGTCGGGGGCTTTTTTTATGTGTATTGTATTTTGCATCATCAATAAAAATCCCGGAAATCAATCGATTTCCGGGATTTTTGGCACGCCAGAAGGGAATCGAACCCCCAGCCTCGCCCTTAGGAGTTTGGCGTACCATTTCGTAAATTGTTCATATCATATCTTCCCGTGTTGTTTCTTTGCAAATTGTGTCTCCTGGAGGCAGGTCAATTTGCACAAATTCCCCTGAAATATGCTACCTTACAACGGCTTTTCAAATGTCGTATTAGCAAGGTATTAGCAGGAACCCCTTGTGACAGAGTGCTTCCGGGGACCATTTCAAAATCGTATTAGCAGAGGGAGGTAATTTTATGAACACCAGCACACCCAACGAAAAACGGACGCCCCAAAACAGAACATACACCGTGGATGACATCGCAGCCATCCTCAGTATCGGCCGCACCTCAGCCTATAGACTTACGAATTCCGGATTGTTTAAGACGATCCGCATTGGTAATATGATCCACATTTCCAGGAAGTCCTTCGAGGATTGGCTGAAGATGGAAGGGATGGAGGAAAAAACGGAATAACTGGTGCGAGTAGCTATATAGAACTTTTCAAAAAACCACGTAAGGAGAACCCCATTTATAACTCGGAAATCGGGTTATAAATGGGGTTCTCCAATTTATACAGTCCCCAAATGCTTATTTTTCATACCCACGCAGAGGATCAAGCAATTTCGCCGCATGCACCGCTTCATCTTCCGCAAACTCGGAAAATAGTTTGCCAAGTTCCTTGTTATCTTCCTCTAGTTCATGGGCATAGGCCTGATAGTCCCGCACAAGTTCGGTTGAATTTTGCCAGGCTCTGAGCACATGGTCGCGGTTGGTAATTGTAAAACCATTTTTGCTATCTATACAAATACCTCCTAAATTTTGTCCCGCTTTAGTATCTCCGTCATTAGTTGCCGCTTATTCATCGGTGGCAGACAGGACTGATTCCGGCACACATAGAAAGTGGCTTCATCGTTCAACAGCTTATATTCTTCCAACGGACGCTCCACGACCTTGACTATGGCATCAGAAGGCAACACAAATGGAAGGTCGCTCAAGTCTTCCCCGTTCGGAACCACGGTGGTCAGAACCGGCGGTTCTAAAAAATCCGACAGCGCCATTAAAAACATGGAAAATCCAGCAGGAGATTGTTCCGCCCCTCCTGCCATATAAGCAAACTGCTTGTTCAGAATGTTCTCCATGCTCTGATCCGGAAGCAACGCATTCAGACGTACAAGAACATATGCTATGAGGGAGTTGCCGCTGGGGAGCGCCCCGTCATAGCACTCCTTCGGGCGAAAAAGCAGCGTTTCGTTATCTGTGCCGCTGAGATAAAAGCCACCATGCTCCGAGTCGTAATACTGGATGACAGTTTCTCTGGTTAACTGTACCGCCCGGCAAAGAAATGTGCGTTCGAGTGTGGCATCATACAGAGAAAGCAGGGCAAAAATATAGCTTGCGTAATCATCCAGAAAACCGTGCTCACTCAGCTTGCCGTCCCGAAAGCTTACATAAAGCGCATCCTGAATGCACAGGTTGTTTTCTATAAAACCTTGAGCCCTTTTTGCAGCTTCCAGATATCTGGGATTCCGGCTGCACCGGTACAGTCGGCACAGCGCCGCAATCATGAGAGCATTCCATGCTGTCAAAATTTTGTCGTCCGTATGCAGATGGGTGCGTCCCCGCCTGTATTCCCGCAGTGCTGGCAGAAAGGGGTCAAAACGCTCATCTGTCAGGTTTTTGGCGTGGAGAAGATTGGGAATGCTCTTGCCTTCAAAGTTCCCCGCTTTTGTAATGCCGAATCGTTCACAAAAAGCGGCGCCGTCGACTTGCCCCAGCAGCCCGATGATTTCCTCCGGGGTAAATACATAGTATTTCCCCTCCTCGCCGTCGCTGTCCGCATCCTGGGCGCTGTAAAAGCCTCCGTTTGGAGCGGTCATTTCAGTGAGAATATAGGATGCTGTTTTTTGCGCAACTTCCAGATAAAATGACCGCCCCGTGAGTTCATAGGCTTTGCAGTAGGAGAGAATCAGCAGAGCGTTATCATAGAGCATCTTCTCAAAGTGCGGAACAAGATAATAACGGTCTGTGGAATATCGGCAGAATCCGTATCCGATATGATCAAATAACCCACCTGCATACATCTTCTGAAGGGTCATTTCCGCCATGTGCAAGGCTTGGCTGTTACCGTGCTTTTCGTATTGCTGCATCAGGAACAGAAGATTGTGCGGCGCGGGAAATTTCGGTGCGCCGCCGAAACCGCCAAATGGCGCATCAAAGTTCTGTTTATACCATTCCAGTGCAGTATCCAGTAAAGTCTCGTTTGCTTGTGACGCAGAAGTATGATCCTGATTGAATGCCTCCGTAATTTTGTCTGCGGAGCAAAGAAGCGCGTCCCGTTCGTTCTTCCATTTCTGGTGAATAATGAGCAGCAGTTCTTTGAGCCCTATCGTCCCATACCGGGCAGTCTTTGGAAAATAGGTTCCCGCGAAAAATGGTTTCTGATCTGCGGTCATAAAAATGCTGGTAGGCCAGCCACCGCTCCCGGTGAAAGCCTGACAGACCGCCATATAAATGCTGTCAATGTCGGGGCGTTCTTCTTTATCTACTTTGACGGACACGTAGTATTTGTTTAAGATATCGGCAATTTCAAGATCCTCAAAGCTTTCATGGGCCATCACATGGCACCAGTGGCAGGTGCTGTAGCCAATGCTCAAAAAGATGGGCTTATCCTCTGCCCTTGCTTTGGAAAAAGCCTCCTCGCTCCATGGATACCAGTCCACCAGGTTTTCCGCATGCTGGAGAAGGTATGGGCTTGTCTGATTTTTCAGATGATTGCTCAAATCCTCACCTCAGTTTTTCAGATTACCCGTTGCCGGGTTGTCGATCAGCTTCCCGTCCTCGGTGAAGCGGGAGCCGTGACAGGGGCAATCCCAGGTGTGTTCTATAGAATTCCATTTCAGCGCGCAGCCCAGATGGGGACAGCGTTTGGTTGTGGGCCTCAGCAGGCTGACCACAGCCTCAAACCCGTTGACAACCAATTGGGGGTGCAGGATGGAACGAGAGGGTGAGAATACCTCCTCATACGGGTTTTTCTTCCCTTGCACAAGATCGCTAAGGATCATAGCGGACACCATGGAAGTGGTCATTCCCCACCTGTTAAAACCAGTCGCCACATATAAATCTGTAGTCGAGGCGGAATAGGGCCCGATATAAGGGACGCCATCCAGGCTCATACAGTCCTGAGTGGCCCAGCGGTATTTCTCCTCCGCTTGGGGGTAATACCGCTGGGCAAAGGCCTGCAGTTCCCGCCAACCGCCCCCCTTTTTCCCGGTGCGGTGGTCGCCGCCCCCGACGAGCAGCAAGTTTTTGTAATTTCGGAAGGACATACCCGTCTGCGCCTCATCCAAATACATGCCGTCCACATCCGGCGCGTTTTGAAGGGCTATGACATAAGAGCGGTGCTGATACAGCTTGAGAAAATAACTGCCGTGCTTGTTGAGAAAGGGAAAGTGGGTAGTCACGATGATCTTCTTGGCACGAATCCAGCCATGATTTGTCACAGCCGTGGTGCCGATCAGCTCACGCACCCGCGTGTGCTCATAAATGTGTAGGCCTTTTCCAATGCCAGAGACGAATTTCAGCGGATGAAACTGTGCCTGATTAGGGAATCTAACCGCGCCGGCAACATGAAAAGGAAGAGGGAGCTTGTTCACAAATTCAGCCGGAAAGCCCAGTGTTTCCAGGGCATTCAGTTCCCGCTCAATCTTACGCCGGTCGTCCAGAGAATAGGTGTAGGCCACCTTTTCCTCAAAGTCGCAGTCAATATGTCGGCACAATTCCCGGTATGTTTGAAGCGCTGCCTCGTGGGCGGCAAGATATTGCCTTGCTTGCCCGATTCCAAACTTGGAAAGCAGCTTTTCATAGATCAGCCCGTGCTGGCTGGTAATCTTGGCGGTGGTGTTTTTAGTGATGCCGCTGCATACTGTCTCCGCTTCTACCAGCACATAAGGCACACCGGCACAGTGCAGCTGATAGGCACACAGAACGCCCGCCATACCGCCGCCGATGATCAGCACATCAGTGTTCCGA